>Ga0268280_1000762_pt1 | contig 24354 bp, 16 predicted proteins | sample saktaG_9_FD_190139 | JGI IMG/M metagenome (GOLD analysis project Ga0268280, IMG submission 190139) | Saline water microbial communities from Sakinaw Lake, British Columbia, Canada - sak_2011_5_24_40m | ecosystem: Environmental > Aquatic > Non-marine Saline and Alkaline > Saline ... | reverse complement strand
CGAATCCTGGACTTGCGCGTCAGAGGCGGCAAGGATCCCTCTTTGGGTTTCAATATCTATATTAGTTATAAGAGTAAAACTGCCCGGATAACGGCCCGGGCTGGCGGCCTTATCCTTTTCCAATTGAGTCGAAAGGTCTCGGAGGCTTCTTACTATTCCAATATCGCTGGAGCAGTTTGCCCCAATTACCACCTGGACGCCCATCTCGATAAGACTGCGTATGTTTGAATCGGTCAAAGCCCTTTCCCTTCCCGCTTTTTCGGTCACACATCTGCCGGAATACGAAAGCACGTGTAGATTTGGGTCTAATCCTATATTACCCTTCGCTATTCTTTTAGCCTTCCGTACAAGCTCCGGCGTAGGATGTTCCAGGTCTACACCGTCTTGAACCACCTCTTCTTTGATAACAGCCTGCATTATCTCTCTGAAGACGTGTGCTGTAAACTCTCTGACGTCGCCGTTTGTGACCGCAACCATTTCACGGTCTTCCCACTGACCCCAATTATCATACTTATAACGGGTGATATCCTCGACATGCTGTCTGGCCACACCCATATAAAGATCTGATGTGCGCGCCCCTGCCGATGTCAGGTCCACCACCGGCTGAAACCCGGCGATGTGATGTCTGAAGTACTTTCTGTTCTCTGCTGGCACAGTCAACTCTTCCAAAACATCCTCTCCCGCCTGCCCTACAAAAAAGCATCTATTGCCATATGTGTGCGAGCTATATGCGACAGTGGCGTCTTTCATGACCGTATCGCGGTAGTAAGCCTTAAGTAAATATGGGGCCATTCCAAGCTGTCCGTCGTTAAAATGTACGACCGGAGGCTTCCATCCCCCGGGATCATGCGAGCGGCTCCTCTCCTCTTCGCGTTTAATTAATTCATCGGAAGCCGCTGAAATAAATGCGGAAAATTCCTGCAAAGATACGAGCGATGGCTCATAAGAATTTCTGTAGCGGTAGAGACCTTCCGTGTAGTAAGAATGAGTCTGGCCGCGCTTACGTCCGCCCACCAGGAACTCGGGTATCCCGGCTCCGGTTATAACCTCGCTTGAAAACGCCTCAGCCGGTTGATATCCTACCATGACCGGAAAATCGCCCAGCTTCTTTATGTCATTTGGATTTACACATAAGATCTGTGCCCAATCAGTCTTGACGTATTGACCTTCCCTGTTCTTGCCGTAATCATAGTACGGCTCTACTTGCGCATAGCCTATTCCCACGGCCTTACAGATACGGTACATCTCGAGCCCATGGAATTGCATTACTCTGCCCAGTCCTCCGGCCGGATTCCATATCTCTGCCGCAACCTGCCACACTCTCCTGCCGATAAGATACGGAGCGTGCTGTTTAGCCCAGTTTGCCGGCACACTTTTGTCGAGCATGAAGAGGATGGAGTCAACGATAGGTAACGCGCGAATATCGGGATGGTCGTTAAGTATCTTTATAAGACGGTCCTGCTCAGCCTTTTCCATAAGAGCCACCGCTCTCAATAGCGGATACCTGCTCTCCACCGGATACAGGGCTTGAGTTGATGCCGCGTAATCACACGTCGTTAAAAATTGTGAGAGCCTATTAAAGTCAACATTGTCATTATTGAGGATCTGGCGAAGCTCTCTTAATAGGACCTTATATTTATCGCCGAGCATCGCGCCGATAATAATGTCACGCTTGCCATGCAATCCGGGGAATGGCCTTCCTGCAACTATAAGCACATCGTCGATCGACACTTCATCGCACCTGCTTAGCAGCTCGATCAAATGCTGTATATCAACGTCTATTTTGACCCCATATTTTTCATAAAGATGGTCTATTGAAGGCGCGTCTTTATGGATCATAAACGCGATCTCGCGGACAGTCTTACCTTTATATTTTGTATCGGCCAATCCGGCAACTACCGTATCTATATTCTCAATGATCCAGGCTCTCATCTTCCCCGGCTCTATATTCAACACCCTCCATATATATTCCCACTCCATCGATTCGTAATTATCATGGTCCATCACGTCTTCGCGGTCTTTTGGATCGGCAGAGACATCTCTATCCATATATATCACTGTCTTACCATATCTCTGTCCCAGGCCGACATGCCCAAAACAACCGGTGATCTTTATCATATCAGATATAGGAATTGGCTGGCCCATATTCACCAGTTTATTCACATAATCTCTTCCTCTGACTTTGATGATCTTTTCGACCTCACCACGGATATGCGCATTGAGTGCAGCGTGGGTGATCAAACCCGCAGCGATAGAAAGCTTTTCTCTTGAATCCTGCCTGGTGGTCGATAATTGAGGGGAAAGAGAGGAGTTGTCGGGCTGCCCGACCGCGGAAACCATCGAAGTATTAAATAAAAAAGCCCACCCGATGAAGAGTGAAATTATGTCCTTCATCATGTGAGCCGCGTATTTACTGATCTTCATTGCTACTACTTTATCACGTATTCGATCTTTGTCAAGAGTACTATATCTGACTATTTTGTGTTTTAACCGGCCGGAAACTCTTGCGGTGTATTGGGGACGGGCCGTGATTATTGAGCGCCTCTATATGGGACTTTGTTCCGTAGCCTTTATGCCTGGCAAATCCATACTGCGGATACGTCTTATCAAGGTCCAGCATGATCCTATCTCTTGTAACTTTAGCAATAATCGATGCCGCCGCTATAGATAGGCTCTTTGAGTCGCCTCCGACGATGCACTTAAGCGGACACTTTGTGTTTATCTTCATATTGCCGTCCACTATTACGTAATCGGGAGGGATCTCGAGCTTTGAAATGGCCAGACACATCGCTCTCTTTGTGGCCTGGTAGATATTTATGCGGTCTATAGTCTTTTCATCGACTATGCCGACACCGATAAAGGATTTTTTGACTATCTCGAGGTAGGCCTCTTCGCGCTGACGGGCCGACAACTTCTTCGAATCGTCTATGCGCGCCTTGAACTTGAAGCCTTTTAAAATAACCGCGCCGGCAACGACGGGCCCGGCCAGAGGGCCTCTGCCCGCTTCATCGACACCGGCTATTGAATTGTACCCGGAATTATTTAGACTCTTCTCGTGGCGCAGCAGCCTCGTCGTTTTGAGCGTGTTCGATCTTTTCTTCAACCCTGGTCTCTTTCCCTATCTTCTTCTTCAGATAATAGAGTTTCGCCCTCTTCACATCGCCCTTCTTGACTACTACTATTCTCTCTATGGAAGGCGTATGCAGCGGGAATACCCTCTCCACCCCTTCGCCATAAGATATCTTACGTACGGTGAATGTCTCTCCCAAACCCGATCCTTTTTTAGCGATGACTATGCCCTCAAAGGTCTGTGCCCTCGCCTTTCCTTCTTCGACGATCTTTACAAGAACGTCTATTGTGTCGCCAACATTGAACTGAGGGATATCCTTCTTCAGGTGTACAGCCTCGATCAACTTTGTGTACTTATCCATCTTATTTCCTTCCTTTCATTTTCATTAGATCCGGACGGCGCTTAAGCGTCCTCTTTAGAGCTTCATCCGAGCGCCATCTCTCTATATTCTTATGGTTCCCGCTTAACAGAACGTCGGGAACCTTCATACCCTTGAATTCCGCGGGCCTAGTATATTGAGGGTACTCCAGCAAATTGTTCTCGAAGGACTCATTCTTTACCGAGTCGTCGTGACCCAATACACCGGGAATAAGCCTCGTGATCGCGTCTATAACGACAAGCGCCGGAAGTTCGCCGCATGTGAGGATATAATCGCCTATCGACACTTCTTCGTCCGCGAGTTCGCAAATCCTCTCATCGACGCCTTCATAATGGCCGCATATTAGCACGAGCCTCTTGACCTTGGCCAGCCTCTTTACGGTCTTCTGGTCTAACTTCTTGCCTTGAGGCGTCAGTAGTATCACTCGCGCTTTTTTCAAAGCCTTGAGCTCTTCGAGCGCCCTGTAAACCGGCTCGACCTTCATCACCATGCCCGGACCACCGCCGAACGGTTTGTCGTCCGCTGTCCTGTGAGCGTCATCCGTCCAGTCCCTAAGATTCCGGACGTTTATCTCAACGAGCCCCTTATTCTGGGCGATCTTAAGCATAGATTCGCCCAAAATATTTTCAAACATTTTGGGAAAGAGCGTCAGAATATCTATTTGCATGTTGTCAGCTTTAAGCTGTAAACTATATGCTTTAAGCTTAAAACTTAAAGCTTACGGCTTATAGCTTATTTTTTAATCCCCTGCTTCTTCAATAAGAGACCTACCGCATGCGACGGGATGGCTCCCACTCCCAACCAATATTCGGCGCGCTCTTTGTTGACTTTCACATTGGCCGGATTCGTCTTCGGATCATAATATCCGAGAGTCTCTATCGGCTCACTGTCTCTTGCTCTGCGCTTATCCATCACGACTATACGGTGAGACGGCTTCTTTAGCGTCCCGAACCTTTTAAGTCTTATCACTGCTGGCATTCATACCTCCCCTTTTATTTTTCTTTTTCTCTCCACACTTTCGCACCCAGCTTCAGTAGCTTCTCTTCCAGGTTCTCATAACCTCTGTCCAGATGGTATATCCTATGCACATCCGTCCTGCCCTTAGCTACCAGCCCGGCGAGCACAAGCGCCGCCGAAGCCCTTAAGTCCGACGCCATAACTGGCGCCCCGCTTAAATTTTTGACTCCTTTTATTATAGCACATGGGCCTTCCAATAGAATGCTGGCACCCATTCGGTTAAGTTCGCTTATATGTATGAACCTCTCAGGGTATATCTTTTCGGTTATAACGCTTATTCCGTCGGTCACGGCCATCAGGCTCATGAACTGAGCCTGCATATCCGTCGCAAATCCCGGGTACGGCAGTGTTGTCATATCCGTGGGTTTTAATTTTTTGATATACTTTACTCTTATTCCGTTCGGTATATTCTTTATATCCAATCCGGACTCTTTAAGCTTGTCCACCATGGCGATCATATGTTCGAGCTTGGCGTTCTTTAATGTCACATCGCCTTTTGTTATCGCGGCGGCAAGCATATAGGTGCCGGCTTCTATCCTGTCGGCTATCACTGTGTGTTCCGCGCCATGGAGCTTCTTTACGCCCTCTACTATTATCCTTGGGGTTCCATAACCCTTTATCTTGGCGCCCATCTTAACCAAGAAAGTCGCCAGGTCCGCTACTTCCGGTTCACATGCCGCATTCTCTATTATCGTCACACCCTTGGCAAGCGTTGCCGCCATCATCACGTTGTCGGTAGCAAGTACGCTTGAGCCGAAATGGCCTCCTAAATATATATGGGTACCTTTTAATCCTCTCCCATCCGCTATTAAGTATCCCTTCTCAACTTTTATCTTGGCGCCAAGAGCGGTCAGCCCCTTTAAATGGATATCTATCGGCCTGGGTCCAATGACGCAGCCGCCGGGGAACGATACTTCAGCCCGTCCCTGCTTAGCTAGGAGTGGCCCTAGAACGCATATTGAGGCGCGCATCGTGCTGACCAGCTCATAAGGGGCTATGTACTTCTTATAACCTTTCGGCTCCACGGTTACGGTGCCGCCATCCTGCTGGACCTTTACGCCGAAGTTCTTCAGGATCTTGAGCATTGTGGACATATCTCTTAGAGCGGGGATATTCCTGATCACCGATCTATCGCCCGAGAGAAGCGTCGCAGCCAATATAGGAAGACAGGCGTTCTTAGCTCCGCTTATCGTAACTGTGCCGCTCAGCCTTTTGCCGCCCTCTATTACTAATTTATCCATTGCGTTACTACCACCCTATCTATTCCGTATTGATCGATCTTCGTTTCTATAAATTTAAACTCTTTCGTCTCCTCAATGATCTCTTTTATGGCTGGTAATTGCCCGAAGCCTATCTCCACCATGCAATATCCGCCATGCGTCAAATGCCCCGGTGCGGCCTTGAATATCCTTCTGTAAAAGTCCAAACCGTCCACGCCGCCGTCCAGAGCCAGAACGGGCTCTTTCAATACTTCCTTCTGCAATGTCTCAAATTCATGCCGCGCTATGTAAGGCGGATTTGACACGACGAGATCGAATCTGCCATCTATATCTGAAAAAAGGTCGCTCTTTGTATAAATTATTTTTTCGAAAACACCGTTAAGGCGGGCATTTTCTCTTGCTGTCTCTAACGCATCCCCGGATATATCCGAGGCGACTATTCTACAATCAGCGGCGTTTTTAGTCAATGATATAGCTATATTGCCGGAGCCGGTGCATAGGTCCAGTACTGAGCATCGCTTATTCCGCGTTGCCTTAATTAATTCCAGGGCCGTTTGAACCAGCACTTCCGTTTCGGGCCTGGGAATAAGCACATATTCGTTAACGATAAAATCCAGGCCGAAGAACTTCTCCTTGCCTATGATGTACTGCAGCGGCGTATATGGTTCTACGGTCTTTATCATTTTGACGCCAGCCTCAGCTTCCTGTCTTCCGCCCTCAAAGCATCTATCATCTCGTCCAGATCGCCCTCCAGTACACCCTCAAGATTATGCACCGTGAAACCTATCCTGTGGTCCGTAATGCGTCTATCTGGAAAATTATATGTCCTTATCTTTTCGGAGCGGTCGCCCGACCCCACCTGGGCTTTGCGCTCTTTAGATATCTTTCTATCGTGTTCGGTCTTTCTCATATCAAATAGCCTGGCCCTTAATACTTTGAGGGCTTTGGCCTTATTCTTCAATTGCGATCGCTCATCCTGGCACGTCACTACCATTCCCGTGGGAATATGCGTCATGCGCACCGCTGAATCCGTCCTGTTGACGCTCTGTCCGCCGGCGCCACCCGCCCTGAAGACATCTATCTTGATATCTTCGGGCTTTACCTCTACGTCGACTTCCTCGGCTTCCGGAAGCACCGCTACGGTCACCGCTGAAGTGTGTATCCTGCCATTGGCTTCGGTGTCCGGGACGCGCTGGACCCTGTGCGTGCCGCTCTCAAATTTTAATCTGCCGTAAACGCCTTTCCCGGATATGGAGAATATGACTTCCTTATAGCCGCCCTTCTCCGTGGTACTCGAGTCTATTGGCTCCGCCTTCCAACCCTTCTTCATGGCATATCTGGAATACATCCTCAACAGATCCGCGGCAAAGAGGCTCGCCTCTACCCCGCCGGTGCCGGCACGTATCTCCATGATTATATCTTTATCGCCGCCGGACTCCTTCTCAAGGATGATCTCTTCGAGCTTCGACTCACTAGCCTTGGACATCGCCTTCAGACTAAGGAGCTCCTCCTTCGCCATTGACATATACTCTTTATCATGTCCTCCATCCTTCAGCACCTTCTCCATCTCATCAATGTCCTTCAGTATCTTGCGGTACGAGCTGTATTCATTGATCAATGGCGTCAGGGAGGACATCTCCTTGGCGTAGGCCTGATATTCGGCCTGATTGGACACGACCTTCTCATCGGCCAACAGGTCGTGTAGTTCGTCGTAGCGCCTCTTTCTCTCTTCGAGGATCCTTAAGATCATTTACGCCTTATTATCTTCCTCTGCTTTTGGAGCTTCCGGTTTTGCAGCCGCCGGCTTCGCCTTCCCCTGCTTCTTCAGGGCTGAACGCTTTGCGAACTTCTCCACCCTGCCCGCGGAGTCTATCAGCTTCTGCTTGCCCGTAAAGAACGGATGGCACTTGGAGCATATATCCACATGTATGACGGGTTTCGTCGATCTTGTGTGGATCGTCTCGCCGCATACACAGGATATGGTCGCCTCTTTATATTGCGGATGTATCTTATCTTTCATCTTTTATTCCTCCTTTTTTACTTCTGGTTCAATGACATTAAAAATTCGGCGTTCGATTTTGTCTTTGACAGCTTCTCTATCAATAACTGCATCGCCTCATCCGAATTCAGCTCATTCAAAACTTTTCTCATGAGCCATATCTTCTTAAGTTCATCATCATGAATAAGAAGCTCTTCCCTTCTCGTATTCGACCTCTTTATATCGATAGCCGGATATATCCTCTTCTGGAAGAGATTCCTGTCGAGCTGTATCTCCATATTGCCCGTGCCTTTAAACTCTTCGAAGATGACTTCATCCATCCTGGAGCCGGTATCGACGAGTGCTGTGGCGACAATGGTAAGGCTTCCGCCTTCCTCGATCTTCCTCGCCGCGCCGAAGAATCTCTTCGGTTTCTGCAATGCATTCGAATCGACGCCGCCCGAGAGTATCTTACCGGAATGCGGAACGCACGTATTATACGCCCTGGCAAGACGCGTTATGGAATCGAGTAGAATCACCACGTCTTTGCCGCATTCGACCAGGCGCTTCGCCTTCTCCAGCACTATCTCTGCCACCTGAATATGCCTCTCAGCGGGTTCATCGAAAGTAGAGCTGATGACCTCGCCCTTCACAAGCCTCTGCATGTCGGTGACCTCTTCCGGACGTTCGTCTATGAGCAGGACTATCAACACCACTTCCGGATAGTTCGTCGTCAGAGCGTTGGCGAACTTCTGCAGAAGCACGGTCTTGCCGCTGTACGGAGGAGCGACTATCATGCCGCGCTGCCCCTTGCCGATCGGCGTAAGCATATCCATTATCCTGGTCGACGCTTCCTGCGCCTTGGTCTCCAGCAGGAATCTTTCGTTCGGATATATCGGGGTCAGGTTGTCAAACAGTGTCTTGTCCTTGGTATCTTCCGGATTTCCGAGATTCACAGCCTCAACCTTTAGAAGCGCGAAGTACCTCTCTCCCTCTTTCGGAGGCCTTATCTGGCCGCTCACCGTGTCGCCGGTCCTTAAACTGAACTTTCTTATCTGCGAAGGAGATATATAGATATCATCCGGCCCCGGCAGATAGTTATAATCCGGACTCCTTAAGAATCCGAATCCATCCGGCAATATCTCTAAAACACCTTCGCCGAATATGAGACCTTCCTTCTCGGTCTTTGCCTGCAGGATCTTGAATATGAGGTCCTGTTTTTTCAGGCCGCTTATGCCGTTGACATTCAGATCTTTGGCTAGCTTCGTCAATTCTAAGATGCTCTTGCCTTTTAACTCACCTATCTCCATATCTATGCCCCCTTCTTTAACTGTCTCCATATCTTCCTTATCTGTTCTTTAGTTGCTTCCTTTGTACCGTTATTGTCCACGACATAATCCGCATAGCGGATCTTCCTCTTTAAAGGCATCTGCATCGCGATCCTTCTGCAGACGTCCCGTTCCTGCATTCCGGACTTTTCTGAAGCCCGTTCCACCTGATTCTTCTTTGAGGCCTTTACAACGATCAGAGCATCCATCAGGCCTGTGATATTCGCTTCACAGATCAATGGCGCATCCACTATCAGAATTTCGTTTTTTTCGGCGGCGCCTATCCTCTTCACTATCTCTTTGATCACAACGGGATGCACTATCCTGTTCAGTTTCGCCAGATCCTTTCTATCGGTGAATACTATGCCTGCCAACACCTTTCTGTCTATGGAAAGGTCGGCTGATAGCACTTTCTTCCCGAACGCCGCCACTATCTTTTTGTATGTGGCCGACCCCCTATTCAGGGCTTTGTGTCCCAGCTTATCGGCGTCTACGACCTTCGCGCCTAACTTTTTAAACAGAGAGGCGACGAAGCTCTTACCCGATCCGAACCCGCCTGTTAGACCTACTATGCGCATTATTTATTTATGATCCCGTTGAAAAGATTTATATACGCTTTCGCGGAAGCCTTCCAGGAATAGTCAAGCCTCATCACGCTCTTTACAAGGCTCGTCCATAACGACTTATCCTTATATACTGATAGTGACTTCTTGACGGCGCTAAATAGATCTTCGCTTCTGGGCTCGACGAATGTAAATCCTGCGCCCTTGCCTGTCTTGGGATCGAACTCCTGAACGGTATCCTTTAAACCGCCCGTCTGTCTCACCACGGGTATCGTGCCGTATTTGAAGCTTATTATCTGGCTTAGGCCGCACGGCTCATATCTGGACGGTACGAAGAACATATCACTCGAGGCATATATCTTCTGTGCCAAAACAGCATCGAACTTAAGGCTTATCGAGGCGCTCTGGGGATACTTCTTGGCTATCTTCTCGAATAGCACGTGATATTTGTTGTCGCCTGTGCCCAGCAATACGAACTGTGTCTTCATGTTGAGCATCTTATCGATTATGTCGGCCACAAAATCGGCGCCCTTCTGGTCCGCAAGTCTGGATATCATACCGAACATCGGGATATTTCTATCGACCTTCAGGCCCATCTCCTTCTGGAACATCTCTTTATTCGTATATTTATCCTGAAGCGTATCGATAGAATATTTTTTGAATATCTTTGTATCTTTCTCGGGACTCCACAGGTTGTAATCTATGCCGTTTAGAATACCGGATAGTACGTTCTCGCGCGTCTTCAATACACCCTCGAGTCCGCATCCGAACTCACTAGTCAATATCTCTTTCGCATAGGTGGGGCTGACCGTGCTTATGGCGTCCGAATATACGAGGCCCGCCTTCATCAGGTTTACCTTGTCGTAGAACTCGAAATAGTTTATATGGAAGAGCGCCCAGTCTAGGCCTATCTTAGGGAACTCTTCTTTCGAAAATACTCCCTGGTAAGCCATGTTATGTATAGTGTAGAGCACTTTTGTCTTATCGAAGAAGGAATCATATTTATAGAGCGTATTTAAATATACCGGGACTAAAGCGGTCTGCCAGTCGTTACAATGTATTACATCAGGCGCGAACTTCTCTTTCTTGCATCTCTCAAGTATCTCGCGCGAAAAGAAGGCGAATCTGTCGAGATTATCTTTGTAGTCCCCGAACTTATCGCCATAGAGCTCTTTCCTGTTAAAGTAGTCGTCGTTCTCTACAAAATATACCTTTACGTTCTTGCCTATGGTGGTGGAATTGCCCGCCACTTTTACCGAGGCATACTTGGGCATGATGACCCTTATATCCACTCCAAGCTCCTCCAGCGCCAAAGGCAGGCTCCCCGCAACATCCGCCAACCCACCGGTCTTAGCGAAAGGAACTACTTCACTCGACGCCAATAGCACCTTTAACTTTGCCATCACCCCTCCTTATACGGTTCTTGTTCGAGCCAGTTATGGCCCACCTCAACGTGAGCTATAACCGGAACATTCAGTTTTATTATATTCTCCATTCCGTCTTTTACTATCCTGTATACTTCCTCTAATTCGTCCTTCGGCACGTCAAATACGAGTTCGTCATGCACCTGCATTATCATCTTCGCCGCCAGTTTCTTCTTTAATAATCTTTCATGTATCGAGATCATGGCGACCTTTATGATATCCGCGGCCGACCCCTGTATAGGCGTATTTATGGCCGTCCTTTCGGCGAACTGCCTCATGCGCATATCCGTACTGTTTATCTCAGGGATATATCTGCGCCTTCCGAGAAGCGTCGTGACAAAACCGTTCTGGCGCGCTTCATCTATCAGGCCCTCGAGATAGAACTTCACCTCGGGATATCTTTCGAAATAAGAGTCTATAAACTCTTTGGCCTTATTAACATCTATCTTCAAGCTTTGTGATAAGCCGTATGGACTCATTCCGTATAGAATACCGAAATTAACTGTCTTCGCCATGCCCCGCATTTCAGAGGTCACGTCAGGCTCTTTAACTCCGAATACAAGGCTCGCCGTATAGGCATGAATGTCGGAGCCATCTTTAAATGCTCTTAAAAGGTTTGCGTCCTTTGAGAGATGGCCCAGGATCCTGAGCTCTATCTGCGAATAGTCCGCCGACAAAAGAAGGTGGTCCTTATCCGATGCTATAAAAGCTTTTCGTATCTTCTTCCCCTCTTCGGTCCTTATAGGTATATTCTGAAGATTCGGCCCGCTGGATGAAAGCCTGCCCGTAGCGGTAACCGTCTGATTATAGGACGTGTGCACTCTATTGGTCGCCGGATTTATAAGATCCGGCAGCGAATCCACGTAAGTAGACTTTAGCTTTGACAGCTCTCTGTATTCCAGAAGCTTTTCAGGCAGCGGATGACTTAAAGCCAGTTTAGTCAAGACCTCCTCATCCGTAGATATGCCGGTCTTGGTCCTTCTTATTATAGGAAGCTTCATCTTGTCAAAGAGAATAACGGAGAGCTGTTTCGGCGAATTTATATTGAACTCTTCGCCGGCCAGTTCATATATCTTCTTGGTCAGCTTGCCGAGCTTGCCATCCATCTCTTTAGACAGGCCGCCGAGATATTTTTTGTCGATAGATACGCCGCTCATCTCCATTTCGGCGAGCACACCTATAAGCGGTATCTCAACATTGTAAAGAAGTTCGTCCAGCCCTTTCTGTGATATATCTTTTTCCAGTATCTTCTTGAGCCTGAATGTGACATCGCTGTCCTCGCATGAGTAGTCGGAGACCTTTTCGACATCGACCTTGTCCATGGTGATCGCTAGCTTACCTTTTCCTATAAGATCCCGGATAGATGTAGTCATCTTATGGCTTAGGTATTCGAACGATATGTCATCCAGGCCGTGGTTCGGCTTTGATGGATTTAAGAGGTACGATGCCACCATAGTATCAAATATTATTCCCTTTACGTGAATACCGTAATTTGCGAGGACTATATAATCGTACTTTACGTTCTGCCCGGTCTTTTTTATAGCTTCGTCCTCGAATATATCTTTTAATTTTCCTATTACCAATCCGACATCGAGCTTCTTCTCTTCACTCTTGCCTTCGCTCACGCCCACATAATAGGCCGCGCCCTCTTCCCAGGAAAATGAGAGGCCCGCCAACCTGGCGAGTACAGGATCCTCGCTCGTGGTCTCTGTATCGAAGACAAGCTCTTTGGATCTCTTCAAACCCGCGACCAATTCATTAAAAGCCTTTTCGGTATCCACGAGCACGTATTCGCTCTTTAGTTTCACAGCCGGCGTCAGGCTCTTGAGAAGAGACTTGAACTCGAGCTCCTTGTATAGCTCCAAGAGCCTCATCTGATCGGGTTCTTTAAGCTCAAGCTCTTTAAAATCTATATCTATCGGGACATCGATGTCCACGGTTGCAAGTTCTTTGCTCAAGTATGCGTTATCCCTGCCTTCGGTGAGGATCTTCTTTTTTGCATCACTCTTTACCTTATCTATATTTTTATACAACCCTTCGAGGCTCCCGAACTCACCTATAAGTTCTATCGCGGACTTTTCGCCTATTCCCTTGACCCCGGGAATGTTATCTGTAGCGTCCCCCATCAGCGCCATTATGTCGGTAACTTTATCGGGCCCCACGCCATAGATCTCTTTTACTTTATGAGCGTCATATATCAAGCCTTCTTTATGGGTCGAGTAGACCTTTATATGTGAATCCACAAGCTGAAGCGCGTCCTTATCTCCCGTAACTATGAAAGTCTCTATGTCTTTCTCTTCCGCTTTCTTCGCGAGCGTGGCTAGAACGTCATCGGCCTCATAACCTTGCATTTCATATAAGGGGATGTTGAGTGCCTGGACCAGCTGTTTTATATAGGACATCTGGCTTACCAGATCGTCCGGCATCGGTTTTCTGTGGATCTTGTATTCATCGAATTTCTTATGCCTGAACGTGGGGCCCTTGAGGTCGAATGCTACGGCCAGCATATCCGGCTTTTCGTCCTTTATTATCTTACCAAGCATGGAATTGAAGCCGTATATGGCATTGGTAGGCTGACCCTTGGAATTAGAGAGGCTCCTTATAGCATAAAAAGCCCTATAACAAAATGAATTACCGTCTATTAAGAAGAGTCTTTTTTTAGGCATGATACGGGATTAAGGTTTGCGGCATGCGGTTAGTTAGAAGTCATCCTATTATTACTTGTCTTTATGTTGGGAATTAGTCGTTAAAGAAATGTACCCCGAGGGAAACCTCACCCTGAATTACGGATATGATTATACTTAAATTAGGGTAATAATGTCAAGTAAAAAGTTAACCAAAGTTATCCACATAAGTAGGTCACCCTTAAGGGTGACCTACTTCTTATCCAGTTTTTTTGGAATGCTCGGAGAAGTAGTTGCCTGTAAGGTCATCTATGCTTTGGGTCAGCTCCTGAAGTCTCAGCTCCTTTTCGAACTTCGCATTCATATCTTTAGGCGGATTGGACATGAGCTCAAATTGCAGCCTCTTACGCTCGTAATACGTTCGTCGCAGGTCATCGAGGATGTCGTTCCTGAGCTGGACCATCAGGCGCGAGCGCACGTCTATGTTGGTCTGATCGTCGTTCCAGATGAGGTTGCCAAACTCCCAGCTTACGGTTGCGCCCCAATCTATGCTCTCTTGGCCGCGCAATAATAGATCATCGCCTGCCTTTGTAGATGACCCTGTCTCCCAGTGCCAGAGGTCTGTAGTATTCCTGTCGGCGCCAAATGAGACTTTCGGTAGAAGCGCGCTCACCTTGCTCTCTTGCCGCCACCTCTTTATCTTTTCGGGGCTCACCTCGGCATACTTAATGGCCGCTTCACGCAACTCTTTGAACGTAGGCTCGCCATCAAGGACTATCTTTAAGGTCTTGACGCTCCTTTCGATGTCTGGGTACTTATCGATCAGAAAATCGCCGCCTTCAAAAGAATGCAGGCCCTTGTCGGTCACCGCAAGCAGAACCTTTTCGTCTTCACCCGCGAATATCAAGCGGTTAGCGGTAATGGGCTTTGCCATACCTCTATATAGTTCGAGCCACCTTGCCTTCTCTTCTGAAAACTCAAACACTCCTTTAGTGGTAGCACAATACATGTTCTTATTCTTAGGTGACATCAAAATATAATTTACCACGCCATTAAGGCCATCTCCAGAAAAGTTATTCCAGCTCTTGGCGCCGTCATCAGAATAAAGGATATCTCTGTCGTAGGCTATGTATACCCTGCTATCGTTTATAGTGACGCAGCGTATCGACATATCTTTTTCGCTCTCCTCATAATCGCGATCTTCCGGCTCCTCAACTTCGCTCTTTTCGCCCATGCTCCTCACAAAGGCGCGCTGCCATCCATCAATGCCGGGCCTCATAACATATAAACCGCTCTCCGTACCGGCATACATCAGCTCTTTATTAAGCGCCAGGCACTTTATGGAAGAGTCCTTCAGGCCGTCGCTTATCTCCTGCCATTTATTGCCGAGGTCCCCGCTTAGGAATACGCCCCTCTCTGTTCCCATTAAGATCATATTGCGATTATGTTTCGAAAGCTCTATATAGGTAATGTTATTCCTGGCGGCCAGTACGGTCTTAAATACCTTCTTCCAGTTAGCTCCGTAATCTTCTGACCTTAATAAGCCATTCTTTGTTCCGATAAAGATCGTCTTCGCTCTGCCCGCAATACAATTTATCTCATCATTACCTCCTTGAGGCAATGAGAATACCGGCTCCCACCTCTCTTTAGCGTCCCTCGCCCTATAAAGCACATTTTTTGTGGCTATATATAGCTCGTCTTTGTTCGAGATAGCCGTCTTTAACTCCATACTCTTCACCGCCCCATCCCTGGCGACCCACGCCTCCTGCGCATCTGATGTCGTCTGAAACACCAAAAGAACGGAAACCGCCAACACCAATATCCTTCTACGCATAAAGACCTCCTTTTAGTAATAACGAACGGGGTCATTCTATCGCTTATTTGATGATTTGTCAACATTTATTTAATTATTCAGCAAATGTAACCCCAGACGTCATTGCGAGCCCTTCAGGGCGAAGCAATCTCTTTTTTTGTTTCTTATTTTGTGCTATAATCTATCGATGCTAAAAAATAATGCATTCCGTATTTTAAGTATCAGCGTAATCCTCTGCGTCGTATATGCGTCCTGGATCTCGCCGCTCAATCCCATCCAGATAGCTAACCTTAAGATCATCGATTCATTCTTCTATTTGAGTTCTAAATTCAATCCCCTGCCGAAGTCCGGACAGGATATAGTCCTCATCACAGTGGACGACAGCTCTTTAAGAGAGGTCAATATCCAATGGCCTTGGCCGAGAAGCGTGATAGCCGAGATCATAAAGAAGGTCTCCGCCAATAGTCCTGCCGCTATCTGCGTCGATTTCGTATTCGCCGGAAAGAGCGTGGACCCAGGAGAGGATTCCGTATTAATGGACGCACTAAAGGAAGCCAAAAATGTCTATGCGGCGGCCTTCTTCGGCAACGACGGCAAATATGTCATCCCGGATGAGGCGCTGGCTTTAAGCCTTAAGGATTTCGGATTCGTCAATAAGCCCAGAGATATCGACAACACCATAAGAAGGATGAGGCCATACTACCTTTCAGAGGCGGGTGACGTCATAGACTATTCCCTCTCTTTAAAGGTGGCGGCATCCTTAATGAACAGCCCTCCGGGAAATATAGCCGTATCGGTACCTCTTTCAAAGGAAGGAGCTGCTTATATAAAGTTTTACGGCACCCTTGATAAATTCAATTCTATCCCTGCATGGAAAGTACTGAAAGATGCGGGCGATCTATCTACGCTTAAAAATAAACTTGTATATTTTGGCGTCACTTCGGAATCCTTCCATGACACATACCATACACCGCTCGGGATAATGCCCGGCATGGTGATAGACCTGAACGAGACGCTGACATACATAAACAAGTCCTTCTTCAGGTACGCCGGCCACGAGGTTAACTCTATAATCCTCTTCATCTTCGTGCTTGTAGCTGTTTTTGGCGGAATCAGGCTCTCGATACTTTCAGGCATAGCGCTAACAGCTTGCGGGATATTAATATTGCTATCCCTGGGGCTCTTTATGTTCTTAAAGGGAATGATCATAGACCCGATCGGTCCGATAATGCTTATGGTGGCAGCTACAATATTGCTCCACGGGGCCAGATACGTGGTGCTCATAGTCGAAAATATAGTCTTACGAAAAGAGGCCGTGACTGACGGCCTTACGGGATTATACCTTTACAGGTACTTCGAATTACAGTTAAAGAGAGAGCTGAAGAGCGCCTTTCACATAAACAAAAACCTGGCGCTCGTAATATATGACATCGACCATTTTAAGAAGATAAACGATACATACGGCCACGAATTCGGCAATGTGGTGTTGAAAGCTATAGCAAAGAGCCTTAAGGACCATTCCAGAAAGAATAATATAATAGCCCGTTACGGCGGCGAGGAGTTCTGCATAATAATATCCGGTATGAAGAAGGATCACGCCATCAAATACGCTGAAAGGCTTCGGAATATGGTAGGCGCTTTGGAGTTCAAAACCGATAAAGGCGAAACAGTGAAAGCAACTATGAGCGCGGGGATCGTTACAATAGAGGATGCTTCCACGGAAGATCCGACAAATTTCATAAAAGCTGCGGATTCGGCATTATATAGATCTAAAAACGCGGGGCGTGACAGGATAACGGTATTTACTTCTTCGTAGACTCAAGTATCCCGGAGAGCCTCTGGGTGAATTCCTTCATCATAGTCTTCATCTTCTCTTCCAATACCCTCTTATTGGGCTCTATATAGGCTTTACGGAGCTTTGCTTCCTGCTGGAGGATGTACTCCGCTTCGAATGACTTGTCTGACGCTTTACGAAGCTTTTCGAGGATCTTGTCTATTTCACTGGGCTCGAGCCTGGCAAGTTCTTCAGAGATCATGCCCTTGGATACTATATTATTCAGCTGAAGAAGAGCTATATTCTTCGACAGAACATGCTTTATCTCCGAATAATATGGATTCACGGCTTCGTTGTATTCCAGCATTATCTTTACTTTGGAGCTATTGAGCTCTAAGAAGATGTTTTTTATACCCGACACATCACCTTCTTTTAATAGATCCGGCATCGCCTGAGCTATCAATACAGCGGCCACCATCTGAAGGAGGTCATCACTTGCTTTTTTCAGCTCAGGCGAACCGGACTCATTAATTGCTTTCTCTGTTTCAGTTAAGAGGGCCTGTATCGTATCGAGGATCAGCTTTTGGTCCTCTGTGGGGTTCTTAAGTATACTTGCGAGTTTTAGGGCTATTTCCATCTCCTGAGCATTAAAGTCTTTTACGAGAATTGAGAGAGCCGAGATAGCCTCACTTCTACTATTATTCAAATTGTGCTCCAAGGTATCGGGCTGAATAAGTGAATTCAGTACAGAACTATCCTTATTCTTTATCAGAGACCTCAGGATGGCCGCATTATCGGATGTAGCCTCAAAAGGATTTGGATAGAATGAATCAATGGCAACGTTTTTCAGAGATGTCACGTTACTCTCATATGGCTTTTCGGTGAGATTTATTTTATTGCCGTTTTCATAAACACTACTGAATTCACCTGTGGCGGGTTTAATACTAAGTATCTGGTCTTTCACTAAACTTGGCAAAGAGGATGCCCCGCTCCCAGATGAATATAGCGCTAAAGCAGCAGGTTTTACGTCATATTGTGCATACATATAATTTTTACCATCATACCAATTTATTCCAATAGTTCCGTCGTATAGAGCTCTGACTGAAATATCGCCCTTAGCAACATTGCCGAGTCTCATCATATTGCTCAACTGTGCCCCATCTTGACTATACACTGTTAACATAATGCGCGCTCCTACAGATGGCGAATAAGCCCCTTCCTGACTTACTACAACAAAGTCACCATTAGAAAGGAGGGACATTTTATGATATGAAGAATAATTATCGTAAACGGTAGGGCCGTTAGAATAACGGGTAGCAACAAGAGTGCCCGTGCTGCTATAAATTTGTATGCAATCATTGGCCACTAATATACCGGGTTTCTTAGAATAAGGAATACCGCCAGTTGCGGAAAAAACAAAACCACCATTAGAAAGTGCAAGTATGGCAGGATTATCGAGGCTGGTTTGAGGGATGACGTTTTTCATAAGATTAGTGTTTTTTCCAAATGGATCAAAGATTGCTATATTAGATCCGGAATTGGTGCTCCATGAAACAGCGATATTACCGTTCGATAAACCTGCTATAATCGTATTACCTGGATTAGCACTAGAGTCAAAACTCTTAAGAGATACGGTGCTCACTAAACCACCCTGGAGGTTAAATATTTTTAGATAATTATCATGCCATCTTGATTCATATCCAACCGCAAATCCGCCATTGGATAAATTCGTCAGGGACATTTTATGATATCCCGTTCCGTCAAACTTTACTCCCTGGCCGGAAAATTCATTTCCATACTTGCTGCCGTCCGAATTGAATATTTGAAAATATACGTCATTACCATATCCGATGACAAATTTGTCATCAGAAAGGACTTTCATCGCATATTTACTAATGGTGGGTACGGATTGAGTAGCAACCTGAAAAGCACTGCCTAAAGATGAGACCGAGTTATCATAAATCCTATAATATAATTTTCCTGCCGCATTCCAGGTAAAGACAATATTCCCATTTGCAAGCGGTTCATATGCTATAGAGCCTTTTTGTACATTGCTTGCAGCTGATATAGCGGTAATGGCATTATCAATAACGGTATTGTCAGCGGTTATAACCCCAATATTGATTTTGGTAGTTAACGCAGCTTCATTCTTTCCACCGCTCTCCGCGCCACTTTTCTTATTTTTTAGCTCCAGCGATGGTTTATAGCTCGCATCTTCCGTAACATCATTGAATAGTTTACTCTTTATGTAGTCCATGCTTCTTTCCATCATACTCTTTTTTGTATTCAGTTGATTTATAATGGTATCCGTCTTCTGCTTGGATGCGTTGATATAGCCGGGTGAGAATACGTTTGATTGGTTATTGGACAGTTGGTCGCTCTTGTCCTCCATGCCAGCATAGGCAGGGATCACGAATAAGGCCAATACGGTTATGAGGAGCATTAATGTTAATCTCTTCATTTCTTGGTCCCTTCCAGTATCCCGGAGAGCCTCTGGGTGAATTCCTTCATCATAGTCTTCATCTTATCTTCTAATACCCTCTTATTGGGTTCTATGTAAGCTTTACGATACTTTGCTTCCTGCTGGAGGATATACTCTTCTTCGAACGATCCATTTGAGGCCTTACGCAGCTTATCGAATATCTTGTCTACCTCATTAGGTTCGAGCCTATTTAGCTCCTCGGCCATCATGCTCTTGGAGACGATATTATTGAGCTGTAACAAGGCTATATTCTTCGATAACAGCTTCTTTATCTCTCCATAGTATGGCTTCACGGCTTCGTTGTACTCCAGCATTATCTTTACTTTGGAGTTGTTTAGCTCCGAAAAGGCATTCTTTATATTGGCAGCATCACCTTCTTTTAATAGGTCCGGCATCGCCTGGGCTATCAATACAGCGGCCACCATCTGAAGGAGGTCATCACTTGCTTTTTTCAGCTCAGGCGACTTGGATCCATCTTTTTCCGCGTTCATCATTGACAATGCGACATCAAGTATCAGCTTCTGGTCATCTGTGGGGTTCTGCATTATACTGGCAAGCTTCATGGCTATCTCCATCTCCTTAGGGTCTATCTGGCCGCCTGGTAATGCTAAGGCTGAGGCTTGTAACGAATCTTGGACTATTTTTGCTATTGCTGTTGGATTCATGGCGCCTGCGGCATCCCCTTTTAATCTATCCGTATTGGCAAGCAGGCCTTTGAATACTTCTCCCAACCCCTTATCGGCTATAATGGCCTTGCCGTTTTCAAAGTTAAACGGCAGTTGTATCGAGGTCTGGGCAATACTTGGAGCGCTATACGGATTGAGCAATTGATTGGCTGCCATACCCTGCATTAACCTGTTTACCGCAGCATCGGAGATGCTCTTCGAGAAGTTTTCGAATGTCATGCCTTTGCCGGTGGAGTCGAGGACCTGCGATGTTAATAGAGTTTTATCTGCACCATATTGCTTCCAAAATATGGCAAATCTTCCGTCTGAGAGCGCGGTTATATTATATACGGAAGCAGAATATCGATTGTTTGTGAGCACATATGGATTTGAAAACAACGCCCGACCTCCTCTGTCAAAAACCTGGGCTTTGAGCAAATAATTACTATCGGCTCCGATCTCATTCCAAAAGACAGCGAGGTTCCCATCCGAAAGCACAGTTACATTATCCATGCCAAAGTTTTTTAAATTATTTGCAAGGCTATATGGACTTGAGAGCAACGCTTGGCCTCTCGAGTCGAAGACCTGCGTTTTGAACGCATATTTAAAATCCATCCCCATCTCGTTCCAAAATACGGCAAAATTTCCGTTTGAAAGCGCGGTTACGTTGGATAGGGCAACGTTACCGAAATTGTTGGCTAGACTATACGAATTTGGAAGCAGCGCTCTTCCTCCTGTGTCGAATATCTGCGTTTTAAATGAATAATCACCATTATCAGCCGCGCGCTCATACCAAAAGACGGCGAGGTTTCCATTTGAAAGCGCGGTCACATTCTGCAGACTTGCGTATTTAGTATTGACAGCGATAGTGTATGGATTTGAAAGCAACGCTTTCCCTCCTGCGTCGAAGACCTGTTCCTTTAACGAATACTTGCTGTCCATTCCATACTCTAGCCAAAATACGGCGAGGTTTCCGTTCGAAAAGGTAGTTACGTTGTTTATGATGACACCGTTCAAATTACTGGCGAGAGTATATGGATTTGAAAACAGAGCTCTTCCGGCTGTATCAAAAACTTGTTCCTTAAGCAAAGTTCTGCCATCGGCTCCACGCTCCTGCCAAAAGACAGCGAGGTTTCCATTCGAAAGTGTTGTTAGATTGTTTACTCTGGCGCCGCTCGTATTATTAGCGAGACTATACTTGTTTGAATATAACGCCAGCCCGCCTGTATCAAAAATCTGCTCTCTGAGCGAGAATTTATTATCAGCTCCGCGCTCACTCCAATAAACGGCAAGGTTTCCGTTCGAAAATGTGTTCACATTGACCGTATCGGATACACCCATACTACTTACAATGCCATACGGATTTGAAAGTAACGCTTTCCCTCCCGCATCAAAAACCTGCGTCTTAAGCGAGAATTTAGTAGTGCCGACTAAATTCTCCTGCCAAACAACAGCGAGGTTCCCGCCTGAAAGCGCGGTTACACTATTTAGTATGACAGAGCCGTTATTGGCAAGGAGGCTGTATGGATTCGAATTTAAAGCTCTTCCATCCGCATCTAACACCTGCGCTTTGAAGGAATATGTATTGGATGCTCCGTACTCCCTCCAAAACACAGCGAGGTTTCCGCTTGAATACTTGGTCATATTCATTATATTAGGATTGCCAACGTCACAGCTTATGTTGTATGGATTTGAAAGCAACGCTTTCCCTACTGAATCAAAAACCTGCGTTTTGAGTGAACTCTTACTGTCAGCCCCCGTCTCAGTCCAACAAACCGTATATCTTCCCCCATTAAACACGATCCTATGATCTCCGACAGTGCCTGTCTGATTATTTAAAAATTCCTGTACAGAGCTACGAACATCTATCGGAATCTCTCCGGGTGTGGTAGGGTTTGGCATCTCTACTACAATATCAGAAGATACCGCTTGTAAACGCGTCGACTGTTCTCCGCCTCCACCCGCCTTCTTCTTTAGCTCGAGCTCAGGTTTATTCACGGAGTCCTCCGCGACATCCTTCCCAAGTTTCTTCTTCACATAATCCATAGTATTTTCCATGAATGTCTTGGGCTTATTCTGCTGGTATATGATATTGTCCGTCTTCTGCTTGGATGCGTTGATATAGCCGGGTGAGAATACGCTTGATTGGTTAGCGGACAGTTGGTCGCTCTTGTCCTCCATGCCGGCATAGGCAGGGATCACGAATAAGGCCAATACGGTTATGAGGAGCATTAATGTTAATCTCTTCATTTCTTAGTCCCTTCCAGTATCCCGGAGAGCCTCTGGGTGAATTCCTTCATCATAGTCTTCATCTTCTCTTCCAATACCCTCTTATTGGGTTCTATGTAAGCTTTACGATACTTTGCTTCCTGCTGGAGGATATACTCTTCTTCGAATGACTTGTCCTTAGCGGCGCGCAGTTTCTGCAGTATTTTATCTATTTCACTGCGAGGTAGCTTATCGAGCTCTTCCTTTGTGATCTTATTGGAAAGTATGTTCTTTGATTGCAACGCTGACATGTTATTGGCCAGGTCTTTAACCACTTCTCTGTAGTACGGCTTTACGGATTCCTGGTAGCCGAGCATTATCCTCTCCTTCGATGTTCCGAGGTCGGAGAATACGCCTTTTATGCTTGCTACATCACCCTCCCCTAGGAGATCCGGTATCGCCTGCGCTATAAGTATCGTGGCCACCATCTGAAGGAGGTCATCCGTAGCTTTCTTCAACTCAGGCGAACCGGAATCCTGCTGTATACCGTTTACCGCGTTCATTATATCGATTGCCGTATCTATTACCGCCTTTTGTGCATCCGTGGGGTTTCTGAGTATACTCGCCAGATTGGAGGCTATTTCCATCTCCTGCGCCGTCATCTCTCCTAATGGTATAGCCAGAGCAGATTCTCCCAACCCCTCATTGATAAGTTTTACGAGAGTCTGAGGATCCATAGTTCCCGTGGCCGGACCGGCCATCGTCTCCTTGTTAACAAGCAATCCTTTGAATATATTCGTAAGATCATCACCGGTCATGGTATTCTCATATTTTCCGCCTAAAGAGAGTATCCGATCAAAATTACCCTGACTGAACGCGTTTTCATATGCGCCGCCTTTATTGATATCAGATGCTGCCAAATTCGTGCTGGTCGCAGACATGGTGAATGCCGTGGCCTTCACGGTGTAATCGCGCTCATAGGTCTTGCTGGTGGAGTCAAAAAATCCTTTAGAAAAACCCGAACGTTCAACAAACTCGTTATTATCGTAGTAGAATTTTGAATTAAAGCCCATAACATTCTCCATCTTTATCTTATCCTCTCCAAAATACACTTGATTGGTAAAATTATTTCTGGCAAGGTATATATTGGAATTGTTTCCCCACACGCCATAACTTTGAAAATCGTTGTCTTCCGATATAACGGTCGAGTCCCATGCTACCATGCCGAATACTTTATTCTCGAAAATCGTATTGGAAACCTTTAGCGATTTACAGTTTCTGATCAGTACGCCGGGTGCTTGATAAGATGGCCCAATTATCTCTATCCCGTTTATCTCCGTTGGTCTATCCAGGTTCACAGCAAAGATGCTGCCCGAAAGATGTTCAATAGAATTATCGAAAACATCATATATTCTGGTAGCGGCCCCCGCGATATCCCTCACACCATCATCCCTGTACCCGCCGTATAGCGTCACACCGTTCGCCATATTGAATGCATTGTAGTCTCCGCCTCTTACTATTATCATGTCACCAACATTGGCTATATCCATCGCCCCTTGGATCGTGCTCTTGCCGGCGTTGGCGAATCCTACATATACGTGCCGGGTCCCATCTATGGTCTCTGATATGAGTTTTCCGCCTTCCCAGACCTGAGCGGTTCCGCTGCCTATATTGACGTTATAGTTCACAGAGCTTCCATCGATGACCGCCTTCCCGGAGGCGCTTGCCGCTTCCTGCGTTCCCTTCTTCTGTTTTAGTTCAGGCGCAACTCTTTCTTGCGCCTTATCGGTAATATCTCCGGCCAGTTCC
>Ga0268280_1000760_pt1 | contig 24427 bp, 31 predicted proteins | sample saktaG_9_FD_190139 | JGI IMG/M metagenome (GOLD analysis project Ga0268280, IMG submission 190139) | Saline water microbial communities from Sakinaw Lake, British Columbia, Canada - sak_2011_5_24_40m | ecosystem: Environmental > Aquatic > Non-marine Saline and Alkaline > Saline ... | reverse complement strand
TAAAACAAAACTTCCTATCTTACCGCTTCTTCCATTCTTATTATATTCTATAACCCTATTCATTTTAACAATTTTCCCAACAAGATTTATTCTTCTCATACCGGATAAAAGCTCAGAAATCTTCATTTTTTGTTTATCGAAACTAATTCCCAATTCAGAAGCAACAATCTGTGCAGCACCTTCTTTACTTATTAAACCAGAGAGTTTTGCTCGTTTAGCTTCTATTCTTCTACTGATTTCATCTGTAGGTAGCCCCGCATTATCAGAAATCATTTTTACTATCTGTTCATAATTGCCGTTTATCATTTTACCTTTTTTTAATATATCTTTTATTTTCCCCTTTTATTAGGGTTTACAAAAACATATCACCAAGAGACTTTTTAAAGACTATTGTGAACTAAAACGTAATAACAAACCACACGAAAAACTCACCCCTCCCCCTAACTAAATCTTTATAAATCAAAAAAATTCCCTTAAAAACATGACAAAAAAAGCATTAGTAGTGGGCGGAGGAGGATTAAGAGGAGCATATGGTGCAGGAGTAATGGCAACCCTAGCAAGAGAACTTGGCCCAAATTATTTTGATGCAGTTTATGGATCTTCTGTAGGAGTATATGCCGCAACTTTTTTTCTTGCGAATCAACCAGGGGTAATAGAAAGAACTTGGAGAAATCTAGTCCATGGCAAACAATTGGTTAATTTTGCAAACCCCCTAATAGGCAGACAAATTTTAGATTTAGAATATCTCGTGGGGTTATTCCAAGATAATCGTTCATTATTAGATGTAGAAGCAGTGATGAAATCTAGAACTAAGTTGGTTTATACAGTTACAAAATACCCTACAGGAAAACCGGCCTATATTCAGCCCACAAGAAAAAATATATTTGATGCTATGCGTGCTTCTTCAGCCATACCACTTGTTCATTCTCCAATTGAAGTTAATGGTTCTACTTTTGTAGATGGTGGTTTAACTAGTAATCTACCGGTAATAAAGGCCCTAGAAGATGGAAATGAAGAAATAATTGTAGTCTATAGCAAGCCGCCCGGGTTTACTTCCGGCCCTCCATCCCGGTTGAAAAGATCAATTCTAAATCTATTACTGCCCCCGGGTATTGCTAGATTATTAAAAGAACACCATTGGCAAGAAGAAGAATTAGATAGAATACTTGAAACAAACAAGAAATTAAAAATTTTAAGACCGACAACAGAGTTACCATTAAATTCAAGGCTAGATACAAATAAAAAAAGAATTAATGCAAGCATAGACCGGGGTATAAAAGATGCTAAAGATTTTCTCGAAAAATATGAAAGAGTAGAATAAAATATTAAAACAAATCTTTATAAACTCTCAAAAACCAAGAAGATTATGGGATTTACAGCAGTTCAAATGAAATTAATGCCAGATTCACCTAGTGCGGATTTAAAGGCAATTGAAGCAACAGCAACAGAAACAATTAATTCAATGCACACAACCCAAGTGAATATAGAAGAACAACCAATTGCATTTGGATTAAACGCAATTATTCTTAGTTTTGCTTGGAATGATGAAATTGAGCTAGAACAACTTGAAGCAAAGCTCCAGACAATAGCAAATGTTTCAAGTGTAGAGATTCTTGATATTAGAAAGGCATTTGGATAATTTTTTATTAGTAGTGAGTATATAGTTCAGGAGAGAAATCTATTTAAACAAAAAGATGATTTGATATTATGGCAAAAAGTTTATCACAAAGAACAGCTTGTAATTCTAGATTAATGCTTGATTTAATAGATGCAGCTCATAATCTTGATAAAGCCATAAGGGGTGAAAAAGCAGATTTTAATCAAGTAGAACATATTGCTTCTTTATTTGACGAAACTTATAGTAGTATCACAAGAAAGAAGAGTATGCTCGAGGTTGATACAACAAGCGAATGGAATTCTGCAATAATAAATAGGCTAATTCCAGATATTTACGGAATACAAAAATCAATGCCATATAGTAAAGAGCATGTAGAAGCAGGATTATATTTTATAGTAGAACAATTAAATCTTGCTAAACAAGAAGAACCATTAAGCATGAAGTTTGCAAGAAATGTTTTAGTAAGGCTAAGCCAAGATTTACTTCAAGAAAGAAGTGTTTCGTGGAGAACAGCTTCAAAGGAAAGTCCTTATAAAAGAAGAGCCGCATAACAAAAACCTATTAAAACCCTTATTTCTATTAAATATAAAGGTTGTTGAACATGCCACTCACAGACGAACAAGCAAAACAAATAAAAGAGCAAATTCTTAAACAAGTAGAAAGTTTTCCCGAAGATAAAAAAGCTCAGATAAAAAGCTATGTTGAACCAATGAATAATCAAGAGCTTGAAGAATTCTTAATAAAAAATAAAATGATAAGACAAGAAGGCCAAGAGGGTGAAATGAATGGTTCAGAAAGTCCAAGTGATGGTGAAGTTGGCAGAACTGAATCAGGAGGGCTAGGTGGAACACAATGTATCATGTGCGCTCTAGCAAACAAAAAAGTAGAATCCCTAGTTATCTATGAAGATAAAGATTATCTAGCAGCCCTAGAAATAAATCCTTACACCAAAGGCCACACCATCTTAATTCCAAAAAAACATATAGTAGAAGCAAAAACTCTAAAGAACAAAGCCCTAAGCCTAGCTAACAGAATAGGAAAACACCTAATCAAAAAACTAGAATCAGAAGACTATGAAATAACAACCACTGATGATTTAAAACATGCAATAATTAATATAATCCCAAAATATCCTGGAGAAAAATTAGATTATCAAAGAAAGCCAGCAAAAAAAGAAGAACTAAAAGAAATTCATGAAAAGATTGGAGTAATAAAAGCAAAAGTTTCTAGACCAAGACAAAAAAGAGAAAAAACAGAAACAATAGAAAATAGCGGAAAAAAAGAGAAACCAAAAAAAAGTCTTCCTCAATTAAATAGAAGAGTACCCTAGTAGCTTCCTAAGCCTCTTAAAATGCAAAAAAGAGATTATCTAATATTTGGAATTACTTTTCTAATAATAGAAATACTAGTTATACTAAGAAATACACTTTTATCCTATAATTATTACTTTTGGTTTTGCGATTTTGCCCCGTTACTGTTAGCAATAGGATTTTTCCTAAAAAAAGATGATTTAATAAAAGCAACTATTAATTTCGGCCTCCTAACACAATTAATATTTCTGATATGGTATCTGAATAATATAATTCAGGGTATTTTTATTCAAGGCAGAATTTTATTTAATATGATAATAATCGTTCTGACAATTTTAGCACACGCCTCGTCAATCCTAGCACTTATTTTTACAAGAAAAATCAAATCTAGCATAAAAACAATTTATTGGACAATAGGAGTTATATTAGGAGTTTGGATAATAACTCTAGCCTTCACAAATCCTTCTGAAAATATTAATATTTTACACAAAATACCGCAAGAGATATATTTTTATCTTCCATTTCAGAAATTTCTTTGGCCACCAATCGTATTCCTAATATTTGCCCTTCCAGCACATTATATTCAAGTTTGGATATATAAGTTATCAAAAGATAAAACAAAGGGGATAAAAAAGAGAATAAAAGAAAGCATAAAAACAAAGAATTAAATCTAGTTATTAAATATAATCTATAAGTTTATTAGTAATTCTAAAACCCTTCCAAACGTTTATAGCAAACTCTCCTGAATCTTGGCAATGATAAACCTTATGACTTAGAGTATGTGGCCAACCAATAACTTGAAAACCCATTTTCATTAAAGACTTTTCATTTTGTTTAGATAAAGCCAGCTGTGGTGCCTCAAAAAGAGTTGGATAAAAACCAAAACATTTTTTAAATTCTGCCATGCCCTGTTCAATATATTCCTGCTCTCTAGATTCTAAAAATTCCTGGTAGGTATGATAAACCCCATGTAACCCCAAAGTTTTATTCAAAGCAAGTATTTGATTACACCAAGTCTTATTTTCAGCAATAGAAACCCCATTAAAGAAAGGAATAACTAAAAGAATATCACTTTTATCAAGAAGATCTTGAGAACAAGAGATTGTTGAATGAACATCATCAATTTGCCTAGGCCAAACCGCCCTAGCCAATAGCAAATCAAACAATAAGAAGAATATTATTACAAATAAAAAAATAAGAATTAACTTTCTTTTACTAAACTTATTGTCTACAACCTTGGTTTCTATTTTTTCAGTCATTTTACTAAATAAAATAAGCTATAGCAAATAAAGCAAGAAGCCCGAGGAGAAAAGCAGGAGTAAAGGGAATTCCGTATTTAATTTCTATTTTTTTATTCTGACTCAATTTTTTGTTGATTAAATCCAATTCTTCTTCACTTAAACCTTCCCAATTAGGCTTAATTTTCTTTTTACCAACTTTAATAGAATCAGTAAGCCAGTCTCCAACTGTTAAATCTCTAACACTTACAAATTTAGTTAGGCCAGAATCTTCTATTGATTTAGCACCAAGTAATAAAACAGGTAAAAAGAAGAACATTAAAGAAAATATAATTCCTAATTCAAATTTAAACCAAACAGAGAGAACCAATAGGATAACAAAAAAGAGCATAAAATAAAGAGATTGAGATTTATACTTATAAAATTGTTTCTTAAAACTGCTTTTAAAACCTCTGAAATTAATTAAAACGAGTATTAAACTATAAACCAATCCATAAATACTTCCAGCAACTACAAAAAGCAAAATAAATAATACAAAAATTAATAGATTTACTTCCCAAGTACTTCCGAGAGGCAAAAAAGCCCCAAGAGCCATCAAGAGTTTAGCATCACCACCCGCGAACATTCTAGCATAATAAAATATATTAGCTAATAGGAAACCAATTAAAAGCCCAATAATCGCCCAAAGAAAATACCATAAATCATTAAAACTAACCGCAACAAAAGCCCTGTAAACAAGAATAACAGCAATTAAACTAAAGTTCCACCAATTAGCGACCTCTCTTTTCTTAAAATCCTGAATAACTGCAACAAAAACCCATAAGAGAACAAGAATAATTAAAGGCCAATTAGGTTTAGCCAAAACACTTTTTAGGCTTGCACTAAACAAAGAACTCAGGTAATAAAGAACGTCTGACATTGTTTAAACTAATAATTTTAGGAATTATTTTTAGAATTTAGTTCTCGGCTTCTAAACTTTCCACCATGCTTATAAGGAAAAAGCTTACGCCTCTTCTTCTTATCCTTGCCTTTATTTCTTCTCTCACTTCCAGAAGAATAATCATCACCACTCATGCTAAAAGCAAGCAATCAGGGTTTAAAAATATACTGAAAACGGTAATAGCAATTCAAAAGCTTAGGAGATATAAAAGTCTATGAAGCCCAGAAAATTATAGAATTCCAAAACTTACAAAGGTTTACAAAAATTCAAAGAAAAAATTACCGAGGCTAAAAGTTTTAATTAAGCTGTAGGTGCAATAATATTAGTGCAAGGATTATCTAATACCTTTGGATAAGCTGGTTGCCATGCAACAGCATTACATTGTGCTTCTGTTATTAATCCAACCTCAAGCTCAGTATTAACAGTGCATTTATTCTCAGCGCCCTCTTGACCAGCAGCACCCCAAACACCCTTACATTTGTCTTTATTTTCTATAGTCAAAGTAGTGTCTGTTGCTTTTATATTACCACTATAACACCCTTCTGGTCTAGCACTCTCTAATTGTCTGCAAGTTACACCTGTAACTCGAGTATCTTTATCGAATTTTACATCCCTTCGAACAGTGTCATACTCATAGGATTGACTAGTTATACAAGCAGCATTACAAGCATTCTTGATTGTGTCAACATTACTTGAACCACCAAAAAAATTCTTAATTGTATCTGTTAAACTTCCACCACTTTTAATAAAAGAATAAACCAAAAATCCTAAAACTAATAAAGCAAGAATAATTATAATAATTACTGTAACATTCATATTCTGAGCCTTCTTAGATTTCAAGTTTAATATGCTTCTCATCTTCTTTTTTATATTTTATATAAGTTTCTGGGGTTTAAAAACCTATCTTAGATTTAATTCAAATTTAAAATTACGCAAATAATTTAGTTTTATTGTTTCTTCGCGAGATAAACCTTCTATTTCTTTAGAAAAAGAAAAACCTTGAAGATTGAAATAGAGCCTACCATCTTCTATTTTAGTTTCACTAAAATCTCCACTTTCTACTCTGCCTTGATATTGTTCTAAAATCAAAAGTGTCTTAGCTTTTTCTGTAAATTCTGCTTTAAATAATTCAATAAACTCACCAGCACTAATTGAACCACCTTCAGAAGAAATGATATCTTGAGCTAAATCTTTCATAAAAAATCCAAGATTATTTGATTCTAAATAAAAATCATTTATATCTAAGGCAGTCGTTAATCCTCCTGCAGATCTTCCTTCAGAAACATAAAACAGAACAAGACTATAGGAACACAACAAAAGAGTCATTAATACTAAAACCGTTACAGTCGCATCTGCTTTTTTTGATTTAAACATATTGAACATATTATCTTAAACTATCAGCATAACTCTGATACTCTAACCCCCCATTATTACTAGAATAACTAGAACAGATTCCACCTAAAAGCTTTATTTGAATAGCTGCCTGCTCTGAATTTACTATTAAATTAGACCAACCAGTATCAACACAATCACTAGAACCAGAAGTAGATACAGCGTGATTCATATTAAAAGCTAAAAAAACAAATCTTGTTTCTTCAAAACTAACCGTATTCAATGCCTCAATAAAAGAAACAATCTCTTCGGAATCATATGTATTAGGATACCCCCCTAAAACTTCTTTTAGACTAAGATTTTGAGATTCAAACTCAATTTTTTTATTCAAAAGAAAATAAGAATGTGAATTTGTAAAAAATGTTTGATGCTTCATAACATTTTCAGAAGCAAAAATACCTGAAATAGAATTACCAATACCATTTCTCACTGATAAACTACCTGAAAAGAATAAGAAGATAGCAAGTATAAAAAATATTAAGATAAAAGCAACAACCCAAGTAAGACTAGTTCCGATTTGTGCTCTTTTTGCTTTCAATCTATTTATTACTTTAAACACCATATTCATAATTTGAGCCCACCAATATCTTTAATTGAATTACATCCTGTTGAGAATCTAAAAGCAAAATTGTTTTTTCTGAACATCTAGGATATTCTTCTGCAACAAGATTATTACCTAACATGCAATTTGCAATAAGCCCATTATTTCCACCCAGAATGTCACTTCTCAAACTAACCCAATCATCACCAATTTTTTTGTTAACTGATATCTTCAAGACATATTTTCCAGAATCTTGAAAAATTATTTTATTAATTTGACAATAACTAAAAATATCAAAATCTTCTTCTAAAACTCGAGCGTCAAAAACACCAGTATCTGAAATACAACCAAGTATTTTGTTACTTATAACTTCTGATTGAGTTATCCTTGCATCAATCTTATCTGCAGCAAACATGAAAGTTCCAGCTACAACTCCAACCCCAATTATAACTAAAACAAAGAACCACCAAATAGATAATAACTCTGCCCTATTATTCTTACTATCAAATAAAGAAATTACTTTCATAATATCTTAATAAAAAGCACCTCTTTGCCTTTCTCTTGTCTATTTATTTCATATATAAAATCATTAGAAGAAACAAACTGAAAGCCATACCCTCCGGATTTAGAAACTTTAACAGAAACCAGATTATTTTGAATACTAATTACCGGTTCACTAATTTTATTCTTTTCAGCAAGTTCATAAAGTTTAGAGATACTTATATTGAATTCTGTTCCGGGTTTTAAAGAATCAATACTCAAGGCAATAGTTTTAGCATATCTTTCTTCAGTTATAGAAGCACCAGAAACACTATTATACACAAAAATCATCAAAGAAATAATAAAAAATAAATTAAGTACATAAAAAATAACTTGCTCTACTAAAGTAGTTTCTGCTTTTTTGTTTTTTAACATTTTAATTCAAACCAAATAAATTTTTTTAAGGGATACTATCGATTATACTACAATACTGAGTAATATCCTCAAGATTATAACCTGTGCTTCTAACAACCGAGCACCCATCTCTATTCTCTTCATCACTTATACTTACCTTAGCACAATAACTGGCACTTAATCCCCTATTTTTCCAAACCGAAAATTGTTGAAATCCACCAAAAACAACAACAATTGGCCAAAAAGCCTTCGCAATAGTACCTACAACTTTTGGGGCCATATATGTTAACCCTGCAAGCCCCAAACCACCATCAATCAAGGTATTCTTAAAAACATCTCCAGAAGAAGGAGCAATAACTTGCATAAATAGAATAGCATCAGAAGAATACAAATTGTTTGTACCCATATTTTCTCCAGAAGTAAGCTTTAATTCTGAATTTTCTTCAGAACCCAAAGCAGTTACAACTTCACTAATATCTATTTCCTTATCTTCACTATCTATAGTAAAAGCCCCTTTCTGTCCAACTATATATTCAAAATAAGTTAAATCAGTATTAGGTACTTTATACCTGGCCATATAAGCTCTTACATCTATATTACTTAAGTTAATTCCATTTTTAATTAAACTTTCATTATCAAAAGCTATTCTAGTACAAATAACGCAATTAGAAGGCAGAGTTCCTATTGCATACCTCTCAATAGAATCGTGGAATAAACTTAGTTTCCCTTCGCCCATCATAGTCCAACAATTAAGAATTTCTTGAGCATAAATTTTTTCAATATCCTTAAGAGAATTAACCTTTACAGTTGAAATAGATTTTTCACCCTTAAAATCATTACAACTACCCCTAGACAAAATATTTCCAGAAGTAATACAAATTTTATTAGTTTTGCATTTAAGAGGTAAATAACTTTGAGCAAGTGCAGGCATTGTTGCTCTTAAAACAACAGACTCATGACAAACTTCACTATCTAATGTTCTAACATCTATAGTGTTATAAAAAAATACAAGAAGAAAAATAAAACCAAGTATAACTAAAATAATAGTAACTATCCAAGATACTGTAAATTCCCCTTTTTTATTTATTATCTCCATTTTTTATCTTCCTTGTTTATGTTATTTCGCTTTTTATCTTGTTTTTTATCTTCCTTGTTTATGTTTTATTAGTAAGCTTAGTTTTAATATGTATTGAATTTATTCAATTTAACAAAAGCTAACGACTAGTTAAAAAAGTAATAAGCCATTTAACTCCAAAGAATAATAAAGCAAAGAGTCCAATTAAAAGTAGAACTTTAATCAAAGTTCCTAATCCACCTGAATTGTCTTGTGCTTTTTTGTTTTTCATTTTAGTATAACTGAAGATATTTATATGTGTATTTTAATTTTCTCCTATTGTTGTGCTGGATCCGTGGGCTCATTTTTATATTTAAATTCTAAAAATATTTCAGCATTGGACGAAGAACAAAAGACTTCCCCTTTTTTAGCTATTCCTCCAGTTGTAATAGGCGAGCTTACAGAAACAATACCTGGATAAGGTAACAAGCTATAATGTCTATTTGCAGAGGTTCTTCGAATGATTGCAACAGAATTTAAATTAATATCCTTATTTAGATAAGCTGCTTTAATGATGCTTGCAATTTCTTCACGATCCACCCTACTAAATTCAAAGTCAGCAGGACAAGCAGAAGGAACCCTTAATCGAACAAAGTCGAAAAAAGAAACAGAAGTTCCAGAATCATCAGTAACAACAGCTTGAGATAATGGTTTTTGAGTATCACTAACAAGAGGAATTGATGAACCCCAAAGTAAGGATAATTCCTTATTCAAAGACACTATTGTTAAAACAAGAGGCACCTTACTAAAACTAATTCTTCCAACATCTGTCTTTAAGCTAGCATCAGTTTGATCTTGAACTAAGATAGAATTAAAATTCTCTGCATTTAAACAAACCCCTTGTTTTTTACAAACCTCAACATAATTAATATTATCCCTCAAACCAAGTTTAGGACAAATACAAGCACAATTTTTAGTGCATAATCCTTGAGAACTTGTTGGCGTATAAGCTAATAAAACCCAGTCTTTAGGTGCAGTAATTAAATATTCAACACTTTCACTATCCTCGAGAGCATTTGCTTTTCCGATAATTCCTTCAAGTGTAGCCTTTGCTTGCTCAAGTTTTGAGCTTCTTGTAAATATCCCATAAAGACTCACTGAAAGATAAACTAATAAGAAAATGCAAAGAACAGCGATGATTATTTTAAGAGTTTCTGGTAAGAGTATTGCTTTTTTTGAATTCATTTTAATTTTATTTCTTTCAACTAAATGTTCTGTTTTCTTTTTTTTATTTAGCATTTTATTGTTTAATCGATTATTGAGTTAAAGTTTGTTTTAAACTTTGATAGTCCATTCTTAGATTTGTTTTTTTAAGAGGTTCAGAAAGTCTAATCCATGCAAAACCAGTTCTGATTACTTGATTACTGCTAAAGATTACATCTAATACTTCAAAGTGCTCTCTTAAATCATTCTCAAAAAAATAAACCGAGCCATCATAATATATGCGTCCAATAACAGGATTCTTAGCATTTGCTAATGGATTTAAATCAATAAAAATAGCAAGATAATCTGCGCTAACACTCCTTGCCCTATCCAAATAGATTATTTTTCCTGTTTTTGAAACTAATCTTTCTGGAAAACTTAAAGCATAAGAAGGATTGCCCCCAAAATCCGTGTAAAAGGCTGTTGTTCCAAAATTATTACTCTCTACCTGAATTGAATTTACATCAACAGCATCATCTTCACTGGGAGCACCTCCACCAGAAGAAGTTTCCCCGCCCAAAATATTCTCATTTCCCACCTCACCTAGTATAACTTCTTGTGAATAACCTTCTAAAGTAAATTTATTATCTTTGTACATTAAATTAGAAAGATAAAAACCAGTGTTATCTTTTTCGGTTGTTGTCTTTATTCTAGAGTCTACAGTATATAATGGAACCCAGTTAAACTTCTCAGCTTCATTAATGTATACTTCTCCAGAAGGATAAATTATTCCAAGAACATTATTGTCAGGTCCAGAACCGAGACGAATACTTTGTCTTCTAGAATTTTTAATCAAAATATTCTCGCCACTATTTTCTAAAGTTAAAAGCAAATCAGTTTGAGAAGGGTCCTTTAATCTGAAAAAAACTTCGTTTAAAGCGCGTAGATTATCAGAATAAGAAGTTGAAGAAACAATAGTACTCTTTAATCTCCATAAACCAAACTCCTCACCATTATTAATTACTTTAGATTTATCGAGTAAAGCAAGTTCATTATCAAAACCAAGAACCCCTGAATTTTCAGAATTTTCTTTCTTATAATTTTCATAAGCAACCCAATCAATTAAAAAATGTTCTCCCTGAACAACACCTATCTGAGCATCCCAACTTGCCCAATCTAAACCCCATCTTTTTTTAGGAGCATAAATTTTTCCTTCATAACCCGAATTAAATTCTGCATAAAAAGGCAAAGTAACATAACTTCCACCACGATTTATTTTAAGTGTAGTAATTCCATTAACTGTTTCAGCTACGCCTATTTGTTCATAACCTAGAGTTTTCATGGTATCACTAGAAACTTCTTTTGTTTCATCAGGATTTTGCTGAAAACCAGGCAACCCCTTTATCCAACTAAGAATATCAACCCTAAAAGCCCAAAGAATTATAGTTACAACAACAATTAAAACTAAAATAATAGCAATTATCTTACTTACTGTTAGTTCAGAGGAAGCTTTTTTATTTATCATGCTATATCCCTTAATCTAAAAAGATTTCTTATAAATTGACCTGCAGCAGTATTAGTTCCATTAAAAGAAATATAAGCTATAACCAAAATAACAAAGATAACTAAGATAAGAATTATCCACCCCATCATACTCTCTATCATTCCCTTTTTACCAAAAAATAATCCCATTTAAAAAATTAGCAAATACCCTCACAATTTAATTCAACAATACTTGAACCCCAAGTTTTGTTTTTTGCTTGAAAACAACTTAATTGAACTTTTTCTTGTTTCGATAATTTAATAGTTTTATTAGTACAACAAAACTCATATCTTTGCTCTTGCTCTCCTAGTGTATTGCACTGATCTATCACTGAATCAACATTACTTGAACTAAAAAATAATTCAATTTTTTCTCCAAACTGTCCAGAAGCCTTATTGAAAATAATAACAATAGCTACTAGAACAATTATACCTAGAACAATTAGGATAATTGTATTAAATGCTAACTCTAAACCCCTTTTACCTTTCATAAAAATCTCAAGAAACCTAATTATTTAAAGGTTATTAAAGAAAGTAATTAATAAAAAAATTTAAAGACCGACCTCAATTGCCCTCAATCTTTCACTTTCTCTTGCAGCAGCGTCTAAAATTGCTTCTTCTATTTGCTCCCTTGTAAGCATCACAGCTCGACAAGGAACATCTCCAAGCGCTTTTAATCCTTTAGCAACATGCTCATTTCGATCATAGGGCTTAAAAGGTGAATGCTCTAAAACATAATTATTTCCCATCAATTTTAAATGTATAAGAACTATTTAAAGGCTTCTAGCCAAACAAAAATTAGGACAATTTAAAGCTATTTCAGAAATTTATCTTAATTTAATTGCAGGTTTCTTTAAATTGAAAATAGTCTTTCTTGGTAGGAATTGTTCTTGCTTTTTCTTCATTCGCTCCCGTAATGGTTTTTCAATAAAAATAAAGCTCAGGACTGCAACAAAAATTAGAACCAAAAAAGAGATATAAAAATTCAAAGTAACCGAATTGTGCCCAAACAAAGAAAGAATTTTATAAACCCAATTAAAAACAGGTTTTTGAAAAATGTATATCCCATAACTAAGTTCTCCTAAAAAAATCAAAGGTCTAAAACTAAGAAACCTAGTAAAAAAATTGTTACTAGAAGATAAAATAATCAAGAATAATGCTAAAATTGGTGCAGCCAGACCATCTTTATAAAATAAATTAAAATCAAAAAAAAGCAAAACACCAGAGATTAATATGAATATCAAAAGAAGAAATTTTTTATGGTCGGCTATATTTTCTCTAAATTTAAGAAAACATAAACCCGCTAAATTACCAATCAAAAACTGATTTAAATGAAAAAGGGGGAAGAATCTCACAAAATTTAATTCTGCTAATGTGCCACCCGGCCGTAAGTTAAGCCAGAAGAATTGAATTACAACTTGGCTTAAAATCCAAAAAGAAACAATCAAAAAGAAAACTTTTCTAAATTTATGTCTTTTATAAATATAATTAAACAAAAATGGAAATGTTAAATAAAAAAAGAATTCTATAGCAATCGCCCAGGCAGGATAATTAAAAGCTAGAGCTTTTACAGGAATCCATGCCTGAATAAGTAAAAGATTAAGAACAAAACCCGAATAATCTATTTTTGATAGATAAAAAAACCAATATAATAGAACGAGGAGCGTAGCTAAAAGATAGGCCGGATAAATTCTAACCAATCGCTTTTTTATATACTGAAAGAAATCTATTTTCTCAAGGCGATTATAGGTAATTAACATTACAAATCCCGACAAAACAAAAAAATAGCTTACTGCTAGATTAAGGTCGCTAAATAGATAAATAGGCCAAGAATCAAAAGGAAAAACACCCTTACGAAAGTGGTAAATAACAATTAAAATAGCTGCTATAAATCTAGTAAAAGTTAGTTGTCTGATGTTCATAAGATTATACACTCAAATTACTCAAGGCAATTCCAGCAAGTAGACTTAAAGCAATTACTGAAATTAAAGAAACAATTAAGTAAAGCCAACCACCCTTCAATAAGTTTCTAGAAATATCATAAGTTACCTTTAATTTATCTTCACCAACATCAACTGTTACTAAAGCTTTAGTTAAAATAAAAATTACCTGAATAATGTATACTCCAATTGAAATTTGTAAGAAGTAAGGAGGAATCATTGCTTCCACATTGAATAAGCCCATAAAGTTTTGGATATTTCCAAATCCAGACATATCTGAACCTGAAGCCTGGGCGACTTTCATTATAGAATCTAATTTACTTAAGATTAAAGTAATCATACCAGCCAGCCCTACTACAATTCCTGCAAGTAAAGGAGCTAAAAAAGTCATATTACTCCTCATATCACTAACAACATCAGCAAGCAAATCTCTAAGCCTATCATTTATCTTATTAATATTTCTTACATAATCAGCAATACTCATTAAAGACTGAGCCGCAACCTTTAATCCTTTTTTTACAGCTTCAACTAAAATATGCATCGATGTTGATATTAAATTAGAAGGATAATTAATTATCGCGCCCCTCTTCGGATCAAAAATAGCCCTATCTAGGCTCATTCCTAAACTTTGAATATTAGAGTTAACTTGTTTAAAGAATTGTTCAGTAACTTGGCCCTTAGAACTTTCAATTACTCTTCCAAAAGCGAGTTCAGCTGGAGTTCCATCGCCAATTCTATTACCTAACTGAAAAAGAGAATTATTAAATTCTGCTTCAAGTTGTTTGGAAAAATCTCTTGATTTAATAATATCTTTAGTTTTCCCATAATATGCAATTGAAAAAAATAGAAAAATAGAAACCGGAATAAATAAACTGAAAAACAAAGCCAAAGGCCCCATTGGTAATCCATTGATAAAATCAAAGACATTTAATTCACCTAAAAAACCAATTCCCAATTCTGCAAACTTATAATCGCTTTGCAAACCCAGGCGCGATACCAGTCCACCAATCTGAAAAAGAAAAGGAACAATTCCTAAAATAAAAAATGGTAAAGCGATTAATCCTGCCTTGATATAAGGCTTCTTAGATTTATATTTAGAATATAAGGGGTTTAATTCAAGTATACTAGACTCACCATAACCGCCCGGACGTTTGGACATAACATCACTAGTCATATAAAAAACCATAAATGGAATAAGCAAATTAAAAATAACAAGAACATGATACCACCTTATTGCTCCACCCATTAATGCAGAACCAAGAGGCAATAATGGAAGACCAAGGGTTGGAAGAACAATTCCCAACATGTATAAATTTGTCAATGGCGCTTTAATATCATGCGAGAATTTAAGCATCTTATCATAAACGCCATCAAGGATTACCTGTAAAGCTCGCTCTAAGATTTCAATTCTTCTAGCTTCATTTGGTTCAAATAAACTTGATTCAATTAAATTAAAACTTTCTATAAATTCAGAACTAGTTCCTCTCCAAGTCTCTAAATAATTATCTAAACTTTGTTTTATAGAAGAAAATCTGCCAATTTCTACATCCCAGAATACCTTTCTTAAATCTAAAGCTAAAGGCGGGTCAAGATGTAATGAAGCAAATCTAATTGCTCTTTCAAGATTAGAAGTATGTTTCATATAAACAACAGTATAAAGTATACAAGGAACCATTTGTGAACCTGCCTTTAATCTCCATTCATTAGCAAGTCTTTTCGGAGTACTATAATAATAATAAAAAACAAAACTTGCTGCAAGCATAACTAAAAATAAGAATAAAAAACTGAAGAAATCAGTAAACAGGTAAATTGCAACAGCCAATATCAAACCAGAAAAAAAGATTAGTAAGGAACTAATAAAAGCAAGTCCCACAACATTACTCGGAGTAATATCTAAATGTGCACTGATTATATCTTTTTGAATTCTTTCTTGGTCAGTGGAAGCTAGTTTTATTCTTAAACTTGCCCCAATGTTTTTACATAGCCGCTCATATCTTGAAAACTGGGGAAGCATATCCTCTTTAAATTGTGTAAATTCACTAGAAATATCTCGAGGGATATTATCCAAAAAAGGGACCGCACCGCCATAGCCGCCTTTTCCTTCTAAAACACCACCATACTTCTTTAAAATCTCTTCTGTTTTCTTAGCAACCATTTCAACCTCTTTTTATAAAACTATTAGAAGAATAATCTATATAAATGTTTATTCCTCTCGCTCGCCTGCTGGCTCGCTAATTATTAATCTCGAATACCTAATCTAAACTTCCAAACAGAACAAACCCAGTAAGAGTTAATATATTAAAAAAGCAGCTATATCTTAAAATTAGATTCTTATCTTCAAGAACATAAATACTTTTAAACTAATTAAAATAAACAAAAGCATGAATCAGACACTAATACCTAGAATAAAGCCAGATAGTTGCATGAATTGGGATTTAATTTCTTATAAAACCGGAATTAGAGGTATTGCGGGAGTTAAAAGAAAAGCAGAAATTTTAACAATGAAATTCTTCTTAGATAAAGGGGAAGGTTTTGAACAACCTTATGAAAGAAACTTTAATGAATTGAGGATGTTTGATAATGAAGAATATAGGGAATTTGCTCAAGCAAAAGAAGAAGTGAGAACCACTGCAGGCCTATGTCTTTTAATTAAGAGCCAAGATAAAGATTCGAATGAAAAAACAAGAAAAGTAACTTACGCAAGAATAATACCCCCATAATAATAAAAAGTTAATATCTAAATCTTCTTAGCAGCGTTTATTGCCCACTTCTGCCACTCAGGAAAAACTCTTTCACCCAAGGGCAAACCTGTCTCTTCAGTAATTTTATCAGAAACTTGATGAAAAATATTATTACTTATAACATTAAATCCAGATTCTAACATTTCTGGTTTTTTCAATTTTTCAGCAAGATGAACTATCTCTGATTTAATCCTTGCTCTTAAAAGAATATTATCATAAACAGCATCCCAATTTCCAGCCCAACTTCTTACTCCTGAAGCAATTGTTTTTATTAATTCACTATCTCCATTAATTAAATCCTCGCTTGGTTCAAGCTCGTCATTTTCTACATTATACTTCAATAAATCAACAAAACCTTTTTCTTCTAAAGGGTCTTTTGTCCAATGTTTTCTAACTTCTGTCAACTGTAAAACCCTTCTAACACTGTGTAATCCATCAGCAGTTTTAACAGGATTAGCAACAATAATACAATCAGTTGCCTTAAAACTTGTAACAGGAACTCCTAAATCATTAACCACCCTATCAAAAACACCATAGGGGCTGGCACCGTGGATAGTACCTGCAACCACATTAGCCAACGCACCAATTCTCATCGCTTCATAAAGAGCCCTAGCTTCTTGACTTCTTACTTCACCAATTATTAAACATGAATCTCCAAGTCTTAAGCTAGTCCTAATTCCATCATCTGCAGAAACTTCATTAGTAGTTTGCAACAAAGCACTTCTAACCTTCATTCTTAAAATATCATAATTTAATTTCCGCATAGCATCCACTGCAAGTTCAGGAGTATCTTCAATTGTAATAACCCTGTACTTAGGCATAATTTCTAACATAAGACTTCCAAGAAGAGAGGTCTTACCTGAACTTCTTGTTCCTGCTACTAAAATCGTTCTAGAACCATCAACTAAAAAACTCATTAAACCAGCAGCAAATGAATTAATCATTTTATTTTTTATAAATAAAGGCAAAGTCCAAGGACTTTCTCTATGTCTTCTAATTGCATAGGCTAAACCCTGGGGAGATAAAGGTTCCTGTATTACTGCAATTCTTGCCCTTATATTTCCAATATTCAAATCAGTATCTAAAATAGGATTAGCTTCATCCAATGGCCTACCCGAAATCATTCTAAACTTAGCTGCCCAAGAATCAGCATCCTCTTGACTTGGAATAATATTAGTAGTACATTCATCAAACTTATTATGTCTAAGAAAAACAGGGTTCTGTGTTATTGGCGCATTCAAAACAATATCCTGCAAATTTTTGTCCTTTAATAAAACTTCAATTAAACCAAAACCAATTGTATGTCTAACCAAAATCATTGCTAATTTATTTATTTCAGAATAGTTTAATTTAATATTTTGATTTTCTGCAAGTTCTCTAACTAAATCCCTAGAAACATTAAAGAATACTTGCCTAGTCCTTTCTGGATCAGTAAACTCTTCTGCTTTGGGTTGGTGTTCTATTAAAACATTTCTTGCTAGATTTAATAATAAATGATGGTCTTCTTTTAAAGAATACTCTGGGGGCATTAGGTGATAAAAATATTTTACATCTTCTGGTTTTTTTAAAATAGTGACTATTGAAATATCATAACCGTCTCCAACCTCATACTGATCTATTATTTCTGCTTCCAGGGGTAATTGTGCAGCCAACCGTGTGAATGTAAAATTAGGAATAATATCGGGTCTAAAAATATAAGAATAAATTCTTCTTTCGCCAAATTTATAATCTTCTAGATATTTTTCAACTGCACCAAAAAATCTCAAACCCGAAAGGAGCCCATCAAAATCCTCAAGCAGCCTTAGATAAAGCACATTATCATACTCTAGATTTTTGCTAGAACCTAGAGAAGCCAAAATAGATTTCTCTTTTGCTATAGCATTTTTCAACTCAAAGGAACAGGCAAGAGGGTCAGACTTTAATAAATTTAAAAGATAAGTCATAAAATTATATCTGGAAGATAATTCAGTAGGATTATTATAAGAAAGCTTATTGGGTGATAAAGCCCTTTCTTCATTAACAAGTCTAGAATATAAACTAGCAATTTCTCTTAAAAATAAAAGCTGACTATAATCATAGCTATAATTTCTCTGCTGAACTAAAACAACCCTTGAAACATTTGGAGATTTAATTAGATAATCTATAATTAAAGACATTATTTCCGGAGAATCAGATATATTGGGAACTAGAGAGGCACCTAAAAAATTAACATACATAACATCTTCATCAGCTTCTTTTTCAACTTCGTACGCATAAAGCGGTGTTCCTGGTTTAAATAGCATTTTTTAATTTATTACCCTTTTTTTACTTAAACATAAAACTCAAGTAGATTAAATAGTTTTTCATACTAGAGAATAAGAGAAAATTCCAAGTTTATTAAAACAATAAGAATTTTAAACCCCGACACACTACTAAAATAGAAAAAGATGGCTGAAAATCAACAACCTATAGACTATAATGAAATTCTCTCTAGTTTCGGTGTTAAGATAAGAGACATTGAAGAAAAGCAAAATATTATCAAAGATAGGGTATTATTAATTGGGGAGAACTTAGTTTCTCAAAAAGAAGACGGTGATCAAGAAATACTAGAAATAAAAGCAAAAATTACAGAGCTAGAAAGAGAGATAAAGAAGATAAAATTAACTCTACAAAGCCTTATTGAAAATAGTGAAAGTCTCGTTAGAAAAAATGAGTTTGAGATTTTAAAAAGACAATTTGAAATGTTTCAACCCCTTGATTTAGCAAGGATAAGCGACGTAGAAAAAATAGTCAATAAAATGTTAAAAAATAAGAATTAGAATCAGAACCCCCAACAACAATAATTAAAAACCCAAATAACCTTTAATAAAAGAAAAGATGGCACTACTAGACCGAATTGAAAAGATGCAACAAACTGGATTGAGTGATAAACAGGTTTCAGATACCCTTCTTCAAGAGGGCATATCTCCAAGAGAAATAAATGAAGCAATAGGACAAACAAAGATAAAATCTGCAATCTATCCTTCTGAGAATAAAAATAATCAAGAAATGCAACCGAGTATAATGGATCAACAACAGGAACAAAATAATCCACAATCTCAAGGAAGTTCTATTTCTCAACAAAACCAAAGTTCAGCTAATTCAAATCAAGCCTATGATTCAACTTATAATAATCCTTATCCACCTCAACAAAACCAATATAGTGCTCAGCAACCCTATTATGCAGATTCAGTGCAACCGCAACAAGCAGTCTATGCTGATCCGACACAACAACAAGCATATTATGCAGACCCTAATCGGCAAACCTATCCGCAAGAACAAACATATGCCCAAGGTTATGATCCTCAAGCCTATGCTCAAGACCCAAATCAAGAAGGTTATGACTCCCAGGTTTATTACCAACAAGCAATTGATATGGAAACAGTAAGAGATGTAGCTCGCCAGGAGATAGAAGACAATCTAAAAAAAATAAGACAAGATATGGACCTATTAAACAAAATAAAAACAGAACTAAAGTTTGAAATCCAAAATATGGATAATCGTCTTATAAAAATTGAATCAGTTATTCAAGAGTTACAATCTGCAATAATAAGAAAAATGGGTGAATATGGCGAAGCGATTTCAGGAATCTCTGAAGAAGTAAGAGAAACTCAAAAAAGTTTTTCAAAAATGGTTAATCCTTTACTAGACAAAAAAAGGAATTTTGATCAAAATGAAAACCAGAAAGGTTATGAAGAAAAACAAGAATCTCAACCTGAAGCAGCAGATAAAAAACAGCCTACAGCTAACAAAAAGCCACAACCTAAAACCACAAGGCCAACAGTAGAAGATTATTTCAGATAAAACAAGAATTCTAAGTTCTAAAAATTATTAAATCTCACTCTGATAAAACCCCCTTAAAACAAACCTAATAACCACTATATAGTTACAACACAACCAAAAGATTTATAAACCATTTTCGATTAAATTAATCATGAAAACAAAACTGAGGACATTAGCAAAGGCAGGACTTGTAGGTTTAACAGCCCTAACAATGGGGTGTGCTCCAGAAACAGTTCTAAAGGGAGATGTTGATGGAAAACATTATCGCGTATGTGATTTTGTGGGTCCTGAAATAAAATCTGTTAGAGAAACTGACACAAATGGCGTGCTAAGAATTTATGAATGTAATAGCCCCATTCGGGGGGACAAAATAGAATTTGTTATTCCAGTACAAATGGACAATTATTCAGGGCGGTACTCAGATTCCACTCAAACTTGTTACTTTGGTCCAGTAGAAAGTGTTACAATAATCGAAAGCAATAGAATTTTTCAAGTAAGTTTAAATCGAGAAGAAAAAGAGAGAATAACAAAAAGAATAGCAAAGACTATACTAAAATTGATCCCGCAAGAAAACCAAAAAAAGAAAGACTATGATAGAAGAAAAAAACAATTAAAAGAACAACTTTAAAATGATCAACCTAAGCCTAACACACTATTATGCACCACTCTTAATTCTAATTGTGAGTTTTATAATTATATTTGCTGCTTTAAAAAAAGTTGATTTTACAGGAAACAGCTGGACCACAGCAATTCTTTCCTTATTACTATCTTTTATCATAGTCTCCTCTGATAGTCTAGTTAATTACATGGTAGACCTATTACCTCTTTTAACAGTTATTACCGTAGTCGGATTTATTTTTACATTAATGTTAGTTTTTGTTAATTATGATAAATCTCCTTTTAAGAAAATACTAGCTTGGATGGGGTTTATATTAGCTGTTTTAATTGTTTTAAGCCTTGCATTTGATTCTTTTCCAACAATGGCTCATTTATTACCTTCTAGTTCAGATAGTGGATTAAACTATGGATTAAGAACAATAAAACATGAGTTCTATACACAAGACTTTCGAGACTTTTTAGTATTTGTTGTTTCAATAGCAGTTGTTTCAGTTCTTATGGTTGGAACTTTTAAAGCAAAAAAAGGTTAGGCAAAAAAGCATAAAGTAGACCAACAAAAATAAGTATTATAGGATTATAAAGTTATATTATTGCTTTATTTATTCAATAAATATTTCTAAAAAAACTAATAACTAAAGACTATTGAACTCCCAAAAATTATACTAACTTTTAGTAACCCAAGCAACCAGCCCAATTATAATTCCTAAAACAATTAAAGAACTACCATACATATTCCAAAAATAAGCTCCACCAAAAGTATAATCTCCAAGAGCATTATAAACTACAACAACAAAAATTAAAAGTCCAACTATCCAAATAACCCATTTAGTTTTACCTGCAAACGCAGTATCTCCAATAAACAATCCACCAAGAATAATTAAAGCAAGCAATATACTTAATCCAATTCCTAAATAAGGAATCATTGTTTGGAAGAATCGTGGAACAAAGTCTCCAACAAGAGAAAGCCCACCAACAGCTAATGCAATAACAACATTAACTCCTTTATTCGCATCATCTGCAATAATATGTGATTTTGATAAAATTCCGTAAACAACAGCAAAAATTAATAAGAATGGAAGAACATAAGCAAATACACCTGAAGCAGCCCAATCATTTAATATTTGAGTAATATTAAAACCATAACTTGCCATAGCAATCCCAAGCACCATTTTTATTTTTTATTTTCTCCTTTTTATTATCTTTCAAAAGTTTATTGTATTTATATATCTTTTGCTAATTAAAACCCTATAGCAAACTAGCCGTTACTGCTACTATTACCTGTTTTTCCAGAAAAAACAACAGCAATGACTGCAGCAATAATTAAAACTAAAAATAAGATATTCTGTCCAAGTCCCTCTCCTGTAAAAAAACTAAAGACAACAGCCCAAGTATTAGTGATTAATAAAGCTCCAACAATAACTGCCACAAAGATAATTCCGCCAATCCATTTTTTTAGAACTACAGAGTCTTTCAACGGATCGCCTTTATCAGTACCCCAAGCAAACCCATATAACAAGAGAAAAACAAATAATATAACTAACCCTACAGAAAGAAAAACAGTAAATTTAGCAATATAATCAACAGCTTGACTAAAACCAACAAGAATAGCTGCAATAACAAAACCGATTAAAGCATCAACCTGAGTTTTGCCATCTCCAAGAAGCTTAGATTTTTGAAGAATAGCGAAAATTAAAACAAAGACAAGAATAAAGGGCAGAATTATCTCTTTGAAAATAGGAAGCGTAAGGAAGTTCGCCATAGTGAAATTTTTAACTTAAGCCAGAACTTTCTTGGCTTAAATCCATTGTTTCAGATTCAGATATTCCCTCTTCTACATCAGCTATAGGTAAGCTTGATTTGTTTACAACAAAAACATCACCAATTGCCTTAACAAACTGGTGCGGAACAATAACTCCTCTTGCACCATTCAAATTTCGAATCATTTCTCTAGAAACCCTAATTCTCCAGCTATCAATCTTATTTTCAGCTAAAACAGATTCTTCAATCTCTCCGAAGAAATCACCGCTATCAGTAAACACCTTTTTTCCAAGCATTGAACTAACCTTTTTTATTTTCAACATAACAACTTTAAAAAAAGGGTATTTATATACTTTTCTCTTTTACAAGAAATAGTTTAATTTATACTGTTTTCTAGAGATTTAATTATTCGATAAGTTTTTATATTAAACTCTCTTAAGTTATAAATGATTAGTAAAAAAGAAGTCTTAGCTATTTCACTTGCTATAATAGTTATGACTCTAATTTTAAGCTTTAGTAAGGGAATCTTATTTACTACAAAATTGATTGAGTCCTTAATTGTTTCAATAGTAGTGATATTATTTTCTGTACTGTGTAAAAAAACAATTGCGAAAAAGATAGATACAGATATGAATATTGAAATATGGGGTTTACAAAGATTTTGGATTTCGCGAAGAACAACTCTAAAAAAACCAGCACCAATGGGTCTAATTTTACCACTTTTAGTAGCATTTTTGTCAGGAGGATTTGTTAAATTTCTAACATTTATGCAGTTTACTCTAGAAGCCAAAGTTTCTAAAAAGGCAAAGAGATATGGTAGACATCGATTTAGTGGAATAACTGATTGGGATAATGGACTTGTAGTATTTTATAGTATGATTGGACTAGTATTATTATCTTTAGTAACTAGCTTTTTTGATTATAATATTTTAGTTCAAATATCCCATTGGTCCTTTTTTTATGCAGCCTATAGTTTAATTCCATTCGGAAACCTAGATGGACTAAAGCTATTTTTTGCATCTAGACCCCTTTATTTTTTCAGCATTATACTAATGGCTATTTTCGGCGCAATTATTCTATTATAATTATTCAATAGACTTAGAAAACAACAACTAAATAGGTTTATTAAGAAGAGTTAATTTGAAAAAAAATGCCAGAAGAAATCCTTAAAACAATAAAACCTCGTGAATATCAGCAAGAGATATATAATTCTTGTAAAGACCAAAATTGTTTAGTTATACTTCCCACAGGAATAGGAAAAACCCTAATTGCACTAATGCTTGCTATAAACAGAATAAAAAAATATCCCACAAGTAAAGTTTTATTCTTAGCACCAACAAGACCCTTAGCGCAACAACACCTTGAATATTTTAAGAAGCATCTTCCAGAGCTTTTTGCTGAGATGAGTTTATTTACAGGAAAAATAGAAGCTAAGCAAAGAGAAAAAATATGGCAAACAACAGAAATAATCTTTTCGACACCCCAGTGTATTGCCAATGATCTTAAAAAAGGATTATATGGCCTTGAAGAAGTAAGCCTATTAATAGAAGATGAATGTCATAGATGTGTAAAAAACTACGCCTATACTTTTGTTGCACAAAAATATCTTGAACAATCAAGCAATCCGAGGGTTCTAGGCCTAACAGCCAGTCCTGGAACAGAAAAAACAATAATCCAACAAATAGCAAAAAACCTTGGAATTGAAAAAATTGAGCTAAGAACCAGAGAAAGTGAAGATGTAAAACAATATCTTCAGGAATTAAATTTTAAAGCAATAAAAGTAGAGTTTCCAGAAGAAATTAGCAAAATCAGAGATTTAATTAAAAAGATGTTGCAA
>Ga0268280_1000758_pt1 | contig 24504 bp, 20 predicted proteins | sample saktaG_9_FD_190139 | JGI IMG/M metagenome (GOLD analysis project Ga0268280, IMG submission 190139) | Saline water microbial communities from Sakinaw Lake, British Columbia, Canada - sak_2011_5_24_40m | ecosystem: Environmental > Aquatic > Non-marine Saline and Alkaline > Saline ... | reverse complement strand
ATATTACATTATAATAAAGACAAGAGGTGATCCAAAAATGTGTTTCCGGAAATGGTTCAGAAAACGTGACAAGGACGTTTTGAAACCGGTTGAAGCGCCGGCAAAACCGATCGTTTTACCAACGGAACCCGTTCGCGTCGCCCCCACCCCGCCTTCAAAACCTGAAGGTCCGGTCCTGATGACGCCCGTTGAGCAGGAGAAAAAAGAAAGCAAACCGGAGCCAAAACCGGAATCTAAGCCGGAGATAAAACCAAAGTCGCAGATCGCCGCCGTTCCCGCAAAGCCGGCCCTGCCCAAAACCCCGTCGCAACCGACGACGGGAAGATATTCGGGAAAATATGAAATATTCCCGGAGGCTGGTTTTTATAAATACCGCCTGAAGGCTTCCAACGGGGAAATCCTCGTCGTCAGTCAGGGGTATGCGGCCAAATCCGGCGTCGCCGCCGGCATCGAAACCTTCAAAAAGAACGTCGAAGGCGGACTGTTCGAGATTTATACCGACAAGAGCGGCTTCGCACAGTTCACGCTGTTTTCGGCGAACAAGTCGCGGCTTATGGCCGCCGGTGAATTTTATGAATCCGAAGCCCGCGCCCAATCAGCGATCGAATCGGTCAAAAAATTCGTCGGAACGGACAAAATCATCTATCTGGAGCAACTGCCTTCCGCTGAAATCCGGGAAGAAATCATCGATCTGAAACCGATCGATCTCAACCCGAGCGGCAAAGTCGAAGTCGGGGCAGACGGCAAGGAATGGATTTTCACGCTCAAGGCGTCCAACGGCGAAGTGCTGTTCACGTCCAATGGCTATTCCTCCAAATCGGGAGCGCTGACCGGACTCGAAGCGGTCCGCAAAGCCGTCGAACTCGGCAGTTTCCGGGTCGCCCAGGACAAACAGAAGCGATTTCAGTTTCGCATCTACGCGACCAACAGTCAGTTAATCATGACAGGGGAAACGTATCCGAACAAAGAGAGCTGTTTCTCGGCCGTCGATTCCGTCCGCCGGTTCCTGCCCGGAGCCAAGATCATCGAAACGGAATCCGTTCGGCGGAAACCGTGATCCGATCCGGATGCTGATTTTTACCACCAGGAATCACGAGATATTCATTCTCCGACCGATCGGCCCATCCTTTGTAATACGGAGGGGTCGATCGTTTTCTTCCTCCAGGTAATCGAAGACTTTCGCATCGGAATATGTTATGATTATAATGATCCATGCTTTGATTCGGAGGATGTCATGAAACGAATTTTTCTCGTCGTTCTCTTGTTCGTGGTCGTATCGTTCGTCTACACGGTCGCCCTTGCACAATACATCACTTATGTCCAGTTGCGCGATCTGGTTCCCAGTTGGATCGTCGTGCTTGTGGTTGAAATATTCCTGAGCTTCGCCGCGGTCGGAGTCACGTTCCGGATCATCCTGAAACAGACTTATGCCTATAAGAAATCACACTGGATTCTGATCATGCTCCTGAATCCGGTCATCGGCATCATCCTCTACACGGTGTTCGCCCGCGACTATCGGACCGGACGTCTGACCAAGACGCGGCCGCTGATCGCCAATAGAGAATTCCTGCGGCTTGAAGAACCCACGGACCCGGATTATGAGAAGCATCCGTTCGGCGATATTTTCCGCTACATCCACCGGATCACCGGACGTTCGGTCTATGAAAGCGATACTTCGGTCGAAATCCTCACCAACGGCGAAGCGTTCTTCCCCCGCCTGATTGCCGAACTCGAACAGGCGCGCGAATACATCCTGATGGAATTCTACATCGTCAAGACCGACACGATCGGCCGGCAGGTCCTCGACGTTTTGAAACGAAAAGCCGAGAACGGCCTCGATGTTTACCTTCTATACGATCATTTCGGTTCGAACAAACATCTGGACCGGCGCTATATGAAGGCACTCGCCGCCGCCGGCGTCAAGACCTCCGTCTTCGATCCGCAGAAGATCTCTTTCTTCGACAGCAACGTCAATTTCCGCAATCACCGGAAGGCGACGGTCATCGATGGCAAGGTCGGGTTCGTCGGGGGCATGAATCTCGGAGATGAATACAACCACCAGTCAAAACAGTTCGGATTCTGGCGCGACACCCATGTTTTGATGAAGGGCAACGGCGTCACTTCGATTCAGAACGTCTTCGTCAAGGACTGGTACTATGTCACGGCAACGGCGCTCGACAAACCGCTCGACAAAACGATGGTAATGTTCCCGGGCTTGTTTTCCGTCATCGAATCCGGACCGGATTTCGAAAACGGACTGATCAAGGAAGTCTATCTTAAAATGATCAATTCGGCAAAACGGTCGATCAAAATTTCGACGCCGTATCTGATCATCGAACCGGAACTGATGATCGCCTTGAAAATCGCAGCGCAAAGCGGCGTGGCTGTCGACATTCTGGTTCCCGGGAAAAGCGACTACGTCATGGTCGGGTTCGCGACGCGTTCGTATTATCAGACACTGCTCGAATACGGCATCGGCATTCACGAGTACGTCGACACGTTCGTCCACGCCAAGTTTCTGATCGTCGATGACATTCTCGCTTCGGTCGGGTCGGTGAATTTCGATCCGCGCAGTTTTCATCTGAATTTCGAAGTGACATCCATCTTCACAAACGCCGCGGTCGATGATCTGGTACGGGCGTTCGCAGACGACATGGTAAAAGCACCGGCGATCGATCTTGAACACTGGAAGCAGCGCGGCCTCATGAAGCGTTTCATCCAGGGATTGTTCAATCTGTTCAGTCCGTTATTTTAAATACGACAGTTTACAGCCATCAAAGTTGGCGCCCCATCCCCTGAGGATGGCGCCCTGGCGTAACATACGAAATCGTAGGAGGTCATACCCATGGGATTCCCGGAAATCGCATTGATTATCATTCTGATTGTCGTCACCTTCCTCGCGGTGGCTATCATCATTCTTTTGACGCGCCCAAAGGCCGGTCCTGGCAACAAGGAAGAACTCGACCGGATGACGAAGGAAATGGCCGAAGGCATATCCGGCCTGCGCCAGGCAGTGACGCAGTCGATCTTTGAATCGATCCTCAGTTTCAACGAAAAGGTCAACCTGAAACTCGCCGACAATGCCGACAAATCAGCCGGAAACATCGCCGAATTCCGCATCAACGTGAACAAGGAGCTCGTCGAATTTCAGGAAAAGATCAGTTCGAAACTGAATGTCGATTTCAAAACAATGGCGGAAACGATCGAAAAACAGATGGGCTCGATCAACACCAAAGTGGAAGATCGGCTGAAACAGGGATTCGTCGATACGAACCAGACGTTCATGCAGATCGCCGAGCGGGTCAAGGTCATCGACGAGGCGCAGAAGAAAGTCGAAGCGCTATCGACCGAGATGATCAGCCTCCAGCAGATCCTCACCAACAACCAGAGTCGGGGATCCTTCGGCGAATACCAGCTGAATCAGCTCCTGTTCAGCGTTTTTGGCGAAAACAAGAAACTGTATGACGTTCAGTATACCCTGCGCGAAGCGAAAGGCAAGTCCGAGCGCGTCCGCGCCGACGCCGTCGTGTTCATGCCGGGTCCCGCCGGCATCCTGCCGATCGATTCCAAATTCCCGTTCGCTGAGTATGCGAAACTGTTCGATGAAAAGGGTTTGTCACGCGAAGAAGAAGACAAAACGATTTCTCTCTTCGGCGCCGACGTCAAGAAACACATCACCGCAATCGCGGCCAAATACATCATCGCCGGCGTGACGACCGATTATGCGCTGATGTTCGTCGCTTCCGACGGCATTCTCGCCCTGATCCATTCGCGGCTGCCCAACGTCGTCGAGTACGCCCGCGAGAAGAACATCACAATCGTTTCGCCGACGACGCTGATTCCGCTGCTGTCTTCGTATCGAACCGTCACGATCGACTATGAGCGGACGAAGTATACGCGCCAGATTCAAAAAGAACTCTATCAGCTCCACAAGGAATTCCAGAAGTTTGACGACGACTGGCTGCGGCTCAACGAAAACATTCAGAAATTATCGCGGCAGAGTTTCGACGTCAATGAACACGTCGTCAAGATTACTTCGAAGTTTGGCCAGATCAATAATGTCGAGATACCGCAAGAACCAGCGGCGGAAGCGTCTTCTCTCCCCGAGCCTGCCGAGCCACAGGAGTGACGATTATTCATCATTTGACAAATACCGATATTTCGTGCTTGCAATTTAAAAGGGAACGATGTATAATGTATTCAGCATCAAAAATAAAATAAGGAGAAACACAAACAACAAATGAACGGCACGGTAAAGTGGTTTAACGCAGAAAAAGGTTACGGATTCATCACTGGCGAAGACGGAAAAGACATTTTCGCTCATTACTCAGCAATCCAAGGCGAAGGCTACAAAGCTCTCGAAAACGGCCAGAAGGTTTCCTTCGAAGTCGTCAACGGCGCTCGTGGACCCCAAGCTGCCAATATCGTAAAACTCTAAAAAGCACAACGATATTCAACCTAAAAAGGCATCCCCCACAGGGTGCCTTTTTTCGTGGATAGGAAAGCTCGTGTTTCGCGATGGCGTCGGTTGCGTTCTTACGAGGAAACCGCAAGAATCGGCGATTTGATGCATGCATTCCGTTTATCGGGATGTGCGATGATCTCTTGCTTTTCTGATGATCATCATTTCCGCTTCTCACCGACTAGCGGCACCAAAACGGGTTCGCGGCCGAAAGCGTTGAACCGGCGGGTTTTAAAAGGGGCGGGAAGCGACATTCCATTATCGACAGAAAATGCGACGAAGATTCTGAAGACTGCACCAGATCATTGTCGAACGGACGAATTTAAGGTATAATATCTGTAAACCAGCATGGGATGTGATATCATGAAAATCTTCAATTCCTACACCAACCGGCTCGAAACGTTCGTACCACATCACGAAGACATCGTCTCGATGTACGTCTGTGGCCCGACCGTTTACAATTACATCCATATCGGCAACGCCCGCCCGGTCGTCGTTTTCGACACGGTCCGGCGCTATTTCGAATCAAAGGGCAAACAGGTCCGATTCGTCTCCAATTTCACCGATGTCGATGACAAGATCATTCAGAAAGCCCAGGAACAACATAGCGACGAAGCGGCCGTCAGCGGATTTTACATCCAGTCTTTTCTCGCCGACGTCGTGGCGCTCGGGGCGAAAACGGATTACATTCAGCCGCGCGTCAGTCAATACATTCCGCAGATCATCACCTATATCGCCGATCTTGTGAAAGCGGGATTCGCCTATGCAATCGATGGCGACGTCTACTTCCGCGTGGCACGGATATCAGACTACGGCCGCCTCAGCAACCGCCGCCTCGACGATCTCATCGCCGGCGCCCGGGTTGAAGTGAATCTCAAAAAAGAATCGCCGCTCGACTTCACCCTCTGGAAAGCGACCGCAACAGGCATCCGATGGGAATCGCCGTTTTCCTGCGGCCGGCCCGGCTGGCATACCGAGTGCGTGGCGATGATCGACGACATCTTCGGCGAAGAAATCGACATCCACGGCGGCGGCGCCGACCTGCTGTTCCCCCACCATGAAAACGAAATCGCCCAGGCCGAAGCCCGCGATCACCATCATGTCGCGCGCTACTGGATGCATAACGGCCGGCTGAACCTGGAAGGCGAAAGCGAGAAGATGAGCAAGTCGGCCGGCAGCGTGATCTTCGTCAAGGATCTTCCCGGCGACAAACTCGCCTTCCGGATGTTCCTGCTGGCGACCCATTATCGCGCCCCGCTCAATTTTTCGATGGAAAACCTGGAAGCCTACCAGAAAGAATGGGCCCGGGACGTCAAGACCGTGGTTTCACTTCACCGCGCCCTCGATCTCGCCTGCGCTTTTGATCCGGCTTTGCCGGTGACCGATCCGGACATCACCGCAACGATTGCCGAATTTGACGCCGCGATGGCAAACGACTTCAATACGCCAAACGCGCTCACCGCGTTGAACGCCCTTCTGAAGATCATCAACCAGATCACCCGCCGGACCCCGGATTACGGACTCTGGAACCAGGCTCTGACGGCGGTCCTGATGATGCTCGACATCCTTGGACTGTCCATCGGACTACGCAACCTGACGGAAGCCGACCGCGATCTGATCGCCCGCTGGGAACAAGCCCGCAAAGCGAAAGATTTCGCGGCTGCGGACCGCCTCCGCGCCGAACTTGCGGCCAAGGACCTGATTTAGGATGGTCCTCTACAACGGCGCCACGCTCGCCTATGTTGGCGACGCGGTCCTCGAACTGAAAATCCGCGAACACCTGCTTGCCAAGGGCCTGACGAAAGTCAAAGATCTCCATCAGGCCGCGATCCGTTACACTGCGGCGACGGGACAGGCGAAAGCGGCGGAAAAGCTGCTGGCAGGGTTCCTGACGGAAGCTGAATCCGACGTCTTCAAACGGGGACGGAACGCCGAATCGTCGCACAAACCGAAAAACGCCGACCTGGCGACCTATCACCAGGCGACGGGGCTGGAAGCTTTGATCGGATTCCTGTATTTGGAAGGAAAGCACGAACGGCTCGAAGCATTGTTGCTGGCGACGATCGCGGCGATTGAAGAACTCCTCTGAACCGGAGGAGTTTTTTTTCGGATTGGCGCGCGATTCTTTCCAATCGCAGTCCGGTCTGGATATGGTAAAATAAAAGGGGTGATCGACATGGCTGTGAGAATCTACGGAAAGAATCCGTGCAAGGAAATTATGGCGTCGGGCAAGCCGGTGCAAAAAGCCTATCTGCAAAAAGGCACCAACGCCGATCTGACGACGGCGTTGAAAAACGCCGCCATCGAAATGGTTATCCTTGACCGGGTGGCGATGGACCGCGATTTTCCCGGCAACCATCAGGGCATCGTCTTCGAAATCGAAGAATACCGTACCCTCACCCTGGAAGAAGCGTTTGCCAAACATCATGGTGTCGACAAGCCCGTCTACCTGATGCTCGACGGCATTGAGGATCCGCATAACCTCGGCGCCATCATCCGCAGTGCCGAAGCCGGCGGAATCACGGGGATCATCCTGCCCAAACGCCGCAGCGTCGGCATCACCGGCACGGTCGCCAAGGTCGCGTCCGGCGCCGTCGAGTACGTCGATGTGATCGAAGTCGTCAACCTGACGCAAACGATCGAAAAACTGAAAAAGAACGGCTTCTGGATCGTCGGCACGGCGATGGACGCTGAGAAGGACTATACCCAGATCGACGCCGAGACGCCGCTTTGCATCGTCATCGGCGGCGAAGGCAAGGGCATGAGCCGCCTGGTCCGCGACACCGTGGACTACTGCGTTAGAATCCCGATGGTCGGGAAGGTGAACAGCCTGAACGCCTCGGTCGCCGCCGCCATCATCATTTTCGAACTCCTCCGGAAGAAGGGGTAGACGTGGAGTTTCGCAATTACAACGATTACGAAATCATCGATCTCATCAAGCAGGGCAACGAAGAAGCCATGAATCTGATGTTTGAGAAGTATCGTTGGCTGATTGCGAAAAAAATCACAAAGTTCAACCTGACGGACATCTTTGAAGACTGTTATCAGGAAGGGCTGATGGTTCTCCACCGGTCGGTCCTGCGGTTCGACGACCAGCACAACAAATCGTTCACCCGCTATTTCGAGACCAATCTGGAACATCACCTGATTTCCGTGATCCGGAGCCGGCAACGGAAGAACCGATTCATGAACGAGAAGCTGCACTTGCTCGTCACGGACGAAATCCGCGAACCGGAAGCCGTCTATCCCGCCGAAGCGGAGATCATGGCCGGCCTCGAAAGCCTGTCGCCATTTGAAAAAAAGATCTTCACGGCGCGGCTGATCCAGGGCAAGGCGATCAAGGAAATCGCCGAAACGCTATGCGTTCCGCCGAAAAAAGTGTATAATGCGGTTGAGCGCATCCGGAAAAAAATTAAAATGCGACTGGAACCATGATTTTCTTGACAAAATCTGATAATTTTGATACATTTAATAAAGCAAGCGAGTTGATATGAATGAAAGATAAAGCAGTCCTGATATGCCAAGAGTGCCTGTCCCGCAATTATGAAATCAAAAAACCGGCGGAACACAAGACCCGCTTCGAAATGATGAAATACTGCGACAAGTGTAAAAAGCACACGCTCCACAAGGAAAGCAAATAGGAGGATTACCATGGCCGACCAAGTCAAAGAGAAGAAAGTCAAAACCAAAAAAGAGAAGGTCGTCCTGACGCCCGAACAAAAGAAATCCCGCGTCATGGAGATTTTGAAAAAGGAATATGCGTTTGAAAACTGGTTGCTTGCGATCCTCGCGCCGGTTCTGATGCTGTACGGCATCTATATCATCATCGGGGCTTTCGGTTCCGTCGACCTTACCGTCATTCTCGGCAGTTCGGGCATCGGCTTCATCGATTTCTTCTTCGAAACCGATCTGAAGCGGATTCTCACCGGCACGTTCCTGATCGTCGTCGGCACCCTCGTCATCGTTTACCTGGCGATTCCGGTCCTGCGTCCGAGCATCGCGGAAATGAAAAAGGTTTCCTGGCCGACCGGCAAGGACCTTGGGCTCTCGACCATCCGCGTTTTCACATTCCTGTTGTTCCTGATCCTCGTGTTCACCCTGTACGGATTTGCGCTCGACCCACTCTTCAGCTGGCTCTACAAACTGTAATGAAGATGGCGTGACGTGATGGAAAACAAACGTTTGTGGTATATCGTTCAAACTTATTCGGGGTTTGAAAACTCCGTCAAGGAGAACTTAAAACGCCGGATCGAAACCATGCAGATGGAGAACAAGATCTTCGAGGTCATGATTCCCGAAGAACTGAAAGCCGAAAAGAAGGCCGATGGTTCGATCAAGGAAAAAATGGTCAAGATGTTTCCCGGTTATGTCTTCATCGAAATGATCGTCACCGACGACTCGTGGTTCGTCGTCCGCAACACACCCGGCGTCACCGGATTCCTCGGTTCCTCGGGCGGCGGGACGAAACCGATTCCGCTCCTTGCGGAAGAAATCAATCCGATTCTGAAGAAATGCGGTCTACTCCAGGTGCAGAAGCTGAACGCCCAGGTCGGCCAGAGCGTCAAGGTCGCCGCCGGCGCCTTTTCGGGTCAGATCGGTACGATCGAAAGCATCAACGACGAAAAAGGATCGGTCAAGGTGTTGCTCGACATGTTCGGGCGGAAAACGCCGATCGAACTCGATTTCGCCCAAGTCGAAGTCCTGTAATAATCAAACAGCCAGAGAAATCTGGCTTTTTTTCTTCCCGAATGGAAACCACGGCACGGTCGTGATATAATACGACCGAACGATTTTAGAGGTGGATTATGCTGAAACTCGTCAATGTCTCCAAATACTACAGTTCCAACAATGTCATCGCCCTTGGTCTCCGGAAGGTCAATCTCGAATTCCACTCCAATGAATTCGTCGCCATCGTCGGCGAATCCGGATCGGGTAAAACGACGCTGCTCAACGTCATCTGCGGGATTGACACGTATGAAGAAGGCGAGATGTACCTGCACGGGGAAGAAACCTCGTATTTCGGCATCGCCGACATGGAAAACTATCGGAAAAAATATGTCGCATTTGTCTTTCAGAATTTCAATCTCATTGACAGTTACACCGTCTTGCAGAACGTCGAAGCACCGCTGATCTTCGCCGGTTATCCGCGCAAGGAAATCCGGCCGCGGGCGCTTGAAATCATCAGACGCGTCGGTCTGGAAAAACACATCCACCATAAAGCGACCAAACTGTCCGGAGGCCAGAAGCAACGCGTCGTCATCGCCCGCGCCCTGGCCAAAGACGCGCCGATCATCGCCGCCGATGAACCGACCGGCAATTTGGATTCGGAAGCGGCAAAACAGATCATCGAGCTGCTGCATGAAATCGCCAAAGACAAACTCGTGATCATCGTTACCCATGATTATGAACAGGTCAAGGGATATGCGACGCGGCGCATCCGCATTTTCGATGGTGAAATCGTCGAAGACGCGGAAATGACGCCAACGGTCAAAACCGATTTACCGAAAATCGTTGACACAGAAAAGCATATGCGGATCCGCGACTTTTTTGGAACCGCCCTCCGCAACTTGGCGGCGGTTCCCAAGAAGACGATCATGATGGTGCTCGTTTTCGCCCTGTTTTCCTTTTTCGTCGCCTTGGCATATGGCGCGTTCAACGCATCGATGCGAGACTATGAGATTTCCTATAACTATTATTTTTCCAACTCGATGATTACCCGCGTCGTGCTGCGCAAAACCGATAAGACCGCCTTCACCACGTTGGAACTCGAAAACCTCCTCGACGACCCGCTGATCGAAACCTATGTAGCCTCCGATTACGTACTGGACTATTATCTTGGCATGCAAGAAGATGAGGTCAACGAGTATGGTTATCATAATTACGTAGGCGGGTATCCGTTCCCGCTTGAGATCATCAGCGATACCGATCTGGCGGGCGGCAGGATGCCCGACGTCGACGGGGAGGTTGTCATCGCCACCTACGATACTTCGGCCGAAACGATCGCCGCCTATTTAGGCAAGATCTATTGGCCTTCTTCCGGCGGATGGTCCGACGCCACTTCCGGCGATTCGGTTACGATTGTCGGCGTCGTGAGTCTGGAAAGCATCCATCTTGATAATACCTACTATAGTTATTTCCTATTTCGCGAACACGATTTCGCCGCTTATACGCGTGCGAGTTATTTGAGTGCGGGATTGCTTCTCAGTACATTCGACGGCGTCGACAATCTCGGCAATCCTTTCATCATGGATTCGTTGTTCGATGTCTTTTCTTTGGAAATCGACGACGCCGTGGCCGACGGGGTGATGACCTATCCCCGGGCGAACGCCGATTCCTGCGATCCCGGCACCGAAGTCTGCGCGGCGGTCGGAACGATGACCATCGAGGATTATTACCAGACGCGGATCACTCCGGACATCACCATCAATTATTATGAAACGAACGGATCGGAAAACCGCACGGCCGCCGTCAAGATGAACGAAGACACGTATGACGCCATTTTTGGCGACGGCGTGTATCAGATCAGCGTGCTCGCCGCCTCCGATGTCGGGGTTGAAGGGCTGGTCCGGCGGTTGGCGCTCCTCCGCGACGGACTCCTTACCAGCAAGTACAAGGTGTTTTATCCTTATGACTCACCCATGGAAGACGAGTATTCGCAGATGGCGATCCTCTTAAGCATCATCGCCGCCACGGTCATTCTGGCGGTTACGCTGCTGGCTTCCACGCTGATCACGTACATCATTTTCCGCGCGATCATCAATACCAAACTGAACGATTATGCAATTTTCCGAACCATCGGTGCCAGTCAGAAGATGATTCAAAACTTCATCTACCTGGAAAACGGGCTGACCGCCGTGGTCGCCTATGGCGCGGTTCTCGGCGTCATCCTGTATCTGCAGACGGTCGAGACCGCACTGACCGCCGTGATCAAATTCTATACGCTCGGCGGCTATGTCATTCTCTTCCTGATTGTCCTAGTGATGGCGTTTTTGATATCCCGCAAATACTGTCGCCGCGTTTTCAAGGAGTCCGTCCAACGGACCCTGAAAGCGGAGTAGGGGGGCTATCATGATATCTTTATTTAACCTCCAAAAATTTTATAACAAAGGCAAACTGAATGAAATCCACGTCGTCGACGACACCTCGGTCGCCTTCCCTGAAATCGGCCTCGTCGCCCTGACCGGACCTTCCGGCTGCGGCAAAACGACGCTGCTCAACATCATCGGTGGCCTCGACCGGTTTGAGTCGGGCCGAATCGCTTTCGGAGACGAGGAGATCACATCCTATGATCCCAAGCGGATCGACGCCATCCGCAATCGCCAGATCGGCTACATCTTCCAGAATTACAATCTGGTCACGGACAAAACGGTATATGAAAACATTGAAATCGCTTTGAACCTCGGTGGTTTGTACGACAAGAAGATCATCGAAGAACGCGTCAACTACGTTCTCAAGAGCGTTGGCATGTACAATTATCGCCGCCGCAACGTCCTCGCCCTTTCCGGCGGTCAGCAGCAGCGCGTCGCCATCGCCCGCGCCATCGCCAAGAACCCGAAGGTCGTTCTCGCCGATGAACCGACCGGCAACCTCGACGCCAACAATACGTTCGAGGTCATGGGCATCATCAAGAAAATCAGCCAGACCTGTCTCGTGATCCTCGTTTCCCACGAAAAGGAACTCGTCGATTTCTACGCCGATCGGGTACTGGAAATCAAAGACGGCAAGATCATCAACGATTATGAAAACATCGGCAACCGGACGCTCGAACACATCGACGACCGGAACATCTATCTGCTGGACCTGGAAAAAGAAACGGTCAAAACGCCTTTTAACGTCACTTTTTATCACAAGGGAAATCCGCCTTCGGACATCGACGTCAAGGTCATCCACTTCAACAATACGGTTTATGTGCAGGCGCATGCCGGGACGAAAATCAAGTATCTGACCGACGAATCGGAAATCCGCCTGCTTGACGCCCACTACAAGAAGCCGGAAACGGAAGACATCGACAAGTCGTCGTTTGACCTGACCCAGTTCGGAGCGATCAAGCACGACGTCAAGCGGCCGTCTTTCATCCGCCTCCGCGACACCCTCCTTTCGGGATTCATCAAAGTGTTCAACGGCAAGAAGTTTTTCGGCAAACTCTTCCTGATTGCCTACTTCGTCGTGTCCTGCCTGATCGTCTATAATCTGGCGACGTTCGGTAATCTCACGCGGGTCGACGAAAGCAGTTTCATGGAAACGGGTAAAAACTATATCGATGTCACGGTCAAGACGGACATGACCTATGCGGATGTCCTGGGCATCATCGACGACACCGGCGCCGTTTCCGTTTCACCCTATCGCGAAAGCCTCACCCTGTACTTCAAGTATACTGATTTCTATCAGGGCAGCGGGTACCGGAGCTATACGAAGGATGCCGCAGCCTTTCCGATTCCGCTTTCGCAAATCGGCGATTACGAACTGATGGCCGGGGCCCTGCCCGTCGACAATCACGAGGCCGCCATCGATATCTGGCTCGCCGACATCCTGCTGAAAAGCAAGTACATCTACGATCTGGGGGCCAAGACCTATGAAGATCTGTTGGGTACTTCCATCTTTCTTCAATATGGATACTCCGAACTCAATGCGATCACCGTCGTCGGCGTCGTCGATTCCAACGCCCCGGTCGTGATTCTGACCGACGCGAACATCATGTTCTTCTCAAGCGTCCTCCAATCGACCTGGTCGGTCGCCCAAGGAACGGCGGCGGGAAACTATGAAGTCATCGAAGGCAGAGATATTGCCGGCCCGGATGAAATTCTGATCGCAGGCGATGCGGACGCCGACATCGGCGATCAGATCGTGATCGGCGGCATCGCCTGTGAAATCGTCGGGAAATTCGATGAATCGTATCCTCAGTACGCAATCGTCGCCAACGAGATCGCCATAAACATCGCCGTCAATGCGACACTCGGAACCGCTACGCTTGGGACTTCACCGGTCCGGCTGCTTTTCTATGCCGAAGACGTTCCGGCCGCCGTGGCGGAAATCACCACCGCCGGTTTCGAGGCTACCGATGCCTACGGCGTCGCCCGCGCATCCTACGTGGCGGAAAGAAACGCATCGATCGCCGGTCGCGTTTCCACGATTCTCGTCACCCTGGGTGGCGTCGTGGTCTATATCTTCTTCATGACCAGGTCCTCCATGCTTGGCCGGATCAAGGAAGTCGGCATCTACCGCTCGATCGGCGCTACGAAAAACGACATCTACAAGATCTTCCTGTCGGAAATCATCGCGTTCACGACCGTCGGATCGCTGTCGGGGTATCTGTTCATGGCCTACGTTCTAAACGAGATTCAGAAGCTGTTCGGATCGATCGCGCCCATGTTCTATCTGCCGATTACGTTGTTTGTCCTCGGCATCGCCGTCATTTTCGCCATCAACATCATCTTCGGCATGATCCCGATTTTCACCCTGCTTCGGAAGACGCCAGCCGAAATCAACACGAAATACGATATTTGACGACCAGACCCCGGCGCGACGGGAATCAGAATTTTATCCTTGACATTCGCGCGGGTGTCATTGTATAATATTTTAGCGTGTGTCTGCACACGTGATTTCGTTGGGAGGACTCCAGCGCGGGTCCGCGAACCAAGGCACGAAATAATATAGGAGGTGTCATTCGTGGCAAGAGAAATCAAGACCGTCGTAAAACTGCAGATTCCCGGTGGTAAAGCCACCCCCGCTCCGCCGATCGGCCCCGCTTTGGGCCAGGCCGGCGTCAACATCCAGCAGTTTTGCCAGCAATTCAACGAACGTACCAAAGATCAGGTCGGAAACGTCATTCCGGTCGTGATCACCGTGTATGACGACCGGTCATTCATGTTCATCACCAAAACCCCACCGGCCAGCGACCTGCTCAAGAAAGCCTGCGGCATCCAAAAAGGCGCCGCGAATTCGAAGAAGGAAACCGTCGCGACGATCACCCGCGCCAAACTGCGCGAACTCGGAGCGATCAAGATTCCCGATTTGAATGCCAACGACGTGGAAGCTGCAGCGAAGATCATTGAAGGAACGGCGAAGAACATGGGTATCGCCGTCTCCGACTGAGCGAGGGGTAGCTATCATGGCCAAAAAAGGAAAAAAATATCAGATCGCCCAGGCAAAAATCGATGCAAGCAAGAAATACGATGCCCTTGAAGCCGTCAATCTCGTCAAATCGATCGCCTTCGAAAAGTTCGACGCTACCGTCGAACTGGCGATGAACCTCAACCTTGACTCCCGCAAAGCCGAACAAAACCTGCGCGGCGCCCTCGTGCTCCCGCATGGAACCGGCAAGGAAAAAACCGTCCTCGTCTTCGCAAGAGGCGAGAAAGCCAAGGAAGCCCTCGCCGCCGGCGCCAACTATGTTGGTGACGACGAGCTGATCGCCAAGATCCAAGGCGGATGGTTTGAATTCGACGTCGTCATCGCGACGCCGGACATGATGGGCACGATCGGCAAGCTCGGCCGCGTCCTCGGTCCGAAAGGCTTGATGCCCAACCCGAAGACCGGCACCGTCACGATGGACGTCGCCAAAGCGGTCACTGATTCCAAGGGCGGCAAGATCACCTATCGCGTCGACAAGTTCGGCAACATCCAGGTGATCGTCGGCAAGGTGTCGTTCCAACCGGAGTTTCTGGTGGAAAACATCAAGGCCGTCACCGACCTGATCCAGAAGATCAAACCGTCGACCGTCAAAGGCATCTATCTCAAAAACGTCGCCATCTCTTCAACGATGGGTCCCGGCGTCCGCCTCGCCATTTAACGGCAAGTATTTCCAAAAGTCCATAGTTCGATCGAAGACAGCGGGGGCGAAAGCTTAATCATCCCGCCGAGACGAAGATGAAGAAACCCTGATTTCATTCCTCTTTTTCTCGCGAAAAGAGGAATTTCTTTTTCACCAAAGTCAACATAGGAGGTGTAACGATGTCCAGAGAACAAATCATCAGCGTCAAACAGGAAGAAGTCAACGCGCTCGTCGCGAAGATGAAGGACGCGAAAGCCGTCGTCGTCGCAGAATATCGCGGCCTGACCGTCCGCAAGATCGAAGATCTTCGCCGTTTGCTGCGTAAAGAAGGATGCGAACTCGTCGTCGCGAAGAACAACATCACGAAGCGCGCCGCCGATATCTGTGGTTTCGGTGCGATCGACGGTGACCTTCAGGGTCCCAACGGGATCGTCCTGGGCCGCAGGGAATCCGTTGCCGCCGCGAAGGTGCTGTATGACTTCGCCCGCAAAAACGTGAAGCTCGTCATCAAGTCCGGCGTAGTCGATGGCGACTACTACAACCCGGCGCAAGTCAAACAGATCGCCGCCCTGCCGTCGAAACTGGTCTTGCTTGCCATGCTTGCCAGTCAACTGTACGCGCCGCTCAAAGAGCTCGCCGTCGGACTCGACATGATCGCGAACCAAAAGCAATAACCGAACACCAAATCAAAAATAAAAAATCCATTGGAGGAAAGTAAAATGGCCAAAATCACTGCCAAAGATTTCATCGAATCATTGAAAGAAATGTCCATGCTCGAGATCAAGGAACTCATCGATGCCATGAAGACCGAATTCGGCGTCGATCCGTCCGCCGCGTCGGCCGCCCCGGCCGCCGTTGAAGCCCCGGTCGAAGAAGATCTCGGACCGAAGGAAGTCAACATCATCCTGACCGCCGTCGGCCCCAGCAAAGTCGCCGTCATCAAAGTCGTGCGCGAACTGACCGGCCTCGGACTCATCGATGCGAAGAACCTCGTCGATGCCGCCCCGAAAGCCATCAAGGAAAAAGTCAAAGAAGACGAAGCCAAGGAAATCGCGAAGAAACTTACGGACGCTGGAGCCACTGTCGAACTTAAGTAATCGCGACCGTCGTAACGCCGAACCTGAGAATATCTCAGGTTTTTGACGTTTTGAGGGGGTGTGGCGATGCCGCATTATTTCACCAAGGACAATGACCATTTGGAAAGCGAAAAGAAGACGATCTGGTTCGTCATCCACGAACGCGAGTTCAGGATGACGACGGACAAAGGCGTGTTCTCCAAATCCGGACTCGATTTCGGGACCCGGACGCTGTTGGAGACCGTCACGATTCCTGCAGGCGCCGAAGTCCTCGACCTCGGTTGCGGGTTCGGAGCCATCGGCGTGGTATGCGCCGTTCTTTTTGCCGCCCGCGTCACGATGACCGATGTCAACGAGCGCGCCGTCCTTCTGGCCAAAGCGAATGCCGAAGCGAACCACGTGGTGGCAACCGTCGTTTCCGGGGATGGATTGGAAAACGTTCCCGGACTTTTTGACGTCATTTTAACGAATCCGCCGATCCGGGCGGGCAAGGCCGTCCTCTACCGATTGTTCCGCGAAGCCGCGGATCATCTCTTGCCGGAAGGCCGCTTCATCCTCGTCATCAACCAAAAACAAGGTGCACCATCCGCGATCGCCGAACTTCAGACGATTTATAGAATCGTCGAAACAATCGGGAAAAAATCGGGGTATTGTGTGGTATCTTGTCGAAAATAATTGACTGCTTGACAATAGTGTGATAAAATTTTTAAATGCGAAAGAATGCGCATTTTTGCATTTTCTGGCATTTTAAGGGCTCGTCTCCAGCGTTACTCATGCAACAAATCGGGGTGATTTTGTGGATTATAAGACTGTAAAATACGGAAAGATTAGAGAAAGACGAAATTATTCGCGCGTCAAATCGAATGTTGAACTGCCGGATCTCATTGAAGTTCAGACTTCTTCCTTCGATTGGTTCGTCCAAACCGGACTGCACGAATTGTTCACGGACATCTCACCGATTACCAACTTCACCGAAAACCTGGAACTTTATTTTGGGGATCACGAGCTCGGCGAACCCAAGTATACCGTTCTCGAATGCAAAGAAAAAGACGTCACTTACTCCCGCCCGCTCCGCGTCACCGTCCGCCTGCTCAACAAAGAGGCCGTCGACAAGGACACCGGCGAAGTCAGCATCAAGGAACAGAAAATATTCATGGGTGACATCCCCGTCATGAGTCCAGTCGGAACCTTCATCATCAACGGGTCCGAACGCGTCATCGTTTCCCAGATTGTTCGATCTTCCGGCGTTTTTTTCTCCGAAGAAGTCGACAAAAAAACAGGAAGAAGAAAATATCTCGGCCAAGTCATCCCGACCCGGGGCGCCTGGCTGGAATTTGAAATCGGCAAACAGGATACGCTGTTCGCCAAAATCGACCGCTCGAAGAAAATCCCGCTGACGACGATGATCAAGGCACTCGGATTCTCTTCGCGTTCCCAGATCGAAGATCTGTTCGGCGAGAGCGAACTGCTCGCCAACACGATCGAAAAAGACATCACCGCCACTTCCGAAGACGCGATGAAGGAAGTCTATTCCAAAATCCGTCAGGGCGAAACCGCGACCATCGAAGGCGCCCGTTCGTTCTTCGTTTCGCGTCTCTATGACGAAAAACGATACGACCTCGCCGAGGTCGGCCGCTTCAAGATCAACCAGAAACTCGACGTTCTGACCCGGATCCGCCAACTGCTCGAACAGGGCGTTGAAATCCGGCTCGGCCAAGACATCATCGATCCCGTCACCGGCGAGGTCGTTTTCGACGTTGATACGCCGATCACGGAAAAAGTACTTGCCAAGATCAATGCCAACCGGCCGTTCATCACGAAGCGCGTCGTTTTCGATGATTCACTCGAAGCGGAACTCAAAATCCATCTCGACCGCGAAGCCCGCATGGAACTGGCCGCTGAGAACGTCAACGAGGATTTCATCAAGGAAGTCGTCAAGGATTGCTATATCGAATCGATCCTCGTCCGCGTCGGCGCCAATGGCGAAGTCCGGACCGTCAAGGTCATCGGCAACAATTCGTTTGAAAACCGCCTCCACATCACGACGTCGGACATCATCGCGTCGATTTCGTACTATCTCAATCTGTTCGATCACATTGGTTCGCTCGATGACATCGACCACCTCGGCAACCGCCGGCTGCGCCTGATCGGCGAATTGCTCAAAAACCAGTTCCGCATCGGTCTTGCGAAAATGGAAAAGAACGTCAAGGACCGCATGTCGACCAAGGAATCCAAGGAAATGACGCCGCAGAACCTGATCAACATCCGGCCGCTCACTTCCTCCCTGAAGGAATTCTTCGGATCGTCGCAGCTCTCCCAGTTCATGCAACAGACGAATCCGCTCGATGAAATCACCCATAAGCGCCGGATTTCCGCCCTTGGCCCCGGCGGTCTCACCCGCGACCGCGCCGGCTTCGAGGTCCGCGACGTCCATCAGTCCCATTACGGCCGCATCTGCCCGATCGAAACCCCGGAAGGCCAGAACATCGGTCTGATCAACTCCCTCGCCTGCTACGTGAAGGTCAACAAATACGGATTCATGGAAACGCCATATCTGCGGATCGACAAGGAAAACGGCATCGTTACCGATGAACTGCATTACATGTCGGCTGATGAAGAACAGACCCACATCATCGCCCAGGCGAACGTCACGCTCAACGATGACATGACGATCCAGGACGAACGCGTCGTCGCCCGACATACGGGCGAAACGAAGATGTTTGATGCCAAAGACTGCGACTTCATGGACGTCAGCCCCAAGCAGATCGTTTCGATCTCGACTGCCTGCATCCCCTTCCTTGAACACGATGACGCCAACCGCGCCCTCATGGGAGCGAACATGCAGCGTCAGGCCATCCCGCTCCTCAAGCCGGAAGCGCCGTTCGTCGGCACCGGCATCGAATACAAGACCGCTCATGATTCCGGCACCTGCGTCCTCGCCGACCGCGACGGCATCGTCGAATACGTCGATGGCGAAAAAGTGATGATCCGCCGCGAAACCGGCGAAATCGACACCTATGACCTCGCCAAATTCATGCGCAGCAACCAGGGCACCTGCATCAACCAGACACCGATCGTTTCCCTCGGCGAAATCATCCGGAAAGGCGACACGATCGCCGACGGACCCTCGATGGAAGACGGCGAACTTGCCCTCGGACGCAACGTCATCGTCGCGTTCATGACCTGGAACGGTTATAACTACGAAGATGCCGTCATCATGAACGAACGGCTCGTCAAGGAAGACGTCTATACGTCGATCCACATCGAAAAATACGAAATCGAAGCGCGTGACACGAAACTCGGCAAGGAAGAAATCACGCGGGAAATCCCGAACGTCGGCGAAGACGGTCGGAAGTATCTCGACGCCCGTGGCATCATCGTCGCCGGCGCCGAAGTCAAGGAAGGCGACATCCTCGTCGGCAAGGTCACGCCCAAAGGCCAGACCGATCCGACGCCGGAAGACCGTCTCCTCCTCGCGATCTTCGGCGAGAAGTCGCGCGAAGTCCGCGACACCTCGCTCAGAGTCCCGCACGGCGGTGGCGGCATCGTCCACAGCGTCAAGGTGTTCTCGCGTGAAAACGAAGACGAACTCGCCCCCGGTGTCAACGAAATCGTCCGCGTGTACATCGTCCAGAAACGGAAGATTTCCGAAGGCGACAAGATGGCCGGACGCCATGGCAACAAAGGCGTCATTTCGAAAATCCTGCCCTCCGAAGACATGCCGTACATGTCCGATGGAACGCCGGTCGACATCATGTTGAATCCGCTCGGCGTGCCTTCCCGTATGAACATCGGCCAGGTGCTGGAAATTCATCTCGGCATGGCCGCGAAACGTTTGGGTCTTCATGTCGCCACTCCGGTTTTCGACGGCTGCACGCAGGCCGACCTTGAAGAAATCATGGCGGAAGCGAAGATGGATCCGGACGGAAAGACTGTCCTTTATGATGGCCGCACGGGCGAGAAATTCGATAACCGCGTTTCCGTCGGCGTCATGTATATGATCAAGCTCGACCACATGGTCGATGACAAACTCCATGCCCGGAGCGTCGGACCCTACACCCTCGTCACCCAGCAACCAATGGGCGGCAAGGCGCAAAACGGCGGTCAGCGATTCGGAGAAATGGAAGTCTGGGCGCTGGAAGCCTATGGCGCCGCCTATACCCTGCAGGAAATGCTCACCGTCAAATCCGACGACATCATCGGCCGCAACAAAGTGTTCCGGGCGATCGTCGACGGCCAACCGATTCCCGATCCGTCCCTGCCCGAATCCTTCCGCGTGCTGACGCGTGAACTCCGCAGTCTTGGCATTTACGTCGAATTGATCAACCGCGACACCGGCCTCAACGAAGTCGAAAAATCGCTGATCGACGAAGATGGCGAAGACTACATCACCAAATACGGATTCCAGTCGTGAGGAGGGAGAAACCATGAGCCAAAGATATTCCCATCTGAAAATCAGGTTAGCCTCCCCCGAAGAAATCCGCAGCTGGTCGTACGGAGAAGTAAAGAAACACGAGACGATCAACTATCGCACGCTGAAACCGGAAAAGGACGGACTGTTCTGTGAAGTCATCTTCGGCCCGACCAAGGACTTTCAGTGCGCCTGCTCCAACAAATCGAAACGCAGTTCGCATCCGGGTAAAAAGTGCCCGATCTGCGGCGTCGAATATACCGAAAGCAAAGTCCGTCGCGAACGGATGGGCCACATCGAACTGGCCGCCCCGGTCGTCCATGCCTGGTATCTGCGCAACAGTCCGTCGCGCCTGGCGATCCTGCTTGACATCAAGTCCAAGGATCTCGAAGAAGTCGTCTATCTCGCCTCCTACATCGTCGTCGATGCGGGCGACACCGACCTGCAGCCCAAACAGATTCTGTCGGAAGCCGACTACACCAAGTATTATTTCGAATACGGAAGCCGCTTCAAAGCCCTCACCGGCGCCGAAGCCGTCAAGTATCTCCTGAAAAAACTCGATTTGGAGAAGGAAACCGTCCTGCTCCGGAAAGAACTGAAAACGGCATCAAAACAGCGCCGGGAGAAAATCATCAAGCGGCTCAATGTCGTCGAAGCCTTCAAAAACTCCGACAACAAGCCGGAATGGATGGTTCTCGACGTCCTGCCGGTCATTCCGCCGGATCTTCGGCCGATGGTCCAGCTCGACGGCGGCCGTTTCGCCACCACCGACCTGAACGACCTGTATCGCCGCATCCTGAATCGCAACAACCGCCTGAAACGGCAGTTTGAACAGAACGCGCCGCATCTGATCACGAAGAACGAAAAACGGATGCTTCAGGAAGCGGTCGATGCCCTCATCGACAACTCAAAGCGCGGCCGCAAGGTCGTCGTCGAGAAGAACCGCGCCCTCAAGAGCCTCTCGGACATGCTCCGCGGCAAACAGGGCCGGTTCCGTCAGAACCTCCTCGGCAAGCGGGTCGACTATTCCGGTCGTTCCGTCATCGTCGTCGGTCCGGACCTGGAAATGTACCAATGCGGCCTGCCCAAGGAAATGGCGATCATCCTCTTCAAGCCGTTCGTCATCCGCGAACTGATCAGCCGCAACATCACTTCCAACATCCGCAGCGCCAAGCGTTTGATCGAAACCCTCGACGACCGCATCTGGGGCGTCCTCGAAGACGTCATCCGCGAGCACCCCGTGCTGTTGAACCGCGCGCCGACACTGCATCGTCTGGGAATCCAGGCGTTCGAACCGAAACTGGTCGAAGGCAAGGCGATCCGGCTTCATCCGCTCGTCACGACGGCGTTCAACGCCGACTTCGACGGCGACCAGATGGCCGTCCACGTCCCGCTTTCGGAAGAAGCGCAGGCCGAAGCCCGCGTCATGATGCTCGCCTCCAACAACATTCTGAACCCGAAGGATGGAAAACCGGTCGTCACGCCGTCGCAGGACATGGTCCTCGGCAATTATTACCTGACGCTCGAAAAAGCCGACGAACCCGGAGAAGGCAGCGTCTTCAAGGATTTCAACGAAGTCGTCATGGCCTACGAAAACAAATTCATCAGCCTGCATTCCCGGATTGCACTCCGGGCGGCCTCGCTCAATCACCCGCTCGCCGACGAACTGAAGAACCATTACCTCGTCACGACCTGCGGGAAACTCATCTTCAACACGATTCTGCCCAATTCGTTCCCGTACCTGAATGAAGCGACGAAGATCAATCTGGAAACGGAAACGCCGTCCCGGTATTTCCTCGCTCCCGGCACCAATCTCAAGGCAGCGATCAAGGCGATGACGGTCGTCGACCCGTTCAAAAAGAAGTTCCTGTCGATGATCATCGCCCAGATATTCACCCGTTATAAGATCAACGAAACGTCGAAAATGCTTGACAAGCTGAAAAACATCGGCTTCAAGTATTCGACGGTCGCAGGCATCACGGTCGCGGCATCCGACGTCCAGATCTACTCGGGCAAAGCCGACGTCCTGAAGAAGCACGACGACATGATCGACGAAATCTTCGAGTTGTACCGCATGGGACTTCTCACCGATTCCGAACGTTCGAAGCTCGTCGTCGCCGAATGGACCAAGGCCAAGGACGAAATCGAAAAAGGTCTGCAGAAGGAACAGAAGCACGACAACCACATCTTCATGATGTCCGATTCCGGCGCCCGCGGCAGCATCTCCAACTTCACCCAGCTCGCCGGCATGCGCGGCCTGATGGCCAACCCGTCTGGCGGCGTCATCGAACTGCCGATCCGCAGCTCGTTCCGCGAAGGTCTGTCAATGTCGGAGTTCTTCATCTCGACCCACGGGTCGCGGAAAGGTTCGACCGACACCGCGCTGAAGACCGCCGAATCCGGCTATCTGACCCGGCGCCTCGTCGACGTCAGCCAAGACGTCGTCATCACCGAAGAAGACTGCCGCACCGACAAGGGCATCAAGGTCAAAGCTCTGCTCGACCGCGACGGCAAGACGATCGAAACGCTCCAGGACCGGATCGCCGGCCGCTACGCCGCCGCCGCCTTCATTCACCCGGAAACGGGCGAAATCGTGGTCCGGCGCAACGAATACATCACCGAAGAAATCGCCAAGACCATCGGCGAGCTCGACCGGACCGAGGACGGCAAAGACAAAGGCACGACCGCCGTCGCCATCCGCACGGCGCTCACCTGCACCTCGAAAGTCGGACTCTGCCGCAAATGCTACGGCCAGAACCTCGCCACCGGCTCCAAAGCCGAAGTCGGGGAATCGGTTGGCACGATCGCTGCGCAGTCCATCGGCGAACCGGGCACGCAGCTGACGATGCGGACGTTCCATACCGGCGGCGTCGCCGGCGATGACATCACGCAGGGTCTGCCCCGCGTCCAGGAACTGTTCGAGGCCCGCACTTCGAAAGGCCGCGCCATCATTTCCGAAATTTCCGGAACCGTCTCCGACATCCAACAGGTCGATGAAACGGTCCACATCTTCATCGAGAACGGCATCGAAAAGAAGAAATACGTTCCCAACGCCAACGTCCAGCCGATCGTCCACAAGGGCGACGACGTCCGCGCCGGACAGCAGCTCACCGAAGGCTCGATCGATCCCAAGGAACTGCTCCGCGTGACGGATATGGAAACCGCCCAGCAATACATCCTGAAGGAAGTCCAGAAGGTGTACCGGGCCCAGGGCGTCGACATTTCCGACAAGCATCTCGAAATCATCATCCGTCAGATGACGCGCAGAATGAACGTCATGCTCGAAGGCGATACCGAGCTGTTGCCAGGAAGCCAGATCTCGATCAACGACTTCATCGCTGCCAACCAGATAGCCTTGCTCCACGGCAAGCGTCCGGCCGTCGCCAAGCCGGTCATGCTTGGCATCACGAAGGCTTCGCTCCGTTCCGATTCCTTCCTGTCGGCGGCCTCTTTCCAGGAAACGACGCGCGTTCTGACCGACGCCGCGATCCGCGGCAAGTCCGACCCGCTGCTCGGTCTCAAGGAGAACGTCATCATCGGCGGCCTCATTCCGTCGGGAACCGGCATTCTGAAACACACCGCCTTCGAGTATGAAATTCCACCGACCGAGGAAGAGGATCTCTACGCCGATTTCGAAGAATAAAAATCTGTTTTGGAAGAGGTTATTTATAACCTCTTCTTCAGAGTGTAGACAAACCCAGTCCTAGGAAGCGATTCCGAAGACTGGGTTTCGTTTTTTCTGGATTCGAAGGATGATTTTGTGGAAAAGCGAGGTGACGAAGGT
>Ga0268280_1000757_pt1 | contig 24508 bp, 20 predicted proteins | sample saktaG_9_FD_190139 | JGI IMG/M metagenome (GOLD analysis project Ga0268280, IMG submission 190139) | Saline water microbial communities from Sakinaw Lake, British Columbia, Canada - sak_2011_5_24_40m | ecosystem: Environmental > Aquatic > Non-marine Saline and Alkaline > Saline ... | reverse complement strand
GTCAAGGGCTTCATGCAGCGTTTTACATCCTGCGATGGTTATCGGCAGTTTCCGGAGGGAGGGTTTCAGTTCACGGGTATTGGCTTCAGGCAGCACAATCCTTTTGAAGCCGAGATGCGCAGCCTCCCTGATGCGGCGTTCGCTGTCGCTGATGGCCCTGAGTTCTCCTGCCAGACCTATCTCTCCGCAGCAGACCGTTGCCGGATCTACTGGGCGGTTCATAAGACCCGATGCAATGGCCGCCGCAATGGCGAGGTCAGCCGCAGGCTCGGCCAGTTTCAGTCCTCCGGCTATTTTGACAAAGACATCCTGCCCCCAGGTCTCTATTTTAAGGCGGTTTTCAAGAACGGCAAGGATAATCGACATGCGTTTCAAATCAAAGCCTGTGCTGATTCGCTGAGGCATGGAGTAGTTGGTTTTCGATACCAGTGCCTGAACCTCAACCAGAAGAGCCCTTGTCCCTTCAATAGCGGCGAGTATCGAATTTCCGGGGACATCGGTGCGGCGACCTGAAATAAAAAATTCAGAGGGGTTGCCGACCTCTTCAAGGCCTGTTTCATCCATCCGGAAAACACCGATTTCATTGGTGGAGCCGAAGCGGTTTTTAACCGACCTGATTATCCTGTAACGCTGATATCCTTCCCCTTCGAACTGCAGTACCGTATCGACCATATGTTCGAGAGCTTTAGGACCGGCCAGAGCTCCCTCTTTGGTGATATGGCCGATGATCATCATGATCACGTTCTGCTGCTTTGCTGTCCGGATGAGCATTGCAGCGCACTCCCTGATCTGGGTGATGGTTCCGGCGGAACTCTGGTATTCACCCGAAAAGACCGTCTGAATAGAATCGATAATGACCAGTGCCGGCTTTTCGCGTTCAATGACCGCAAGAATGCGTTCAAGGTTCACTTCGGGTATCAGCCAGAGGTTTTCAGCCTTGATGGAGAGCCTTCGGGCGCGTTCGCGTATCTGGTTCGGTGATTCCTCCCCGGAGATATAGAGTATTTTCGACGGGGCAAGGCGCGGCGCAAGCTGCAGCATCAGGGTTGATTTACCAATGCCCGGTTCTCCTCCAACCAGAACTACTGACGCCTGCATAAGTCCTCCGCCAAGCACCCGGTCGAGTTCACCGATGCCGGTCATTATACGCCGGAACTCAGCAGGTTCAGCGTCATGCAGGTTCTGAACGGCAGCCTCTTTATCAGAAACGCCTTCCCGGTGTTTTTTCTGTTCGGGTTCGACACGGGTTTCCAGCAGTGTGCCCCAGCTCTGGCATTCAAAACATTTCCCCTGATATTTCAGAGAAACAGCGCCGCAGTTCGAGCAGATGTATTTGGTCGATGCCCTGGCCATTATTCTACAGCGCGTTGATACGCTGGAATGACTGCAGGGTGTTTTTCAGGAGCATGGCAATGGTCATGGGGCCGACTCCTCCGGGAACAGGCGTTATTGCGGAAGCAACGGCACAGACGCCCTCGAAATCCACATCGCCGACCAGACGATAACCGCTTTTTGCAGCTGCATCCTCTATGCGGTTGATGCCTACGTCGATTACGACCGCACCGGGTTTAACCATATCAGCCGTGATAAAGCCGGCTTTGCCGATAGCGGCTATGAGAATATCAGCCTGTCTTGTGTAAACCGGGATATTTTTTGTTGCGGAATGGCAGACGGTGACCGTGCAGTTGGTGGCATTGAGTTTCTGGAGCATCAGGTTCGCCATCGGTTTGCCGACAATATTGCTTCGTCCGACAACGACACAGTGACGGCCTCTGGTTTCAATATTGTATCGACCGAGAAGTTCCAGGATTCCGTAAGGGGTGCAGCTTACGAAACATTTGTCAAGGTGTCCCATGACAAGGCGTCCGAGGTTTTCAGGATGAAAGCCGTCAACATCCTTTGACGGATCAATTGCGATAGTTACGGCAAATTCATCAATATGCTTCGGAAGGGGCTGCTGAACAAGAATGCCGTGAACATCCGGGTCATTGTTCAGGTTACGAATGGTTTCAAGCAGATGTTTCTGTGTTGTTTCAACAGGCATCTCAATGACGGAGGAAATCATTCCGATCTCTTTGCATGTTTTTGCTTTATTGCGTACATAAACCTGCGATGCAGGGTCCTGACCGACAATGATAACGGTCAGTCCCGGCACCTTGCCTTTTGAGGCTTTACACTCTTCAACACCGGCTTTCAGTTCGTTTTTCAGGTCCAGAGAGATTTTTTTTCCGTCGATAATAAGCATGGCTTTAGCTTTTGTGTGTGTTCTTCTGCCCGGGAGCTTCAGATTATCAAATATACCAGCATATAGCTATGAAAAATTCATCGAAGCAGCAAACCGGAAAAGAGATCAGTTGGAAAAAAAGCAGGCAGCAGGCTTAAGACTGTTGAGCGAAAGGTATGAACGCTTTATAATTCAGGACACCTCTATTTATTGTCGTGAGCGGCCCGGGAACAAGGCGGATGGAGCGCAGAAGCCGGAGTGTATCCCGACTTGTCGGGAAGGATTTCAGGCACCACCCAACGCAGTAATCGAGTCGCGGAACAAAAAAATGGAGGTGCCCTTCATTAGATTAAAAAACAATATGTTATGTCGCTGGTTTCCATAGGTGATGTTCTTGTAGACAGGGGAGTTGTGGATGCATTTTTTTCATGTGATCTGCATGAGTGCAGGGGAAAGTGCTGCATTGAGGGGGAACTTGGCGCTCCGTTATCGGAGCCTGAAGCAGGGCGGCTCAGGAATCCGCCTGTCGAGCTCCTGAGAATGCTTCCGGAAAAGAGTGTGAAGTATCTCCGGCGCCACGGCAGTGCGGAGCTCTATCAGGGAATACACTATACCGTAACCATTGATAACCGGGAGTGTGTTTTTGCCTGTATTCGTGACGGCATAACATTCTGCGCCATCGAAATAGCATTTCGCGATGGCATGACAGGGTTTGACAAGCCTTTATCCTGCCGATTATTTCCGATAAGGGTAAGAAAAAAGTTTGGTTTGGATTATCTTGTTTATGAACAGCACGCCATGTGCCGCTCCGCCAGGAAAGCCGGCGAAGAGGGCCGGGTAAAACTTATTGATTATGTTCATAATGCTCTTGAGTCATTGTATGGTCATGACTGGGTGATGAGCCTGAAAGCATTTGTCGATTCTTCTCTTCCATAGGTAATGCCTGATATCAAGCTTCAACAGAAACAAAAAACCCTGCTCTCTGCGCAGCAGATTCTCAGCAGTCAGCTCCTTCAGCTTCCGATGTTGAATCTTGAGCAGAGGATTTATGATGAATTGCAGGAAAATCCGCTTCTGGAGCTTGTTGAAGAGAACAAGGATACTGCAGGTGATTTTGCCGATGATGCCGACCTTCCGGGTGGCGACGATATGTTTGATTCAGTTGAGCGGTTCAGTAAAAGTTCACTCAAGGAGCGCGATGCTTCACCCTCCCGGGCGGAAACTTCTGAAGGGAGGTTGAATTTTTCCTATGAAAGCGCTCCGAAGGAACGTTTTTTTCAGGCGGTGCAGTATGACAGTTTTCATGAAATGCTGCTCAGACAGCTCAGTCTGCATGAAGATATCGGCAGACGGGAGGTTATGATCGCCGTCGAGATTCTCGGGAACCTTGACAGCGATGGATACTTTACTGAAAAGTATGATGTTATCATTGACAGTCTGGAGCTTGAAGGTCTTGACGTCACTGAAAAAGAGCTGGACAAGGTCGTGCGTAAAATCCACTTTCTCGATCCCCCTGGAGTAGCGGTCAGGGATCTGAGGGAAAGGCTTCTTGTGCAGTTGCAGGCCGGTGCCGGACGTTATGAATTGAAAACGTATGAACTGGCGACAAGAATTCTTCGTGATTATTTTGATGATTTTCTGCATAAGCGCTATGACCGGTTGCTTAAAAAGCTTGCAGAACCTAATGATCGGGTCGAAACGGCCATAGCGGCGATTACCTCACTTGATCCCCATCCCGGTATTTTTCAGGATGAAGGTGGTCATTATATCACTCCCGATTTTGTGGTGACCTTCGAGAACGGAGAGCTGACAGCGGTACTGAACGACAGAAGTGCACTCTCAGTCAGAGTTACAGATTGCTATGAGGATCGGCTGAAAAACAGGAAAGGTCCGAAAGATGAAAAACAGTTCATCAGGCGGAATATGCAGCGGGGGAACGAATTCATCAACGCGATTGAAATGCGGCGCCAGACGCTCCTGAAGGTGATAGAAGCACTGATGAAGCGTCAGTACGCTTTTTTTGTTTCCGGTCCGGAGCGGCTTGTTCCGCTCGGCATGAAAACCATTGCCGCCGAGACAGGCCTTGACATATCAACAATCAGCCGGGCGGCTAACGGTAAATATGTACAGACCCGTTTCGGTGTTTTTGAGTTGAAGTATTTTTTCAGCGGGGGGCTTTCTACAGAAGACGGGGATGATCTTTCGAGCAAGATTATCCGTCAGTATATTGCTGAAATGGTAAGGACGGAGGATCAGGACAATCCGCTGAGCGATGACAGTATAACGGAGCTGCTGATGAAAAGGGGGGTGCACATAGCCAGGAGAACGGTTGCGAAATATCGTGAACAAATTCAGATTCCAGTTGCAAGATTAAGAAAAAAAATATTTTAATTCATGAAGAATGACCAAAGGCCACTGATCCGTTCAACAACGGTTATTGGTGTAATAAGGGACGGATGCGCAGCGCTTGGAAGCGACGGTCAGATGACCCTTGGAAACACTGTACTCAAGCACTCGACCCGTAAAATCAGGAGGTTGTATCAGGGGAGGCTTGTTGCGGGTTTCGCCGGGGCAACTGCGGATGCAGTGACCCTGCTTGACCGGTTTGAGGAAAAACTCGAGGCGTTCAACGGAAAGCTCGACCGTGCAGCAGTTGAACTTGCAAGAGACTGGCGAACTGACAAGTATCTCAGGCGTCTTGAGGCAATGCTTGCCATTGTAAGCAGAGATAAGGCTCTTATCATTTCAGGGACCGGTGATGTTATTGAGCCGGAAGACGGTATTGTAGCAATCGGAAGCGGCAGTATGTATGCTCTTGCCGCTGCACGTTCGCTCATGAAACACACAGGACTTCAGGCAAAGGATATTGTGCTGGAAAGTTTGAAGATAGCTGCTGATATCTGTATTTATACCAACGATCATATCGTTGTTGAAGAGGTCTGAGTGCTTTGCTTACGGAAGGTTCAGCAATGGCGGCTTCCGGTATTTTTTTTTGAAATTTACAATTTACTTGTATTGAAATGATTATGAACAGTGAGGGGAATGTTTTTGCACCGTCCGAAGACAACAGCGTGGGTAGAAGTTCTATAGCCGGGAATAATCTGACGCCGAACCAGATTGTCTCGCTGCTTGATAAATATATTATCGGACAGAAGGATGCAAAGAAATCCGTAGCCATAGCGCTGCGGAACAGGCTTCGCCGTCAGAACGTCGGTGACGATCTCCGCGATGAGATCATGCCCAACAACATCATCATGATCGGTCCGACGGGTGTTGGAAAAACCGAAATTGCACGCAGGCTGGCCAAGCTGGCAAAAGCTCCTTTTGTCAAGGTTGAGGCATCGAAATTTACCGAAGTGGGATATGTCGGTCGTGATGTGGAATCGATGATCCGTGATCTTGTTGATCAGTCTGTAGCCATGGTCAGAAGTGAAAAGTCCGAGGAGGTTCGTGAAAAGGCCGTACTTCTTGTTGAAGAAAGGCTGATCGATATCCTTCTTCCTCCGGTTGCCACTTCACGGGAGTCCATTGATGATGAGATGCAGAATGAAGAGGATGCCCTCGTACGCTCCTCAGCCGAAGAGAGTGATCCCTCCCTTGAGGTCAACCGCCGGAGCCGCCAGAAAATGCTGGAGCGTCTCCGCAACGGAAAGCTCGAGGATCGTCAGATTGAAATGGACATATCCGGTGATGCTCCGGGAGGGATGATGCAGATTTTCGGTCCACTCGGACAGATGGAGGAGATTGGCGGGATCATGCAGGACCTGATGAGCGGACTGCCGCGCAAACGCAAGAAAAGAAGAGTCTCCATTGCCGAAGCCCGCAAACTGCTTGAGCAGGAGGAGGTTCAGAAGCTCATCGATATGGATAGTGTCGTCAAGGAGGCAATCAACAAGGTGGAGCAGTCCGGTATTGTCTTTATTGATGAAATAGATAAAATCGCAGCTCCGTCAACAGGTTCCGGCGGCAAAGGACCGGATGTGAGCAGGGAAGGGGTGCAGCGTGATCTTCTGCCGATTGTCGAGGGCTCCAATGTCGCGACCAAACACGGGATGGTAAAGACCGATCATGTGCTGTTCATAGCGTCCGGCGCATTCCATGTTGCAAAACCTTCGGATCTGATTCCCGAGCTGCAGGGACGTTTTCCGATCAGGGTGGAGCTGAAAAGTCTTACGGAAGAAGATTTTTACATGATTCTCACTCAACCCGAGAATGCGCTCATCAAACAGTATTCAGCACTTCTCGGTACGGAAGGGGTTCAGCTGACGTTCAGTGACGGAGCCATCCGCGAGATTGCCGGAATTGCGGCCAGAGTCAATGAAAGCGTGGAAAACATAGGAGCACGAAGACTGCATACCATTATGACCAATCTGCTCGAAGACCTGATGTTCAATATTCCGGAAAATTTTTCTGATGAATACGTAGAGATAGATGAGGCTATGGTAAAGGAAAAGCTGAACCATGTGGTGGCAGACAGGGACCTCAGCCATTATATTCTCTAAACTGCTTTTTTTGTTAACCTCCGTCTGAGCCTGCCTCTTTATTCGGGGCAGGCATCAACATTCATGAAGAAGCTGATGTCAATACTTGTTCTCAACGGTCCGAACCTTTCAAGGCTCGGAAAACGCGAGCCTGAAGTCTACGGCCGTCAGACGCTTGATTGTATAAATCGCGAACTGGCCGAAAGTTTTCCCGAAATATCCTTTGAGTTTTTCCAGACGGAAAACGAGGGGGAACTGCTGGAAAAACTTTTTTCCACCGAGGACCAGGGCGGCTGCAGCGGGGTATTGCTGAATGCCGGCGCACTTACCCATTACTCGATAGCCCTGCGGGATGCTATCAGTGCAGTGAGCCTTCCGGTTGTCGAAGTACACCTTTCCAACATTTATGCCCGGGAAGAGTTCCGGCACAAATCGGTGATTTCCGAAGTATGTGCCGGCGTGATCAGCGGTTTCGGCGCGAACAGTTATCATCTCGGAGTCAGGGCGCTTTCGGGAATGTTCCCGAAAGATCGGCCTTAATACCGGCCTTCTTGAGGAGGCATGCCGTTAAGGTGTTAAAACAATATGATCAGGGGGCAGATTATCCTTATACCGCCCGTATATGGCAGTATAAGCCTTTTCGATATTCCGGGTGAAAAGCCCTGTATCAAACAGCGGAGTCGTCAGCCTGTTCCGCTCCAGCTTCTCTCTGATCTCCGCCAGCTTTTCCGGGTTGGCAGCAAGTTCAATCGCAAGAGCTTCATATTCCTGCCGGGTTGATGTTATCAGTTCGGGCAAATGAACGGCATTGAGCAGACTTGCCGCCACTCTGGAGGCAAACGATTCACCAATACAGGTCAAAACCGGCACTCCCGCCCACAAGGCATCACTTGCCGTCGTATGGGCATTATATGGAAGGGTGTCGAGAAACAGATCAGCCGACCGATGTCTTGCCAGATGCTCGGGATTGGCCATCCGCGTTGCGAAAATAAGCCGTTCCCTGTCAATGCCCTCCAGAGCTGCCATTCTTCGAAGATTTTCCGCGGCTTTCGGGCTGTTCTCAAAGAGCCAGAGAACACTGCCCTCCACCTTCCTGAGGATTCGCATCCATCCTTTAAAAACGTCCGGTGTGATTTTGTAGTTGTTGTTGAAACAGCAGAACACGAATCCTGTTTCCGGCAGGTTCAGCTCTTCACGGGTGAACACTTTGTCTGCAATGCGGCGCTTGTCATCGTTGGCCATGTAGCTATGGGGGAGATAAGCAATTTTTTCCGTGTAGTACCGCCGGTTGCTTTCCGGTATCAGTGTTGCGTCTGCTATCAGATAATCAATAGTTTCCGATCCCATTGTGCCGGGATAACCCAGGTAATTAACCTGTACCGGTGCGGCCCTGAGCGCAAAGATACCGGTGCGCGAATCGGTTGTGAATCCACCCAGATCGATTGCGATATCTATCTCAAGACTTCTGGAAAGCAATACTGTCTGTATGTCCGGGAGGTTCCGCACATCAATAAACCGGTCAAACGCGGCTGAAACCCTTTTGTTCATATCGTCATGTATGTCGGGGCCAAATGAAAATGCAACAAGTTCAAAACGCTCTCTGTTGTGTGTTTCAAATAACCCTGCCATCAAGTGCATAACCGGATGTTCATGAAAGTCTGCCGAAAAGTATCCGATGCGGATTTTTTCATGCATTTCACGCTTCGGGATTACCTGAAGAGCATGATTGGAGGGAAATTTTTCCAGAGTGTAAATCTCTGCGGTTTTTTTTTGCAGGGAGATTGAATCCAATAGTGCAAGGACAGGGAAGGGGAGTGATGCTTTTTTATTGCGCGCTATTTTTTCGGCAAGCTGATGAACGTTCTGGTCAAACTTCCTCCAGTCACAAATCTTCATCTTTGCGTGCAGGTACTGTCCAAGGATAAAATCATAGTCCGGTTTGAGTGCAAGAGCCTTTTGATAGTCCAGAACAGCCTCTTCATAGCGCTGAAGCTTTTGCAGGGCATTGCCGCGATTATAATATGCAACAGCATAGTCCGGTTTGAGAGCTATAGCCCTGTCATAACTTTCCAGAGCCTCTTCATGGCGCTTCAGCTCCATTAAAGCATTTCCGCGATTATCGAAGGTCTCCGGATGACCGTGGTTTTGAGCTATAACCATTGCATAGCTTAAAACAGCCTCTTCATAGCGCTGAAGCTTTTGCAGGGCATTGCCGCGATTATAATATGCAACAGCATAGTCCGGTTTGAGAGCTATAGCCCTGTCATAACTTTCCAGAGCCTCTTCATAGCGCTTCAGCTCTTTTAATGCGGCGCCGCGATTTGAGTAGGCATCTGCATAGTCCGGTTTGAGGGCTATAGCCTTTTCATAACAGACAAGAGCTTCGTCATAGCGCTTCAACTCCTTTAACGCAACTCCGCGATTGTTAAGGAGACCCGGATGACTGGCATTGATCTTGAGTGCCCGGTCAAATAACCCGACAGCTATGGAGAAGTTTTTTTGTTGAGCCGCAAGAGTTGCAAGCAGTTGAAGCGCCTCAAAGTGAGCGGGATGTGAGTGCAGTATCTCTTTGTAGATTGCTTCCGCTTCGTCCAGACGGCCCTGTCTATGCAGTGCAATGGCCATGTGCAACCGTGTTGCATGATCATTTGCTGACGGAGCAGCAGATTTATGTCCGGCTGCACGTAATGGTTTCCGATGTTTCATTGGGGAAAAAAGTCATCTGGTTGACGGACACCGGTCAGGGCATCCATGAGAAACATGGCTGCAATGCTACGGAGGAAATGTTGACAAGGGGAGATGTGCATTGCAATTGTCATCGGATTAATAGATCAGGCCATTCTGATTCTGAAATAACGTATTGTCTCCTTCAATCCGTCTTCAAGAGAGACTTTAGGAGCCCAGCCAAGATATTTTTCTGCAAGTGCCGTATCAGGCTGGCGATGTTTGGGATCATCTGCCGGCAGTTGAACGAACTGCAGTTTTGAACGGCTGCCGGTAAGACGAAGAATCACTTCGGCCAGTTCCCTGATCGTGAACTCGCAGGAATTACCCAGATTGACAGGACCGGTAAATCCTTCCGGAGAATTCATCATGGCCTGAATTCCGTCCAGAAGATCATCTACATAACAGAAGCTTCTTGTCTGGGAACCGTCTCCGTAAATCGTTATCCCGTTTCCCTTGAGTGCCTGGACAATAAAATTGCTGACAACCCGGCCATCGTCAGGATGCATTCTCGGGCCATAGGTATTGAAAATGCGAACCACCTTGATATCAAGGTCATGCTGACGGTGATAATCAAAAAAAAGCGTTTCCGCGCACCGTTTTCCTTCATCGTAACAGGAGCGTATTCCGATAGGGTTCACCCGGCCCCAATAGCGTTCTGTTTGCGGATGCACCTCCGGGTCGCCGTAAATTTCGGATGTGCTTGCCTGAAGGATGCGGGCTTTAAGCCGCTTGGCCAGACCAAGCATATTGATAGCTCCGTGAACGCTTGATTTCGTCGTCTGTACAGGATCATGCTGATAATGCACAGGTGAAGCCGGGCAGGCAAAATTATAGATCCTGTCGACTTCTACATAGAGAGGAAAACAGACATCATGACGCATTAACTCGAAACACCTGTTGCCGATGAGATGGTCAATATTCTTTCGTGAACCGGTAAAGAAATTATCGACACAAAGCACCTCATCTCCGGCATTGATAAGCCTGTCGCACAAATGAGAGCCAAGAAAACCTGCGCCTCCCGTTATCAGATAACTTATTGCGTCCATATTGTAACGATTCCGTTAGAGGGTAAAGAATATTTTTCAGGCGCTGACGGTCATATCTGAAAAGCGGTTGTCAAGATGCTCTATTTCAAGAAAAGACGCATCCTGCCGGACCGCCTTGTATATGGCGAACTGTTTGAGAATTCCAAGAGTCGCCGCACTTTCAAGCGGTCCGACAAAAGAGGTATCAAGCTTTTTCCATGAAGGGTTTTTTCTCCACAGTTCAAGTTGACGGCGATTGACGGCAAAAAATCCTGAATGAGGATTGAGTGCCCGATCAAAGGAGATGACGCGTCCGAATACATTGCCATGAAGAGAAGGCCCGGCGCTGATTTTTTGAAGGAAAGGATCGATAAACGCACGTCGCAGGTCGAAATCCACATAGGTTTTAAGATAGCGGGCACGATCGTTCCATTCGTAACGATTCGGCGCCAGAAGAACTTCTTCGCCAAACGAATCCTGAAACCATTGAAGTTTGTCAAAAACAAAGGGATCTCTCATGCAAAGGTCATCTTCGGAGAAAACGAACCAGTCATAGCGGTCAGAATACCGGTCCATCAACTCATAGGAACCAAAGCCTATCAGGCGCGGATTTGAGATCGCCACTGAAATTTTTCTGACAGCAAACTTTTTCATCAACTCCTCATCAAGCAGATGATGATCGTTGTGAACCATTACACAAATATCAAGGAGCGAAACCCTCGATGGTATTGAAAGAACATCGACATCTCCGGGTGGAGTATACTTCAAGAGTCCTGACGGACCCGAAAAAAATCCCCGCCAGGACTCGATTACAAGCTTTAGGGCGTTCCGTCTTTTTTCTTTCCTTTGTACATCAACCGAAGAGTGCCGGGCGTTCGCTTCAGGTTTAAAATAGTGCGGAATGCAGAGCAGTACACGCATAAGGTAAGAGAAATTTCAATTCACAGAGTTATTTTTATACCGGTCGGGATCTTTTTCATAGATAGTTGATGGAGGCTTGACCGGGAGTCGGGAGATGGAGCATTCAGTTCTATTAAGGCTCTGAGGTGCAGATGGAATCTGCTTCAGGATAATTCATCATCCGGAACACCATATCGGCTTCATGTATAGATGTTCCCGCACTTTCCATTTCCGCTGTATCAGCAGGAGTGGCGAAAAAAAAATGCGGCGGGCAAAAAAAGCAGGAAAAGGGCGGAGACAACACCGGATGGTTCTATGGTGAATTGAGGCTGTTGTCATTTTTTTTATCTGAACCATATGGAGTCAGGATATTTACGGTGCAGTTGCCTGTCAAGCCCGAGCCAGTGACCGGACGGGAGTGCCATCATCAAAAGGGCGAAGAACATAAAGGGGGGAAGCGACAGGTTGTAATAACCGCCGGCTGCAAAATTGAGCACAAGAAACAGGGCAAAGGCTGCGTTTGCCCGCGTAGCAAACCCGATTGCGAGAGAGACGCCGATGATGAGCTCACCGATGGTGACTATCCATGCGATCGGAAGGGCCAGCGGGATTGCGAAATGTTCAAGGTAGAGCGCCTGGAAGGATCCCGGAGGAAGTTCGGCAAGCCTTTTAATGAAAAAGCTCTGCATGAGGTCGCTCCAGAGCCATCCCCTTACCAGTTTGAGCCAGAAACCGTAGAGGAAAAACAGTGTAAAAATATAGCGGACTGAAAGCAAAAGAACAACCCCGGCACTCTTGAGCAGGTTGCGTTTCATCCACTCTTTATTCCACTCAAAACCACTCATGATCATACGATAAAGAAAAACGGCCACTGTCCCGGAAACTTTTGATGCCTGAATATACTCAGATTTTCAAGAAGGATACCTGATGAGGCATTTTTTTTTCCTGCATGCTACATGAGATTCTGAGGATCGACATCAATAATGAAGGTGAGTCCTGCAGACCGGAAGCGCGAGGAGATATCGTTGCTCATTTCCCTGACGAATGCCGGCGAAAGTTTTCCTTCAAAGAGTTTGAGGAGAACCTGGTAGCGGTAACGGCCTTTTATTTTTGCAATTCCTGCCGGAGCCGGCCCCAGCGCGATTCCAGACTCTTTCGGGAGCTGCCTCTCCAATATTTCTCTGCAATAGTGTGCGGCTTCCTCCGCTTTTTTTTCATCTGTTGAGGCGCATTCAAATTTAATAAGCCTCGAAGCAGGAGGATATCGCAGCTGCATTCTTACGGCTGTTTCCTGGCGGAAAAATTTTTCATAGCTGCCATGAAGAATGGCGGTGAAGACCTCACTCTCCCTGTTGTAAACCTGAAGATAGACTTCTCCGGGCATTGAAGAGCGTCCGGCGCGTCCTGCAACCTGTGTGAGGAGGGAAAATGTGCGTTCCGAAGCCCTGAAGTCAGGAATATTGAGGCCGATATCGGCCATAAGAACACCAACGAGGGTGACAGAAGGAAAATCGAGTCCTTTGGCTACCATTTGCGTGCCAAGCAGGATATTGGCTTTTCTGTCGTGAAATTCTCCGAGAATCCTGCCGTGAGAGCCTTTGGCCGTCGTTGTATCAACATCCATCCGGAGGATTTTTTCATCGGGGAAGAGTCTCTGCAGTTCCTCCTCTATGCGTTCAGTTCCGCTGCTTTTAAAAAAAATATCCGTCGAAGAGCACTTCAGGCACGATGCGGTGTAAACATCAGTATGGCCGCAGTAATGACAGCGGAGCTGTTTCCGGGTTGCATGGTATACCAGGGGTATATTACAGAACCGGCAGAGCGGAATATGACCGCATGCAAGGCAGAAGATGCTTCCGGCAAACCCCCGCCTGTTCTGCAGCAGAATAACCTGTTCGTTTTTTTCAAGACGAAGTGCGATCTGGCGGTAGAGGAGTTCGGAAATCGATGAGGAAGCTCTTGGATTGTCTTTCATCCAGATAAGCCTGATGATCGGCATTGCAGCGCTGTCTACCCTGTCATGCAGATTTACCAGCGAGTATTTGCCGCTGAGTGCATTGCTGTAGGATTCAAAAGAAGGTGTCGCAGAGCCGAGCACGCAGATCGCATTGCTGAACATTGCTCTCATGACGGCTGTGTCCCGTGCATGGTAACGGGGATTACGGTCCTGCTTGTAGGCATTGTCATGTTCTTCGTCTACAATGATTGCGCCGAGGTTTTCAAGAGGGGCGAAAATTGTCGATCGGGCACCAAGGGCGATTCTGGTCTTGCCGAGCCGGAGACTGTGCCAGGCATCATATTTTTCCTGGTTGCTCATTGCGCTGTGCAGTATCGTGATTTCATCATGAAAATGCTCACGGAACCGGCCGGCAGTCTGGGGAGTCAGGGCTATTTCAGGCACCAGGACTATAGCGGTTTTTCCGGAAGCAATGACGCTTTTCAGCAGTTCGATATAGACCAGGGTTTTTCCGCTGCCTGTCACGCCGTGGAGAAGAAATGTGCTGTATCTGCTTTTTTCAAAAGCGCGGAGCAGCTGGTCCAGAGCGTTTTGCTGTGCAGATGTCGGGATTTTCGAAATCAGAGCGTCCTCTTTATAACCGGTAGAGAAAGTGCTTGTTATGTTTATCTGAACTTTTTCGGCAAACCCTTTTTTTACGAGGGAGTTGAGCACCACCATTGTATAACCTGCGGTTTCCGGAAAAGCGCCGGAATTGCCGAAAGACGCCAGTTTTTTCAGTGCGTCAAGCTGTTTGGGGGATCCTTTAAGAGTTTCTTCAGCGTTGTCCGGCAGTGCACCGCAAAGGCGGTAGGCTGTCTTTTGTTTTGGTTTTGTTGATGAAAACTTTTTTGTGAGCCTCAGATGTCCTCCGCGTTCAAGTTCCGAGAGGGTGCGGTAAAGCTGTTTTTTACCCAGAAGCCGCTGCAGTTGAATAACGGTCATTTTTTTCCGGCTTATCATAAGCTGCATGATTGACCGTCTCAAGGCAGTGTTGATGATTTTCGGAATCACTGCCTTCAGAGCAAACTCCGTCATTTCAACGACATCATGAACAGTTGTCCGGACAGCTGCCGGCAGGGCGGTCGTAAGAGTATCGATTCTTCTTGTGAGGTAATAGTCGGCCATCCACTCAGTAAGCTGCAGAAGGGAGGTGTTCAGTACAGGGCTTCCGCCATAAAGGATATCAGATATCTCCGCGTTTGACGGCTCCACGGTATTTTCCGCCTCAAGGCGCAGGATGTAGCCTGTTGAAACGGTCCCGTTTCCTTTTTTTACGGAAAGCAGCACCATGCATCCCGGCCTGATTTCCTGTTCCAGTGAGGCCGGAACAATAGCGGTAAAGGGTTCGCCCCTGAAATATTTTTCTGCTACGATCAGAGCCTGCATGGTGATGAATGAAAAAAGCCAGTGTTTTGCACTGACTTTTTAAATTTTAAAATTACTTGAGGCGGACTGTTATGCCGGAACTGACGAAGAGTGTCAACAAATCCGGTCACGACGATATTCAGACTGAAAGAACCTCAAGAATTCTGTCGCGGATTTCCTCAACCCTGCCGGTACCCCTGATTATTGTAAACCGGGGAGCATTTGCCGAGGAGTCCTCTGACAGAGTGCTATAGTATTTAATGAGCGGAGCGGTCTGCTCGTGATAAATTTCAAGCCGTTTTTTTACGGTATCCTCATGATCGTCCTCCCTCTGAACGAGCGGCTCGCCGGTTTCATCATCAATTCCTTCTGTTTTCGGCGGATTAAAGCGCACATGGTAGGTTCTGCCCGAAGCGGGGTGTACCCGGCGCCCGCTCATCCGTTCAATGATCTCTTTATCATCGACATTGATTTCGACAACATGGTCGATGTCGATACCGTCTTTTTTCAATGTCTCTGCCTGCGTGAGTGTACGGGGGAACCCGTCGAAAAGGCATCCTTCTGCACAGTCAGGCTCTGTAAGGCGATCCTTGACAAGGCCGATAATTATCTCATCGGAAATCAGCTGCCCCGTCTCCATTATTCTTTTTGCTGCAATACCGAGCGGTGAGTTGGCCTTTACCGCGGCCCGAAGCATGTCACCGGTCGATATCTGAGGTATTCCGAGGGCTTTTGATATAAAGTTTGACTGTGTCCCTTTTCCTGCACCCGGTGCGCCAAGTAGAATAATTCTCATCAAACTGATTTTTATAAGGTTTTTTTGGTGGTAATGATAGTGAATTTCGGCTTTGAAGGCTTTGATTCATCACTGCCTGTTGATGGGGATGATCCGTTCTGTTCCGGAACGTACGAAACGGCAGCGGGGGGAGTAGTTGCATCGCCAGGTGTCGTGGCCGTTTTGAGCGTAATAGTTTGTATTGCAGGCTTTTTCTTGAATTCAATCGTTGTGGCTTTTGGCGTGCCCTGGGGTTTTTCCTGATGCTGCAGCCGGGCTTCGTCGAAAATCTGCTGAAATGCCGCGGCCGATCCTGTTGTCTCCACTGAGCGGTAAAGGTAGTCTTCTTCGCTGATTATCTCAGCTCTGAATTCGAAATCCATTGCGCAGAGCATCATTCTTATTACCCTGCGGCTTTCGCCAAGGTCACCTCTGGATTCAATATTGGTTTCCGCCTTTGCATTGACCGTGGTGACAGGTTTGCCTTTGATATCCTTTTCCTCAAGCAGACCGAACGTCACGTCGATTTTCATGCCCAACAGAATAAAGGAACTTACATCAGCGCGAATGGTTGTCATGCCGCCGACAGCCGTTTTTTCACTTTTCAGATTCCAGCCTACCAATTTTTCGATTTTATTGACGATGAACTCGGTGATTTCATCACCGGGCTTGTCGTAGCGTCTTACTTTCAGTTCATTGAACAGAGGATTTTCCGAGGTATGTGTCGCATTGCTTGTCAAGCCCTGTTGTGCCTTGGCGAACTCGTTTCTGAAAGGAATGAAATCGATCAGATCCATAATTATTGAGACAGTTAGAGATTGTTGCGGTTCTGCATACCGGTTGTCGCCAGTTGTCCGCATGCCGCATTAATGGTTGTTCCGTAGCTTTTTCTGACAGTGACATGCAGTCCGGAATCCATGAGAGAACGCTGGAACATGTCTCTGGTTGCGCTGTAAACAGGCTTGAATTTAACATTAATGATTGAATTGTAATCAATCAAATTTATTTTGCATAAAAAGCTTCTGGCAAACCGGGCGAGCGCTCTGGCATCCTCCGGAGAGTCGTTTATCCCTTTCATAAGCATATAGACAAGGGTAACAGGCATTCCGGTCAGGGAGGTATATTCAGCAAGAGATACGGCCAGTTCTTTCAGTGGATACAAACCGGAGGCGACGGGCATGATCGAGTGGCGTTTCTGCTGATCAGCCGCATGTATCGAAACCGCAAGTTTTGTTTTCATTCCTGATCTGGCAAGCCGTTGAATTTCAGGAGTCACCCCGACCGTTGAAATTGTTATTTTTTTCTGGGAAAGGCAGAATCTGTAGTTTTTTGAGCTGAGCGTTTCAATCGCTTCAATAACGTTTTCATAGTTCAGCAGCGGTTCCCCCATTCCCATAAAAACTATGTTGGTGATTTTTCGCTCCGGTTCTTTTGCGGCGATCAGGTTATTGAGAGCATAGATCTGTCCGGTTATCTCTCCGGCGCTGAGATTACGTCGAAGTCCCATTCTGCCTGTTGCACAGAAGGGGCACTGAAGTGCGCATCCGACCTGAGATGAGACGCAGGCAGTCGTTCTGCCGGAGGAGGCAATGAGCACGCTTTCGACCATTTCATTATCGGGAAGTTTCACCAGGATTTTTTCGGTAGGGCTGTCGCAGTCCTCTTCTGAACTCTCCCGGTGATCAATGATCTGCACCGGGCTGATTTCAAACGTTTCCGACAGTTTTTTGCGCAACGCCCGGCTCAGGATGGTCATGTCGTCAAAACTTGCCGCATGCCGGCTGAAAAGCCACTGATGTATCTGTACGGCTCTGTAATCGGGCTCACCAAATGACGCCAATGCATTCTGAAGCTCCCTGAAGGTCAGATTCATTATGTTCGGTAGGGCAACGGTCATCAAAAAAATGCATGGTTCATAAAAACAGATGGTGGCAATATAGGTTCTGAGTTGTTCTTTTGCATATCCTGCATGGCATAAAAATACCCTCCGCATGAAAAGTATAAAAAATAATGCTGAAAATGCCGGCAGTAAGGGGTATTTGCCCATCATATCGGCTTTAACACCCGGTATGATTTTTTTCTGTCCTGCACTTTCCCCCTCATAAAACACCCCGGAGATTCCGTTTTCCGTAACGGGGAAAAAAGCATAGATTAAGTTTTATTTTTTGTTAAAGTTACAGCCAGCTGATGATATTACCGGTTTATGGAAGGACGCTTGATTCGGAGGAGTGGTCTCCGCTGATTGATGCGATGCTTGAAGGTCAGAATTTTGTTATTACGACCCATGAAAACTCTGACGGTGACGGTCTCGGCAGTGAGGTGGCCCTTGCAATGGTGCTGCAGGCGCTCGGAAAGGAGGTTTCTATTGTAAATCCCACGGAGGTGCCCCCGAACTATACGTTTCTTAAACAGTTGTATCCCATTGCCATGTTCAATGGCAGGGATGAGGAAGCCATTCAGGAACTCTCTCTTTGCGATATTGTTATCCTTCTCGATGCCAATTTGAGGGACAGGATGGGTTTGCTCTGGCCTCATGTGCGTTTTTCGAAAGAACTCGGGAGCCTGAAGCTTCTCTGCATAGACCATCATCTTGATCCGGATGATTTTACAGATATCATGGTATGTGAAAGCTATGCATCATCGACCGGCGAGCTTGTCTATGGACTGGTTTATGCGCTTCAGGAGCGCCTGGGCCGTGAGCTGTTTACCCCTCAGATTGCCGAAGCACTCTATGTTGCGGTCATGACCGATACGGGCTCTTTCAGGTTTCCGAAAACGACGCCATACGTCTACCGGCTTGCAGGAGACCTTGTAGGCAAGGGTGCCGATGCCTCGATGATATACGATAAAATATACAACTCACTGACGACTTCCGCCCTCAAGCTGCTCGGCGCGGCCCTGAGTGCCATCACTATTCTCGATAACGGCCTTATCTCATGGCTCTTTATATCGCAGGATATGATAAAATCGACCGGAAGCAAACTGTTCGATACCGATCTCATCATCCGCTACCTTTTAAGTGTTCCTTCAGTGCGGATTGCCGTGCTTATGGTAGAGATGCAGGATGGCAGAACAAAAGCGAGTTTCAGGTCGCGCGGCAGCATCTATGTCAACCATCTTGCCCGGAAATACGGCGGGGGCGGACATATGAACGCAGCGGGATGTCTCTTCCAGTTTTCATCTGACAAGGCTCAGAAGGTATTGCTGGACGACGTCAGGCTGTTTCTGAAAAACTCTGAAGTATCAACATGAACTCTGTTACAAACGATGAAAGAAGCCATGAAAATATCAGTAACAAAAATAAGTCTTGAAAGTATCACCACCGATATTCTTGCACTGCCGTTCAGCAGTCACGATCTGAAAAAAGAAGCGTGCCGGACGTTTGAGACTTTTGGCCTTGATCCCTATGCCCTTAAAGACTTCAAGGCTGAGCCCGGAGAAATAGTTGTAATGTATGGCGGCGGAAAATCCTTTGCAGCAAGGATTGCTTTGCTCGGACTTGGTGAAGGAAAATCCCTTGATGACTGGCGTAAGGCCGCAGTTGTTTTTGCATCGAAAGCTGTGGAGATGAAAATCGAAAAGGCCGCAGCGGATTTTTCGGGCATTGAAGCCCTTGCTGCCGCAACCGGTCAGAGTGTTGAGGCACTGACCGGAGCATTTGTAGAAGGTTGTTTTACCGGTTCATACCGGTTTGACTGCCTGAAAAGCTGGAAGCTGGATAAAAAGAAGAGCCGCAAGAAATCGAAAGAGTTAACAGAGCTTCTTCTCAGGGTTGATTCAGGAGTTTTTGATGAGGCCGAGAAAGGGGCTGCATCAGGAAAGATTGTCGGCACATGCCAGAAATCGGCCAGAGATATTGTTAATTTACCGGGAAATTATCTGCAGGCTGTCGATATTGCAAAAGCTGCAGAGGATTCAGGAAAAAAATATGGATACGCGGTGACGGTCTTTCATAAAAAAGAGATCGAGTCTCTCGGTATGGGTGGTCTGATTGCCGTCAACAAGGGCAGCTTTCATCCGCCAACCTTCACGGTACTTGAATATATGCCGAAAGGTAAAGCCGAAACGTCGGTAGCCATTATCGGTAAAGGCGTCACATTCGATTCAGGCGGTATTTCCATCAAGCCTTCGGAGAACATGGGGGAGATGAAGTCTGACATGTCGGGAGCCGCCAGCGTCATTGGCGCTGTTGAAGCTGCCGCCCGTCTCGAACTTCCCCTGCATGTCATAGGATTGATTCCGGCTACCGATAATATGCCGAGCGGAACGGCTTTGAAACCCGGAGATGTTATTACCACTTATTCAGGTATTACTGTTGAGGTCGGCAATACTGATGCGGAAGGCAGGCTGATTCTGGCTGATGCCCTGACCTACGCGAAAGAGAAGTACAATCCGGATGTGATCATTGACATTGCGACACTTACAGGAGCATGTATTGTTGCTCTGGGTTATTCTGTCGCCGGTCTTTTCAGCAATAACGACAGGCTCTCCGATGAAATTTTCGCCGCCGGGCAGCAGTCCGGTGAAAAGGTCTGGCGGATGCCGCTGTGGGATATCTATGATGAACAGATAAAGTCGGATATCGCTGATGTCAATAATACGGGGGGGCGCGGTGCAGGCTCTGTTACAGCTGCCAAGTTCCTTGAGAAATTTATTGACGGCCATAAAAACTGGGCACATATTGATATTGCCGGGCCCTCATTTTCAGCGAAAGGTTCGCCGACAAGGGTGAGCGGGGGTACAGGTTTCGGTGTGAGCCTCTTTGTTGAACTGTTCAAAAAATGGGCCTGAAAAAATTTCCAGAATAACCCTGTCTGCAGTGTATCAACAATCTGAACACATTATGAAGGCAGTACCGCAAAATCCCGTTGTGATCATTCCCGGAGTATTGTTCTGGGATTCCCTCTACGATATCATGCGTGAAGTTCTGGCGGAATATCTGCCGAAGGAGAGAGTGGCAATCGCCCCGGTATCTCTCGTTGACTGGGTAGGATTTCCGCCCTCTCCGGAACGATCCACAAACAGGGTAATGAAAGCCATTGATCGCGCAGTCAGGCAGATGGCACGGAAATTTCCAGGTGAGCCGGTTACGCTTGTGGCGCATAGCGGAGGAGGTACCGTAGCGATGATCTACCTTCTTGAAAAACCTTTCCAGGGAGATGAGTATCATCCCGGGGGGCTGGTCGGAAAACTCATTACCCTCGGCACTCCATTTCATACTCATGAGCATTATGCAAAGATAAAGACGGATTTTATATTCAAGTACATTCGTCCTGATTTTTTTGAGCGTTGCCGTGTTGTTTCTGTCGTAAGCGATAAATATCTTGGCAATCCTCAGGGAAGTTTTGTCGAAAAAATGTGTTTTCAGTTTTACAAAAGCGTTCTTGAAAACGGGAATGTGGCCGGTGACGGGATTGTGCCTGCAAAAAGCTGTTTTCTTGAGGGAGCTGAAAATGTTACTATTCCAGATGCAGAACATCTACCAACACCGCATACCAGGTGGTATGGCACAAAAGAAGGGGTTGAACAATGGATTCAATGGCTGTAAGGGATAGCCGCCCGAGGATAGCCGGGGTTGTTTTTTTTGCTTTTCTTCTGCTGTTGTCAGCGTGCAGTCCGGAGAAGCAGAAACCTGATCCGAGGCAGGAGCATATCGAGTCGATAATGGCTATTCTTGCCCAGGTGCAGAAGAATCTCGGCCGCATTCAGCAGAAGGAGGCTGTAGTTGAACGTCTTTCTTCCGGCATAGAGAGCAGCGACACCCGAAATGTCGAACAGATCGGCAAAGATATCTCTGCCAGTATCCGTTTTATAGATTCCACGCTTTCAGCAAGCAAAAACCTCATACGGAAACTTGAAGAGGAGAACAGGTCATCAACATTTCGTGTTGAATCTCTTGACCGGCTGGTGTCCGAGATGAAAATCGCAATAAACACCAAAGACAGCGAAGTGAACACGCTTAAAGGTCAGGTTCAGAAGCTGAACAGGCAGGTCTCCTCACTTATGGCAACCGTCGATGTGCTTGACGAGTTTATACAGGATCAGGAAAGCCAGCTTTATACAGCCTACTATATTTCCGGAACATTTAATGAACTTGCCGCCAAAGGTATTCTTGTGCGCATTAATCCTCTGGAAAAGCTTTTCGGCAGTGAGTATCGTCTTGCATCTGACTTTAATATCAATCTTTTCAAAAAGGTTGATATTACGGAAACCAGGGATCTGTTTTTTGACAAGCCACTGAAAAGCCTGAAAATCATAACGCCTCACACTGCCGGCTCATACGAGCTTATTGGAGGCAAAACCTCGTCGCTGCTTCTGATCCGCGATGAAAATGGTTTCTGGCAGAAATCACGCTGCCTTGTCATTGTAATTGAATAGGCAAAAAAAGGGCCGCACTCTTTCCGGAAATAATACAGGACTTATTAATCATCATCTCTTTGTAATGAAAATAACCATATTCGGCTCAGGTTATGTCGGACTTGTAACCGGAGCCTGTTTTGCAGAAGTAGGTAATGACGTGCTTTGCGTCGATATTGATCAGCAGAAGATTGACAGCCTCAATGAGGGCAGGATTCCAATTCATGAGCCCGGTCTGGAAGAAATTGTTGCGGCGAACAGGAAGGTGGGCCGTCTGAGGTTTACCTCGGATATCCGTGAAGGAGTTGAATTCGGACTCTATCAGTTCATTGCAGTCGGAACGCCTCCCGATGAGGATGGCTCGGCAGATTTGCGCCATGTCTTAAGTGTTGCCGAAAGTATCGGCACCTATATGCAGGAGTACAGGGTCGTTATCAATAAATCGACGGTACCTGTCGGTACGGCTGACCTTGTCAGGGAAAAAATCAGCTCTGTTCTCGCACAGAGAAAAGCCGATATTGATTTTGATGTCGTTTCAAATCCGGAATTTCTCAAAGAGGGCGACGCAGTCAACGATTTCATGAAACCAGAAAGGATCGTCGTCGGTGTTGACGATCCCCGAACCAGAGAGCTTCTGCGTTTTCTCTATGCTCCCTTCAATCGAAGTCACGAGCGCTTTATAGCCATGGATGTCCGTTCAGCCGAGCTGACAAAGTATGCTGCAAATGCCATGCTTGCGACGAAGATCAGTTTCATGAATGAAATTGCCAACATTGCCGAACGGGTAGGTGCCGATGTTGAAGCGGTGAGAAAGGGTATCGGTTCCGATTCACGAATAGGTTTTTCCTTCATCTATCCCGGTATCGGCTACGGAGGCTCCTGTTTTCCCAAAGATGTGCAGGCGCTCGAAAGAACCGCTCACAGGCATGGCTATCATTCACGGATACTGCAGGCTGTCGAGGCGGTTAACCATGACCAGAAAAGCAGTATGGTCAGAAAGATAAGGGGGCATTTCGGAGATGATCTCCAAGGTCGTGTTTTTGCTCTCTGGGGGCTCTCCTTCAAGCCGAATACCGATGACATGCGTGAGGCTCCAAGCCGCAGGGTTATTGATGAGCTGCTGAAAGAAGGCGCAAGTGTGAGAGTCTTTGACCCGGTTGCCATGGATGAGGCGAGAAGGATATACGGGCAGAGGGATGACCTTTTTTATGCGGCCAACCCGGAAGATGCCGTGAGAGGATCAAACGCACTGGTTGTGCTGACAGAGTGGCTTGTATTCCGCAGCCCTGATTTCGAGATGATCAAAAGAGACCTCAGTCATCCAGTGGTCTTTGACGGAAGAAATATCTACAACCCTGAATTTATGGATCAGGCCGGTTTTACCTATTATTCCATTGGCCGTCCTCCCCGGGGAGTTCACTGAACTACCTCCATAACCGGTGAAAGTGATGCAGCGGACCGCTTCCGTTTCCGAGACGGTAAGCGGTACCTGCCCGCAGGGCTTCATCGATATAGGCTTTTGCCTTTCCCACAGCAGCATCAACGGACTCTCCTTTGGCCATGAAGGCCGCAATGGCTGATGAAAGTGTACACCCGGTACCATGGGTGTTGACGGTCATGATTTTCTTTGAACTGAACCAGAAAAAACGATTGTCGTAAAGAAGGCAGTCACAGCAGCTCCCGCCTTTGCTGTGCCCCCCCTTGACAAGTACTGATCCGGCTCCTGTTTCAAGCAGCCTTGCTGCGGCCTCCTCAACAGCGTCAGGAGTTTCCGGCGGCTTTTTCAGGCCGGCAAGAATGGCTGTTTCCGGCAGGTTCGGCGTAATCAGGGAGGCAAGAGGGAAGAGTTCCTTCTTCAGAATCGGGATAGCCTCTGACGGAAGCAGAAGAACGCCGCCTGAAGAGCCGAGAACGGTGTCCAGAATGACGGGAGGATCTCCTTTCAGCTCTCCGAGTAATGCCGATACGACTTTGATAATGGCAGAACTTCCAAGCATACCTATTTTCACAGCATCAATTGATATGTCGCTGGAGATGGCCCTGAACTGCTCTCTGACGGATTTTCCGCTTGAAGGGAATACAGCCCTGACTCCCGCTGTATTTTGGGCGGTACAGGCTGTTATGACCGATAAACCGTAGCATTCAAGTGCGGCAAATGTTTTGATATCCGCCTGTATTCCCGCTCCTCCGCTCCCGTCGGACCCCGCGATGGTGAGAACGGTTGTATAGGTTTTTCTCATACGTTTCTGTTTTGAATGGCTCTGACCAATTCATGTGCGGCCGAAGCGGGCTCTTTGTCTCTGCTGACAGCTGAAATAACCGCGACGCCGGATGCTCCGAGATCAATAAGTGAAGCGGCATTTTCAACATTGATGCCACCTATGGCAATAAGCGGCAGAGAAACAAGGGATGCAGCCTCCCGGAGGCTTTCAGGTCCGATTGGCAGGAACCCCTTCTCTTTCGACGAGGTAGGGTAGATATGACCGAATCCGATATAATCAGCGCCATTTTTTTCCGCAATCAGGGCTTCGGCAGGCGAAGATGCAGAGATACCGATAATGCGCGATTTTCCAAGCAGTTTCCGTGCCGCATCAGCCGGCATGTCAAGCTGCCCGAGGTGAACACCGTCAGAGCGGCTTGCCATGGCAATATCCA
>Ga0268280_1000756_pt1 | contig 24519 bp, 20 predicted proteins | sample saktaG_9_FD_190139 | JGI IMG/M metagenome (GOLD analysis project Ga0268280, IMG submission 190139) | Saline water microbial communities from Sakinaw Lake, British Columbia, Canada - sak_2011_5_24_40m | ecosystem: Environmental > Aquatic > Non-marine Saline and Alkaline > Saline ... | reverse complement strand
AAAAAGTCCAAATATGCTCACTTAATGAGCTTTTTGGGGATTTTTAAATCACTTCACTAAATCACAAGAACTCGGGCTAACGCCCTCAAACAGCTTGTGATTTTTAACGCTCAGTAATTTAAAAATCTATTCCCCAAAAATCTCAAATCCGTTCGCACATGACTTTTTACGAGACCGTCAATTATATTATAAAAGATTTTATCCCAATCAGCTGTTAAAAAGGATTGAAGCTCCCCGCCGCAGCGCGGACGGGGAATCTTCGACCGTAAGGAATATAATCTGTTTTTAATTTGCTCGCTAACCCTGCCGTAAGTCCTCCACGGCGGACCTTCGGCGGGAATGCGCTCGCTGTTTCGGTTCAAGAATCACCGAAAAAAAACATCCATCAGGGTTCCTGCAAGGAGAAAAGGGGAGACGTACATATTTGCCCTGAAGAATTTTCTTAAAGTGGATCCAATATTCCTGCTCCATGCAATTTTCTGCTGGTAGATAAAGATGAAGGCAACGCACGCAATAGCAGCCCAGTATGGCATGCTTTTTCCTGTGATTATGCCTGCCGCAATCATTGCCGCAAAGGATAAAACATAACAAATTCCTGAGGCGGCAAGTGCTTTTTTCTCACCGTATGCCGAAGGAAACGAATAGAGCCCTTCTTTTTTATCGAACTCCACGTCCTGAAGAGCATAGACAATATCAAGGCCGGCGATCCAAAGCAGAATAGCGCCTCCAAGAACAAAGGGAACAATAGATAATTCACCGGTTACTGCAAGATAGCCTCCGATGGGTGCGGCAGATTCAACAAATCCTAAATAAAAATGCGAAGACGAAGAAAACCGCTTGAAAAATGAATATGTAAGCAACAAAAAAACCGCCGCAAACGAGAGATAAAAACAGAGGCTGTTGAGCAGATAGGATGATGCGATAAGCGCCAGAGAAGAGATTATTCCGATTATCCACACTTCAATCTGCTTTACTTCTCCCTTCGGGATAAGCCTGTCTTTGGTGCGCGGATTCTTTGCGTCTATTTTTGCGTCTATTACCCTGTTAAAGGACATGCCTGCCGTTCGTGCGGCAACTAAGGCTATGGTAACTAAAATCCATGTTGAAATATTCTTTCCGTTTGCAAACAGGACTCCAAGATATGCAAACGGAAGGGCAAAGAGCGTCTGCTCGATCATTATAAGGTTTGAAAATCTTTTAAAATCCATATTCCTTCCAGCGCTTTGCAACTTTATCTTTAATTTCCTGCGACATGACTATTTCATCCGGCCAGTCTCTTCCCATGCCTTCTTCGCGGGTTTTTCTTGTGGCGTCTATGCCCATTTTCCCGCCGAAATTAGGATACGGGGCCGAATGGTCTAGGGCATCAAGCGGCCCTTCCGACATGAGCAGGTCTCTTTTGGGATCGACATTGTTAAGAAGTTTCCACACGACTGTGCCTGAATCCCGCAGGTTGATATCCTTATCAAATATCGCTATGAATTTTGTTGATGCCATCTGCCCGAGACCCCAAAGCGCATTTATGACTTTTTTAGCCTGGCCGGGATATCTCTTGTCTATCGATAGAAGCGCGCAGTTATGAAACACTCCTTCGATGGGAAGTTCCATGTCCTTGATTTCAGGTATAAGAAATTTCAGCATGGGAAGAAAGATTCTTTCGGTAGCCTTTGCCATGTAACAGTCTTCCATTGGCGGTTTACCTACGACTGTTGCAGGATATATTGCGTCATTCCTGCATGTTAAAGCCGTTACATGAAATACCGGATATATGTCGGCTGCCGAGTAGAAGCCGGTATGATCTCCGAACGGGCCTTCTGTCCGTTCTTCTTCCGGGTCGACATAGCCTTCTAATATGAAATCCGATTCTGCCGGCACAAAAAGATCGACCGTTCTTGCCTTTACAATCTCAACCGGACGTGATTCAAGAAAGCCGGCAAAAATAAATTCATCTATATCGGGCGGCAGCGGGGCGCTTGCGGCATAAGTTACAGCCGGTGATCCTCCCAGGGCAACCGCTACATCCATCCGCTGTCCTCGGTTTTTATATTTATCGAAATGGCGGGTCCCGTCTTTGTTGTACTGCCAGTGCATACCGGTCGACAGATTGTCATATTTCTGCATGCGGTACATGCCGGCATTTTGAATTCCCGTATCGGGATCTTTTGTTATAACGATCGGGAGTGTGATAAAGGGGCCTCCGTCAAGCGGCCAGCATTTTAATACGGGAAGTCTGTCGAGAAGGGGGCCGTCGGTATAAACACTCTCCTGGCAGGGGGCGGTTTTTACTTTTTTGGGGATAAGCCCGGCAATCTCCTTTAGAGTAAACAGCATCCTTATCTTATCCATGAATCCTTCAGGAGGCCGCATCTTTATGTTTAACTCAAGCCGGAGGGCTATTTCGTCAAAAGATTTGCAGGAGAGTGCAAGCTGCATCCGTTTATAACTTCCGAAGGCATTGATAAGAAGAGGATATGAAAATCCCTTGACTCTTTCAAAAAGCAGGGCAGGGCCGCATGATTTTGAAACACGGTCTGCTATTTCGGTAATTTCCAGTTCATGCTCGACTTCGGCGCTGACCCTGTGCAATTCGCCTGAAGCTTCAAGTTCTTTTACAAACTGCTGTAAATTTTTATATGGCATAAATTGGTTATCTAATGTAATTTTCTTTTAAAAGCAAGCAAACGTAATAAAACAGATACAGGGTGTCAAGGGGAAGCCCCTTTCCTGTTTATTTCGGCTGGTTATCATGATATAAAAACAAAACAGGATTCGAGGATTCAAGGATTCCAGGGTTCAAGTGACAAGAAACCAGGAACCGAAAACTAAAACTACGGACTAATCAGTGTCCATCCGTCAACTGTATTTGAACACATACATGTTTCCAATTCGGAAATCGGCGATTTTGGGCAAGCTCAAGGAAATCAAGGAATTGTGCGGAGACATACGCATAGTATGTCGCACAAGAAATTCCGCAGATTGACACAGAGATCGCCCAAAAGGGCCATTTCCGGATGGAAACTAGGGAGGCATCATGAAATTCGAAGCTCACCTGAAAGAAACCATTGTTCTTGATCCAAAAAATAAAACCACCAGGGCAATTCCAAGCGAGATCAGAAAAGATCCTCTGACAGGCAGAACATCGAGAATTTGCCATTTTATGAAGCTGAAATGGGAAAAACCGGATTTTGAGAAGATGACCGCCGGTACTGAAAAAGCATGCCCTTTCTGCCCGGATAAGGTTTTAAGCATTACCCCTTATTTTGCGGAGAATCTGATACCGGAAGGGCGTCTCATATCGGGTGACATGGTTCTATTCCCCAATATAGCTCCCTATGACAGCCTTGGCGCTGTGGCGACATTCGGGAGCAGGCATTACATTCCGATGACGGAGATAACTCCTGAGCTCATTGTAAAAGGATTTCTGCTGGCATTTGATTTTTTCAAAAGAGTTGAAAGTTTAAAGCACCCTGAATCGGTCTATCATATTATTAACTGGAACTACATGCCAGCTTCCGGAAGCTCCCTTATTCATCCACATCTCCAGGTATTTTCCACTTCTTCGGCGCCGAATCTGATGAGGCAGGAGCTTGAAGCTGCAAAAAAATATTATGAGGCAAACGGAACAAACTTTTGGGATGACCTTGTAAAGAGCGAAGAATCAGAAAATAAACGGTTTCTGGGAAGAACAGGGAGAACGTCATGGCTTAGCGCCTATGCTCCGATAGGTGTTGCCGGAGATGTTCTGGGGGTGGTTGATGGTGTCAACAGCACCCTTGGCCTTACGAAAAAAGATCTTTCAGATATAGCCCTGGGTCTGACAAAGGCTATGACCGCATATGACAGGATGGGGATTTACAGCTTTAATATGAATTTTTTTACAGGAGCAGCGGGTGATGATTTTACCCGTTTTCATATTCTCTTTTCTCCGAGGACTTTCTTTAACCAGGCTCTTGGGACGCCCGACGTGGGTGCTCTCCGGAACCTTTTTAATGAAACGCTCTGCATGGCCTTCCCTGAGGATATAAGAGATATGCTGGCGCCCGATTTTAAACTTTAACGGCTTCGCTGGCATATATCTTTTGGGGCTGTCCGGGATCAGACGGGTGTATTTATCCGATATTTTTTCATCCGTTTCCAGATGGTTACTCTGCTGACGCCAAGGCGCTTTGCAGCTTCTGACCGGTTGCCGCCAGTTTCCCTTAAAATTTTTATAAGCTCTTCTTTCCTGTCCGTTTCTTGAGGCGATGTGAAGACAGGCTTACCGGCATCTTTGACTCCGGAGGCGATCCTGCCGGGCAGATGCTTAATTCCTATTCCTCCGCTGGGGCAGAGAACAAAGGCATATTCTATAGCGTTTCGAAGCTCTCTTACATTTCCAGGCCATGCGTATTCCATCAATTTTTCCATGGCTTCAGGCGTCATGGCCAGCTTTTTTTTATCAGTCTTGTCGTTATTCTGCCGGATAAAATTCTGTACTATCACCGGTATGTCTTCTCGCCTTTCTCTGAGCGGGGGTATTTTTAAGGGAAACACGTTGATTCTGAAAAAAAGATCCTCACGGAAGTAACCTTCTGAAAGGAGCTTGTCCAGGTTCCGGTTTGTTGCCGATATGATGCGTACATCCACCTTTATGGGTTTATGATCGCCTACCCGCTCAATTTCCTTCTCTTCCAGCACCCTTAGAAGTTTGACCTGTGTAGACATTGGAATATCGCCGATTTCATCGAGAAAAATAGTGCCTCCGTGGGCTGCTTCGAACCGGCCGATTCTGCCTTTGTCTGCACCGGTGTATGCACCTTTTACATGCCCGAAAAACTCACTCTCAAGAAGGTTTTCATTCAATGATGCACAATTGACCTTGATGAAAGGATTCGAATTGCGATTACTGACTTCATGGATGGCCCTCGCAACGAGCTCCTTTCCTGTTCCGCTTTCCCCGTAAATCATGACGGGGGCATCCGAAAGCCCCACGTTATCGATCAATTCATAAAGAGACTGCATTATTATTGATTTGCCGAAAAGGCCGTAGTACCCCTCATCCAGATGGAGCGATTTGCGAAGTTCAACAATCTCCTGTTGCTTCCGGACGATCTCCGACATGTCTGTCAGGGTTTCGACCGCTCCGATGATGTTTCCTTTGTCATCCCTCAAAACGGATGCGTTTTTTATGACATTGACGAGACGATTCTCTTTATTGGTAATCGTGCATTTTTTTGCACGGACATCTCCCCGCGCATAAAGACCGCACCACTTTTCTCCGGGACCTTTCCCGAAAATTTCGCACCCGGTACAATCAAGTTCGCGGCATGATTTGCCGATCAATTCTTCAGCCCGATAACCGGTTAAATGCTCGGCAGCCGGATTCATGGCAAGGATTTTTCCGTCAGGGGCTACGACCAGGATACCATCCTGAAGGGTGTCTACTATCGTTTTCCAGTGTTTTGATAAATCCATTTTTTTATTGCTCCTGTACCAGTGATGTAAAGCTGTTAACTCATTGGTTAACGCTGTTAACATAATACCTTTATGGATTTATATCAAGGGGGATATGATCTGAAAATATATCAAATATACCAGAAGATTAAAAGCAGTTTGACTTTCTAATAATCATTTTTTATTTTGTATTAACTGCCATCTGGTACCCAACTGCTCCTCTTACCTATTAACCTGTGCTGTTTAAAATGATTAACACATTCCGACGATATAAACGTTGATGGATTTTATTATAAATTATTTATAAGTATATTCAGCTGGTTATTTGCTTTACGAATATTTGGCACAACCTTTGCTGTTATCTTAGAACTACAAAATAACTAACAACTAATATTTTAATATATAAACCTGTTTAAGGAAAGGAAGGTAATCATGTTCAAAAAAGTATTCTTTGCTTTGTTGACTTTAATCATCAGTGTCTGTTTCGCAGATTTTTCTCTGGCAGCAGAGGCCGGAAATAAAAGAAAGGGAAAATATACGTATCGCAAGGTTTACGAGTCCTGCTTAAATCGCGGAGCAGTCGAAACGGCTAAACCGAAAGCCAATCCCGATGCTCACACACAGGCCGAATGGACCAGAATATTCAAAGAGAAAAAATTTGCCGAGTTCGGCTGCGGGGAAGAGTGGAGCAAGCTCAGCGAAGAACAGCTGAGAGACATATTCTCTTATTTGCATGACCATGCTTCGGATTCAGGTACGCCGGCCAAATGCAATTAAAGTGTATTTGTTACGGTGATGTGAATAATGAATTCTATCGCCAAGACTTTGCCAATCAGATCTTTTATTAAAATCAGGATAGGAGAAAAAAGATGAAAATAAAATATACAAAACAAATTTTAGCAGCCTTATTTATGGCCATTACCTTGATTTTAGGAACCGGGCTTTCTGAAGCAGCGGAAAACACAGCAAAGCCGGACTGGTTTTTCAGCGACTTGGTGGACATGGCATTTGTGAAACAACATGTCCAGGTGCCAATGGCTGAAAACATTATGCTCATTGACGCCCGGCCAAAAAGAGCCAAATATGATTCCGGCCATATTCCGATGGCGGTAAGTATTCCTGATATGGAATTTGATGAAAAGATCGAAAAGCTTCCCAAAAACAAGGAAACACTTTTAATTTATTACTGCGAGGGACCCGAGTGCAAACTCAGCCATAACAGCGCGAAAAAAGCGGTAAAGCTCGGCTATACCAATGTCAGGGTTTATCCTGATGGGTTTCCGGGCTGGATGAAAGAGCCGGGTCACTATGCATCGGTATCAGCCGAATATGTGAAAAAGCAGATGGACGCCGGAACGGAGATGCTTCTTATCGATTCAAGACCAAAGAGGGCAAAGTTCGATAAGGGGCATATTCCTGGCGCTGTAAGCATTTCTGATTCTGAATTCGAACAGATGACTGGTGAGTTGCCTCAGGATAAAAGCAAGCTTTTGATTTTCTATTGCGAAGGATATGAATGCAAACTGAGCCATAAATCGGCTAAAAGAGCCCTGGCTCTGGGTTATGTCAATGTGAAGGTTTATTCCGGGGGATATCCGGAATGGATTGCAAAATTCGGCGTTTCGGGATCGGGTGATGTTGAAAAGAGCTCAATAAAACCGAAAAGCGGAAAAGAGGAAGGAAGTATAGACATTCCCGCATTTGAAAAAATCGTTAAAGAGAATCCTGAAAGCATTTATCTTGTTGATGTGCGTGATGCCGATGAGTTTGCCAAAGGCAGCCTGAAAACGGCCGTTAATATTCCCGTTGATCAGCTGAAAAAGCGGATTGTCGAACTTCCAGCCGATAAGCCAATAGTGTTCATATGCGGAACCGGGGCAAGATCAGGCGAATCTTTTTACATGGTACAGGATAACCGTCCCGAGATGAAAAATGTTTATTACGTGGAGGCCGGGATGACCTTTAATAAAGACGGATCGTTTGAAATTGCCAAACCTAAATAAAACTGGTAATAGATAAATCAACAAGAGATGTAATTCTGCTCATTTTTAATAAACATTGTCTGAGCGAAACGCGCCGGATTTTCTAATGCATCCCTCTTTTTTATAATTCTATAAGGGAAGTGATTTTCGGAATTTTCATTCAGACAAATGCTGATGGAGCCTGATATGAAAAGAGTGATGAGGCAACATTTCACGCGGTGGCTTATCCTTGCCGGGACAGGCATTCTGCTTTTTTACGGTACGGCAGTTTTTGCGGCCGATGAATCATCTGCGGCGCCTGGCCGCGAGATGGCCCGGCAGGCTACGAAAACAAAGAGACCCGGAATCACAGTCGATCATTCCCGGCTGGCAGCCCTGAATAAACCTTTCAAGTCAGGACCTGAAATCACCAAGGCATGCCAGTCCTGTCATACGGAGGCGGAATCCCAGTTTCACCAGACCATCCACTGGACATGGAAAGCGGACGACAATATAAGGGGTAAGGCCGGTTATTCGATAAATAATTTCTGCATTTCAGCCAATAAGATGCAGGATAAAGGCTGTCTCTCATGCCATCCCGGATGGAATAAATCGATGGATTCCATAAACTGCCTTGTCTGTCACGGGCAGAAAGATATCAACTGGGAAGAATCCTTTCAGGATCTCAATGCTCTTTCAGCTTCAAAAGACCCGGAAGAGGTTGAGATTGCAAAGGAGATCCGGAACAACATCCAGACCGCCGCACAGAGCGTCGGACTCCCGGGGCGAAAGAACTGCGGATCATGCCATTTCTATGGCGGAGGCGGGGACGGTGTCAAACATGGAGATCTTGATTCTTCCCTGGCAAAGCCGAACAAGGCATTGGATGTTCACATGGGAACAGATGGTCAGGATTTCCGCTGTACCCGGTGTCATACCACAAGACTTCACAAGATTGCCGGACGGATTTATACAGCTCCCGCAGCCACACACAGAAAGAGTCTTGTTGAGGACGATCTTATAGCTAAAATCACCTGTGAATCGTGTCACACCGCGACACCGCACAAAGCCGGATCAAAGCCGAACGACCATACGGACAAAGTGGCCTGTCAGAGCTGCCACATTCCGACGTTCGCCCGTGTCAATCCCACCAAGATGTCCTGGGACTGGTCAAAGGCCGGCGTGCTTAAAGACGGGAAACCATTCAAAACCGTTGGTGCTTATGGGAAAGAAGATTACCTGAGCATCAAGGGTGAAATGAAATGGGAGAAAAACATAAAACCGGTATATTACTGGTTCAACGGTTCCATAGATGATGTGACAACGAAGGACACTATAGACCCGTCAAAGAGAGTTGCGGTCAGCCGCCCCGCAGGCAGCAGGAACGACAAAAACAGCCGGATCTTCCCGTTCAAGGTCCATCAAGGCAGCCAGCCTTACGATAAGGTGAACAAGACGCTTCTCGCCCCGGTTCTTTCAGGCAACGATGGTTACTGGAAAACGCTTGACTGGCCGTCGGCGCTGTCGAAGGGACAGCAGGCATTGGGCCTTCCCTTTTCAGGAGAGTTCGACTTCGTGGAAACCAGCTATGTTTTCCCCACGACGCACATGGTGGCTCCCAAAGAGAATGCTGTTAAATGCAGCGAATGCCACAGAAGAGACGATGGAAGGCTGGCCAATCTGGCCGGTTTTTACATGCCGGGACGCGACAGGAACAGGTGGATCAATACCCTCGGATGGCTTGCTGTCATTGGATCTCTGATCGGCGTAACAATCCATGGTCTTGGCCGTGTTTTTGCGGCGAGAAATGGGAGAAAGGAGAATAAATAATGTCCCTTATAAACATGAAACTTATCTATCTCTATTCCCGGTTTGAAAGGTTTTGGCACTGGTTTCAGGCTGTTCTTATCATTCTTCTTCTGGCTACCGGATTCGAGATATATGGAGCATGGAAAATTCTCGGCTTCAGGACTGCCGTTGATGTGCATAGTTTCACAGGCCTGACCTGGCTGATCGGTTTTGCTTTCTTTGTCTTCTGGCTCTTTACGACTGGCGAATGGCGGCAGTATATTCCCACCACAAAAAAGATGTTTGAAGTGATCCGCTATTACAGTTACGGCATCTTCAAGGGAGAATCCCACCCGGTTCCAAAACGCAAAGACGCCAAACACAATCCGTTGCAGCGTCTTACTTATCTGAGCCTTGCGGCATTGCTGCTTCCCGTTCAGATGCTTACCGGATTTCTCTACTGGGGTTATAATTCCTGGTCCGGATGGGGTCTTTCAATTATTCCTCTTGAGGTGATGGCGTTGATTCATATGGCAGGAGCCTTTGCCATATTTCAGTTTCTAATCATTCACATCTATATGACCACAACCGGACATACGATTTTCGCGCACATCCGGGCTATGATAACAGGATGGGAAGAGGTTGAAAAAGAAGAGAAGGTTGAAGACTGGGAAAAAGCCACAGTGAAGTCCCCATAGAACCGGTTTTAATAAATCATATCAATAAAATGGCCGCGCCCTTAGGGTTGTGGCCATTTTATTAAATACCTATTTTTTGCTTGACTTTTAATTTAACAAAACTTAATAATCACATTGTAGTCAGATTGTAGCTTCTATGTAGCTCGTGAAAATCATCTTAGGGCTAAAAAGCTATGCATATATGTATGATACCGCTTCTCTTATAAAAGCTTAATATCTTGGAGTTTTCAAAACATTTAAGTGTTGTCAACAAACAGATTCAGGTAATCAATAAGAGGTAAAAAAATGAGGTACGCTGAGACAGGGTTTAATTTAGAAGTTGATCTAACCCGTGGAAACATTGAGAGGGTGGCAACTGACCCAAGGGACACCGAACTCTATCTGGGGGGTCTTGGTACTAACGCCAAGATAATATGGGACAGGGTTCCCCCTGAAATTGAACCCTTTTCTCCTGATAATCTGCTGATATTCGGTACTGGTCTTTTATGTGGTACACCTGCTACCGGTTGTAATCGTACCATTGTTTCAACCATCTCCCCTCAGACAAGATTAATGGCATTTTCAATGATGGGGGGATTTTTTGCGCCGGAATTGAAGTATGCCGGTTATGATAAAGTCATCTTTCGTGGCAAATCCCCCAATCTGGTTTATTTGTGGATAAACAATGACAAGGTAGAAATACGTGATGCCTCTCATTTGAAGGGGAAAGGCGCTGTTGAAACAGCAGCGCTTATTCAGCAGGAGTTGAAAGAGCCGAGAGCCCAGGTGGCTTCTATCGGCCTGGCCGGTGAAAACAGGGTCTATTTTGCTTCCATAGAGCAAGGCAGGTCGAGCGCCAGCCGGGGCGGAATAGGTGCCGTTATGGGAGACAAAGGGTTAAAGGCTATTGTTGTTCGTGGAACAAAGGACGTCAATATTGCCCGACCGGATGAATTCATGGAGCTTTGCAAAGAAGTCCTGGAATATATCAAAATCCGAAATGCAAATCCGGTTCCGGGGGTTATGCCTATTTTAGCCGGCCTTGGGTCACCGCAAGAGATGAAAGTGCACGATGAGAAATGGCACACCGAGAATTTCATGTGGGGCAATTCCCGAACTCGAAGAAAAGATTTCTGGAACGAGGATATCGCAAAAGAGTGGATGAAGACCATGGATAGTATGCGGAAGCGGCTGATCAGTTGCTATAACTGCCCGATGACGTGCGGGGCGACAATTCAGCCCCCGGGACTTCCAACATACATGATGAAATGCTTTTCGAAGCTGACTTATACAATGGCGGCCTATTCAGACCTGGAATTTGGTTTGGGTATCGCTCAAAGCGCTACCGAATACGGCGTGGACGGGTTCTCAGCTCCGCAAGTGATGGCCTTCGCCCTTGAGCTTTATGAAAATGGTATTTTGACGGATAAAGACTTCCCGGGAATGCCGGCTGATAATAACGGGAGATTTTACTGGTTACTTGACAGAATCGTCAGGCGGGAAGGAATAGGAGATATTTTGGCCAATGGCACATATTGGGCGGCCAGGCAGATTGGTAACGGCGCCGAAACATATGCGCATAATAACATTAAAAAGCATGAACAGCTGCCTCTCAAACTATCCATGCTGAATCCGATTTATTTCCTTATGTATTGCACCGGCGAGAAGATAAACATTACTCAAATTGAAGGGCAGTTTCCCCAGGCGCCATTTCCTACCAGAGAGGAGCGGGAAGAGTTTGTAAAAGATTGGTTCCAGGTTCCGGATGATAAATTTAAGCAATATTTTTTAGACTGGGAACTGCGCGGAGAAAAATCCCTGCCCTTTTACCCGACTGTTCAAATGTGTTGTGACATTGTTGATTGGCAAGAGAGGATGCACTACATTGATGATGCCCTGGGCGTGTGTGCCGGTTTATCATCATTCCCCTTAAAACCCCCGTATCATATACACAATTACCCGAAATTTATCTCATCAGGGGCCGGTATAGATATGGATGAGGAAAAACTGACGCAGGCGGCAAAAAGATACCGGACTTTAGTTAGAGCCAATAATACAAGAAGAGGCATGAGCAGAAAAGATGAGAAGCCTCCAGCTGACCATTGGAAGAAAAGATTTCCAGAACTTGAAAAGGAGCTCTTAGATACGTATTACAAATTTAAGGGATGGAATAATCAGGGTATTCCTACAAAAGAGTCCTTACATGAGTTGGGTTTGGATTACGTCGGTGAAGACTTCGAAAAAAGAGGAATCTATTCACAAAATGAAGATACACCTTCCAAAGAAATTCCGGCGGAAGCAAAGAAGCAATAAAGTGAAGAGGTGTTAACCGTCATGGGTGAGAAAAAAAAGAAAACAATAAAAACAATAAAAATTGATGTTGATAAATGCAATGGTTGCCGGGCATGTGAGGTAGCCTGTTCCGCCTTTCACGCTGCGCCGCAATACAGCAGCAACAATCCGGCGAGATCTCGTATCCGGGTGATTCGTGAACCCCTGAAAGATATATATGTTCCTGTATATGCGGGTGAATACGCTAAAGCCGAATGTATGGGCCGGGACAAATACACGATTGACGGAAAGGAATATGAAGAGTGCGCCTTCTGCAGGGCTTCCTGCCCATCCAGGGATCTTTTCAAAGAACCCGATTCAGGCCTCCCCCTGAAATGCGATATGTGTGAAAGCGATCCGCAAATAGAAGAGCCCTTGTGTGTTCAGTGGTGTTTAAATGATGCCCTGACCTACGAAGAAAGAGAAGAGGAAGCAGAAGAAGAAGTGAGCGTCGAACAGTTGGAGACGGGATTGGAATCGCTGGTAAACAAATATGGACTGAACAAGCTAATGGAAACCGTTGACCGAATGTCAATGTCCAAAAAAGGCTAAAACCATAAGGCGAAAAAAGAGGATTAAGAAAGACAGTGGAGAATGTAGCCGACTACAAAGAAATCGTAGATGTAATAAAAACAAACGGTGGGGAAGCCTTCAAATTATGCTTTCAATGCGGATTGTGCGATGCGGTTTGTCCGTGGAATAGGGTTAGAACTTTTAGCATGCGCAAAATAGTCCGGGAGGCTGCGTTCGGTTTTACCGACATAGAAAGTGAAGATATTTGGCTTTGTACGACCTGTGGAAGATGTCCTCAGCAGTGCCCCAGGGACGTAAAACAGATTGAATCTGGGATAGCATTACGCAGGATTGCCACGGAATACGGGGTTTTTCCTGCTACTGCCAAGCCTATCCGCGGTATAAGCGGAAGTCTTGTTGGCGAAGGCAACCCCTTGAATGAAGCGCGAAAAAACAGGGCAAATTGGGCAGAAGGTCTTTCTGTAAAAACGTTTACCGAGGGGATGGAAATTTTATATTTCCCCGGCTGCTATCTCTGCTATGACCCAAGATTGAAAAAGGTCGCGAGAGCGACAGCCAATATCCTAAACAGGGCAGGGGTTGATTTCGGGATACTGGGCGCAAAAGAGAATTGCTGTGGAGAAAGTATCCGCAAAACTGGCGATGAGGAAGTATTCAAACGATTGGCCAGGGAAAACATCAAAACTTTTATCGATAACGGGGTGAAGAAAATTCTTGTTTCTTCTCCTCATTGCTACCATACCTTTAAAAATGAGTATCCCGAATTCAGAGTGAACTTCGAAGTGGTTCATATCTCCCAATTATTATACGAGCTTATTAATGAAGGAAGGCTTAAGCTTAGCAAGACGTATGAAAAGAAAGTTACTTATCATGACCCATGTTACCTGGGCAGGCATAACGGCATATATGATGAGCCCCGGGAAGTCTTGAAGAAGATATCTGGTTTAGAGCTGAAAGAGATGCCTGATTCTCTGGAAGATAGCCTCTGTTGCGGAGGGGGAGGAGGCAGGATTTGGATGGAAACTCAAAAGGGTCAAAGATTCTCCGACCTCAGGTTAGAACAGGCTATAGGTGTCGGGGCTGAGGTGCTGGCTACTTCATGCCCATATTGCATTGCCAATTTTGAGGATAGCAAGTTAACCATTGGTGTTGCCGATAAAATAGAGATTAAGGACATTACAGAGATAATACAGGAAGTTATTTAGTTTCCATCCGGAAATGGCACTTTTGTGCGATCTCGTTGTCAATCTGTGGGATTACTTGTGCGGCATACATTGCGTATGCCTCCGCGCAATCCCTTTATTTCCTTGAGTTTGCTCAAAACTGCCGATTTCCGAATTGGAAATCCGCATGTGTCCAAATTTAGTTTCCAGATGAACACTATTTAGAGAACCATCAAATTTGATAAGGGTGGATATAAGTGGAAAAAGAACAAATGGAGCAGCTTTGTAAAAGTTTCGCGGACAGTAATTTTGGGGATGTTATGGTTATCGGCGGAGGGATCAGCGGTATTCAAGCATCTCTTGATCTTGCCACTTCAGGTTTTAAGGTTTACCTTGTTGAGAAATCGCCTGCCATTGGTGGCCATATGGCCCAGCTTGACAAGACCTTTCCAACCAATGACTGCTCCATGTGAATACTCTCGCCCAAACTGGTCGAGGTCGGCCGGCATCCGAATATAGAAGTTCTGACTTATACTGAAGTTAAAGGCGTAGAAGGGGAGACAGGAGATTTCAAGGTAACCCTTATTAAGAAGCCCAGATACATTTTGGAGGACAAATGCACTGGCTGTACTACCTGTGTTGAATACTGCCCGGTCAAATACCCTGATCAGTTTAATCAGGAAATATCGAAGAATAAAGCTGTCCATATATACTTTGCTCAGGCAATTCCCCTTGTCGCATATATTGATGAAAGCTGCCTTTACCTTAAAGAGAAGAAATGTCGTATTTGCGAAGGAGTCTGTAAAAATGACGCCATAGATCTTGAGCAAATGCCGGAGAAGATAGAAATAAAAGTTGGAGCGATTATTCTGTCTCCCGGCCTTGAGCCATTTAATCCCAAGGTGAGGGGCGACTATGGCTACGGTAAGATGCAGAATGTGGTAACAAGTATGGACTATGAACGCCTGTTATGCGCCACCGGTCCATATGAAGGTGAGATACTGCGTGCTTCCGACAGGAAACATCCCCATAAAATAGCCTGGATTCAATGCGTAGGTTCCAGACGGGTTACCCCGGGCGATAACAGCTATTGTTCATCCGTATGCTGTACTTATACACAGAAACAGGTGATTCTGACAAAAGATCATGACGCAGAGACCCAGTGTACGATATTCCATAACGATATTCGTTCCTATGGGAAGGACTTTGAGCGATTTTTCGAAAGAACAGAGAAACTTCCAGGGGTTCGGTTTATAAGAAGCTACGTGTCAGTTGTGAGAGAGACACCGGATAACAAGAATATCACTTTAAGATATGCCACTCCCGGAGATGGTGTAAAAGAAGAAGAATTCGATATGGTGGTATTATCCGTTGGATTGACTCCCCCTGCTGATTATAAAGATCTGGCAGATAAGTTCGGCATCGAGCTCAACTCGCACGGATTCTGTAAAGCAATTCCTTCCAATCCCATGGAAACCACCAGACCCGGAATCTTTGTAAGTGGAGCCTTCCAGGGGCCCATGGATATCCCCGAGTCGGTTTTTACAGCAAGCGGAGCCGGCTCCCAATGTGGTGAACTTCTTGACTACAGGCGGGGAAAGCTTACCAAAGAAAGGATATATCCGCCGGAACGGGATGTCTCCAAAGAGGAGCCAAGAATAGGAGTCTTTGTGTGTCATTGCGGGGCTAATATCGGAAGGGTAGTAAATGTTCCTTCCGCAGTTGAATATGCCTTGACCTTACCCAATGTAGTATACGCTCAGGAACAGCTGTTTTCATGTGCTACGAACAGTGCAAAAGAAATTACAGATATTACAAAAGAAAAAGGTCTTAATCGGGTGGTTGTCGCCGCCTGTAGTCCCAGGACCCTTGAACCGCTATTCAGGGACACTCTTCGGGAGGCGGGAATTAATCAATATTACTATGAAATGGCGAATATCAGAGAACATTGCTCCTGGGTTCACTCTAAAGAAAAGGAAGAAGCGACACAAAAAGCAAAAGACATAATCCGTATGTCTGTTGCGCGAGCTTGCCATTTGAAGCCGTTACAGGAATTTGAACTGCCCGTAGACAAAAGGGCGTTAGTGGTTGGTGGCGGTATTGCCGGCATGACATGCGCTCTCTCCATAGTCAACCAGGGACATGATGTTTACCTGGTGGAAAAGGAAGCAGACCTGGGGGGAACGGCGCGAAAACTGCATTATACTCTTGAAGGACTGGATGTTCAGGCTTATCTGCGTGATCTTGCGCGCAAGGTTTATCAGCACCCACTAGTGCATGTATATACTGATGCTACAATCACGGAGGCTACGGGTTATGTGGGAAATTTCGTAACCCGGGTAAAGTCTGAAAGAGGAATCACAGAGATAAAACATGGAGCAACCGTCATCGCTGTTGGTGCTGATGTATATATACCCACCGAATATCTTTATGGAAAAGATGACAGGGTAATGACCCACCTTGAACTGGAGGAGAGAATTGCCAAAAGGGACGAAAAAGTGATCAACTCTCAGAATCTGGTGATGATCCAATGCGTGGGTTGCAGAAATGAAGATAGAAATTACTGCAGCAGGGTATGTTGCAGCGAGTCTGTAAAGAACGCCTTGAAACTTAAAGAGATAAACCCAGGAATGGATATATATATTCTCTTCAGGGATATGAGAACCTACGGGTTCACAGAGGATTATTACCGGGAAGCGTCAAGTAAAGAGGTCAAGTTCATTCGCTATGAGCCGCAAGATAATCCCCAGGTGGAAGTTGTTGAAGAAGATAGCCGGCGCATCCTAAGGGTTGCCGTGACAGATCCTATTTTGGGTAAGAGGCTTGCTATAGATACCGATACGCTCGTTTTGGCTGCCGCAGTTATTCCCTCGGCAGGAACAAGAGAAGTAGCGGGATTGTTCAAGGTCTCTTTGGGGCAGGATGGTTTTTTCAAGGAAGCCCATGTCAAATTAAGACCTGTTGAGTTTGCAGCAGACGGAGTTTATCTTTGTGGAATAGCACACTACCCCAAGCATATACCGGAAGCGATTAACCAGGCTTATGGCGCTGCAGGCCGGGTTTTAACCCTTCTATCAAATGATACGGTCACAGCCTCCGGCTCTGTTTGCGGGGTAAATGAGAGTAAGTGTATTGGGTGTGGGGCATGTATCTCAGCCTGTACATATGGCGCCATAGAGTTTCGTGAAACACGACAGGGCAAAAAGGCTGTAGTTAATCCTGTTCTCTGTAAAGGAGACGGTCTCTGTAATGCAAAGTGTCCAACAGGGGCTATTTTACTAAAGCACTTTACCGATGAAGAGATCTTGAGCCAAATTGACGCTGCGGTTGGAGATGTATAGAAGTATATGAATGGTAACTACTCAGGGAAATAGGCTGTGGGCTGAAGACTGTTATGGAAAAATGTTACTAATAAAAGAGGTGAGAACGAATGAGTGCAGGCCTTCAATTTAAACCAAGAATATTAGGTTTTGTATGTCATTGGTGAGCATACGGCGCTGCTGACCTTGCTGGAGTTTCCAGACTGCAATATACAACTGAAATGAGGCTTATCCGCGTTATGTGTTCCGGCAGAGTAGACCTGGAGTTTGTACTCAGAGCCTTCTCGAATGGAATTGACGGGGTATTTATTGGTGGTTGCCATTTGAATGAATGCAATTATGTCACCCATGGAAATTATCATGCACTAAACATGGTGCTCCTGTGCAAAAAAATAATGGAACATACAGGGCTTAATCCGGAAAGGTTAAGGATCTCATTTATGTCTGCCGGTGAAGGAATTCTTCTTGCCGATTATGTTAATGATTTTGTCAAGAGAGTGAAGGACTTAGGCCCACTCGGCAAAGGTGAGGGAATAGACAGTGATGAATTAAAGTCCAAACTTGCAGAAATTAGAAAGTTAGTCCCGTACATTAAGATGGTAAAAAATGAGAAACTGGGGACACATCTTCTGAATGTCGAAGAGTATGAGAATTTTTTCACAAGTGAAGAGATAGACAGTCTATTTAGTGAAGTAATCTCTTACTATATTGATCCCGATAAATGCCAGGCCTGTATGATTTGCTCCAAGAGATGTCCTGTAGAAGCGATTGCAGGCGGCAAGAACCGGATCCATGTTATTGACCAGGAGAAATGCATAAAATGCGGAACATGCTTTGAAGTTTGCCCCTCTAAATTCGGTGCGGTGACGAAGATTTCCGGTGAACCTGTTCCGTCTTCTATTCCTGAAGAAGAAAGAACTATAGTCAGAAAGGGTAAAGAAAAATGAGATAAATCATTTTACCGATTGAGTGAAAAGAAGTCAGTTGAAGCAAGGGAATAGATGACTTCTTCTGACGGTTCTAACCGAGGCTCCTTTTGAGATTTATGAATTCGCTCCGGTCGAAACCGAGGGTTTTGAAAAAAGATAGAAGATCGGTGGAGTCCCACCTAACGGAAGTATAAATATCCTTTATTCCTTTATTTTCGTAATACTTGAAAATTTCTCCGGCCATTTTTTCGCCGATTCCCTGGCCCATGAACTTCGGGTTGACGCCGATGTTGGCCACCCAGGCGCTGTTAGCAATGCCGAAGCCTCCGATCAGAGTGTAGCTTATCAGGTATCCGACTACTTTCCCGTTCAGTTCGGCAACAAAACTGGCATCTTCTTCCCTCTGGGCCTGTTTCGCAACAATTTTTCTGAAATCATCGATATTTGTTGATTTGGTTATGTTAAGGTATATTTTGCTGATTTCCTCAGCGTCTTTTTTTTTAAGTTTTCTTATAAGTAAATTATCCACGACTGGATTCCTTTTAAATATATGATAAGATTAATCGGTCCTGATTATTTTAACCTGATGGCCGACCCAGTCCGGGGGAAGGTATATCCTTCCGCTGTTACCGCTGAGCTTGACCTCTTTCTCTATCATCTCTTCGCCGTAAATCTCGAATTTTACTTTTGCCTTTTGCTGCACAGAGGTGCCGTCATTACTTTTGGATTTTTTTTGGTTCTGCAATTTTTAAAACCCTTTATTTGATGTAACTGTTCCTTGTGAGATATTGATTAAGTGAAAAACATAAAAATAAAAAATGCAAATTTATTAAATAATTTTTAATATCATCCGCGACGGTTTTGGTCAAGATATAATATATTATACAACTTATCAGAGAATCAGTTGATTTTTTAAATAGCATGATTTAAGTCACTGGCATGAAAGTTGATCTTTTATAGTGATGCCTTTGTAAAAAGTCATATGCGGACGGATTTGAGATTTTTGTAGAAAAGCAAATCAAGTGAGTATATTTACATTCTTTTCGAGATCATTAATAACCGGGAGTATCTTTTAAGATGAAAAACCTGGCCTTATTCCATGAGATAGCTGAAAACCCTTATGATTATGTAAAAAAGGTAAAGAAGGAAAGCGGCAAAAAGATTGTCGGTTATTTTTGCTCTTATACCCCTGAAGAGATAATTGACGCAGCAGGAGTTCTTCCGTTCAGAATTTTCGGAAGAGGAGGAGATTCCCTTGCCGATGCCCATCTTCAGGCCTACAGTTGCAGCCTGGTCAGGGGCGCACTTCACGACGCGCTTTCAGGCGGTCTTGATTTCCTTGACGGGACAGTTTTCCCCCATACCTGCGATTCGATACAAAGACTTTCGGATATATGGAGAATTAACGCAAAAACAGGGTTCCATATCGATGTTGTTCTGCCGGTCAAGCTTGATACAAAAAGCTCCGGTGAATACATGGCCGATGTTTTAAGGAAATTCATGCGCGACATTGAAAATGGGTTGGGAGTTATAATCTCGGAGGATGATCTTAAAGCTTCCGTGATAAAATATAACAGGATAAGAAGTTATCTCGGGAAAATTTACAGGATAAGAAGCGAAAACCCGGCATTGATAGGAAGCGGCGATCTTCATGCAATAGTGAGGGCTTCCATGGTGATGGACCGGGATCACCTTCTTGAAGAACTCACTAAACTTGAAGGATCTCTTCATGGGGAAAAAACGGCCGGGAAACCGGCAGGCAAAAGAGTCGTGCTTGCGGGAGGAGTCTGTAATCTGCCTGATATCTATTCTATTATTGAAGATTCGGGCGGAACCGTAGTTGGCGATGATTTCTGCACCGGTTCTAGATATTTTGAAGGAGAGATCGGTGTAAATGGCGATCTCGTTGAATCAATAGCGGAAAGATACAGGGAGCGCATAAATTGCCCCGCAAAACATTCGGGGCTTTTTACAAGAGGTGAACATATTGTAAAGATTGTAAGGGAAAGCGGTGCGAGAGGAGTCATCTTTCTATTCCTGAAATTCTGTGATCCACATTCTTTCGATTACCCTTACCTGAAGGATATGCTGGACAGGGAAAGGATCCCGAGCATGCTTTTCGAGATTGAAGAGCAGCTTCCGTCCGAAGGACAGTTTAAGACAAGGTGCGAGGCTTTTATTGAAATGTTAAAGGCTTGAACCGAAACAGCGAGCGCTAACCCCGTTGCTTGCGGCGGAGAGCTTCAATAAACTGAGGAGAAGAAAATGACCGGCAACAGCCAGACTCCGGATACGGAAAAAGAGAAGAGAAAGATAAAATCCGTAAAAAAGATGAAAGAGATCATGACGAATTACTATATGGATGCCAAAACCGCCGAACAGACCGGGAAGAAAGTTGCCTGGATAACAAGCGGCGGTCCCGTTGAGCCTCTGATTGTCATGGATATTATACCCGTATATCCGGAAAATCACGGCGCCATGATAGGAGCCTCCAAGATGGGCGTTGCCCTTTGCGAAAAATCCGAGGAGATGGGCTACTCGAGGGATCTTTGTTCCTATGCCAGAGCCGATATAGCCTGCGCTCCGGTAAACGGGGGGCCCATCGGGGGGTTGCCGAGGCCGGACATGCTTGTGTGCTGCAATAACATCTGCGGGACAGTACTGAAATGGTATGAAGTCCAGGCCAGGTATTTCAATGTTCCGCTGTTTATCCTCGATACTCCTTTCAGTCATACTGGGTTTTCCGATGAGGCAAGAAAATATGTGAGAAAACAGGTGGACGAATACATAAATTTTCTGGAGATGGTCTGCGGTAAGAAATGCGATTATGACAAAATGGCTGCAGTCGGGAAGCTTTCGGTGCAGGGGCAGCGACTGTGGCAGGCCGTGCTCGATACGGCTGCGCATAAGCCGGCTCCCATGAGCGCATTCGACGCGTTTTTCCACCTTGCCCTGATAGTCACTCTCCGGGGAACAAGTGTTGTTGTTGACTATTACACCGGGCTGCTTGAGGAGATGAAGGAGAGGATAGCCTCCGGGATCAGTGCCGTTCCGAATGAAAAATACAGGCTTTTATGGGATAACCTTCCCATATGGTACCGGACAAAATGGCTTTCCGAAAAGTTTGCCGCGCACGATGCCTGCCTTGTGGCCGATACATACACTTCGGCCTGGTGCGGATCATTGAAATATATTGATGAAAACGACTTTCTGGGAACAATGGCTGAAGGCTATTCCCGGATATACCTTAATATAGGCGTTGATGAGATGTCTGAGACCGTTATAGAGATGATAGACAAATATGATGCGGACGGGTTTGTCATGCATTCAAACCGAAGCTGTAAGCCTTATTCTCTTGGCCAGTACGATATTCAGCGGATTGTTCAGGAGAAAAGGAAAATTCCGACACTGATGATAGAGGCCGATATGGTTGATGAAAGGAGCTTTTCGGAAAGTCAGATCGAAACAAGAATAGACGCATTCATGGAAGTATTAAAGGCAGGGTGAAGATATATGATTACACTGGGAATTGATGTTGGATCCATAACTGCAAAAGCCGCCCTTGTTAAAAACGGAAAGCTTTTATCAACTGTGGTTATTGTAACGGGCTATAATGCAAGAAATGCCGGTGAAAGCGTTTTCGGAAAAATATTGTCTGAAGCGGGTATTGCGAAGTCCGAAATCGACGGGATAGTTGCAACAGGATACGGCAGAAACAGCGTAACCTTTGCCGGAAAGAGCATAACCGAGATAACTTGCCATGCCGCCGGCGCCCATTTTCTTAACCCTGCAGTCCGGTCCGTGATAGATATCGGCGGCCAGGACAGCAAGGCAATAGTTATGGATGAAGCCGGAAAAGTCAAAGATTTTGCAATGAACGACAAATGTGCGGCCGGAACAGGCAGGTTTCTTGAAGTTATGGCGAGGGCGCTTGAAGTCGATATAAATGATTTTGGGAAAATGTCGCTTGAAGCCGATAATCCGGCCAGAATAAGCAGCCTTTGCACGGTTTTTGCCGAATCAGAAGTTATATCGCTTATAGCAAAAGGCGAAAAAAGGAAAAATATAATAGCAGGAATCCATGAATCGATAGGCTCAAGGGTGGCGGCTATGGCAGGCCGGCTAGGGCTGACTTCGCCTGTTATGATGACCGGCGGAGTGGCAAAAAACATTGGAGTCGTGAAAGCGCTTGAGGGTAAGACCGGCAAACCTATAGAGGTTTCCGAAATGGCCCAGTTGACAGGGGCGATTGGGGCTGCACTGATAGCAATGACTCTTTGAGACCTGACAGCTTCGCAAAAAGTCATTCTGCTGTGTTGCGCATCATCTTTCGTCATTGCGGCGTACTTATATGTACGCCTCATTCCTCAAGATTTGCGCGCCTTGCATAATGAGCTTTTTACTTTGCCGTCTGAATTTCACTTTTTACGAATCCGTCGGGTTCGGAGCAATAACATTTAGCAGAGATTATGTAATGAATATTTCTGATTATTCTGAAGAGCAGCTTGCGGGTCAGCGGATCATGGCTGGCTTTGAAGGAACAGGGCTTTCGGGCGGACTGAAGTTCCTTATTGATACTGTAAAAGTAGGGGGCGTAATACTGTTTGCCGGGAACGTAAAAACTCCGGAACAGATTAAAAACCTGTGTGAGTCGATACAGGATTATGCAGGATCAATCGGACAGCCTCCTCTGATCATCTCGATTGATCAGGAAGGCGGACAGGTGGCAAGACTGAAAGAACCCTTTACCGTCTTTCCCGGAAATCCTGCGATGAAAAGTGAAGAGGATGCCGTTCAATTTGCTGCCACAACAGCATCCGAACTGTTCGGAGTCGGGATAAATATGAACATGGCTCCTGTCATGGATGTAGCTCCGGAAGGAGTACTGAGCGTAATGGCGGGAAGGGTATTCGGACACGATCCTTACCGGGTTTCGAAGATGGGCGTTGCGGTTATCGAGGGTCTCCAGGAAAATAAAATAATGGCTGTTGCAAAGCATTTTCCGGGCATAGGAAGAACTCTTCTCGATTCCCATCTCGATCTTCCGTCATTTGATGCCGGGCTTTCCGACATGGAATCTTTTGACCTTATTCCTTTTGAAGCTGCCATAAGGAACAACGTCGCCGGAATTATGCTCTCCCACATTCTTTATACCGGAATTGACGGGAAATGGCCTGCAAGCCTCTCCGTGAAAATAGCAAAAGAGCTTCTCCGCGACCGCATGTGTTATGAAGGTATTGTAATGACGGATGACCTCGACATGGGAGCCGTAAAAAAACATTTTGATATCAAAACGTCGGTCAGGCAAATCCTTTCTGCCGAAATAGACATGATGCTGATATGCCACGCAGGGCCGAATATTGAATCCGCTTTTGAGGAAATACTGAAGAATATGCGTGATTCGGCAAAGATACGGGCAGATGCTGAAATATCGGTTCGCCGTATCCTGCGGTATAAGAAAAAGTTCCTGCCGGGGTGGTGATTATGCGGGAGGTTGGAAGACTGAAGGCCGAAGGCTGAACCGAAACAGCGAGCGAATTCCCGCCGAAGGTCCCGCCAATAAGTATGGCGGGAGGACTTGCGGCGGGGAATTCGCTCGAATTAAAAACAGATACTATTCTCTACGGTCGAAGATTTTCCGTAGTTTACTGCGGGGAGTTTCAATCTGACAGTCTTCAGTCTATCCGCCTTCAGCCTGTCTTGATTACCATGAGGATGCCGAAAGAGCTGCCTTGAGGGATTCCATGGCAAACGGCATCTTCTCTTCCAGGATTTTTGAAAAGTCATAGGAAAGAATGTGTTTCTCATCTTTTCCCGTCATGAGCTGGTAGATATTGTAATACCTGTCTGTTTTTGATCCTTTTAATTCATGTGTCCAGATTATTTCATCATCGCTTAAGCGCCTTAAGCGGAGCGTTATGTCAAGATCCGTTTCATAGGAGACATAAGGAAGACCTATTATGCGTGTGCACCACGCATAAAATCCTGACCCGTAATAATAGCATCTTTCCCTGAGCGTGGTTTTCCTGAGAATTCCTTCGAGGCGCCATTTTATCTTTGCGTATCGCTCTTCCGGAAGGTAAATCGTTTGTTCAAAGAGGCCGTTATCGCTGAGATTTCTGTATATCGCTCTTGCAAAGGAAGATTTGAACGGAAAAGAATTGTATGAGGAAAATCCGGTAAAGGTATCTGGTGTTTCGGAAACAAAATCGATCCATAAAACGCCAGGAATAAAACCTATCCATTTTTTTGCGTCGCTTGTTGTTCCCTGCGGTCTTAAATCGATAAATTCATCGACGCCGAGTGTTCCTTCAAAAGGTTTTGGAGGAGTATACCTGCTTATCCTGTAATCGAGGGAATTGTCCAGTTTGTTTACTGCGCAT
>Ga0268280_1000755_pt1 | contig 24534 bp, 12 predicted proteins | sample saktaG_9_FD_190139 | JGI IMG/M metagenome (GOLD analysis project Ga0268280, IMG submission 190139) | Saline water microbial communities from Sakinaw Lake, British Columbia, Canada - sak_2011_5_24_40m | ecosystem: Environmental > Aquatic > Non-marine Saline and Alkaline > Saline ... | reverse complement strand
ACTAACACGTTGTAACCCGGCGCACACATACCCTACACAATTTATCAATGTTAAGGCAAAAAAAGATAGCTATCTTTCTATTGTATTAACACTATTTATATGATATTCTTATAAGGTAATATTCTAGATAAGGGCAAACCTATGGTGACATAGGGGCGTTCCGCCTGTGACCGGCTATCCGGCTTGCGGCGGGACCCCGCCGAGCGTTAAATTGGTAGTCTCAGGCGGGGCAAAATCGCGGATCTAGATATGTATTCTAATATTTAGATGGCTGGATTGCCTAGAAATAACGGGCTAATTCAGCCATTTTTATTTTAGGATGCGAAATATGATGACAAATAAAAATACAATAAGAAAAGGCGTGGAATTTTTAAAGAAGACCCTTACAGTTGTTCTTGTAGGGGCCTTTTTATTTACCCCGCTAGACATTGTGCTGCCAGCGGGGCAGACAAATATCTTAAACGCGGCTGAAGATAGCAACTTGGCGCCGGCCTTAAGGCTTGATAGTGAAGAATTCAAAGCTTCACTCACTGTAGCTGCGATATGTAAGCATATTGAACACGATGGCAGCCTCGATGATAAATCATATTTAAATGATGTGTTGGCGAGATTAGACGCAGGTAAGAATCCTAATATAGCAGTATTGCCGTATGAAATTATTATCGAAATTCCAGCCGAAGGCTTAGTAGTGCGTTATTTTGATCCCGCTAAAGCCACCGTTATAACTCCATATTCTGACATTTCTAAGCTTTCGACGAAAGAAATCGGCCCCAGATTAAATAGGCAGATTATTCATAGGATAAAAGCGCTACCGCTAGCAGTGGTTAATTTTAAGCAGCTAATAATTGTACCAGGACATGGTGTTTACGTGGGGAAGAAGGCCACGGATACTTCTGGAGATGATAAGTGGGTAGGTATTTTCCCAGGAGAAGGCTCTTATTACACAGAGCATGCCCGAGTAGGAGTAGAATTAGCCGCAAAGAATCCCGAAGCATTACTTGTATTTTCTGGAGGCCAGACGCGGGAACCCGCAGGCAGAAGGTCGGAAGCAGAAAGTTATTTTGATATTGCATCTCAGTGGAATTGGTGGGGATATGAAGGCGTACAAAATAGGACGGTTTTAGAAAGTTTTGCCAGGGATTCTTTGGAAAATGTACTTTTTTCTGTGTTGCTTTTCAAAGAACGTGCAGGCTATTTTCCCGACAAGGTGACGGTGGTAGGTTGGAAGTTTAAGAAGGAGCGATTTTTGCTTCACTCTCAAGCGTTAGGTATCCCGTCGGGTATTTTTGATTATATTGAAGCAAACAATCCTGAAGGAGGCGCCCTCCAAGGTGCGTTGAAAGGGGAGGAAAAGAAAGTATCCGCAACCAAAAAAGATATGCTATTAGAGGGCGCGGAATGGGAAGAACAAAGAACAAAAAGGAATCCTTTTAATGAAAAATCACGCCAGCGCTATTTGGCAGACAAAAATCTAAATGTAGCCGTAGCAGATATCAGGGGTTCTTATGAACTTAAACAACAGGCGGAAAAAGAAGAAAGTTTATCCGAAATAAACGGTGCTACACAGATCTGTGAGGCGTTCAAACAAAACCATATCATTCCAAGCTACACAGCCGGAAGGGATATTGTTAAACCTGGAACCCGGGAAATTGCCGATGGATTAGCTTCATTTAATAGGATTTTTGATATATCGAGAACAAAAACAAGGCGTTCTATTGAGGCCTCATGTGGAGATATTGATAGTGCTAAGGCCATAGCTGCGTCACCCCTTCGCAAAGAGATAGATATTACATATCATGTAAAAAAGGTTGGGGAGACGATTATTAATCTCGCAAAGGAATCAATAGGAGCCATAGAAGACCCAAATTCAGAATTGTATCAGATAATAAAAACACTAAAACCAGAGCAGGTCAGTTTACATTTGGGCTGGTCCGCAGAGGAGATAGAGCTTGGCACGGAACAGAATTTGCTTCCGGACAAACCTTTAAGCCCGGTTTTGGAGAGAGATATTCTGCTGGATAGAATTACGAAGAACCTAATAACGCTTCAGAAAAATTTAAAGAAAGCCGGATATGATAAACCCATTCTTATAGAAACGCTTAATTATTGCGACAGCGGCGCATATGAACATGTCACTGAGCCGGGCTTCGTTAAAGAAGTGTTAAAGCGTACAGGGGCGAGACTTTTGATAGACTGCGCCCACGTATTGGTGTCGGCAAAAAATAGAAAGGACCACAAGCCGGAAGAATATATGGAATATATGAAGGCTCTAGTAAATGAAGAAACGATAGGTCTTGTGGATGAGATACATCTTTCGGTGCCCGAAGTGGTCAGTCCATCACATTACAAAGATATGCATAGTCCGCTCTATTCCGACACCGTCCCGGCTCGGGAAGTGAGAGAAATTTTAAGATATATCCTTATGCTAAGAGCTGAGAAGGGCATAACTCGCCCAATAACAATAAATCTTGAGACTGGGGTGCAGAATGCCGATCGGGAAATAATACTTTTGTCGAGATGGATACTCGACACTGTTTTAGAAAGACTGAAAGTCGGGCCGAGCTTTAAATTGAGGACGACCAAGCAGACCCCGGTTTATCCAGTGCCACAATTGGCGAATTTTGAAGTGACGCATGTGTATAAAGGGGCCGCCGATGATATCCAAAAATTGGGTCTTTCGGATATGCGTAAAACCGTCCACTTTATGATAGTCGACCACAAGGAAAAGCGCGTGATGCTGAATTTGTGTGATCCCGAAATAAGAGATATACTATCGGATCCTACGCTGTATGAAGAATTAAAAAAACTAAAGAACATAAACCTGTTTTCGCTCCATCTAGGGTTTTCCATGGAAAAAGTCGAGGAGATACCCGGCGGAATAAAAGGTTCGTTGACGCTTCCAGATCAGGAGATCCGCAGGAGGATAGTCGAGAATGTAAAACTGTTTAAGGCTAAGCTTAAAGAGAATGGATTTGGTGATCGCGAGGTACTTCTTGAAAATATGGCATATTTCCCGGGGCTCGATTATATATGGCGTCCTGATACAATACGCGATATGTTGCGCGATACCGAATGCGGATTGCTTTTGGATCTCGGGCATCTCATAGTTACAGCACAAGCGTTAAAATCAGGTATTGATGGTGGAGGGATCGAAAAGCCGTCAGAGTACATGCAGAAGATACTGGATAAAGAGACCGTCGCAAAACTCCGTGAAGTACACATATCAATACCGGCCTATATAGAAAATGAGCGCTTGTGGGTTCATGGCGGACATCGCGGTACGCCGTATGGCTCACTTTATGAAGATACCCCTGGCACGAGAGCCGTTAAGGAGCTATTATTTCAGATATTGGACCTCAGGAAGAGGGCGGGTATAAAAAGTGAGCTTATAATAAACATCGAAACAGACGATGAGCACGCCTCGAAGGATGCGGTCAGGTTAGCCGAAATACTTAAGGAATGGGAGGAATCTAATGAGATCGTTAGCGGTGTAGCCGGAAATGAGATAGCCAAAAACCAAATGGAATATATAGACACAAATAAACTCTTATTTAAAGACGCGCTCGGAGAGGGGAAACAAGATATTCTATTACGCGTTCCTATCGAAGCTATCGAGTCCATAGGTGTAGACAGCATTAAGGACTTCCTGGCGACATTCCAAAAAGCTCCTAATGGTTATGTAGAACTGTATTATATGTCAGGTACAGGAGAGGCGAGCGAAAACACATATCAAAGGTATGGTATAGGAAAAAAACTTTTATCCGAAGAGCTGAAGATCCCTGAGAAAAGAACCCGCAAAAATACTTTAACATTATTCCCTGTGTTGAAAGACGAAAAGCTTGACCAGTCTTCCGTCGTTTCAAGGATAGGGAATATGAAGCCCAAAAATACCATACTTTCACCTATCGGCCTGCAAAACGACTCGGCGGGATTAATAAGGAGCACTGTCCTGGGATTAAAAATAATGGAGGTAGCACGCGAGGGCGAGAAGATCGACAAAGATAAGGTGCAAATACGAGTGCTCGAAGATCTAAAAATGATATGTAAGATTGACGATATGCGAGGCCTTACCGCAGATGATATTATCTATCTTGCCATAAGTGATGATATAAATAAAATTATAGAAGCGCTAAAGAAGCTCATAAGACTCCTGCCGATTATGCCTATAGATGCCGAAGAATTAAGGCAAATATACGAGCACGCAAAGCAAGCCTTGATAGCCGCGTAATTTCCCTTCCCAATCGTTTTGCTTTGACTCTATGCTCCGATTATTGTAAAATAACTCAATAAAACTCACGTAAGTTGCATCCAAATCCTTCCGGAGGTAAAAATGCTAGAATCTGGCGTATCAAACATAATGATGTTCTTCGTAATAGTCGGCGTTGCGGTCATCTTCATAGTCGTCTGGATAATTAAATCGGAATCAAGGGTCACCATAGCTAAAGACCAGATCAAGGCTTTAAGATCGCGCCTTGAAGCAGGCGAGAGAGAGCGGTATATGCTTTCCGAGAAGTTATCGGCCGTCGATGGGGCGCCTCAGATAGAGGCCGCGGGCGTATTCAATTTAAAAGAAAATCCACAGCCTAAAGATAACGGGCTGGTAGAGAAGATGTTGGAGGATGCCGAGAAGGAAAAGAAGGCCAAAGAGGCGCTGGAAGAAGAAAACAGGAAGCTAAAGTCAGAGCTTGTCGAGGCTACAGCATCATTGGCAGAGGTATATAAAGCGCTTTGTGAAAAATAAGGACAGAAAATATTATGAGTAAAATCTTTGATATGCTAAAGAAAAAATCCGAAGAAAAACTTAAAAAAGATAATAGTACGGCGCCGGCAATAGACGCTAAGCCTTCCGCAGCGATGGATGTGAGCCAGATGAAGTCGAAAATCCTGGAGCGCATAAAAGAGGCTAAAAAGGAAGGGGTTGCAGTAGCTGTACCCGAAGTTCTTATTAAAGAGGTTCCTTCCGCCCCTGTAATTAAAGAAGTAATTAAAGAAGTGACCAAAGAAGTTGTCAGAGAAGTTCAGGTCCAGGACCCTAAACTTAAAAAGAAGATAGAAGAGCTCGAAAGAGATAATAGGTCTATTCTCTCGGAAAAAGCAGGATTTGAAACGATAAAGAAAGATCTGCAGAGTAAAGTCTCCAGCCTGGAGGATAGCGCCGGCAGAGCTGCTTCCGACAGTGAAAGATCAATGAAAAAGGCCGAAGAGGCCAGAATGGAAATCGAAAAACTCACCGGCAGGTTAGAAAATCTTCAAGGGGAATTAAAGGGGCTTCAGGCGGAGCTCGCGAGGTCTCAAGGAGAGGCCGCCGAGAAGATATCCGCTGCGGAAAGCATCAATAAAAATTTTGAGATCGAAAAAGAAGAGTTTAAGAAAGAAAAGGAGAAAGCCGCCGCCAACGTCGAAAGTTTAAGATCGAAGCTATATGCGGCAACGAAGGAACTTAAGGAAGAGACGGATAAGACGGCGCAGCTTGAGGAGATATTGAAGGCCAGGGATAAAAAGGTTACCGCGCAGGAAAATCAGGCCAAAGCTCTAGAGTCCCAAAAAGCGGCGCTAACCATAGAAGTTGCCGCGGCGGGAGATAAGATAAAAGAGCTGTCCGGCAGGATACCGGAGCTCGAAGCGGTTATAGAGGCGCGCGACAAGAAACTCGGTGATGTTGAAAAAATACACTCAAAGAACGTGGAGCTTGCAAAAGCGGAGCTCCAAGCCAAGGTGCAATCCGTCGAAAGAGAGAAGAAGGATCTGGACGGAAAGATCGTGCAGCTTAATCGCGAGATAGACGCCAAAAACAAGCGCTTGGTCGAAGCTGAGGGTCTATCCAAAGAGCTCGAAGCCGGCGTAAAGGATTCGGCTATTAAGCTAAATACTGTGGAGATGGAAAAGAAGGAGCTCTTTCGTCAGATGAAGGGCCTTGAGGGCAAACTGTCGCAGTTGGCGGACGAGATAGAGGCTAAAAATTCGCGCATAACAGAGATAGAAAATTCCAAAAAAGAGCTGGATGAGCTCCTTAAAGAGGCGGCTTTGAAGGTGCAGGGGGCCGAATCGGCGCGCAAGGAATATGAGGAGAGAGCCGAAGAGATAAAGAGGGAGATCGCATCCGAGATAAGCCGCCGCGAAAGCGAGAAGGCGACTGCAGAAGAAACGGCCAACAAACTTAAGGAAGAGATAGGAGCCTTAAACGGCTCTATACAGGAAAAGGAAAAGGCTGAAGGCGAATTAAAAGAATCCATCCTGGCGCTTAAGAGTGAAATAGAAGAGCGCGATCAGAAGATAGGGAAGGATCTTAAATACTGTGAAGGCCTGCTTCGTGAATTAGGCGAGCTACGAAAGAGGGCGCGCCCCTCTTTTTTTAAGGCAAAATAGGATGGCATTTCGAAGAGCAAAAAAACATCTATTCTTGAACTACAAGGGCGGTACCGGAAAGACGAGCGTATCGACCGCTTACGGCTATTATCTGGCCTCAAAAGGTAAGCGCGTGCTCATGGTCGATCTGGACGCTCAGGCCCATCTGACAGCCTGTCTAAACGAAGAGTCGGTGCATCACGAGAAGAGCCTCTACAGCGTGATAGTTAAGGGAGAGGATGTCAGAAACGTCATAGTCGATACATCTATCGCTAATTTAAAGCTCGTCCCTTCCTCGATATCGCTATCATCGTTAGAACTTCCGCTGTTCAGAATGCCTTTAAGAGAATTTAGACTGCGGCAGGCGCTTAGAAAAGTCGAGAGGGAATACGATTATATAATTATCGATTCTGCGCCTTCGATTGGGCTCATGAGCCTAAATGCGATACTCGCGTCTGACGAAATACTAGTCCCGCTTCTGGCCGATTTTTTGTCGTTCCACGGCCTAAAGATATTACTGGAGACGCTCGCGTCGATAGAAAAAGATTTTTCTTATTATCTCGGAAAGGTGCATATCTTCCTGAATAGATATAACCGGGAGTATCCGATATGTAAGGAATGTGAAGAAGCGGTGAGGAAATTTTATCCGGAGCACCTGCTGAATACCGTTGTGCGCGAGGCGCAGGAGATAATGAACGCTTCCAGCGAAGGAAAGTCGATATTTGAGCTCTACCCGGATTCCAAAGTCGCGGAAGATATAAAGAACCTGGTACACGAGGTAAACGGAGGAGAACTATGAAGAAAAAATTTGAGGATAATGTAGCCAGCCAGATACCTAAGACGAAATCCGAGGAACCTGCGCTTCCATGGAAAATAGACGAAGCCGATATTGCCAAGATTGATTCTGATAATCAGGATTATAAAGACCTTGCCGGCGGCGCACCGCCGTTAAAGACGCGTCCTGTATTTATGGTTCTGCTTGTTATAGCGATATTCGCCGCAGCACTCTTCATGATTGCCAGCATGGCCACAGAGAACGACAGAATTAAAATAGGCATATCAGAGAAGGAAAAAGAAGCCGCTACTTTGCAAGTGGATCTGGATAAAGTCGCTGCTGAAAAAACAGCGCTCGAAAACAGCGCTTCGCAGCTTGAGAAACGCGTAGGAGACCTATCGGCGCAGAAGGAGCTATTTACGGCTGTTTTGGAAAGCCTCACTAAAAAACCGGATGATATTCCGGCCGTAGCCCCTTTATCCGAAAATCAGCCGCCCGTAACTCAGCCGGCTGAAAACCAGAAAGACTTAAGTGAATAGATTAGTGATCCTGGCGTTGGCGCTTCTTTTATTATCCGGCGAAACGGCCGGGGCAAAAGAGGCCTATGATAAAAATTCCATAAAGTCGATGGAGGCTATGGCTGCCGAGCGTGAATCCAATAAGGATTACGCCGGAGCCGAAGCTGTGCTCAAGAAAATAGCCGCTGCCAGAACGCTTTTAGTAGGCGACACCATCACCGAAGACGACTACTTGACGATAGCGGTCTCTTTACGAAATCTGGCTGAGATATACAAGCTTGAGGGAAAACGGCAAGAGTCTAAAATGGTCCTGGTCAGGGTCATGGCGCTCGACGAGAAATTTGTTGATAAACATCCTGAAATTATGATAGCGGATATCAAAAATCTCATATCGATGTATGAGGAGGACGGCGACGGGCAAGACCGGGAGGCTCTATATAAAAGAATTGTGGCTTTGGCGGAAAAGATGCCTGATCGGGGAGGGGCGGATCATGCCGCCGGCTTAAATGGACTCGCCGGCATATACAGGGCTCAGAAGCGTTATAAAGAGGCCGAAGATATACTTAAAAAAGCGATAGATATAACGGAAAGCGCCGCAAACCCCGATAATCAGGCGCTGGCTATATACACAAACAATCTGGCCGCAATATATTATTCGCAAGGAAATTATAAAGAGGTCGCACCGCTATTGGAGCGGATGCTTAAGATAGACACGAAGACCCTCGGAGAAGATAGTCCGGAAGCTATTACCGATCTTAATAATCTTGCGGCTATCTATTTGTCGCAGGGAGAATACGATAAGGCCATCGAAGGATATAAGAAGGTGCTTGGGATAAACGAGCAAAAGCTCGGACCCGATAGCGTTGAATTATCTAAAAGCCTTAATAATCTTTCCACGGCCTACTCATATAAAAAAGATTATGCATCTGCAGAAGTCCTTCTTAAGCGCGCTCTAGAGATAAATGAAAAAGCCGAGGGCGCAGATAGCTCATCCTGCGCGGCATCGCTTAACAATTTGGCAACCATATATTCATATCAGGGAAAATATGCCGATGCGGAGCCATTATTAGTCAGGGCTCTTACTATAGATCGAAAGGCTCTCGGGCCGGAGCATACGGATGTCGCTACAGATTTAAGTAATCTGGCTACAGTTTATTCTTGTCAGGGAAGGCACTCTGAAGCCGAGCCCCTGCTCTACACCGTACTGGCTATAGACGAAAAGATTTCCGGCGAAGACAGCATCAGTGTGGTAAACGATTTAAAAGCCCTTATAGCGACTTATGAAGCCCAGGGCAAGTATTCGGAGGCTGAGCTGTTTCACAAAAGGGTCATCGCCATACTGGGGCGTACCGTCGGAAGCGCTCATCCGGATTTCGCGGCGGCATTAAATGCGCTGGCTTCTTCATATAGGCTACAAAAGATGTATGAAGAATCCGAAGGGCTTCTAAAGAAGGCCATAGAGATAGCTGAAAACGCGTTAGGGCCCGATAACATGTTTATGGCGACATATTTAAATAATCTGGCTGCCGCGTATTCATATCAGGGAAAATATGCCGATGCGGAGCCGTTATTAAAGAGAGCCCTTGATATAGATGAAAAATCCCTAGGGATGAATCACGCCGCCACGCTCACTGACTTAAATAATCTGGTTACGGTATATAAGCTACAAGGTAAGAGCGCCGAAGCCGAAGAGATGCACAAAAAAATACTCGGCATAAAAGAAAAAACCCTGGAGACAAATTAAATCAACTCACTTGCCCTTGACTTCGGCAAGGGGGTTGTGTATACTTATTCGAAAGTTAGTTACTAACGTTCTATAGAGAGTTAAGATAATGAAAATAGATAGGGACGAAAAATTTACATTCAACGGCCTCTCCGATAAAGAGTCGAAGAACCTGGCCATATTTGATCTCATAAAAGAAAAAAGCATAATTTCAAGAACCGATATATCGAAGGATACCGGGATAAACATGGTATCGGTATCTAATTATACTAAGAGCTTCATGGATAACGGATTGTTAGATGATAGAGGGCCGGATGTTTCTACGGGGGGTAGGAAGCCCGAACTTCTGGAAATTACCACAGGTGGCTGGGGGGTCTTAGGTATAAGCATAGATAAGGACACAGCCAACGTGGTGCTGACGGATTTAGCTTCCAGGCTTATTGAAAAGCGGTGCTCGGCCGCCGGGGATGCGCTTAAGCTGGCAGAGGAGCTTTGCGCGGCGGCACTGACTCGGGGAATTAAAATCAAAGCCGTCGGTATCGGGTTTGAGGGCACCGAGCCTGCGTCAATATTTAAAGATGTAGGTGACGTGGTCAAAGCTCCGGTCTTCGTCGGTAAAAAAATATACTGCGCCGCGTTTGGCGAGAGGGCATTCGCTATAAATGCGTCTCATACAGGATTTCTTTATGTGCATTCAAGTCTCGGGGAGTGCGTGATCATAAAAGACGGCGAGCTTATCAGCTCTTCCGATGAAGATAGGGAAAATATCGAATATCTTCGCCCCTGGGGTGGTCGCCTATCCGCTGAAACTATGGCGAGGGATGAGATTCAAAAAGGCGTCGGCACTAAGATCGTGCATATAACCGGCACCGATCTAAAAAAGATAACGGAAGATGCCGTGATCGAAGCCCTGAAAGATGGGGATGAGGTTGCCGGCGGAATAATAGAATCTATCGGAATTAATTTAGGTTTAAGAATAGCGTATCTGATGAATGTGTTTGCCCCGAAGACCATTATTATAGGCGGAGGCATAGAAAAAGCCGGCGAAGCTTTACTGTCCGGCGTTAAGAGGACGATAAGAAGGCTTGCGCATTCAGCCAAGTCAAAAAGTATTTCCATAGCACCATCGGCGCTCGGTCCCGACGGTGCGGCCCTGGGTGCCTCCGCGCTAGCGGTGAGGGAGATTTTTCTAAGGTCATAGGAGGATTTAGTTATGGCGGAAGAAAGAAACTGTAAGACCTGCGGGAAACCTTTTTTAACGAATAAATACAGGCCCAATCAGACGATATGTTCGTCGCTCGAGTGCCAGTATCAGCGGCAGCTGGAGAATATGCGCACCTGGCGCGATAGAAATCCTAACTATTTTAAATATAAAGAATCCCAGGACTCCTCGTGGAAAGAGACCTGCCGTCAGAGGTCGCTCGATTGGCGCAAGAAGCATCAGGAATACCTGAAACTCTACCGTGAAGAACACAGAGGGCGTCATAGGGATTACATGCGTGATTACATGAGAGAATATAGGAAGAGCCACAAAGAAGAATGATAAGAAGAGCGCTATTTGTATTGATATTTGCTGCGGCCATTTGCGGCACTGTGTTTGCTGCTGATAATGCTTCGACAGACGAAGTGCCATCTAGGGCAGAGCTGAAGGATTACGAGCCGACCGCCAGAGAAGAGATGTCTCCTGATTCGGACAGAAAAGAGAGGATGGCGCCTATCTCCTCACAGCAGGGTGGAAGCGCGCCCAGGGCGACTATCGATATAGGCGATGCGGCACTTCCAAAGCCCGTACAGAACGAAAAGGCCGAAGAGATAGTTATTCCGGAGACACCGAAAGAGGATCAAAAAGCAGTTCCCGCTGAAAATATAGCCCCGGTTACTCCGGCTCTGAATAATGCCGTAGTTCAAAAACCCAAAAAGGTTGTATGGAAATGGGGGTTTAAAAAGAAAACAGAAGAAGAGGGCGCGGAGAGCAAGGTCGAAACCTTACCTACCCCTAGCATATCTACAGAGGTTCAGACAGAGGTTCCTGTCGAAAGCGCTCCTACTATTACGCCGAAGTCTGAAGATGTTGCAGTTCCGGTGATTACCGAAGGTCCCGGGGAAAATATTCCTGTCAAAGTTGAGGAGCCTGTAAAGCTAAAAGAAAAAGCAGGTAAACAAAAACCCGAAAAGGTTATATTTAGGTGGATGACTCCAAATAAGAAAGAGCTGCCTAAAGAAGAGGAAATTCAGCGTAAGATCGAGGGCAAACCCTTTAAAGGCGAGACCGGTTTCACTACGGTGAAGACATATATAAATAAAAGCATTAAAGCTTCCGGGGTGCCTGAGCCAAAAGAGATATTAATAGAAAACGCTACGGTGATGTTAAATATAGATGATTGCATAAAGATAGCCGCGGCGAACAACATACAGGCCGTGGTAGCTAAAAAGTCGATAAAGCTTGCCGAGATGAGGGTATTTGAAGCCAGGCGCAATCTGCTTCCTTCGGCAATGATAGCGGTGGAAAGATCGAAGGGTACGGTGAGCAATAACGATTATCTAGGCAGAAAACAGTATATAGATCTGCAGCAGCCCATATTTCACGGCGGTGAATTATACTTCGCTATGAAACAGGCAGAGGTTAATCTGCAGATATCAAAAAATGACTATAACAGGGTAAATAACGAGCTCGTGCTCCAGGTGAAGAAAGCCTACTATACCCTCGAGAAGGCGAAGGAAAACTCCGTATTACAAGGTATTTTGTCAAGAGAAGTGGAAAAGATGTATGGCATATCTTCTAAAGGTTACGAGGCGGGAGTTATCGCTAAAGTTGAATATCTTAATGTAAGCTCCCAAGCGAGCCAGGTGAAATACCAACTCGCGTCCGCTGAAGGAGATGCCTCTATAGCGGAGCTCATATTAAGACAGACGATGAATGTAAACCCGCGTGAAAAGTTTGGCATAATTCCGAGCCCGGAACTCAAAAAAATAACGCTCGATTTTGAAAAAACTATGTATGACGCTTTTACGAACCGCCCCGAGATAAAAGCCGGCTCACTTATGATAAGCTATTATAGTTACGGCAAGGGGATAGCCAATGCTAAAAGTTTGCCGAAGGTGGATCTGTTGGGTCAATGGGGACTGGCCTGGGAAGATTATGTGCCCAGCGAGACAACTATCCTAGCCGGCCGATCTCCACGCCGTGACCTTCAGCCGCAGTGGTACGCCGGGATAAAGGTGGGCGTACCGTTTGCAGGTAACACAGCGGAATATTCTTATACGAGAGAACAGTGGACACCGGTCGTTCAAACCCTGCAAGGCACCGAAGCCACGGTTAACTCGTTTAAATTTAAGATCTTAGACAAGCTCGATATGTTCTCAGATAATCAATTAGCGATCATAGATTACGATCGTTCGCGCCAGGAGATGAATAAGACAAAGAACGACGTTACCCTCGAAGTGCGCGAAGGGTGTTTTAACTACGAAAAAGCTATCATACAGCTTGAGACGGCGGCCAATAAGGTAAAATATCAGGAGGCCGATTCGGAGCTGATGAGGATGAAGCGCGGCATGGATGAGATTCAGGATTCTAATGTCATAGACAGCCTGATAAAGGTCGCGCAGGAAAAGTTTGGGTACGTTCAGGCAGTTACCGACTGTAAGACATCGCTCGCGGCGCTCGAAAAAGCCGTTGGCGTAGAAGATTATTTTAAGAATAGATAAAGGAGCTAAATATGGATGCTGCTAAGAAGAAACGTTTAATCTTTATAGGCCTTGCGGCCGTAGTTATTATTGTAATACTGGTGCGCACCACAGGCAATATTACAAAAGTGCTATTTAAAAAGAAGTCCGCTGCGGCGGCCAAGACGCCGGGAGTGACCTTTGAGGAAGAAGCGATGCCGGTGAAAGTTTTTAAAGTGAAGAAGACCGATTTTAAGGACACGCTCCCGGCCATAGGAAATATAAAAGGCTTTAAGGAGATCGACCTGCGGTTTCAGGTTCAGGGGATAATAGAGAGCTTCAATTTTGAAGAAGGTGAGAAGATACAGGAGGGTGATATCATAGCGAGTTTAGTGCAGAGGGATGCTCTCCTTAAGCTTAAATACGCCGAGATAGAGCTTTCAAAGAATGCAAAGCTATTTGAACTAGGCGGGATAAGCCAGATAAAGATGGACCAGTCAAAGCTCGAATATGAGTCGGCAAAGTCCGATCTCGATAAGACCAATATCTACGCCCCATCAAACGGTCTTTTAGGGTCTCGCACTATGGACGTGGGCTCCTATGTTAACCCAGGCAGTACCAATGATAAGATCGGAGCTTTTGTAGATATAGATAAGGTCTACGCGGAGTTCTCGATCATAGAGAAAGACGTTCCGAAAGTGTCCCTAGGACAGAAGGCCGAGATCTTTGTGGACGCCTATCCGACTAAGACTTTCGCCGGCGTCATAGACAGAATATCGCCGATAATAGAAGGCCGCTCACGCACAGAAAATATAAAAGTAGAGCTCGATAATAAGGAAGGCCTCTTAAAGCCGGGAATGTTTGTCAGGGCTCTTATCGCCACATACGAGAAGAAGGATGTAATAGTAATTCCATCGTCGGGACTTAAGAAAAAAGAGAACGACTATATATCATATCTGGTTATTAAGGAAGAGCCTAAAGAGGCGCCGGTTGAGGACGTGAAGGCTACGAAGAAGGCCAAAAAGAGTATGTGGCCGTTTGGCAATAAAAAAGAACCAAAAAAACCGCAAGCTGCCGCGCCGGAGGCGCCGAAAGAGAAGCCGGTCGAATATGGGACAGTAGAGATAAAGACGCTCAAACTAGGATATATGACTCAGGACTTAGTCGAGGTTGAAGAGGGCCTCGCCGAGGACGATATGATAGTAGTGGAAATCCAGGAAGAGTTTAAGGACAAGACGCGCGTAGAGATTTCCGATGTACAAGAGGGACTCATATAAACAATGAATCTCGCGAAGTTTTCCATTGAGCGGCCCGTAACACTGCTCATGATAGTTTCCGGGACGCTTATATTGGGGGCGGTGTCGCTCATGATACTGCCGCAGGAATTATTTCCGCAGATCACATATCCGCAGCTCACAGTAGTAACTCCTTATGAGAATGCCGCTCCGGAAGAAATAGAGACGCTCATAACAAAGACGATCGAAGAAGCCGTCGGCACCGTCGCGGGCGTAAAGCGCATACACTCCATATCAAAAGAAGGATTATCTCTCGTTATAGCCGAATTCGGCTGGAACCAAAATATTAATTTTGCCGCTCTCGGAATGCGAGAGAAAATAGACTTAGTAAAGGAGCGGCTCCCGAGAGAAGCCGAAGAGCCTACAGTATTATCCTATAATCCTTTTGAAAAACCGATATTGATATTAAGTGTCACTACGTCCAAAGAAGATCGTACGCCGGTTTCCTTGAGAGAGCTGGCGAAGAAGATGATAAAGGACGAAATTGAAAAAGTCGAGGGTGTGGCTTCCGCCGCGATCTCAGGAGGTCTAGAGAGGGAGATCGAGGTGCAGATAAATCAGGATAAGCTAAAGGCCAGACAAATACCGATACTTGATGTTTCGAAAGCGATATCGAGCGCCAACTTAAACTATCCGGCCGGCACTATAAAAGAGAGCTTTTACGAATATCTTATAAGGACTCTGGGTGAATTCGGCAAAGTAAGCGAGATAGGGGATGTTGCTATAGGCTCTCAGGATCGCGGAGCCACGGAGGAGGAGCAGGCCGAATATCAGAGACAGCAGCGCGACGGCAGGGCGATAGCAAAAGACAGGCGTCTCATATACGTTAAAGATGTCGCCGAAATCATAGACAACGTGAAAGAGCGCACAAGTTATTCCCGTTATAATGATAAGGAGAATATCTCTATAGCGATACAGAAACAGGCCCTCGGCAATACCGTAGCTATAATAAACAGGACAAAGAAACGCATCATAGACCTAAAGAGTAATATACCTAATGATGTTGATATAAAGATCGTCTACGACCAGTCTGAGTTTATTCGCAGCTCTATAACCGGCGTTTGGGACGCGGCGTGGCAGGGAGGCGTCATAGTATTCTTTGTGCTTCTATACTTTCTGCGCAATACCTGGAGTTCCGCCATAGTGACGCTGACTATACCAATATCAGTAATGGCGACTTTTGCGATCATGTTCTTTTCCGGCGTATCGATAAATATGATGTCGCTCGGAGGCCTCGCGTTCGGCGTCGGGTCGCTTGTCGACGCGGCAATAGTAGTCCTCGAGAATATATTCAGGCACATGCAGATGGGGGAGGAAAATAAGGCCGCCGCGATAGTCGGCACGGAGGAGGTTACCGTAGCGGTCGCCGGGTCGGTTCTGACCACTGTGGTAGTATTTGTGCCTCTTATATTTGTAATAGGGATAATAGGCCAGATATCGAAAGATTTCGCTCTTACGGTTACGTTTTCACTTTTGGCCTCATGGGTTGCCGCCGTTACAATAATACCGCTATTAGCCTCGAGGGGCGTTTCTTTGGGCAAAGATGTTGCCGCCGAACTGGGTGACGATACCACAAAACTTGATAAATCCGCCCTTATATCAAAGGTAAGGATCTCGTTTGAAAGGCTTCTGGACAAGTTTATTAAGCATAAAGCGAGATATATGTCTTACACGATGATCATATTCTTTTTGTCTTTGGGCCTCTTTGCTGTTATGGACAAAGAACTTATGCCGAAGGTCGACCAGGGGCAGTTTACTGTAAAGATAGATATGAGGGCCGGCACGCGCCTCGACACGACTAATAATATGTCCGAAAAAATGGAAAAGTTTCTATCCTCCATACCTGAAGTGGAGTCCGTCAGCGTTACCGTGGGATCCACAAAAGAATCGGCCACGAGAAACATAGTGGATCGCCTGAATTCTAATCAGGCAGAATTGGTCGTGGGGCTAAAGAAAAAGAGAAAGCTGAAAACTGCCGATGTCGTTCAGATGGTGAAGAACCATTTTTCGCCCGAGAGCCTGGGCGGCGCGCGTATAGAATATAGCCTTCAGGAGAACGTGCTTGAGGCCGGCCTTTCGACGCAAGCCCCGGTTACCGTAGAGATAAAAGGTAACGACTTAAAAGAGCTGGAGAAAATTGCGAGAGAAGTGCAGGGCGGGCTTTCCCGGATCAGCGGAGTTTACGGTATAAAGAACGATCTTTCCGAGCCTTCACCAGAAATAAAGATCCATATAGATAAAGACAAGGCTTCGCTTTACGGTCTTTCCGTCACCGATATAGCCCAGACTTCGCTTATAGGATTAAAAGGCTACATATCTTCGAAGTTAAAAGAAAAGGGCGAAGAATATGATATACGCGTCCGTTTACGGGATAAAGACAGGAGTAGTTTTGAAAAACTGGGGCAGATAGAGCTTCAGACTCCTACGGGGATGAAGACCAATCTTTCAAGCGTGGCGTCGTTCGGTAAGGGCAAGGGCCCCAGCGAGATAAAACGGGTAGCTCAGGAAAGGTCCGTAATGGTCTACGCCAACGTCTATGAGCGTAAGCTTACAGATGTAATAAAGGATGTTGAAGCCCTGCTCAGAAGCATACAGGCGCCTAAAGGCTATATAGTGAGGATAGCCGGCGAGTCCGAAGATATGAAAGCCTCATTTGACAGTATGCGCAACGCTATCATAGCTGCTTTTCTGTTGGTGTATATGATCATGGCCGCGCTATTTGAGTCGCTTTGGCAGCCATTTATAATAATGTTTACAATACCTCTCGGTCTTATAGGGGTAGCGTGGGCGCTATTCATAACGCGCACAAGCGTAAGCGCGTACGTCCTGATGGGTGTCGGCATATTGGGAGGCATAGTCGTTAATAATGCCATAGTGCTGATGGATTGTATAAATCTTTTTCTGAAGAAAGGTATGCCTCTTGAGAAAGCCGTTGTGCAGGCAAGTTCTGTGCGCTTCCGGCCCATCATCATGACTGCCTTAGCTACAGTGCTCGGTCTTCTGCCGATGGCGTTCTTAGGCGGAGAGGGAGCAGAGCTCAGGAGCCCTATGGCTATCACGGTCATGGGAGGACTGCTGGTGGGGACGGTGCTTACCCTCGTAGTAATACCGACGATATACCTGGGCGTGGCAGACATTACGAATAAGCTGTTCAAAAAGAAATAAAAAGAGCCTTAAAATGAGCCTTCCTGCGTTTTCCATAAAAAAACCGATTACCATGCTTATGATATACTCCGCGCTGGTGCTGGCGGGGTTATTGGCGCTTACGCAGCTTCCGGTAGAGCTGTATCCCAATATATCATTCGGCGAAGTAAGCATAATAATCGAAGTGCGCGGCGGGATCCCTCCGACCGAGGTAGAGGCGCTCGTATCAAAACCTGTCGAAGAGGCCGTCGGTACGGTAAGCCATCTGGAGGAGATGCTCTCGATATCCAAGGAAGGTGAGTCGACGGTCGTCTTAAGTTTCGAGCCTGGTATCAATATGGATTTCGCGGCGCTCGACGTCCGTGAAAAGTTCGCCAAGGTAAAGAATAAACTCCCCAAAGAGATAGAAAAGCCCATCATAGCGCAGTTTAAGCGCTCCGACGTTCCGATCGTAATACTGGCCATAACGAGCTTGAGGCGTTCTACGGAAGAGCTGAGAAAGATCGTAGATGAGAACGTGCGCGAAGCGATAAAGCGTGTCAGCGGCGTGGCGGACGCCGAAGTTGCCGGCGGCAGGGAAAGGAAGATCCTTGTGGAGGCCGACCAGCGGAAGATGGCGGCGTACAATCTGTCGCTCGAGCGCATCATTTCAATGATAAGTCAGAATAATTTAAACCTTTTATCCGGCGAAATAGATAGAACCGACGATAAGTATATGATAAGGACTATAGGGCTCTATAAGACCGTAGACGAGATAAAGAATATTCCGGTTGAGGCCCTGCCAGACGGCACCATGATAAGGCTTAAGGACGTTGCCAATATACTCGATTCATATCTTGAGCCTACAGGATATGCGAGAGTCAATGTGAGGCCGGTCGTCTCAATATATGTGCAGAAAGAATCTACGGCCAATACAATAAAAGTGGCAAAGCAGATAGAAAAGGAAGTGGAACGCTTAAGGGGTACGTTGCCCAGCGATATTAAAATAGTATTTACCTCAAATCAGGCCGACTTTATAATAAAAGCCATAGACAATCTGAAAGACTCTCTCTTAAAAGGCGCGGGGCTTATCATGATAGTTCTGGCCTACTTTCTGATAAAGATGGATAAGAGGCTTTTAATAGTAACAACCTCGCTTCTCTTTCTTACGCTATTTATGCCGATAAAGTTCCTTTATATAGTTCTTATCGGCATGATAGCGGCGTCAATATCTATAAAAAAGTTAAGGCCGCTTCTTATAGTCACGTCATCGATCCCTATATCCGTAATAATAACTTTTTCGCTCATGTTGCTGATGAAGCTATCTCTTAATTTCATGACATTTTTCGGACTCGCTATCGGCGTCGGGCTCTTAGTCGACAATTCTATAGTAGTATTTGAGAATATTCTAAAAAAGAATGAGGAGGGGTTTACGGGGGTTAACGCCGCCGTAGACGGCACCAACGAAGTATGGGTTGCCATACTTTCAGCTACCCTTACTCATATAGTGGTATTCTTCCCGATGATTTACGTCGGGCAGGAGATACGACTTCTTTATGGAGGGGTAGCCTGGACTGTCACGATATCGCTTATCGTATCTCTATTTGTGGCCATCACAGTAGTGCCGCTTCTGGCTTCAAGGGTTAAATTTTCGCTGGAGGATATACCAAAGGGCTATGGTAAGGATAATGTTATCGGGGTGATGAAATCGATATATGCGTTCCAGAGAAAAGGCGTCATGCTCGTGATGAGGTATCGTTACAGGGCTATATTGGGCGCATTTATAATATTTGTGTTCTCGGCATTTATGTTCACAAGGCTCGGGATGGAGTTTTTAGGAACGACGGAGCAGAATAAGTTTACCGCATTTATCGAAATGCCCACAGGGGCCAAGCTAGACGTTACGAATGCGGTGGTAAAGAAGGTAGAGTCTATCATCAGAGAGATACCGGAGGTTAAGACCTTCTCGGCGAGAGTCGAGCCATGGTCGAGCAAGGTCTATGTAGAGCTAGTAGGCCTGACGCATAGGAAGCGTTCGGTGGCCGAGGTCATAGAGAGCCTGCGCCCAAAAGTGGAAAAGATAAAACCCGCGTTCATATATTTCGAGGAGGAGCAGGAGGTCGGAACCAAAGAAGTCATAATAGAGCTATTCGGCTACGACTATACCACATTAAGAGAGATAGCGATATCTATGGCCACGAGGCTTGGAACCGTAAAGGGCTTCACCGATACTAAGATAAGGATGAGGGAAGGGCGCCCCGAGCTGGGGCTGAAGGTAGACAGGAAAAAGGCCAGCCTTTTGGGCATGAACGTTACGGATGTAGCCGACATGGTCCATGCGCAGATGAGGGGACTGCGCGCGACGTTATTTCATACATCCTCAAGCGAAGTCGAGACCATCGCCAGGCTAGATGAAAAATATCGTAAGACATTTAAGGATCTGCATAAGCTCATACTGGTAAATAAAGATGAAGACAGGATATACTTAGAACAGGTTACCGATTTTAAATACGGCCTGGGCCCGAGCGAAGTTTGGCGGAAGAACAAAACCCGCATGATACAGGTCAGCGCCAATATAGGAAAGACCGCGCTTTCGAAAGCCGGGGAGATGACAAAAGTCGTCATGGCCGATCTGAAGCTTCCGGAGGGGTATTACTGGAAGCTGGGAGGCAACTATCCTACTATGATAGCAACCCAGCATCAGTTTCCGCTCATGATAATACTCACGATCGTCCTCATATATCTGGTGCTTGCGTCGCTCTTTGAATCGTATTCCCAGCCCTTTATAATCATGACGGCGGTGCCTCTAGCCCTCATAGGCGTAGTAATAGCGCTATATCTGACGGGGAAGTCAGTCGGGATGGGCGTTTTAGTCGGTATAATGATGCTGGGGGGCATAGTAGTAAGTAATTCCATCCTATTAATAGATCATACTAATAACCTGCGGAAGAAGAATATGGGCCATGTCAAGGCCGTGGTCCTGGCATCCAGGGACAGGCTCAGGCCTATACTCATGACTACTATAGCTACACTTCTCGGACTTCTGCCGATGGCAATAAGTACGCAGGAAGGGTCTAATCTGTGGAGTCCGCTGTCGATAACGGTAATGGGCGGGCTGACAAGCTCCACTATATTGACGCTCATGATAGTACCAAGTGTGTATATAATATTTGAGGACGCAAAAAACTGGATGAAGCAGGCTTTGCTGAAGTTTAAGAAAGTCTAACCCTCCTCCCACGAACGATACCAATTTACAGTTAAATGTTTAGATACAAAAAAGTCAGATATTTTCTATTGACAACATCATACAATATAGTATACTTGTATTGTAACAAAACAAAAAGTTAGCTACTAACTAGTAGTTAGCACTACAAAAGTGAGGCATCTCCAGATGAATGCTTGGCGCATCACGGATAATTTTGTCGTCGGAAAGTCGGCGACCAGAGAAGAGCTTGGGTCTACTTCGCTTATCATGGACTTACGTAGTCCTAGGAATAAGAAGTGGATCCGCACGATAGCTCTTCTTATTGTTTTTGCATTCATTAATCAAGATATAGTATGGGCCCAGGGAGGCGAGCCGGTCTGGGGTAAGTCCGCCGCTTCAAATAATCCTCTAAATGTAAATAATAATATTAATATTCCCAAGGATGTTGCCGTAACAAAAGAAGTTTACAACGCCACCGGCGGTAAGACGATAATAAATATCCAGGATGCGCACTCATCCCTCGCCGCGCAGGAGTCCATAGCCTCGATCCTCGATTCTCTCGTGACAAATTATGACTTAAGGCTCGTCGCGATAGAAGGCTCCACAGGATATATAGACACTTCCATCTTAAAGACGTTCCCCGATGAAAATATAAAGCGCTCAACAGCCAAATATCTTATGGGTAAGGGGCGGATGTCGGCCGGCGAATTCTTCGCTATAACGTCGGATAAGCCGATAGCACTCTACGGTATCGAGGACAAGCCGCTCTATGAAACTAACGTCGAACAGTTCCGCAAGGTCTACGAGATAAACGAAGCCACTAAGACCGACATTGCTAATCTGAAGATTGCCCTAAAAGAGCTCCAAGATAAGATATATTCCGATGACCTGAAGGCCCTAGATGCCAACTCCATTCTGCATAAGGACGGAAAGATAACATTTACAGCCCGTTGGGAGCTCGTAAGAAAGCTGGCTGAAAAGACCGGACTTAGCTACGAAAAATATCCGAATCTTTCGAAACTGGTAGAGTCGCTTAAGCTCGAAAAGGGCATAAGTTTTGAAACGGCGAATAAAGAGCGCGACGCGCTGATAGATGTTCTAAGTAAGAAACTTCCCAAGTCTGAGCTTGAGAAGCTGGTGCTAAAGTCGCTCGCTTTCAAGACCAATAAGATCTCCCAGGGCGAGTACTACACGTTCCTTCAGGACCTCGCTAATAAGAACGAAGTAACCCCCGAGCTGTACAAGAATCTCATAAACTACACGGAATATATAACGCTATACGAGTCGATAGACCTCCTCGGCATATTTGAAGAGGCCCGCGATTTTGAGGACGATATAAAGGCGAAACTTTTCACTACCGACTACCAGAAGAAGCTTCACGACCTTTCGAAATGCGTGAATTTTATACAGGACCTATTTGAACTTAAGCTCATGAACGGCGATTTTGTATACCTGTCGGAGAATATAAAGGTATGTAACGCCAAGGCTCTGGCCGAGTTTTTAAGGGATGCATCCGCCAAATACGATGTAGTATTAAGAGGTAATTACGATATAGGAAGAATATTCGGCTACATCCCCGAAGCAATGGATTTTTACTATACCGCGGAGAAACGTAACGCGGTCATGTTTGCCAATACCGTCAGCCGTATGAATCAGGAAGGCCAGAACGTCGCGGCCCTTATTACAGGAGGTTACCACACAAAAGGTCTGACCGCGCTCCTCCGCCAGAAAGAGACATCTTACCTTGTTATACTGCCTAAATTCGACGCATCCAAGCCCGAGCGCCCGTATGTGGCGATACTAACGAACAAGACCGAGCCATATAAGAAGCTATTGGAGAGCGGGCAATATTATCTGGCGACAGCGGCATATTTTGAGGGCATAAAATCGCTCGCCGACAGCAAGGATCCTGTCTCGTTCAATAAACTGAAGGGAAGGCTGTTCGACGCCGCCCAGGCTTCTATAGCGATGTGGGCCACAAATCAGGCAGAAGATGTGGACAAAGCGATAAGGACATTTGAGAGCAGGAGGAAAGACCCTAACATAGCCGCTAAAGTGAAGACGGGCGTAGGCATATGGGTTTCGGCTTATGAAGCTAACTACAGAAAATTTGAACAGGAAAAGGAAGAGGCGAAGCAGGGGGAACTGCCTGCGGACGCCGGGCTACTGACTCCGGCACAGTTTGAGAAGGTGTTGAGCGCATTGGTATCCGATATGGGCGTAGATCTTTCTGCGAAGGACAGGATTACAGTCCTTGAGGAAAAGGTCAGCGAGCTTGAGTCCCAATTCAAAGGCAAGATAGATATACAGGAAATAGCAAGAAGGGTCCGCGAAGGAAACGGCAAGGTAAGTGTCGAGACCATCCTTAAGCGCATGGGCCGCAATAGCCTGACTCCTCAGGAGATCACTAAAATACAAGCGGATGTCGACATCGAGCTCGCGAAGATCGCGGCTCCCGAAGCTGTTACCGCGACGCCGGCTCCCGCAACGATACCGGCCGCGGCGCCCGCAGCCGCCGTGCCCGCAACTGTTACCGAGCTGGAGAATTTTGCCAAAAACCTTGATGTTCCCAAGGGAACAGTAGGGATAGGGGTTTTCATAGACAGCGCGCGGGATAGAGTGAGAATGGCGCAGGAAGAGGCAGCCAACGGCACCGGGATCGAGAATCGCGTCGCCTTGCTCAGGGAATACTTGAAGGCTGCGGCGAAATATAGGAATGGAGCCTATAAAAATACGCCTCCTTATGAAATATCGCCTACGGAAAAAGAAGGCGACCCTGGATTTAATAAGCAAGAATTTATCGGGAACATTCTCGCGTCTTATTATGGCCGGCTTGAAATGCTGGAGCTTGCCGATCCGCGCTCTCCCAAATATTCCGAAGAGTATGCCGCTGCAAGGAATGCTATAGCCGCAGGAGCCGCAGGCGACCTCGCCTTCCGTTATTACGCGGTGAATGAAGTGTTGACTTGGAGCCAAAAAGAGTACGAAGAGGTTGTAAAAGCCGAAGCTGCACAGTTAGAGGCTGAAAAGGGGAAAGCGCCGGCCGAGCAGCCCGTGCCTGAAGCAAAAGCGCGGGATATAAGAAGCACGGATCTCGGTTTCAGGACGTATTGGCTGGGAGTTATAAAAGCGCTCCCGATAGAAGCCGACGGCAAAATGACCGATGCCCAGATAGAATCGCTTGTAACTACAGTAGATGAGATGCTCCGCGATTGGGACGCGAGAAAGATGTCAGACATTCCTCCGCAGGAATATGCTTCCCCGGACCAGATGGCACAAATAGATGTGCTTAATGCTAAGGACTCGGTGATGTTCTTCCTGTCCGGAGCGCACTCGTTGAACATACCAAAGGATATAGGAGGAATAAGAGAGTTTGTCAGGGAGAGGAATGATCCGGCTTTTTGGAATATGATGGAAGAAATATTTAAGGTGAGAGTGGAGGTAGGATCGGGATTTTCTGACGCACTATCTTCTGAGCGAATGGAAACATACATGGCTATTGGGAAGGTTACATTCGGAGGTAGTAGAGACCTGCGCGTAGCGAAAGCCGGTATAAAGGACTTGTATGACGCGGCGAAAGGGTTGTCAAAACCCGCCACGCAGCAACCATCCGCGTCGGTAGCGCCGGTCGTCGCGCCTGTATCCGAAGAGGCCGTAGTAGTAACAGAACTATCGGATGCGGAAATGATAGCTAATACCCAAAAAGCGCTCGCGGGAGGCTCGCAACTACCGGGTGGTATCAGTAGGGCTGAATATGACAGGATGGTAGAGGATGTAAAGACTAAGCTTAGGAAATACATAAAGGAAGTGCCGGCTGTCATGATTGTGGACTCAAAAGGGCAGTTTGGCCGTTGTAAGTTATCTAAAGGTAATTATGATGTTCTGCT
>Ga0268280_1000754_pt1 | contig 24555 bp, 31 predicted proteins | sample saktaG_9_FD_190139 | JGI IMG/M metagenome (GOLD analysis project Ga0268280, IMG submission 190139) | Saline water microbial communities from Sakinaw Lake, British Columbia, Canada - sak_2011_5_24_40m | ecosystem: Environmental > Aquatic > Non-marine Saline and Alkaline > Saline ... | reverse complement strand
TCTAATGATGATAAAAAAACAATCTATAGGCTTGATAGGCTTGGAATTCCTTTAATTGAAATAGCTACTGCTCCTGAAATATATTTTCCAGAGCAAGTTAAAGAGGCCGCACTGAAGATTGGGGAAATTCTTAGGGCTTGCAAGGTTAAAAGGGGAATTGGTACAATTAGGCAGGATGTTAATGTTTCTACTCCGGGCCATCCAAGAGTAGAAATAAAAGGTTTTCAGGAGCCAAGGATAATGATTAAAACAGTTGAACTAGAAATTAAAAGGCAGAATAAAGAAGTTCAGGATAACTCTGACAAGAAAACAAAAATACAAGGACATGTAAGAAAATCTAATGTAGATGGAACAACCAGTTTTCTAAGGCCAATGCCGGGAGCAGATAGAATGTATCCTGAAACAGATTTACCTTTGTTACATATTTCTAGAGATTTAATTAATAGTGTTAAAAATAATCTTCCTAAATTAAGAAGCGATATCAAGGGCGAATTAGTTCAAAAAGGACTTGAAGAAGAAATGATTAAATTAGTTTTAGGAGAGAATAAACTTGAAGAGTTTGAATCTTTATTGGATGTTTATAATAATTCTAATTTTATTGCTAAAGTTTTGCTTATGTTGCCTAAAGAAATAGCAAGTCATGAAAAAATTAGTGTTGATAAGATTAATGAATTATTGAATATGGATGTTCTTGAAACAGTGCTTGGGGCTGTTGCTAGTAAAAAGATTTCAGAAAATGATGTGAAAAACGTTCTTGAGCAAATTGTTAAGGGAAAATCTATTAAACAAGCTTTAGAGATTGAAAAATCAGATTCAAGTGAAATTGAAACAGAAGCAGCTAGGCTTGTTAAAGAAAAGCCGGGTTTAAGTACAGGAGCTTATATGGGTTTAATAATGGCTAAGTTTAAGGGAAAGGTTTCTGGAGCTGAAGTTAGTAGGGTATTGCAAAAACTGGTGAAATAAAGTCATGGAATATATTATAGAAAAAGAGCTGAAACCTGAAATATTCACAGACGAATATGAATATTTTTTTACTTTTCTGAATGACAGGTTTGAATATGCTGTTGAACTTTGGATAAAAGAACTTGAAAAGAAATTCAATAAAAAGTTTAAGCCAATTTGGATTTTATCTTCAAAACAAAATAATTTATTCAAAAAAGAAAATTTCATTGTCATCAATAAAAAACTTCAAGAGATTAAACAAAACCTTAAGAAAAATAATGTAGTCTATCTTGAAGATTATGAAGACACAAATAAAGAATTTTCTGAATCTGAATTTATTAAAGATTTAATAGAAAAATTGATTAAAAAACAAGAAAGAGTTTTTATTTTAGGATTTACCAGCTCATGCTTAAGTATACAAAATTCAAAAGTTAAAATTTTGGGCCCATCTCCCAAAATAGCAACACAATTTGACGATAAAATAAAACATATAAAATTATTTCATTTTTTGGATTTGCCAAGAAATTCAACAAGGATTTATCAAAACCTAGAAGAAATTAAATCAAATGAAAAATATCCTTTTTACATTTCTGCTTCTTATACTTCTGGAGGACATGAAAACGGAACAATTTATTCAGAAGAAGATTTGGAGGTGTTCTATTCAAGATTAAGGGCGATAAATAAAAAACATTCATTTCTAGTTGCCGATTTGATTACAGACATTAAACTTTCTCCAAATGTTAATGCTGTTGTTTGTGGAGAAGATGATACAAGAATAATTTGCATCACAGACCAGATTTTAAGGGGAAATCAATACTTAGGGAATATTTATCCATCAAAAGCTGATGACAAGGAAAAACAGATTATAATAGAAACAACAAAAAAAGTCGGAAATTATCTTGCAAAACGAGGATTTAGAGGTTTGTTTGGGTTAGATTTTATAATTGATTCTAAAAAAAACGTTTTTGTTGTTGATTTGAATCCAAGAAGGCAAGGCGGATATTTGGTTAATATCTTAATGGCTTTGCCAAAAATTAACATTCCTGAAATAGAATTAAAACTTGCATTAAGCGAGAAAGTCCAAGAGTTTGGTTATCAAGATTTTCAAGGAAGTTTTATTTGGGCACACTCAAAAATAAAGCCTTATTATTTAAATACAAGGATTCTAAATGATTTTCAGAATGGAAAACCCTTTGAACCGTTTGAAAAGGTAGGAACAGAATATAAAGCAATTTTCTACCCAAAAGGTTGTTTGTTTGCAGATGGAAATGTAGGATATCTAATCATTAGTAGTAGTAGTAGTTATGAAGAAATTAAAGAAAGAATAATTAAAGAAACTGAAATTTTAATTTCTAAAAATTTTGAAATTTATCAAGGATTTTAATCTTTTAATATCTTCAGAAAAATAGCCATTCTAACAAAAACTCCATTTTTACTCTGTTGGAAATATCTTGCATTTGGTAATTCCTCAACTTCTTTATCTATCTCATCTATTCTCGGAAGAGGATTTAAAATTATTGCAGATGATTTTAGTTGTTCTGCCTGTCCTTTGTTCATTTGATATTTTTTTCTTATTTCTTCACTAGCTTCTAAAGGAGTTAATCCACACATATAAACAACATCTTCATTTAAAATTTTAAAATCCTCTGTTTCCAAAATATTATTTTTATCCAATATTTTAAGATATTTTTCTGGCACTTTAAGATTTTGCGGAGAAATTAGTTTTATTTTATTATTCTCAAAAAGATTTAAAGCAATTACTAATGAGTGAGCAGAACGAGAATTTTTTAAATCGCCAACTATTGCAATGCTTAGATTATCTAATCTTCCAAACTCTTCCCAAATCGTAAATAAGTCTAAAATTGCCTGTGTTGGATGTTGGTCTTTTTCATTTCCACAATTAATTATTTTTGCATTTGTGTTTTTTTCAGCAATAACTAATGCTTCTTCTAAATTATGTCTTAAGCATATTAAATCAACATAATCACCAATAACTTTAATTGTATCTTCAAAACTTTCCTCTTTTCTCATTCCTTGATCAAATTTTGTTTCATAAATGTCTACTACACTTCCGCCTAATTTTTGCATAGCCAAAGACGAGCTTATTCTTGTTCTTGTTGATGGCTGAAAAAACAAAGTTGCTAAACTTATTCCTTTTAACTTATCTTGAAAATTTTTAGGATTATCTTTTATTTCTCTAGCTAACTTTAGAATTTCTAAAAGCTCTTCTTTGCTCAAATCTTCTATTTTAATTAAGTTTTTCATATTTATCAAGTATATCTATAAAAATCACTTCCATCTGGAAATGTTAAAGTATTATGTTGACAAGGGATACAACTCGGTCCTAATTTTACGCCATGCCTTTTTGTAATTTCTCTGCTTCTTTCATAAACTTCTGCTAATTGTTGGGCTGTTGGTGGAGATAGATTTGCAAGAGGAGTTTTTGGCGAGGGTCTAAACGGACTTAAAACAGGAGAAACTCCTCTTTCTGCTAATGCCTCAACACCCCTTAAAGTATCTTCCAATGGCTCTAAGCCAGCCAATAAAATAGAACGAACCTTATTTTTTCCATAAACTCCAACAGCTCTTTCTAAAAATCTAAAATGGCCTTCTCTACCTATTCTATTTTTGCCAACAATCATTTCATCGGCAATTTGTGGATTAAATAATTCTAAATTTATAGATAACTCGTTTACACCCCATGAATATAACCTATCAACATAGCCGATATCTCTTCTTGGAACCATCATAATATCCACGGGAACATCAAAGGCTTTTGTTATTCTTTCATAAATTTCATCCATATACCTTTCATCTTCAGGTTTTGGATTTCCTCCACTAATTAAAATATGTCTTGCGGGAAGAATAGAATCATTTAAAGCAACTTTTACAGATTCAATTAAATCCCCCACCTTCTTTTTTTGATATGCGTGAGTTTTTGATAAATCACAAAATTGACAAGCAAAAGAACACCCAGCAATAGGTGAAATTCTGACTCTATCAGTATGAGTCATAGCAAATTGACTCCAAGGCGTATCGAAATATTGGGGTAAGGGAATTGGTTCAACTCTTTGCTCTTTGTCATTTCTTACAACAAAGAATTCTCCATCTTTTGAGTCTAACTGCCAATTTGCACTATGACAAAAATCTTCTGCAAATGGGGAATTTACATAAATATCCGAATTTTGAAATTTAAGGGGGATTCCGCTTGTTGTTGCATATTCAAAAAGCGATAGAGGAATTTGTCCCCCATTAGTCAAAGATTGTTTTGCTCTTTCACTAACTCTCATTCCATTAGCCATTAAATCTATTTTCAATAACTCAAGTTCGTTTAGCATAAATTTATTAAGGTTTTATCTTTATTAATATTATTATACTTCTTAACTGCCTTAACCATAAGCAGAAATCCTTAAAAAGCTAGTGAAGTAGAATAATTAATAGAAAAAGCGAAAGATTTAAATAAGTGGGCCCACTTATATTCTTATGACTAATATTACGCTCTCAATTGAAGATTCAATTTATGATTTAATGAAGAAATATTCTGAAATTAGGTGGAGCGAGTTTGTTCGAAAAGCTATTAAATTGAGGGTCGAAGAACTACAAAAGTTGGAAAAACATCCTAAAAATGAAAGTATTATGGCTATGTTTGCTTCTGAAGATGTTTTGAAAAAAGAATGGAATAATAAATTTGATGACAGGTGGGATAATGTATAATCAAAGAGATATTGTTCTTGTTCCCTTTCCCTATTCTGATTTAACTGCAGCAAAACAAAGACCTGCATTAATTGTTTCTAATTCTATAGTTAATAAAAGCGAGGATAGGATTTGTTGTTTAATCACTAGCAATCCTTCTACTGAAGGGATGCTAATTGAACTGAAAGATTTTGAAAAAGGGAAACTTCCTTTTAAAAGTTGGATTAAGCCCAATAGACTCTTTAGTATAAACGAAAAAATAATTAATAAGAAGTTATGTGCGGTTAGTTCTTCTTTTCATAAAAAGATTGCTTCTGCAATTGATAAGTTTTTAGAATTAGAAGGGTGATTGGGCATCCAATACAACAATCAAATTTAAAAATACTAGTTCTTTAGAATAAATATGGTAAAACCAAAACAAATAAAAGAAAAGAGTGAAAGTAAAGAAGCCAAACAACCTGATTTCGAAAGCAGAGTTTTAGTTAAGGATGCATTTAATACTGAAGCAGGAAAAGAAATAATTTTATGTGGTTGGGTACATGAAGTAAGAGCACTTGGAAAAATCAGATTTCTTATATTGAGGGATATTACAGGAAGAATACAATGTGTTGGATTTAAGCCAGATACACCTGAAGATGTTTTTGAGCAAGTAGGAAAGTTAACTAGAGAAAGTGTTATTTTACTTAAGGGAATTGTTAAGGATAGTAAACAAGCTCCTGGTGAAAAAGAAATTGGAATTAAACGTATTGAATTATTAAATCCTGCTGGAGAAATGTTGCCTATTGATGTTTCTGATTTTAGTAAAACAGAATTACCTAAGAGATTGGATTATAGGTTCTTGGATTTACATAGAGAAAGAACACAAGCTATTTTTAAAATACAGAATGAAATAGCTCAGGCGTTTAGGGTATTTTTTTATAATGAAAAGTTTATGGAAATGCAACCCCCCTATATTATTAGTTCATCAAGTGAAGGCGGAACAGAATTATTTCCAGTTCAATATTTTGAGAAAAAAGCATTTTTAGCCCAATCACCCCAATTGTATAAACAAATGCTGGCTTGTTCTGTTGAAAAAGCATTTACACTTGGGCCTGCTTGGAGAGCTGAAAAACATAATACTACTCGGCATATTAATGAAATAAGAATGGTTGATGTAGAGGCTGCTTTTTATGATCAAACTAGGATAATGAAATTACTTGAAGAATCAGTTAGGTTTGTTGTTGAAAATGTTTTAGAAAAATGTAAGAAAGAATTAGAACTATTAGGAGTTAAAAATCTTAAAATACCAAATGGAGTTTATTTACATTATGAAGATGCTATTAAGAAGGTTGGTGGTAAAATCGGAGAAGACTTTACACCCGAACAAGAAAAAAAGCTTTGTGAAATGTATCCTGGCGATGTTGTTTTTACTCATTCATGGCCAACTTCAATAAAGCCATTTTACATTATGCCAACTAATGAGGACTCTAAAGCTAAAGAAAGTCAGGGATTTGATGCTTTGTATGGTGGCGTGGAGATTTCAAGCGGTGGACAGCGTATTCACTTGCCTGAATTGCTTACTGAAAGAATAAAAGCAAAAGGATTAAATCCTAAAAGTTTTGAAAGTTATATTGATAGTTTTAAATTTGGAGCACCACCCCATTCTGGATGGGCTATAGGATTTGAAAGAATTACACAGATTCTTTGTGGTTTAGATAATGTTAAGGAAGGAACAATGTTTCCAAGAGATAGGGATAGACTCGTGCCTTAGTTTGGATTTTAAGCTAGTTTTAGCGAATATTGTGTTTTTGGCTTTTTAGGATAGGTTTTTAAGTATTGGAAATAGTGTATTTATGAGCAAAATGGCAAGTGTGGATTTGAGTACTACTCTCCCCTTTATGGGTCTTCTTCCCTCTCCGAGGCATCTTTGGTGGCATTTTTTATCTGAGGCTGAAAAAAGAGCTTTAAAAGATCATGTACCCGAACATATCGCTTCTATAGTTGATGGTTTAACAAGGGAAGAAATGGATTCTCTATATTTCTCTATTGGTCCAAGAAATACAGGGTTGTATTGTAAGGGTCAGTGTGAGTGGGCTAGAGATACTGCTTGGTATTTGGGTCATAAAATTTTTAGGCGGCCCACAGATGTAGAGGTTGTTGATGAAATGACACACAATGGGAATCTAAAAAGATATAGGCTATGTTATTTGGCTATGCATCCAGAAGAAACTACAATTGGAAGGAGTGCAACCACAGAAGGATTGGATTTGGCTACTGATTTTTTTGAAGAAGTTTTGGCGGCAAGAACATTTTATGAAGGGGCAGCTAGGTCTGCGTAGATAAGTAGATTTTTAAGGTAGTTTTTCTTAAGAGGGGGATGAAGAAGAAGTTGAAGAAAGAACTAAAAAAAGAAAATAAAAAAGAACAAGCAGAAACTACTTTTAGATTAATGAATAGAAATATTCTTATTGATTATATTAACTCGGGTTTAATGTGGGGCAGATTTTTTATTCCTGTTATTGCTCTGTTTTATATTGCCTCTCAGGTAACTTTGGCTCAATTTTCTATAATCATGTCGGTTTTTGCTTTATCTACTCTTTTACTTGAAATTCCTACAGGAGTTGTTGCAGATTTATTAGGAAAAAGGAAGACACTTATTTTTTCTAGATTAATGTACATAATTGAGGTAGTTATTTTAGCTTTTTTCAATGGATTTTGGTTATTCTTAATAGCTAAGGTTATTAGTGGACTTGGAGTAAGTTTAAGTTCTGGAACAACAAGCGCAATAAGATATGATAGTTTGAAAAAGCTTGGGAGAGAAGAAGAGTATAATAAGATAAGTGGTAAGTCTAGTTTTATTGCAAGTGTATCCATGGCTTTTGTTTTTATTATAGGTGCTTATTTGTTTTCACTTGATGCTAAACTTCCTGCTAAGCTTTCTCTAATTCCTCTTGTTATAGGATTTATTTTAACTTTCTTTATGGTTGAGCCCTATAACTTTAAGAAAAAGATAACAATGAGTGGTTCTTTTACTCATCTGAAAAATGGTTTAAAAGAGTTTTTTAGTCAAAAATTCTTGATTTATTTGGCTTTGCTTACATTACTTATTGAATCTGCTGCGAACATGATGCTTTCCTATTCTTCTGTTTATCTTGCTAAAATTTTAATTCCTATATCATTAATTGGAGTTGTTAGTTTTGTTTCTTCTCTTATTATGGCTTTTTCTTCTAAAAGAGCTTATTTATTTGAAAAGAGATTTGGAGATAAGTCTTTATTGATTTTGCAGGTAACTACTTTCTTGAGTATTATCCTTATGTCTTTCATGATTCCTTTTGTTGGATTGTTATTTTATTTATTTGTTCCTTTTGTTTTAGGAAGTTTTACAGTTATTGTAGCTGATTTAGTTAATCATCGGGCTAAAACTCATAATAGGGCAACAATGCTTTCAATAAATAATATGTTTTATAGCTTGGGCGCATTTTTGTTTTTTCCTGCACTTGGTTTTGTAGAAAAATCTTATTCTCTCAATCTTGCTTTTTTTAGCTTTAGTTTATTCTTACTTGTTGGTTTTGTGGTTATTGGGGTTTATAAGAGGGCTAGGGTAAAAAATCGTGATTGAACTTAATTGTGAATGTTTAACCAACAACTAACTTTAAATATCCCGCAAGTTTATTCTAAATATGGTAATAAATGGGGAAATAACAGAAGAAGAGAAAGCACAAATAAGGCTTGAAACTAGGAAACTACTTGACGAGTTTTCTAAGGCTCTTAATAGGGTTGAAGGTAAAGAGGCTAATGTTGTTCGTGAGTTTTATTCTAGAAAAGAAAAACAAGGAAAAGGCAAGGAAGTAGACAAGGTGTTTAGGGAAATTATGTTTGAGAATGCTCCAAATAAAACAGAAGATAAATTATTGGCTGAAAAAAAGAGCTGGTAAGGTAAATTGATAAAATGAATGAAATAAACGATAAAAAAATATCAGAAATAAGGAAGAAAATTGATGTAGTAGATAGGGAACTTCTTGCAAAATTACAAGAACGTTTTAAATTGGCTAATGATATTTCAAAAATTAAGAAACAAAAAAATCTTTCATTAAGAGATAAAGAACGAGAATCAGAAGTTATTAGAAGCAAATATGCGCTTACTGATTTGCCTGAATACTTTGTTGCTCGACTTTTTAGATTAATTATCGATGAATCGGTTAGGCAACAAGATGAATAATAAAATGGTAAATGAAAATATGAGTGCTGTTGAAAAAATTGAATTGATTAAAAAAGGAAAGTTAACCTGTGAGCAAAACATAAAATCTTTTATTTCTAAAATTGAAAAAGATAATCACAATGGTAAGAAAATAAATGCTATCCTGCATATTAATCCAAATGCTATTTCTGACGCAAAGAAAATTGACGAAAAGATAAAGAAAAAACAAAAAGTTGGAAAACTTGCAGGACTGGGAATTGTTGTTAAGTCTAATATTTGTGTTGAAAATATTATTACTAATTGTGCTTCAAAGACTCTTGAGAACTATAGGGCTCCTTATGATGCAGCAGTAATAGAAAAAATTAGAGCAGAAGATGGAGTAATAATTGGAATGGCTAATATGGATGAATTTGCAGCAGGCTCTAGTGGAGAGACAAGTGCTTTTGGTATAACTAAAAATCCTGCTGCTCTTGAAAGAATTCCCGGTGGTTCATGTTCAGGCTCAGCAGCCAGTGTTGCAGCTGATTTTTGCGATTTAGCTTTGGGTTCAGATACAGGCGGAAGCATAAGAAATCCTGCTTCACATTGTGGAATAGTTGGACTTAAACCTAGTTATGGTGCTGTTTCGAGATTTGGATTGATAGATTTGGCTATGAGTTTAGATAATATCGGTCCTATGACAAAAACAATTAAAGATGCGGAGTTATTATTTGAAGTTATATCTGGATTCGATGAGAAGGATGCAACTTCAAGAGTTATAGCCAAAAAAGAACTTCCAAAGAAAATAATTATTGGGGTTCCTAAAGTTGGTGCTGACAGGGAAATTCTTGAACTTGTTAATAAAAAGATTGAAGAAGTATGTAAAAAACAAAAATGGGAAGCAAAAGACATAGAAATAAAACACATGGATCTAGGAATCCAGACTTATTATCCTATTAATTATGTTGAGTTTTTTAGCGGGACTAGGAAGTTTGATGGTAGAAGATTTGGATTAAAGATTGAAGAATCTTGTGGACGCGAGGTTTTAAGAAGAATTTTTGGAGGAGCAGAAATTTCTCAAGAGGAATTCGCAGGAAGATATTATAAAAAAGCATTAGATGCTAAGAAGGTATTAACAGAAGAATTTGCTAAAGCTTTTGAGAAAGTAGATTTAATTATTATGCCTACTGTTCCAAAATTACCTCATAAATTCGGAGAAAAAATTAGTTTTCAAGATATGTATAATTATGATAGGCTTACTGTTCTTGCTAATATAGCTGAGCTTGCTGCAATAAGCGTGCCTTGTGGAACACTAGCGGGTATTCCTGTGGGTATTCAAATAATAGCACCAAGGGGCTCTGATTGGATGCTTCTTAAAGCGAGTGAAAAGTTTGAGTGATGTTCATTGTTCTAGTATCATAAATCTTATAAACTAGGAAAATGGTTTAAATTTGTTAGGGGTAAAGATTATGGTAAAAAGAGTTATTATTGTACATGGTTGGGGCGGAAGCCCTCATAGTGATTGGTATTCTTGGTTAAAAAGAGAATTGGAAAATAGACGTTTTAATGTGATTATGCCTCAAATGCCAAATACACTCAGTCCCACTATAAAAGAGTGGGTTGGTAAATTAAATAGTGTTGTAAAGAACCCGGATAAAGATACTTATTTTATTGGGCATTCTATTGGTTGCCAAGCAATAATGAGGTATTTGGAGCAACTTCCTGAGGATGTAAAAATCGGCGGCGCTATATTTGTAGCTGGCTGGTTTAATTTAACAGAAAATACTTGGGATGTAAATTATACTAAAGAAGTCGCAGAACCTTGGATTAATACTCCCATAAATTTTAATAAGATTAAGGAACATACTCTTAAGTTCTTTAATTTTCAATCAGATAATGATCTCTATGTGGATATTTCTAATAATCAAATTTTTTATGATAATCTTGAAAGTAAAATTTTTATCTTACACAATAAAGGCCATCTTTCTGAAGAAGATGGAGTTAGAGCTTTTCCAGATTTATTAAATTTAGTTATCCAAATATCAAAATGATCTATAGAAATATTAATTTGAATTGGCTTGGGCATTCTAGTTTTGTCATAGAATCTGATTTAGGCAAAATTTATATTGATCCATATAAACTTGATTTAGGTGAGGAAGAAGCATTTAATACAAGTGAGAAAGCGGCGGTTATTTTTATTACACATTCACATTATGACCACTGTTCTATTGAAGACATAAGAAAGATTGTAAAAGACGGAACTATTATTATTTGTACTCCTGATGCATTTAGCAAATTAGGTCATATTGATAAAAAAATAGATGTAAAGATTGCTGAGCCTGGAACCACCATGGAGTTTTTTGATTCTAGATTAAGATTTTGGGCAGTGCATGCTTATAATATTAATAAAAACTTCCATACGCGAGAAGATGACTGGAATGGTTATATTATTCAAATTGATGATACTAAGATTTATCATGCTGGTGATACTGATTTGATTCCTGAAATGAAAACCCTTGAAGGAATTGATATTGATATTGCTTTGTTGCCTGTTGGTGGGGGTTTTACAATGAATGCAGGAGAGGCAGCAAAAGCAGCTCAATTGATTAAACCAAAAATAGCTATTCCAATGCATTATGGAACTCTTTCTAATACTGGTTCTAGGAGTGAAGCAGATATATTTGCTAAGTATTGTTCACAAAACGCGATTGAAGTTAAAATTCTAGAAAAAAATTAGGTATTTAAACCCAGTTTCTTTTTCTTATTCATGATAACTTTTGAGCGTAGGAAAGAAGATTGTTTGAAGAAAGATGATAAAAGTTCGATTGGTAGTTGGGATAAGCCAATTCAAAAGCTTTGCGATAAAATAAACAAGAAAAATGGATTCTATACACTTAGTTCTTGTTCGGGTCGTGTGGTGTTAATTAAAAATCTTGATAAAAAACAAGCAGGCATGTTTATATTTAGGACGCATGAACTTGCTAAACTTTCTGAATTAAAAAAAATGCTCGATGGTGCTTCAAAAAACAAAGAAGATTTAATCTTCAAACAAGAAACTTGCATACTTCATGTTTGTTGTAAAACTCTTGAAGATGCTGAACTTCTTTTGAATAAGGCTAGAGAATGTGGCTGGAAGAATTCAGGAATAATGTCAACATCCAGAAGAATTGTCCTTGAGCTGAGAAGTACAGAATATCTTGCTCTTCCAATTATGCAAGCAGGGAATCTTCTTGTTGATGATAACTTTCTAAAAGTTCTTGTTCTTGAGTCTAATAAAAGAATGAAAAAGACTTGGGAAAAAATTAATCGGCTTGAGAAATCTCTCTAGTTTAGGGGAAAAAGCGTAGACACAGGGGCGTCTTTTTAATTCTCTAGTAACAAAAAAGAAAAAAGCTGAAATTAGAAGTATGTGATATTTTATAAAAAGGTTTTTAAGGAGATATTCATTGATATTCTTAATTTATTTTGTGTGTTCTATTAGGAATTCTCTCTGAATATCCCCTCTTTATTAAAATAAACTGGCTCGCCAAGTATTTAAACATTTCGAAAAAACTTGGTTGGCTGAAAAACTGTAAGGAGGATAATAAAAAAGAAAAATGGTACTTGAATTTGCAAAAGAAGCTATCGATAGCATGGAAAAGAACCAAATCAACTTCGATGAGTTGAAAGCTGGTAAGGCAAATATTAAGGTCGTTGGATGTGGAGGAGCAGGTTGCAATGCAATAACTTGGTTGTTTAACAAAGGTATTAGTGGCGCGACTGTGTACGGTTTGAATACTGATGCACTGCACTTGAGCATTACAAAGGCTGATGATAAAATCCTTATTGGTAAAGAAATGACTCGAGGTCTTGGTGCTGGTGGACATCCTAATGTAGGTAGAGAAGCTGCAAAAGAATCAATCTCTGAAATTAAAAAAGCAGTAGCTGGTTCTGATATGGTTTTCATACTTGCTGGAATGGGTGGAGGTACTGGTACTGGTTCTAGTCCGGTTGTTGCACAAGCAGCTAAGGAAACAGGAGCTGTTGTTATTTCAGTAGTTACAATGCCTTTCGAATGTGAAAAGGCAAGAATTGAAAAGGCTGAGTTTGGTTTACAAGAATTAAGAGATGTTGTTGATACTGTTATAGTTATTGATAATAATCGTCTTGTAGATATTGCTGGCCAACTACCTATACAACAAGCATTTGCAGTAGCTAATGAGTTAATCTCAACTATGATTAAGGGTATTGTTGAAACAATTACACTTCCATCATTAATTAACTTAGACTACGCAGACGTATCTGCCGTTATGAGAAAAGGACAGGTTGCTGTTATTGGTATAGGTGAGAGTGACTCTAGTGATAGAGTTAATGAAGCTGTACGCCAAGCATTAACACATCCTTTGCTTGATGTTGACTATAGGGGTGCTAACGGTGCTTTAATCCATATAACTTGCGGAGCTGATATGAAACTTGAAGAATTCAGCCAGATTGGTAGCTTAGTAGCAGAAAATTTATCTGCGGATGCTAATGTTATTATTGGGGCTAGAATTAACAAAGAATTTGAAGGCAAGGTAAGAGTTATTACAATAATGACTGGTGTTAAATCACCTTATGTTTTAGGAAAAGACCGTGAAGAAGAACACTATTCAAATGTTAGCAGGGAAATGTCTGACTTAGGAATAGAAGTTTACAGATAAACCTATTAATTTATTTATTTTAAATTTAAATTGCCGGCTCGAAAGGGCCGGCTTCTTTTTTTAGTTTTTTATTTTTTAGTTTCTTAATATCCTTTTTATTAAGGTTTTTAAACTAGCTTCTCCTTATTTTAATATGGGGAATAACTACCTAATTAGAGTTTCAGAAACACTAGAAGATGCTCTTTTAATTGGCGGCTTGGCTGCTTCAGATTATCTACTAACTCCAGAATCAGAAGGTCCTGTTGATGAAGCTGATGATTCTCGGCAACAAGAAGAGTACAAAAAATAATACTTAGATTTCTAAAATTTTTAAGTTCTATGTGCTGGTGGTATTGACCTAGATTTCATGAACTTATTTTTCCATTCATCAAAAAATAAAACTCTGTCTAAATCTGACTTTGCTTTTTGTTTTTCTTTTCCAAATTCATAACCTATTGGAATAAGGGCTTCAATTTCTATGTCTCTTGGTAGATTTAAGACTCTTCTAACAATATCATTTGTAAATGCACCAACCCAACAAGCACCTAATCCTAAATCCGTTACTTTCAATAATAGGTTTTCTATTGCAGCTCCAGATTGTTGCGGTCCATATTTTTTTCCTCTTTCATAATAACTTTTTTCTAAAAAACTATAATCTGAACAAACAACTACTACAAAATCAACATTTTGAAAAAAGTCTTGAACACTTGCTTCTGCTAATTGTTTTATTTTTTCTTTATCTTGTACTAGAATGTAATAAATACAAGGATAATTTGCTGCTAGGGGAGCTTTATTTGCTGCATCGATAGCTTCTATTATCTCTCGATAACTTGGTTTTTTTGTTGTTTTAAAACTCTTGACAGAATGTCTTGAATTCACCACCTTATTAAATTCCATAAAAATTATTGGTTTAAGAAGTATAAAAAGATTACTACTCTTCTAATTAAACTATTTAAACGACTCCAGGAGGACTCGAACCTCCGACCCCATGATTAACAGTCATGTGCTCTACCAACTGAGCTATGGAGTCTTATTGTTATTTCTAAAAGAAAAGGGGGTTTTTAAAAGCTTGTGGTAACAACCTCCAGCGGGTTCTTAGAGTCCAGCAACCAATTAATCAACAACCTCCAGCGGGTTCTTAGAGTCCAGCAACCAATTAATCAACAACCTCCAGCGGGTTCTTAGAGTCCAGCAACCAATCTAACAACTAACAAAATAAAATTGAGGGTAGATAATAAGTTTATTCTTCAATCCCCTGTTTTTTTATTCTTTCTAAGAAAGTATATATTGTCGCATGTTTGCTTCCAGCGATAAGATTTTTTAGGGCTTCTTCTGCTACTTTTACTGCTTCACTTGGACCAATTATTCCAACTTCATTGTCATGTAATGCTAAATCGCATCCAGTTAGATACTCAATATTATCCATAACTTTTCTATGCCTGCCTATGACTCTTGCACGAACCTGACTTAGATTTTTTCTTTTCGCTATTGTTTTTATCCTTATTTTTCTAAATTCAAAATCATCGAATTTTAGCTCAAGTGCTTTGGGAATAGAAAAACCTAAATCTACTGCTTCGAAAAATTCTATTGTTCTTAACTCTTTGAGTGGATCGCCTTCTATAATCAGTGGGTTTGTTCTGTTAGTAATCCTTATTTTGAGGGTTTTTTCAATTTCACTTTTACTAGCAAGTATTTTTTTTATGCTTTGGGTATGGATTTGTTCGGTCATTTTTATATCTTAGTATGTTTTGTAAACTTATTAATGTTTTCTTTTTTATCCTGTCTTATTTCTAATTTTATTTTAACTCAATTAGTGATATTATCTTAGGATTTTAGAACTCGTTATTGATTCCTTTAAGAAAACCTCGTTTTTCTAACCATTGAATTGCAGCAGGAGTATATGAAAAAATAATATCTCCTTTTTTATCTCCTTCGAACTCCCATGGTTGAACTAAAACAATATTACCTGGTCGTATCCAAAGTGCTCTCTTTAATCTTCCAGGAATTCTGCAATTTCTTTGTTTACCATCAAAGCATCCTATGATCATTCTATTTGCACCTACTCTTTGGTCTACCTTGCCTAATACCTCATTGCCTCTTGGAGTTCTAACTCGCATTGGAATAGCTTGTGGGTTTTGGGGATCACTAACTCCTACAGTTTCTTGTTGTTCAGATTCATTTTCAGATTCATTTTCAGATTCATTTTCAGATTCATTTACCATATTAGTCTTAGAAAAAGGGTGTTTTTAAAGTTGATGTTCTTTTAGTTTAGAATATGAGATTTTTTAAAGTAGATATACTTATTGGTTTTATGCTTGATTCCTATAGAACTGGATTGAATACCAAAGAGTTAGAAATATTAGCTAATCAAGAAATAGAATTGTGGTTTTCTAAAAAATTAGTAATTAAGGGAAGATTAAAACCTATTAGTTCACCTATTGATAATGGTTTTGAATTTGTTTTTAGGAGAAATCCACAAGTAATGGTATATGGTCCTATTTTTGGAAGAGATACTAGCGGGGTAAGAACTTTGGCACTTAAAATTAGAAGGACTCTTTCGGGAAAATATGTTGTTTCAGGTAATGATACTAGAAAAGTTTTTTGCGTACCTTATATTAATAATGGTAAGGGTAGATATGCTGAACTTGAAGGTTATTTGAGAAATTAAAGTAAAACTAGAGCAAGTGGTATATTTTGAATTGTTGTTATTCCTTCTTTTTTTACTAATTCTATTTTTAAGGCAAGATTAATTGTTTCTTTTCCTACTAGATTAAATGTCGCATCTTCTGCAGAGTAATCTAACATAATCTTTTTTACTTCTTCGGGTGTTTTCTCTTCGCCCCCAAAGAAGTTTTTGGTTATTTTTATTTCTCTATCTTCTTGCTCGAAGTTCTTCTCCAATAAATCAGAATCACAGATAGCAACTGTAGTTCTATAAGACTTATGAATCTTTACTAACATCATTCTCAAAGAATATCCTAATTTTTAAATGTATTTAATTTAAATACAATTCCAATTAAAAAGTTTTAAATAAAATAATAAAAAAGGGTTTACTTTTTACCCATCATTCTACAAACAGTTATTCCGCATGTTGGACATTTTCCTTTTGCCATATTCGTACCTTTTGAGGTCTTTGACATTTGTTCGTCCTTCATAGTAACTGTTTTTTTGCATTTAACACAATAAGCTTCGGTCATTTTTACCTCCTTACTATTCTTATGTATATTACAGGCTTTTTAAATCTTTATTTATGGTTTTTTATTTGAAATTTTGCCCTGGGTAATGTTTATAAATCTTCTATCTATTTAATCTTATGAAAAAGGTGAAGAAAAAAACTGATTCAGGTAATTATTCTAAATGGATGAAGATTTCAGCTTGGTCTGCGATTGCTTTAGTTGTCCTAGTTGTTATTTCCACTATTATTACTCAAACTCTTAGTATAATTTCAGGCTCTCAATTAATTATTTTATGGGTTGGAATTCTTCAATCTTTTTTTGGATTAATTTTAAACGGTTTGTTCTTTTTTGGATTTTATAAAATTGGAAATCGTTATAACTCTAAAATTTTAAAAATTGTTTCTGTTTTAATAATACTCTTTTATGTTGTTTCCCTTATAGTTCAGTATTCTTATTTTCAACAAGTATCTGCTGAGCTTGGGCAAATTTATCTTGCTAAGGCTACAGGCTTAGTCTCTAGCCTTCCTGCTAATGCTACAGAAGAACAAGCAAATCAAGCATTCTCTTCACTTTTTCAAATACTCTTGCAAGACGAGGCTTTTGTGGAAGGTGCGCGTATAATTTTGTTTTTGTTTATTGCTTACTCTTTAATTCTGGGGATTCTTACTATTCTTGTGGGTGTTGCTTTGATAAGGCTTAAAGAAAAAATACATTTGGCAAGGCAGACAGGTATTCTTTTAATTGTAGGTGTTTTAACAAGTATTATTATAGTGGGTCTTTTTGTTTTATTAGTGGCATTTATTATGCAGATTATGATGTTATTTAGAGAATCTTCAAAGAAATAGTTTTTTAAAAATTGATTTAGCTACTTAATTATATTTTTACAATTGATCTTTTTGCTCCGCAAGCTAGACAATGCAAAAATGCGAGTCTATCATCTCGGATTATTTCTGTATCTGGTTTTTTACATTCTCTACAGAGTACATATTCTTGAACATACTGTTGAATTTTTTCATTTATAATTTTGCTAGAGATTGTTCTTGTTAGGATTAATCTATCTCCTTTTATTATTCCAGGGGTTGCTAATTCTTTTAATAAGTATTTTAAGACCTGTTCGGGTTCTCTTCTTATATAAGAACAAACTTGCTTAAAGTTAGTCACTATTGTTTTTGTTCCTTCTAGATGTCCTTCTACCCTTGGAACTTCAAATCTATCTATTTTGCTTTCTACTGGCTTTATTTTAGTATAAGCTTCTCCAAGTAGCTTTTCATATTCATCTTGGTTTTGTGTTGTTTGTTCTTCAGTCATGTTAAGAATAGAAAAAGGGTGTTTTTAAAGATACCTTTTAGCCAAGATATCTTATTTTTCCGGGCCTTGGTTCATAAACAATTCCATCTTCTAATAATCTAATAATCTCATTGTTAATTGTTTCAGGATTTGCATTTGTTATCTTTAAAATTATTTCTTCTGTACTTACTCCTTCACTAATTTGGCTGGATTTGGCTATTTGTATTATTTGTTCTCGAACATTAAGCACTTCACTTTTTGAAGTTGAACTTGGTGTTTGGGGGGTTGTGTTTTTTTCTAGTTCTAGTTTTCTTATTAAAAGATAACGAGTATCTACTTTTTTTGTTATTTCTGGATTGATATATAATTCACTATTATAGCTTCTTAGGACTCCTATAATTAGTATTGTATCGCCTTGTGCAAATTCGGCTATTTTAGCTGCTTCTTCTCCAAAGGCTTTTAGTCTTATTTGTCCTGAAGCATCATCAACTGTTAGTGTAACGTATTTTTTTTCTCCTTCAGAAACATATTTATCAATAACATTTGCAATTATATTTACTCTAATAATATGTTTGTTTCCTAGTTCAAGAAAGCGAAAACGTTCTTTTATTGCTTGATTCGGACTTTGATTTGCTAGGGTGGGATCAATATTTGGGTCTTGAGGTATATCCTCTACGATAGGCGTACCTGCAAGTAAATCTCCTATCTTTAATTTATGTGCTGTTTCCCTTTTTTTAAATTCTGGCATAAAAAGTGGTGTTTTTGATTGTTTTTAAAGATTGTTGGAGTTGAGAAGGAGTTTTATATTCTTTGTACAAAACCTTTTCTTGGGGTGAAGACATCACCTGAGGCAATTAGTTTTTGAATACCATCGTCAATTTCTACTTTTGACATTTTTCCTGCTAGTTCTTTTTCTAATTCTTCTAAAGGAATAAACTTACCTAGTCTTTCTTCTAGTTTGCTAATTGTTTCACGTAAGATAATGACTTTGCTTCTTTGACTTGTGGATATTCCTGTTGCAATTTTATCTATGTCAAAGCTTTTAGTTTCAGGGTCATAACCTACTTGCATCATATAATATTTTATTAAATTAATTGCTACCATTGCGTCTTCCTTTGTAACTGTTTTCTTAAGATGCATTTTGGCATGAGCCTCACTTAATCTTACTAAAGCTTCTAGCTGTCTTGCAGATATGGGAATTGACTTTGTTCCAAGAGTGTCTCCTGCGCTTGGGGTATTACGTATTTTTACATAAAAGTTTTGTATTTCTTTTACTGCTTCATCACTTAACATGGGTTTTACTTTTTGTTTTGCATAAGCTACATATTTCCTGAATAAATCTCTGTCAACAGGAATTGCTTTTGCCTTTTTTTGGTATTGTGCTAGAACGTGGGCTGCAATTGATTCATCTTTAAATTTATCTGGTAAGTCTCTTAATACGAAAATTAAATCAAATCTGTTGATTAATGCAGGAGGTAAATCAATTTGTTGGGCAATTGTTTGGAAGGGCTCAAATCTACCTAGTTTTGGATTTCCTGCTGCTAAAACTGATGTCTGGGCTTTTAATGTAGCTTGAACATTAGCTTTACTAATTGTAACTGTTTGTTGTTCAAGAGCCTCATGCATTGCTGATCGGTCATTAGGGTCCATCTTTTCTATTTCATCAATACAAACGATTCCACCATTGGCTAATACCATTGCTCCTGCTTCCAGTGCCCACCCTCTTAAAAACTCGTCTTTGACTACTGTGGCAGTAATACCTGCTCCAGAAGCTGCCTTACCAACAATATACCTTCCTTTTGGAGACATTTCTGAAATAAATTTTAAGGTTACAGATTTTGCAACTCCTGGATCTCCTATTAGGAATACGTGAATATCTCCACGTTTAACACTTCTATCTGTTCCGACCTTTCTTACTCCGCCAAACATTTGTAGAACTAGTGCTTTTTTTATTTCTTCATAACCCCAAATACTTGGAGCTATACTTGCAGCCATTTTTTCAAAAACTTTTTGATCTGCTGCAAGCTCTTGAATTTGCCTTTCATCTTCTTCATTAATCTTGAGTTCATCAAAACTTTCCTCTAATGGAATTATATTATTTGCTTCAATAGCTAAATCAAATCTGGTTGAAATAGAACCTGTTGGAAGTGGTTGGGGAACTTCTTTTAATACTCCTATTATTTGAACACGACTTCCCGGTGTTGTTTTTTCTTCCATTTTTGGCTCGACTAAATCTTCTTGTAAGAAAACACTGAGTCTTCTTGGTTGTTCTCCGCCAGATAAAGATTCAGGAGATTCTTCTATAACTAATCTTTGAGCGTCAACCATTTCTTTAGTTTTTAGGGTGAATTGACCTTTTCTTCCACAGCTACATCTTGTTGGTTCACGAAACTTCTTTTCTATTTGAAGTACGGATATTATTGTTCCGCAGGTAGGGCATTCAAATTTAGCATTGACTACTTGAGGTCTAACATCAGAAGCCTGACGTACTATTCCTTCTATCAGGATTAATTTATTTAGATGTTTAGCTCTTATATGCCCTATTTTTGATTTTTGTGCTTCAGGAATATTTGCAAATCTTACTCTTGCACCTTTTATTAAACCCAAATCATCTAGGGCAGATTCAAGAATTTGGAGAATATCTTCTGGAGAACTGATTAATTCTTCTGCTAGTTGGTGCGAAAAAGAAGATAAATCATTGAAATCTACAATAATTACTTTCCTATCTTCACGAATACTTTTTCCTATTTCTTTCTTGTAAGTATCAAAAAAACGCTTTGCTTCTGCTAATCTTTCTTCAAGTTCTCTTTTTTCTGGAGCCATAACAATAGTTCTAAGACTTTTTTGTTTTAAAGGTTTCTATGCTGGAATGTATATGAATGGGAGTTGTATATCTAAGACTTTGTTTTTCTTTTAGATATATTTATAAAGTTCTTAGGACTTTTAATTAAATGGTAGATGATAATAATGGTTCTTGTGCTTATGGGTCTGGACAAGGAAGAAAGTATATTCGAGCCGGAGATGTTCTTAAATCAAGATTAACTCTTACTAAAGAAGACAGCTTGGCTTTAGATGCTTTAGTTAGTTCTGTTTGTGATTGTGGACTTAAGCTTAGTTTTAATCCTGAAGAAACTAATCCTAAGGGTAGTTTAGTATAATTAATATAGGAATAGATTTATTTTTTTATTGGGAATATCTTGCAGCGGCTTCAATCGAGGCTATAACGGGAATTAGTGCTGCGCCATCTAGAGGATTTCCAAAGCCATTGCAACCCCAAGTTTGTACATCGTGTCTGACTAATGTTTCTCTAAGAACTTCTTCAGCAGCTGCATCAAATTCGGCTAATAATTCTGAGTTTATATCTTTTTTATATTCATTTCTCATTTTTAATATAAATCAGAGAAGTATTTAAAGATTATTGTAAAGAACTATCTAACTTTTTTGTTTCTTTTGAACTTCTTTTATCTTTTTGTGTAATTGAGCCATTGAGTCTTCAAGTTGCTCTCTGTTCTTTGTTCCTGTGCAAACTAATTTGCCATTGCTAAACAGTAGGAAAGTTGCATTTGGTTCAATCAATTTATAAACTAAGCCTGGAAATTGTTCTGGTTCATATTCTGTATTTTCAAGTTCTAAGGCTAAGTAGTTTAAATTTAAATTTATGTTTATATTTCCTGAAGCAACTATATTTTGAACAGTTATCTTTGGAGTTATTGTTACTTTTACGCCTACTTTTTTAACTTGCTTTATTACTTCTTGAATAACTTCTTTAACTTGAGCAACTGATTTTGTTCCTGTGCAAACAAGATTTCCTGAGCTAAATACAAGAACAGCTGATTTTGGGCTTTTTACCCTTAATACTAGGCCTGGAAATTGTTCAGGGTTATATTCTGTATTAGGTAATGTTTTAGCTAATTTTGTTAATGGAACATCTTTTCCAAGAGAAGTTGTTGCTACAATGTTTTGTATCTTTAAAGAATCCTTTGCCATATCGTTGTGATATGATTTATAAATGATTTGGCTTTTTAAAGCTTTGCTTTTTTATCCTCGGTAAGAAATTTGGTTTTTAAATGGTTTTTTTTAAAATTAAATTTTGAATAGAAGTATGTATTTAATTATAACAACAATTAAAAAGAGGGTTATCTTTAAAATAAAATGCCACCTGAAAGACTTACTGGGATCCTATTAACTCTGGAAGATTTTCTTGAAATACAAGCTTCTATGAGAATAGAGGGTTTTGATATTAGTAATGAAAGAGTTAGGGCTTTTTATGATGATTACATTCGAGAAATAGGGGTCCAAGACGAATCGCCAGAGTCTTATCAACACTAAAATTATTTTTTCTTACGCTGCTCTTCGCCACTCATTTAATCTATCAAAATCTGTTTTAACTTCTTTGAGGGTTGCAATTTCCTTTAGGGGTTTATCTTTTTCATCTCTTAGTCTTGTGAATCTTGGAAATCTTAATGCGAAACCAGATTCATAGGTTGGAGATTTTTGTATGTTTTGATAAACTACTGTAATTACTATTTTTGGTTTTACTTTAATGTGTTTGCCTTCTTCTTTGGTTATTAGTGGTTTAAGAAGTTTAGTAAGTTCTTCAAAAGTTATGTGGTCTCTTATATCTTCATTGCTACTTTTATTTTCGGTTTTAACTTGCTCTTTCTGTTCCTTTTCTTTTATACCTGTTCCAACTTTTCCTATTTCTACGAAACATTCATTATCTTCATCTAGACAAGCAACATCAAAACTAGATAACCATCCTGCTCTTTTGCCTTCGCCATATTCTGCTCCAACTATTACTAAATCAAGTTCTTTTTCAGAAGGTTTGAGCTTTAACATGTGTCCCACTCTTGCACCGGGTTTATAGGGGGATGAAAGACTTTTGAACATAATGCCTTCTTCTTCAGCATCAATGGCTCTTTTATAAAATGCTTCTGCTTGTTTTTCATTATCGGTTATTAATTGTTCTGATGTAATAAATTTCCATTTTTCTTTTTTAATTAGATTTCTAAGAAGTTTGGTTCTTTTTTCAAATGGTTCATTAATTAAAGATTTACCATTTAAGTATAAAATATCAAAAGCATTTATCTCAACAGGCATTTCTTTTTCTAGTTTTTTAATGTCATATTTTCTTCTTATTCTTTGACTGATGTTTTGAAATGGAAGATATTTTTTAGTTTTAGCATTAAATCCTACTGCTTCACTATCTAAAATAAAACTTTTTGCTTTTATGTTCTTCTTTACATACTCGACTACTTCTGGAAACTGAAGAGTTACTTCATCTAATCTTCTTGTGAATATTCTTACTTTTCCTTTTTCATCTTTATTAATTAACATTCTGAATCCATCGTATTTGAATTCAAGAGCACAAGGTTTGCCTACTCTTTCAAAACCATCTGCGATATTTTCTGCCTTAAGAGCTAACATTACTTTGATTGGTTTGCCGGGAGTTAATTCTATTGTTTCAAGACTTTTCTTACCTTTGCAAGCTTTTTCAAATACTAATGCAAAATCAGTGCTTCGATCATAGGCTTCTTGAACTATTTCAAAATTAGTTTTATCTTCTTTATCAAAGCAAGCCCAGGTAATTGAATCGCGGATTGTTCCTGAACCTAGACCTATTCTTAAATCATTAAGTAAAGTTCTTGTGATGTATTTTGCTTCAATTGAACTGGAGCTAGATAATAATTCAGCTATTATTGACATTTTTTTATCAACAGAACCTTTTCCTTGTAGTTCTGGAAGTTTTTTTAGATTTTCAATTACTTTATCTGTTGTTAAAACTTGAGAATAAAGTGTTGATTGTTTTTTATGCTTGAACACTTCTTCTGCTACTTTTCCTAAGTCTCCTATTTTCTTGAATTTGTGAATTAGTTCTTTTTCATTTGTTCCAGAAGCTTTTGCAATTGCTTTTATTGTTAATTGTGTTGAAATACCAAATTCTTTTTCAATATAATCTGGCCAGGTTCTTCCTTGTAAAAGATAAATAATCTCAAGGTTTTTATCATTTCTTATTATATCTTTTTTAAGATTTTTTAAGAACTCCGATACTATCTCTGTCTTCTTTAATCTAGAACTATCTTTTTCAAGCTCTTCATAGACTTCGCATAATTTTTTATATTGCATCTCTTTTTTAAATTTTTAATAATACTTTAATTATATTAAACCATAAAGAAACAATTGTATTTAAGGGTTGCTACTTTCATTTTACATAATATTTATAAACTTTTTAATGCTAATACTTTTATAAAATTAAGTTGAAAAAAATAAATTTACTCATAATTGGAGCTTCGGGTGCTGTAGCAAATGCATTTTTAGTACATTTTTATAAACATAGGTCTCTTTTTGGAAAGCTTGTTCTAGTCGATAAAAATCGTAAGCTTCTTCACCATAAACATTTAAATCACAGAAAACTTCGTTATACTTTTATACATAAGGAAATTATTTTACCTAAGGAAGAAGAAGTTTATCTTGGGCTTTTGAAAAAATATTCTATTGACATAGTTTTAGATTTAACGGACGATAATTCTTTACCATTTATACTTGCTACTAATAAGTTTGGAGCGAGTATGATTAATACGGCTATGAATCAAAATTCTATTTCACTAGAGAAAGTTATGTTTAATCTATTTAAAATTCGTGG
>Ga0268280_1000753_pt1 | contig 24582 bp, 28 predicted proteins | sample saktaG_9_FD_190139 | JGI IMG/M metagenome (GOLD analysis project Ga0268280, IMG submission 190139) | Saline water microbial communities from Sakinaw Lake, British Columbia, Canada - sak_2011_5_24_40m | ecosystem: Environmental > Aquatic > Non-marine Saline and Alkaline > Saline ... | reverse complement strand
TTAATACAACTGTTGGGACGGTTGATGCAAAAGGGGGTGTAGGGAATGGTTCTAGAGAGTTTTCATTGTCTCGTGGAGATTGCAGAACAAATGAGGAATATGAGAATGTTGGGAGAACATTAAAGAGGTTTGTTGAGGCTCATCCTGAGGAAGAACCTGTTTTAAGGGAAAGGATGAGGGGTGTTTCTTGTGCAGATATTTCTCCTGAAGAAATTGCAAGAGCAAAGCTGAAGGAAGCATCTCGTGTAATAGTAGATTATCACAAAAGAAGCGGTAAGGTTTTAGCAGGTTACTGCCCTACTTGTGATAAGTATAATTCTCTATTTCTTCATACGGGAGTTGAAAGTCTGGGAGATGTTTCGATGGATTTGTATACTTGTATTGAGTGCCATGGAAGTTTTGTTAAAGAATTAGTTTTAGAGTATCAGCAAAGAAAGGCTCCTGCAAATGCAGTAGGATAAATTTAAATAAGTTATTTTTCTGAGTTTAATTATGGAAGGTATTATTGAGTTTGGAGATTTTGAAAAACTTGATTTAAGAGTCGCAAAGATAATAAATGTTGAAGAGATTGAAGGAGCCGATAAACTCTGGAAGTTGAGTTTAAATGTTGGTGAACTTGGAGAGAGAACGATTTGTGCGGGGATTAAGCAACATTATTCTTCTGAAGAACTGATTGGAAAGAAAATTATTATTGTTGCAAACCTGACGCCACGGAAAATGCGTGGCGTGGAGAGTCAGGGGATGCTCTTGGCTGCTTCGGACGATGAACATGAAAAGGTTGTTTTGCTGAGCGTTGATAAAGAGATTGAGAATGGAAGCGGGGTTGGCTGATTTTGAAATATCTTTATAAATCTAGGAAATATAATTTAATTATGAAAAGAGGAGGAATTCCGTTTTTGGAAATAAGTGCAAAGAATAATTATGAGTTTGGATATAAACTTGGGAAGGCGCTTAAGAAGGAAATTCGGTACAGATTAAAGAAGAATAAAATTGTATATTGGGAAAATTCTCGTAATAGGGAAGAGTTTTCTATGTTGACAAAAAAATCAGAAAAGTTTATACCTGCGATAAAGAAGCATTTCCCACATCTTTTAATTGAAGCACAAGCAATGGCAAATGGTGCAGAGGTTCCTTTCGAAGAACTTTTTATTTTAATGTGTGAGAATGAGGTTGTTGATTTTAAGATTCTGCATTGTACAAGTATTGCGGTAAGGACTGATGATGGAAAAATTCTTATTGGTCACAATGAAGATTGGTTTCCAGAGTGTAAAAAGAATGGTCTTGTTGTAATAAAGGGAAGGATAGGTAAAAATAAGTTTATTGCTTCTTCATTTATTGGAAGTATGGTGGGAAGTTCTGTAAGTTTAAATTCACATGGTTTAGCTTACACAGATAATTCGCTTTTATATACAAAAATGTCTCCGGGAATTCCAAGAAGTTTTCAATTAAGAGCTTTACTGGATGCAAAGAACTTGAAGGATGCAGTAAGAATTCTGGGAACGGATGGAACTACTGCAGCAAACACTCTTCTTGCATGGTCTAATAAAAAGTTTATGGACGTTGAAGAACTTTGGAATAACGAGGAAATCTTCTATGGAAAGAGGTTTTTGGTTCATACTAATCATCCCCTATTAAAAAAGTATGACAGAAAGTACAACGTGCCTCACGATTCTGTTAGAAGATATAAGCAAGCTGTTAAGATTTTAGAAAATGAAGAAGAACTTACAATTAATTCTGTCAAGAAAGTTATGACAAATCATACCGGAGGAATATGTGACCATGAGATGAATCCGCACAGTAAGTATTATCCCCCTACAATCGCCTCATACATTATTAATCCAAAAGAAAAATGGATGATGGTTTGTCATGGAAATCCGTGTTGCCATGAATATAAGAAATATTATCTCTAATTTTTCTTAAACATATTTGCGATTCTTGCCCAAATAGATTCTTTGTCTTTGTCTGAATCGTAACTCACTCCCATAATCTTTGCCGCAATTTCTTTGTAAGCTCTTGCAGATTTGCTTTTTGGATGAGTATGAATTACTGCATCTTTCATACTCAATGCTCTTGAAATGTTTTCGTCTTCTGGAACCATTCCCAGGATTGGTATTTCGAGCATTTCTTTTACGGTTTCTGGAGAAAGTTCTATATTATTTTTTTTAACACGAGTCATAATAATTCCAAGGACTTCTTTGTTTTCTCTTTCTGCTATTTTTATTGCCTTTAAAGCATCAGTAATCGCGGGCATTTCTGGATTTGTAACTACAATGAGCTCGTCTGCCATCTTTATTACAGATATTGCTTCTCTTCCCAATCCTGCCGCACTATCAATTAGGACAAAATCTGAAACCTTTGCTAGCTCTTTTTTTATTTCACCTATTTTTTCTGGGTTTATTTTATCAGATTCTTTTATTGAAAGAGATGCAGGCATTATTTTAATTCCTGATTCGTGTTCGTAAACCGCTTCAAATACATCCGCTTTCTTTCTTATTACGTGATTTAGATTTATTGGCACCTCTGGAGAGCCTAAATGTATTCCTATATTTGGAGTTGAGAGGTTTCCGTCTACAACAAGCACGTTTCCTCCGAAGAAGTTTATAGCCGCTCCGAGGTTTATTGCAGAAGTTGTTTTTCCTACCCCCCCTTTTCCCGATGTTATAACGATTACTCTTGACATTTTTTTAATGGACGCCTAAATGGCATCAAATAAGAAGGTTGTACTCCTTATGATAGAAGAAATTGTTTTGTAGTGCTTATAAACTTTTCGAGCATCTCGGAATAGATTTTAAGCTGTTCGAGGTTGATATTTATCTCTTCTCCCTTGTAAAGTACCTTAAGATTGACATTTTTTCTGAATTCGCCTATTCTCTCTGTTCGGAGTTCATCTATTTTCCTAAACATCTCGTAAATTTCTATTACTTGCGTGAAGTTTCCATCTTTTTTGAAGAGTTTCTTAATGGTTTCAAGTTTTCCAAGCGGGCTAGAGGGGATGGATGATATCTTTTTTTTCTTTTTAGCGCGTTTGAGAATCTCTTCTATGCTTGTTTCTATCATTTTTGTCCATCTTCTTATTAGATTTAGAATTACATCACAGGTTTTTGTGTACTTCAAACTCACATACAAAAGGTGGTCTGCGCTTATTTTTTCTTGAATTATTTCTTCCATTATTACCTCAAAATTTGAAAATTGACGTCAGACATTGTTAAAGAAAGGGTCTTTTTATATCTTTCTCAATTTTGGGTCGATTATTTCTTGTGTCTTTTTTAGGATAGTTTTTGAAAGAATTAGGAATCTTTTGATGTCTTCTAAAGTTATTATGTCCTTGTGTAAATTTGCTGAGAGAATCACAATTTTCTCTTTTCTCACGAATTCCATCGGGCTTTCTTCGTGTTTTTTTACAAGCCCAAATAATTCGATAATTTGACGTGTTTCTGAAACGCCTATTCCGTTGTTTGGAGCGGATTTTTTGAGGAAAGTTTCTAAATTTGTCTTTGGGTCTTTGGAAAGGCGTATTCTCCTAAAGATATATTCATACTGTAAGATAGAATTTATGCACTTGGCTATTGCATTTTTTAGATCTACCATTGCTTTTAGAAGAAGTCTCTTATTTTTTATTAGGGGGAAGGTAACATAAATAAGGTGGTCTGTTGCCATTATTGTTCTTTCTGCTTCAATTAGGTTAAAGAGTAGTTTTTCCATCAGAATTAGAGGATGTTGGAATTAATAAGTATTTGGTGTTTTAAGCGGATAATTCCAAAATCGCTTCAGCCAAATCACCATTTACAGACTCTAAAACTTCTTTTGCTTGGGTTTCGGTGCAGCCGGTTTTCTCCATTACCTGCTTTACGTCTTCTTCCGAGATTTTTAGTTCTGTACAAGATTCAGTAATATCTCCCGAAATCTGAAAACTCTCTTGTCCTTGCATTGTTACCTTCATTACAGAAGGATTTTCTATTATTATGTTTGAATCGTCTTTTTTTTCTATAATAACTCGTGAGGCGTCTATCTCTTTCTGAGACATGCCCATTTGTTTCATAAGGGCTTGCATTTTTTTGGGATTTAACCCACCTAGTCCTAGCATATTTGTACAAAAAACTTGGCATATTTAAATTTAAGCGTTGTAATGATAAGATAATATTTTAAATGCTGGATATTTCCCCTTACAATGAAACTGAGTTTGGTTCTGCCAACATATAATGAGAAGGAGAATCTTAGGAGAGTTGTTGGTGCTATCCAAAAAGAGTTTAAGGCAAATAAAATAGAGGGGGAAATAATTCTGGTTGATGATAATTCTCCGGATGGTACCGGAGATATTGCAGATGATTTACAAAAAGAACAGAAAAATATTAAAGTTATTCATCGAAAAGGAAAACTTGGACTTTCTTCAGCGGTTTTGAGTGGGTGGGAGATTGCAACCGGGGATATTTTAGGAGTTATGGATGCAGATTTAAGCCACCCTACCGATAAGATAGGAGAACTATTCTTTTCGATTGCTAACGGGGAAGCAGACTTTTCTATTGGAAGTAGGTATGTTAGGGGAGGAAAAATAGAAGGTTGGGGTTTTAAGAGAAAGATAATGTCTAAAACAGCTACACTTCTTTCCAAGGTTTATACCAAGGTTAAAGATCCGATGTCCGGTTTTTTTATGATAAGGAAAGAATGTGTAATTGGAGTGGTCCTTAATCCAAAAGGATTTAAGATTCTTTTAGAGGTTATTGTAAAAGGAAATTATCATAAAATAAAAGAAATTCCAATAACTTTTATTAATCGTATTGAGGGAAAGAGCAAGGCGGGAATGGGAGAAATTTTTTATTATCTCGGGAATCTTCTTGGATATTTAAGATATACAAGAGAAACAATTAAGCAATTTGTTAAATTCGCGATTGTTGGTGGAATTGGCACCATTATTAATATAATAATTTTATTTCTGTTAACCGAAAAATTTGGAGTTTATTATCTTGTTTCTGCAATTTTTGCTTTTGGTGTTGCTATGACTATTAATTTTATTTTAAATAAACTTTGGACGTTTGGAGAGAGGATGAAAATAAATCTTGGGAGAAAATATCTACAGTTTAGTTTAGTGAGCATAGCTGCTTTGGGAGTAAATTTATTGTTTTTATATCTCTTTACAGAGATTTGGGGCATTTACTACCTTATATCCCAGGTTTTTGCAATTGGAATATCGCTGATAATTAACTTTTTTGGAAACAAACTCTGGACTTTTTCAAGATGAATAGACAAACTAAAATTTTAATTATTCTATTTTTAATCGCATTTATTCTTAGAAGTGTCTTTCTTTTATCTGCCCCGGTAAAGATTTGGGATGAGACGGTTTATGCGAATATGGGTTATGATTTAAGTAATAATCCTTTAGATTACTCGGTTGCAAATAATGGATGGAGTGATTTTATTCCTTCTGGAGGAGATGACTTCTACGCTTGGCCAAAAATGGGATTTAGAGCTCCTCTGCTTCCTTATTCTTTATCTATTTTGTATCTTTTTCACCTGGATTTCTTTGTAAGTTTTTTTATGGTATTTGTAGGGGCTTTATCTGTATGTTTTGTTTATCTGCTTGGAAAGAGGATGTTTAATTCGGAAATAGCGCTTTACTCGGCAATTTTGTTTCTGTTTCTTCCATTACATGTGACGTATAGTGCTAAGATTTTAACGGGAGTTTTGTTTACTTTTTTTGTTATACTCACTCTTTATAGTTTTTGGAGGGGTTATGAAGAGGGAAATAAGTTTCACAAGGTTCTATTTGGTATTTTTTTAGCTTTGGCACTTCTTTCAAGATACACTGCTTTGTGGGTAATGCCTGTTTTTCTCTTATACTTTTTAGTAAGGGATAGGTCTCTTAAATTTCTGAAAGATAAATATTTATGGTACGCTATTGTTTCTTTTTTTGTTGTGTTAGTTCCTTGGTTTATTTATGGAATTTCGGAGTATAATAGTCCTATTGGAGCGTTTATACATGGGGCAAAGGCATCTGGATACTGGGGAGGTTTTCAGTCCTGGCATTTCTTTTTTGATTACTGGTTTCAGATGTTTGCACTAACCGGATTAGTTTTTTTAATTGCAATAATTTATATCCTTTATAAAAAAGAATTTTTCAAGAGGGGAATCTATTTTACTTTGATATTTTTCTTTTTCTTTTTAATCATGGCTATTTATATGCCTCATAAAGAGGATAGATTTATTTTAGCGATTACTCCGGCGATTGCAATAATTTCTGGTTATTTTTTAAGTAAGGTAAAAAAGTATGCTCGCCTAATTCTGGTGTTGGCTATTATTGGAAGTCTAATTTTATTGTCCTTTCAATTTACCTTAACATACAAAAATTCTTATACGGATAAACATAAATGTTTTTTAGAAGCCAATGAATTTTTGAAAAATCAGGAAAATGCGTTAGTTATAACCGATGAATCCCCTATTGTTTATTACTACACCAAACAAGAGACGCGCTTTTATTCTTACCCCGTGAGTTATTCTTCTCTGAAGGAGATGGTTGAAACGAGTTATGCTGGAAAAAATAGTTTCGTCTTTTTTACGGATTACGATATGCCTTTGACTGAAGAAAAGAATGTTAAGATTAAGGAAGATTTGGATAAAAATATGGAAAACGTTTTTGAATGCTCTAAAACTGAAGGATATTCGGCAGTTTACAAATTTTAAATTTGAATCTTATCTAAATAAGAATCCTAAAAAAACCCTAAAGGCGATTATTAGTAGGATAAATACAATTATCAGAGAGGGTTTCATCATAAATTTACTTGAGTACTCTTCACTATACCTTGTTAGTCCCCCAAATCCTGATGGGAGGTTTATTCCGCTGTTTGCCATGTTTAGGGTAGAATGTTTAAATTTAAAAAGTTATTTGTTTTGGGAAATGTATGGCTTTAAAAGATATAAAAAATTGGGAGGTTGAGATTGAAAGGAAGATAACCGATAGGTGGAAAAAATCTGAGCTTTTTAGGTTTAATAAAAAGGCTAAAAAAATTTATTCTATTGATACCCCCCCGCCTTATGTTAACTCCCCGATTCATATTGCTCAGGCAGTGACTTATTGTTTTATGGATATGTTTGCCCGATACAAAAGGATGAAGGGATTTGAGGTGATTTTTCCTTTGGGGCTGGACAGGAATGGACTTCCGATAGAGATGGCAACAGAAAAAAGATTTGATATTTCTCCTTTTAAGGTTGGAAGAGAAAAATTCGTTGAATACTGCGAGAAACTTATCAATGAGGGAAGTGTTGGAACACAAGATTCTTTTGCACAACTGGGAATTTCTTTTACCTCCTATAAGGAAGGCAAAGAAATAGGCAGCGTTTACAAAACTGATTCTCCTGAATACAGAGGATTGACTCAGGCAACTTTTATTGATTTGTACAAAAAGGGGTTAATTTATGAGGATTCCAGAATAACTAATTGGGACCCAAAACTTCAAACAACTATTGCCGACTCGGAGATTGAGTATGAAGATATTCCAAGTGCTTTTAGCGATATTACCTGGAAAGTTAAGGAGACTGGCGAAAAAATTATAATTGGAACAACCCGCCCGGAGTTAATATGTACTTGTGGGATGGTTATCTTTAATTCTGGAGATAAAAGGTATAAACATCTCGAAGGGAAAACCGCAATTACCCCTCTGTTTGGAAAAGCGGTTCCTATTCGTTCCCACCCTCTTGCACAGGTTGATAAGGGCACCGGACTTGCGATGATGTGCTCTGCAGGAGATTTGTCAGATATTCAATTTTTTAGGGAGATGAAATTAACTCCGGTAATTGCAATAAATCAGGATGGAACGATGAATGAGAATGCCGGGTTCTTGGAAGGATTAAAGGTTCGCGAAGCAAGGGATAAAATTATTGAAACCCTGAAGGATAAGGAGCTACTTGTTAAGCAAGTTAAAATAACCCACAGAACTCCAATTTCAGAGAGGTCAAAAGCCGAGATAGAGTTTATTGAGATGCCCGAGTTGTATCTAAAGCAATTGAAATTTAAAGAAGAAATTAAAAAAATTGCCAAAAAAATTAATTTCTATCCCCCCCAATCTAAAAAAATTCTTGATGATTGGGTTAATTCTATTTCTATAGACTGGCCCATTTCAAGAAGAAGATTTTATGCTACTGAAATCCCCTTGTGGTACTCTGATGATGAAGAAAGACTTGTTGCCTTGCCCAATCCCGGAAAATATTATCAACCATGGAAAGAGGGAGTTCCAAGGGATGCCGAGGTTCTTAAAAATGGAAAGGTTATTGGCAAAGTTGGAGATTTCAAGGGCAAAAAATGGAGAGGGGAGGAGAGAGTTTTTGATACCTGGATGGATTCCTCTATTTCCGAATTGTTTATTTTGAATTATGGGAGGGATAATTCATTTTTTAAGAGAGCTTATCCTGCAACTTTAAGGCCGCAAGGAAAGGAAATTGTGAGAACCTGGCTTTATTATACTCTTTTGAGAGGATATCTTGAAACCAAGAAACCCTGCTTTGTGGATGCATGGATACATCAGCATTTATTGGACCCCCAAGGTAAAAAAATGGCTAAGTCTCTCGGAAATGTTATTGATCCCAGAGATATCGTTAAGAAATCTGGAGCGGAGGCAATAAGAATTTGGGCCGCAACAGAGGGAGATTTGTCTAGGCAAGATCTTAGTGTTTTTCCTGAGAAAATTGATGCTGAAAGAAAAACTCTTAACAAGTTATTGAACGTCTCTAAATTTGTTTTGATGTTTGAAAACCCTAAAAAGAAACCTATTTTGATGGATACGGATAAATTATTTATTGATTATCTTGAAAATTTAACTATGATTTGTGATAAATGGTTCGGCATCTATGATTTTTATCATCCCTCCCTTGAACTGAGAAGGTTTTTGTGGGATGTTTTTGCTTCCAACTATATTGAACTTGTTAAAAGCAGGGCGTATAATCAGGATAATCGTTTTACAGAAGAGGAGAGCAATTCTGCAAAGTATACCCTTCATTTTTTATTGAAAAGGTTGTTAACTCTGCTTTATCCTATCATACCGCAGATTACTTCAACAATTGGAGAAGATTTTAAATTGAATTTATTGAATTTAGAATTTCCTAAAGCGGGGAAGATTAATTCTAATTTAAAACTTCTTGATAAAATAATGAATTTTAATGGCGAGGTTTGGAAAATTAAAAAGGAAAAAGGTATCTCTTTGAGAAACCCCATAAGTGAAATTAAAATTCCAAAAGAACTGAAGCCCTTTGAAAAGGATTTAATTGCGGTGCATAATCTTGAGTTCTGAGGGATATTACTTTGTCTATAGATTTTGTTTACCCTTTTTAGTGTAATCATATTTAAATACTAATAATAATTAAATTCTTGTATGTCTGACACTTCAAAAATACTTACTTCAGAAGAAACTGAAGATTTATATTTTTCACATCAAGATGAAGTTGAAAGAATTCTGTCTGAGATTAAAAATGGAAAATTAGAGGTTAGTGCTGGTGTTGTGAATGATTTAAACATATTTTCTAGAACGGCTTTATCTTTTTTGGAGATGTATCGGTCGGGAGGATTTGGACCTGTTGATGAATGTTGGGCGAGATCTAAGGATTCTTTACTGGCTTCTTTAAGATATTTAAGGGGCACAAAAGACCCAACTACCCGGAATTTTGCTAGCCAATTTAGAGAAAGGTTAAAGATATATACAGAACTTTTTGAATAATATATTCTTTTCTATACCAATTTATTTTTAAAGGCTTCTTGATTATTTTTATTATGCCTTCACACAAAAAGAAAAGATTTCTGGGAAAACATGAACATGATAATAAATTTAAACAATTTAGTCAGGCGGATGCAGTAAGGGCGGCTATGGAAGAGAGGGACAGAAAAGCGATGGAGCCGAGGGTTCAACCTATACCAAGAGTTATGGAGTCGAGACGGGTGGTTAATTATGGATTTGAGAGAGGGCCGGATTTTATAGACGGGAGATATGTGCCTATCTACGGCGTGAGTTATTCCGAATCCGGTAGAAGATTTTAGAACTTCTGAGTAGTTTTATAAATACCTTTTCGTTTTCTTAATTATGGTTAAATTATCTAAATCCGAACTTGAAGATGTTATTGAAGAGCTTGCAAAACACAAAGGAAGACATACCGAACTAATTACCGTTTATGTTTCTGCGGGTTATGATGTGAATGCTGTTCAGAGGCAGCTGGAAGGGGAAAAATCCACGGCGAAGAATATTAAGTCCACTGCTACAAGAAAAAATGTTACGGACGCTCTTGATAAAATTGTTAGACACTTGAAAGGACTTAAGAAAACGCCCGAGAACGGGTTGGCTCTTTTTGCGGGTAATGTTTCTAAAGTTGAAGGGCAAGATGATATGCAGTTGTGGGATATTGAGCCTCCTCTTCCGCTTAAAATAAGAATGTACCGATGTGATAAAGATTTTGTTCTTGACCCATTAAAGGAGATGATGGCGGTTGACGATGTTTTTGGATTGCTTGTTATGGATAGAAAGGAAGCAACAATTGGTTTTTTGGAGGGTAAGAGAATAGAAATACTTCATAAAATGACTTCAGGGATTCCCTCAAAGGTTAGGGCGGGAGGACAGAGCTCTCAGCGTTTTCATCGTATTACCGAGGGGTTAACTAAAGAGTTTTACAAAAGAATTGCGGACGAAATGAAAAAAATATTTTATGATATGCCGAAGTTAAAAGGTATTCTTGTTGGAGGCCCAATTCCAACAAAGGACGAATTTCTTACTGGTGAATATATGCCCACTCAACTCCGAGAGAAGGTTATTGGAATTCAGGATTTGGGGGGAAGTGACGAGTCTGGAATAAAAGAACTTGTTGAGAAGTCGAGAGAGGTTCTTGCAGAACAAGAAATTGTTCATGAAAAGGAAATTTTGGATAAATTCTTTGAAACACTTGGAGAAAAACCGGATTTGGCGACTTATGGCGAAGCGAATTTAAGAAAGGCTCTGCAATATGGGGCGGTTGAAACCCTAATTTTATCTAAAAAAGGAAATAAAGTTCTTAACAAGGAGCTTAAGAAACTGGCCGAGTCTATCTCCTCGGAGATTGTTGTAGTCTCGGACGAGACTGAAGAAGGGGAGCAATTCCTTAATATAACAAAGGGCGTTGGGGCAATTTTGAGATTTAGGATATAAGCCGAGAATAATAATTTTTAAAAAGTCTCTTTTTCTTATGCTCTTATGAAACCACTTGCAGAAAGATTAGCAGAATATAAGATTTTGAGGAGAGCTATAGAAAAAAGTGAGGAGGAAAGAGGTTATTATTTATCCTATAATTGTGGAAATGTAAGCTTTAAGTTTAGAGAATTCAAGGGACATCTTTTAGTTGAAAGGGAAGTCAATTCTTTTACTCCGATGGTTGGGGCGGTTGATTTGTATGATGTTGGGGAAGAACAAAAAGCCAAAGATTCCTGCAAGAAGATGATGATGAATTATCTTAGAAAAAGTACTCACCTTTGGGAAGGAGAAATTTGGCATCATAATAAACATCCTTATCGAATGGCAAACGGACATGTATCGGTTATTGGAACTTTTCCCAGTTTCGTCTTTGGTGGGGATAAATTTCTTAAGGGGTGGTCAAAACTTAGTGATTTGCAGAGAGAAAGAATCAATCGTAGAAGACTTGAGAGAGGTTTGTTGGCAGTTGCTTAGTCCTACAGTTATCCTTTTAAACTTTCAATTATAGTTTCTATTATGGAAGTATCTTCAAAAACATTAGAGGAGATAGATGAAGCAAAGGAAAAAGAGGATTTGAAAACTTTAGAGGCGGTGTTTTTTATTTCTGGGAGATTTCTTAATATGCAGGAATTAATTTCTCTTTCGGATTTGAATCCAATTATAATAAGGGAATTAATTGAGAGATTGCAAGAGAAATATGAGAAATCGGACTCCGCAATTGAAATCGTTGAAAAGAACGGAATGTGGAAGATGGATGTTCGTCAAGAGCATTCTGGAATAATTAATAAGCTTGCGACAGGAAGTTCTGAATTTTCTAAGGCAGAGCAGGAAACTCTTGCCATAATTGCTTTCAAGCAGCCAATAAAACAATCGGTTATTATTAAGATAAGAGGGAATAAGGCTTACGATCATATAAAGAAATTTTCTGATTTGAGTTTGATTAATAAAAAAAGAAGTGGGCATACCCATGATTTAACCTTGAGCGATGATTTTTATGATTATTTTAGTACTAATGAATCTGGGGGAATGCAGATTAAAGAGAATGGGGAAAATGTAGAAGAAACTTCGGGGGAAGAATAATGGATTGGTTTACTATTCTTTTTTTAGTATATTCCTTTTTAGGATTTTATTTTTTGTTTTTATTCTTTCTTATTTATATTCATAATAGAAAAGAATTTTTCGAAGTCCCTCCAATTACAAAGAGATACAGTTTGAGTATTGTTATTCCTTGTTATAATGAACAGGAGACTATTGAAAAAACGGTTAAATCCGTACTGGATATTGGCTATCCTGAATTGAAAAATGTTTTTGTTGTTGACGATTGTAGTACCGATAATTCTTATAATATAATAAAAAAACTTGCTTCAAAATATCCTAAAGTTGTTGCTTTGCAAACTCCTAAAAATACTGGCAAGGCAAGCGGAGCTAAAAACTATGGAGCCAAATTCGCAAAGACCGAATTAATAGGATTTAGTGACGCAGATTCTTATCCTCAAAAAGGAGCTATTGAAAAGATGATTGGTTTTTTTGATGATCCTACGGTTGGTTCTGTTACAGCTTCTGTTTTAGTGAATAGGGATACTAAGTTTATTGAAAGGCTTCAGGCTATTGAATATAGAGTTATTGTTTTTACCAGAAAACTTTTAGGATTTATTGATGCCATATATGTAACTCCTGGACCGCTTGCGTTGTATAAGAGAGAAATATTTAATAAATTGGGGGGATTTGATGAGGATAATTTAACTGAAGACATAGAAATTACCTGGCACTTCGTTGCTGCGGGGTATAAGGTTGCTATGTCGGTTCCGGCAAAAGCTTATACGGATGTTCCACAAAACTTTAAGGGCTGGTTTAAACAACGTCTTCGTTGGAATATTGGAGGGTTGCAGACTATAAATAAGTACAAAACCGCATTCAAAGAAAAAGGAATGTTGGGTTCTTTTATCCTTCCTTTTTTTGTATTATCTTGGCTTTTGGGAATTACTGGATTAGCTATCTTAACGTATAGGATATTGAAATTTATTTTTGTTAATTATCTTTCTACTCTTTATTCGATAAACGTTCAAACAGCCATACTCTCTGCACAAGATATTAATTTGGCTCCAAACGTGCTTATGTTTTTCGGAGTGGTTTTATTCTTTTTAGGACTCTCTTTCACATTTTTGGCTTTAATTTACTCAAGAGACTCAGAAAGAAAATTTAAAAAGTATGGGGTACTTGGACTTTCAGTTTATATGTTTATATACCTGTTAGCTTACCCAATCATATTGATTGCGTCAATGTATAAATATCTAACTAAAAGTTATTCGTGGTAAAATGTTAACAAATAAGAAAAGGGTTTTTTGGGAAGCGTTTCTTTTAACGACGGTTATATTTATTTTGGGTATTCTTCTTGGGGTGGCATTTGAGAGCCGGCGTTCTAGTAATTTAGAGGATTATTATACTCAATCGGAAATAGTTTCTACCGATTTGTTTGTTTTGAATAATCTTGTAGATTTAGATAGCAGTAATTGCGAAGATTTAATACAAGCTAGTTTTGATTTTGCTAATAGGATTTATTCGGAAGCACTTTTACTAGAAAAATATGAAGATTCCGGAAAGATAACCGAAAAAATTAGGTTGACCCATAGAAAATATGATTTGTTGCGTACTTTTTTGTGGATTAATGCCGAAAAGACAAAAAATAAGTGCGGAGAGGATTTTGACACGGTTATTTATCTTTATGAGTACAACCCTAAGAATTTGGTTCAGAAGGCTAATCAAAATGTTTGGAGTAAGGTTTTGGGAGATTTGAAGGAGGCAAAAGGCGATAGTGTTTTACTCATTCCTATTGCGATAAATAGTGATTTAATCTCATTACAAGCAAAAATTAATTCCTTGAATATTACTAAATATCCTGCGGTTGTTATTAATGATAAAGATATTCTTCTTGGAATTGATTCGGTTAGCGATTTGGAGTCCTATTTAATTTAGTGTTTTCTACTATACAAATATTAAAAAAGAAGAATTGATGGTTTTTCTTATGGAATGCTTCAAGTGTGGAAATTCTGGGGATAAGGTACGTCTTTTTGATGCTATTTCTGGGGAAGGAATTGTAAAGATATGTGAGTTTTGTGCTAATGATGAAGATTTGCCGGTTATTAAAAGACCCACAACAGAGCAGCTCAAGACGGCCGAAAGTAATACTCCTGTAAGACAGATGCTTACTCGGATGTCTTCGGGCAAGGCAGCGCTTGAAGAGCAATATGCTAAAGATAAAAAGCGTCTTGAGAAGCGGGAAATTAGCTTGAGGGATATTGTTGACAGAAAGTATAAGGATTCTCCGAAGAAGTCCATTCCACGTCCAGATTTAATTGATAATTTCCACTGGGTAATTATGAGAGTCCGAAGAGCTAAAAAGATTTCCTACAAGCAGCTTGCCGAGGCAATTTCTGAGTCCGAGGCGGCTGTACAGATGGCCGAGAAGGGTATTCTTCCGGAGGATGATAATAAATTAATAAATAAGCTTGAAACCTATTTTGGGGTGAGGTTGGTTAAGGACCCGTTCAGGAATAGAGTTCCCCCCCGGGAGGCGTTGAGAACTGAAATTAAGAGGACACCCCCCGCAAGATTGAGCTTTGATCCTTACATAACGAAGAATATTACAATTTCTGATTTGCAGGAGATAAAGCGGAAAAAGGAGATGAAAGAAAAAGTTCCGGAAAAGGAGGGTTATTCTGAAGATCTTGAATTTGAGGAAGAGAATATTGAAGTAGATGAAAAAAGAGATTCTGGAGATATAAGTAAAGAAGAGATAGATAGGATTCTTTTTGGAAAGGATTGAGAAACCTTTATAAATCATTTTTAATCACTCTTATCATGGAAGTTAATGTTCTGAAAAGTTCAAAAGATGAAATGGAGATTGAAGTTGATAACCTTACTATTGTTGAAATTTTGAGGGTTTATCTTAACCAAGATGAAGGAGTTAGTTTTACTGCTTGGAGACAAGATCATCCCACAATGAAGCCGGTTCTTAAGTTAACGACAAAAGGAAAAACAGCTAAAAAGGCAATTGACGATGCGGTTTCTAAGATTACCAAAGATTTAGATAAGGTTGTTTCTGATTTTAAGAAGATGAAATAGATTTAGGATAGTAATCTTTATTAATCGGCTATTTTTCTTTTTTTTATGAAAAATTTGGGGGGTTTGCTTGTAAATCTATCTGTCTGGGGCTTAGTGACTGTGATTAGTTTAGGAGTTTTTTATACTCTGCATCAAAGATGGACTAGCCGGGAAATTCATTATACACAGTCCCTTTCTGCTTCAGGAGTTAAAATAACAGAGGTTGAGAGCTACAAACCAATTGGGGACTTTGACGGTGATGGGGTGGAAGATTATGGGGTTAGGATGAAAGATGGTTCTTTGAGAATTATTCCGGGCTGTAACCCTAAAACTCAAAGGTGAACCTTCTTATTGCTATTTTCTTTTATAACAATTTATATAAGCAAATGTGTGTTTTCTTTGTTCATGGTAATTCGCGAAGACAAGATTTCTGCAGGAAGTTTTGATTTGAATAGGTGGCTTTTTGGAGGTTATGAAAAGGACGTTATAACTATGATTGCGGGGGGGCCGGGAAGCGGGAAAACCAATTTTGTTCTTCTTGCTGCGTGCAGTCTTGCAAAGAAAGGAGGAAAGGTTATTTTTATTGATACCGAAGGAGGATTTTCTGTTGATAGAGTTAGGCAAATTGTTGGAGATGCGGATTATGAAAAGATTTTAGGAAATATTTTAATTTTAAATCCAACAAGTTTTAATGAACAAAAAAAGGTTTTTGCGACTCTTCTTGAGAGCATTAAAAAAGAACACGCATCGCTTATTGTTGTCGACGGAATGGCGATGCTCTATCGATTAGAGAGAGGAGATGCGATGCAAACTGATGATGAGGATAAGGTACGAGTTATAAACAGGGAGGTTGCTTCGCAAATGAGAATACTTGCCGAGATTGCTCGAAAGCAGGAGATACCGGTTATAATTACAAACCAAGTTTATTCCGAGTTTCTTTCGGAAGAAGAATGGAAAAGCGGGAAGGAGAGAGCGACGAATATTGTTGGGGGAGATTTGTTCAAGTACTGGAGCAAGTGCATAATTGAGTTAAAGAATAATAATGGGAAGAGGAAGGCAATCTTGCTTAAGCACCGAAGTCTGCCCCAAAAAGAGATGAGTTTTGAGATAAGGAAGGAAGGAATTTTTAAGAGGGGTTTGTTTTAATTAAAGAGGGATAATGAAATCAGCAGAAAACATAAAATTTGAAGTGATAAAGAAGTTATCTCAGTTTAGGAGCAGATTTAAGGAGTTGGGAAAGGTTTCTAGGATTGATACGATTTCTCCGCCTTCGGTTTTTGTTGGGAGTAAATTAAGATATCCTACAGTAAATGTTGGGATTATGTCTCCTCTTGAACGGGATGAGAACGCTTGGGTTTATGATGCCGAAAAATATTGGACGCAGGAGAATTACGGAATTGCGGATGTTGTAAGACTGAGAGATAGTTTGCTTAATTCGAGATTTAGAGCAAATGTAAAAGATGTTAGGAATTCTGGAAAGTTTGTTCAGATTGCGCAGGAAATTGCAATTGCTTCTAAGCCTGTTGATGTTGAAATTGAACTTAAAAGGGGGGTGGATTTTAAGAGGAAACAGAATAGAGTTACAACTCCGCATAGTATGGGGGCTCCGCTTAAGAGTGCTAGGGTTGTGGGGAATGTTAAAGTTGATTTGCATGTTGATAAAGCGATAAACGATGAGATAAAGGCGGCAGAGGGAATTGAAATGTTGTATAAGAAGGGATTTGATGAGTATCCGTTAAATAAAATTTTGAGTGTTGGGGTTTTAGGATTGAAGAAGAATAAAAGATTTGTTCCAACAAGATGGAGTATTACAGCAACAGATGATACAATCGGAAAAATGCTTTTGAATAGAGTTCGGGATTACAAATGGATTGAAGATTATGAAATGTTTTATGGGGAGTTTCTCGGAAACCAGTATATTATAATGCTCTTCCCAAATGTTTGGAGTTATGAGTTATTTGAATTATACTTTCCTGGGAGTTCGTGGAATCCTTCTAAAGAAATAAAGGCTTCAACTGATTATGAGGATTTTTATGGAAGGAAGAGTTATGCTTCTTCTACAGCTGGAGGATATTATGCTACTCGTTTACCTATTTTGAAGTATTTGGATTCAATTAAAAGACAAGCTTCTGTTTTAGTTGTAAGAATCGAAACTCCTACTTACTGGGCGGCGCTTGGAGTTTGGGTTGTTAGAGAGAGTGTAAAAAAATCTCTTGGAAATGGCGCCAAAAAGTTTAATTCTCGAGAGGAACTAATAAATGTGGCAAAGCAAATCTCTCAAATAAAGTATAATTTTGATAATTCTTCTATTTTAGAAAGAAGTAAGTTGCTTAAAACCCTTTCCACACAGAGAAGATTGAATGATTTCTTTGTATAAAAATATTTATAAAGGTTAAATTTACCTATTACCTATGGGAATGAGTGATATGAAAGATCAATCTAATGCAGAGAGATGTCATCTTATGGAAAGTGCTTATTTTGAAAGACACCTTCCACCTGAAGAAAGAGCGATTAGGGAAGACAATCAGGCAGCGGATGTTTTGAATTGTAATGCTTCTGGTAAAAAAGATGTTTTTGAAACGATAGGGGAGCCCATTCCAACAATTAGTCTTGGTGGTGTTTCTCATCAGCTTGTTTTAGAGGATGGTTCTTTTTATTTGGTTTCTCCCGCTGGAGAAAGGTATGATATGGGGTCCAAAACTACTCGAGAGGCTTTTAGAGGTAGTTTAAAAGACTTAAGAAGAAAATTTTCTTCTTCTGATTAGTTATTTTTAGCTTCCTTCTTTTTACGGTATTCTTCTAAACGTTCTTTGTTTGTTTCACACTCAGTATTAAAACAGAAAATCCAGGGTTTCTTTCCTTTTCTTAAGGACATTAGCAATGGGAAACCGCACTTTTCACAAATATTATCTATCTTTTTTATTGTTCCGTTTGGAGGAAGGGAGTAAGTAGTTTTGCAGTTGGGATAAGCATCACATGCAATAAAACTTCTTCTATTTTTGCGTGAATAGGTTATTGCGAGATTTCCTTTCTTGCATTTTGGACATTGTACTAGAGTATTTTCTATTTTCTGTTGTTTTCTTTGTTTATTCTGGGCGTTAAGGAGTTCTTTTCCTATGCTTTTTTCTTTTTTTTCGAAATCTTTTGCAATCTCCGTTATTGTTTCTTTCGCCTCATTTATTATCTTTTCTTCTCTTTTTTCATAATCTCCCTTTGATTTGGTTATGGATTCCATTTCATTTTCGAATTTCCGTGTAAGCTTTTCATCAATTATTATTGGGGAGTATTTTTCAAGGGTTTCGATGAGGGACATTCCGAGGGGAGTGGCGGTTATGCTTTGCCCTTTTACATATCCTCTATCGTAGAGTGTTTCAAGAATATTTGCCCTTGTGGCTTTTGTTCCTAGATTTTTTTTCTCAAGCTCGGAGATTATTGATGCTGGTGAGAATCTCTTTGGGGGTTGGGTTTGTTTCTCTTCTATTCTGGAGTCTATAATCTCCACTTCCCCTTCCATGTCCGGAACTTCGGTTTCTTTTAGTTTGGAAGGATAAACTTCAAGCCACCCTTTTTTGCGTATAGCCGAACCCCTTGTTGAAAAGGTTAAATTGTTTTCTGTTATAGCGGCTATTCTTTTTTTGTCTATTATTGCGTCATCACAGAACAAAGAGAGAAATCTTCTTGCAATCAGATTGTAAATCTTTTCTTCGTCTCCTGAGAGAATTTGAAAGTTTCCGGTTGGGTAGATGGAAGGGTGTGCCGGGTCTGTTTTTTTACCTTCAATTGGTTTGTTTTTTGTTATTAATTTCTCGGCTTTGTATTTTTTTGCCATTGTTTCTAAGATTGTTTTGTAGTCAATTGAATCCGGAAGTTTTTGGGAAGAGGTTCTTGGATATGAGATTAGTCCTCCGAGATAAAGCGATTGTGCAGCTTGAAGAGTTTTTGAGGGAGTAATTCCATAAAATTTGTAGGCTTCTGTCTGCAGCGTTGTTAAATCAAATGGAGGATTTGGAGGGAGAATCTCTTCACTCTTAGTGGTTGAGGCTTGTGCTTTTTGTCCTTTTAGGTTCTCAAACTTTTTTAGCTCTTCCTTGTCCCAATTTGGGACCCCTTCGGGGCTAAAAATATCTTTAACATATTTTAATTCTAGTTTGTTTTTTCCATTGCTGATTGTTATGAATGGCTGCCAATAGGTTTCTGTCTTGAAGTTTAGTATCTCTCTTTCTTTGTCTACAATTAGTTTTAGTGCTGGGCCCTGAACCCTTCCAATAGACATTATTCTGAAGCTTCCGGTTGTTTTTATTGCGTTCATTAGCGCTCTTGAGAGATTTATACCGTAAAACCAATCTAAGTAGTTACGTGTTTCTCCCGCAATTGCTTGTGCCCAGTCGAGATGGGGTTTTTTATTTTCGTAAGCATCATTTATTTCTTTTGTAGTAAGAGTTGAGAACTTCATTCTATTTGCGTCTTTTTGTCCGCAGATATATCTTACAACATTTAATCCTATAACTTCTCCTTCAATATCATAATCCGTTGCGATTGTAATACTTCTCGCATTTTTTGCAAGTTGTTTTATTGTATCATAATACCTTTTTGTGAAATCGCCTTTTCTTGCGAGGTAATTTGGAACCCATCCAATATCAAAAATAGGAATTTGGGAACCCATAACTTTTTGTTTTAAAGTTAACAAGTGTCCGACTGCGCAGGCAACTACAATCTCTTTTCCGTTTTTGTTTAAATCATAGTAAGAAACTTTATTTGAAACTCTCTGGGTTGCTTTTCCTAAGGCGGTTGCAATTTTGTTTGCGGCTTGCGGTTTTTCGGTTATTATTAATTCATAACCTTCTGATTTAAGACTTATTTTTTCTGGAGAATATTTTACTTGTTTTGTGGTTGTTCGTGGGGATTTTGTTTTTCTTATTTTTGTTTTTAGGGAAGGTTTTCTTGAACGAGTTTTTCCTCTTGTTTTTTTTGGAACATTCTCTGAACTTTCAACACCCTCAATACTTTCTAAATCTCTCCTATCTGGTTTGTTGTAAGCTTTTTCTACGGTTCCTTTAACAATTTCTTTTTCAGATAGTTGTGGTTTTACTTCAATTTCGATAGATTTTTTTAGAAATTCCTTTCTGGGTAACGGGGGTCTTATTTGTTTTTCCGTTGTGTTCTTAAGGTCATCTTCGTCCACGGGGAAGTAGTTTTCGGCTGTCTTCTCCGCACGGGATTTTTGTTTCTTTTTCACTATGAAACCTCTGCGGTTAATTCTTTATCTTTGAGATTATTTATAAAGTTGTTGGTTTAAATCTCAAACACCTTCGGCTTTCTTGAAACGTTAATAATTCTTGTTTTTCCTATCTTTTCTTCTATGCCTCCGGCTTCGTGGATGTGCGAACTGATTAAAATATCCGGATGAAATTTATCAATTGCTTTTCTTACCGCCTTGCTTCCTGGCCATCCAGAGAACTCTGCCTTGCTCCCATGATGATGCATGTGGGTTACCATTATTTGTTTCTTCAAGTCTTTTATTTTATCGTGTCCTTTTCTTAGAAGTTCAAATATTTCTGAATCTTTTGTCTGATTTATTCCAATATCTGCGGAGCCCGCTCCAAAAACACCCAAATCGTATTTTTGAAAAGAATAGCCATGAATGTTTTTTGTGTTTGAGTACATATCTGCAAGAAAATTTATTGTTGCAACCGATTCATGGTTGCCCGGAATGATTAAAACCTCTTTCTTCGCTTTGAGGAATGGGCCGATTAGGTTTTTTGTTGAGGTTTCTGCAAAAGTTAAGTCTCCCGCTAAAATTACTAAGTCAATATTTTCCTTTTTGGCTCTTTCGGCTAGTTTTTTAACTAATCCAGTATCTCCATGGATATCTCCTATTGCTAGAATCTTGGTTTTACCTGATTTTGTAACCATAATTAATTGAGAGAGTCTTTGTTAATAAAATTATTTGTTTTGATTATTTTTACCTAAATTTTTATTACTGGCTGTGGACGAATATAATACTCCAAAACATTTAAAAGGACACTACCATCTGAATATATAGTTTAAAACACATACATCCGAAAATGAAAGACAATTTCGACATCTTTTTCAGGAGAAAGCCGGCACTAATGTTGGTATCTTTGAAGAAGAACAATAGGATGAGGTATGGTAGTGTTTTGGCTAAGGAAGTGGATTGCACTTATAGCCACGCAGTGAAGATATTGCAAACGTTGGAAGAGCTTAAGTTAGTGGATTTTGAAAAAAAGGGGCGAATTAAACTAATAAAGCTCACCAAGAAAGGAATAGACGTCGCGGATGCAATAGATAATATACAGAAGCTGGTTAAATAAACCAGAACTACCGCCCCTGAAAGAATAGTTTCTATAATTTGTAAACGTTAATGAATCTTTTGTTCTTTGAGAAGTTTTTTAAACAGATTTATTTTAAGATTATTATGGCTCCGTAGCTCAGCTTGGTAGAGCACCGGACTCTTACGAAACGAAGTTGAGTCCTGAGAAAGGACAGGCTTTCGAAGAAATCCGGGTGTCGTGGGTTCAAGTCCCATCGGGGCCATTTAGAACTATCTATAAGATCTCCAGGTGTGATCGCACTTGGTACACTTAAAGAATTTGGTTTCGGCTTCATCTGAAGCTCTTGTTTGAACTGTCCAGAAATAGGCTTTTTCATTTCCACACTCTTTACATTTTTCGTTAACTATTGGACGAGTTTCGGCATCTTTTGTAGAGACAACAACAACTTCCTTTCTTTCATTTAAAGACTCGGAGGTTTTAATTTTCATTTTACCTTTAGAAGAATAACTGCATCTAGGGCATCCAGCGTTCTTCGCTTTCTGGACAAGTATCGCTCCGCATTTTGGACAAAACTCCATTGGTTGTTTTAATAAGCACCTTTTTTAAACGTTTGTAATAGAGGGGCTATTTATTCGAGGTTTTTAATACTTTTGATTAGTTTTCCTCGCAGAAACCTCTCTCTGAAGAAGGCTTTTGATATTCAAAGAAGATTAATTTTACCCATCCGAGATAGGGAGCTAGTTTGAAAACAGCTTTTCCTATTAGTTGATTTTCGCGTATTTCTCTTTCTGCGGGAAGTTGTCCGTTGTTGTTATCTCCTTCCGTTGAGAATATCTTTTCCCCTGTTGAAGAATCTTCTCTAATAGAGATTATTCTATGGATTATCGGAATTTTTTGATTTGCACTAAAGATAATTATATCCCCAACCTTTAATTTATCTGGATTTGCTCCAAGGATAAATAATATATCTCCTTTATTGAATCCGCGTCTCATTTTGAAATCCGAAAATTCTTTTTGAGTTATGTTTAATTCGTTGTATTTTCCTTCGTGAGTTTGCCACCATCCGTCAAAACTTGAAAGGAGGTTTCCGTCGTGGTACATGGAGCAGGATTCCACTATTGCGAGAGGAAGAGTCGTTCCTGTTAATAACCCTAAAACCGGAAAGAAAATGAATTTTATGAATATGAACAAAACAACTATTGAGAATAACCATCCTTTCCATGAGTCATCTTTCCAAAGAAGATTCCAGAATTTTTTCCAAATCTCTTTTATTTTCATAAAGGAGTTAGTTATTGAGCGTTTTTAAGGGTTTTTCTCGGTTGGAGTAATCCCGAAAGATTTAAATAGTATACACTTCCCTGTATACACTATGTCAGATATATTTGATAATACTATTTTATGCAAGAAATGCAATACAAAAATGCAAAAAGCGCAAGTTGCACGAAATGGATTTATTCTTAGAGCGGTTATTTGTCCTAAATGTCATGATAAAATTATTCACCCTGTCGACGAGCAGGAATATTTGAAATATGTTGGATTAAAGAATAAACAATTTACTGTTAAGATGAGAATGGTGGGTAATAGTTATGCAATTTCTATTCCAAAAGAGATTGTTTCTTTTATGGGTGAACAGAGAAAACTCATGGACGATATGGTTAATTTGTGTTTTGAGGAAATGGGAAAGTTAAGTCTTAATTTTCACGAAGTCGAGGGAAACGAAATTAAAAAGGAGATAAAAAGATAATGCCTAAAGAAAAGAAAATACAATTGAAGGTTGTTGAAGCTTTGCAAGATGATGCTTACAAAGGAGTTGCAAGATTAGATGAATCTATAATGCGACAACTTGGAATTTCTAGGGGGGATGTAATTATTATCCGAGGTGGAAGAGAAACTGTTGCAATTGCGGATAGAGCTTATCCGGCAGATATCGGACAGGGAATACTTAGAATTGATGGTATTCTCAGAAAAAATTCTAAATCTGGTGTTGGTGATTTGGTTTATGTCATTCCTGCTGAGATTAAGGAAGCGAAGAAAATTACTATTGCTCCTGCTCAAAAAGGGATTATGGTTCAGGGAGATCCAGAAAGTTTGAGGAGAGGACTTTTGGGAAGAGCTGTAATGAAAGGAGATATTGTTATGCTTGGAGGAGTTCAGAGAAGAAAAGATTTGTTATCAGAGGATTACGGAGAGTTGAATGATATGTTTGGAGATATTTTTGAGAATATGGGATTCGGAGGAAATTTAGGAGGAGGAATTACCCAGATAAAATTTATGGTGGTAAATTCAAGTCCAATCGGTCCGATAATTATTACGGAGAATACAGAAGTTTCTCTTAATCCTAAGGCCGTTGAAACTTCTGGAGATAGTTTTCAAGAAATTCATTATGAGGATATTGGAGGATTAACCGAAGAGATAAAGAAGATAAGAGAGATGGTAGAAATTCCTATGAAGCACCCTGAAATTTTCCAAAAATTAGGAGTTGAGCCACCTAAAGGAGTTTTACTGCACGGACCTCCTGGCACAGGTAAAACTCTTTTAGCTAAGGCGGTGGCAACTGAAACGGAAGCAAACTTTATTTTGCTGAATGGTCCAGAGATAATGTCAAAGTTTTATGGTGAATCCGAAAAGAAAATAAGAGATATCTTTGAAGAAGCAGAGAAGAACGCTCCTTCCATAATTTTTATAGATGAAATTGATGCAATTGCTCCAAAGAGAGAGGAAGTTCATGGAGAGGTTGAAAGAAGAGTTGTTTCGCAGATATTAACAATGATGGATGGGTTGAAAGCTCGTGGAAAGGTTATTGTTATTGGAGCAACAAATAGAGTTAATGCCCTAGATCCAGCATTAAGACGTCCGGGAAGATTTGACAGAGAAATTGAGGTAGGTGTTCCAAGTAAGGAAGGAAGATTAGCAATTCTTAAGATTCATACAAGAGGTATGCCTTTAACAAAAGATGTTGATTTAGTTAAGATAGCAAATTTAACTCATGGATTTGT
>Ga0268280_1000751_pt1 | contig 24615 bp, 24 predicted proteins | sample saktaG_9_FD_190139 | JGI IMG/M metagenome (GOLD analysis project Ga0268280, IMG submission 190139) | Saline water microbial communities from Sakinaw Lake, British Columbia, Canada - sak_2011_5_24_40m | ecosystem: Environmental > Aquatic > Non-marine Saline and Alkaline > Saline ... | reverse complement strand
TAAACGTCTTTAACAGGATCGATCTATGTATAGAAGGTTATTGCTTATAGGCTCGGGTAATTTCGTCAACGAGATAAAGCCCGCATTGTCCGGGCTTGCTCTTGAGATAGAGATAGCGAACACTCTTCCGGAAATAGGTCCAAAATTAAGAATGAAAGGGATCGACTTAGCCATACTAGACCATGATTCGATCAAAAACGCCCTACCCATCCTTCAGAGATCGAAGGTAAATTTCGTAGTACTATCAAGCAAAAAAAACATAGAAGCCATCTCCCGCGCCAAAGCTTTCGGCGCATCCGACTATATTTTAAAGCCTTATAATATCAGGGAGCTGAATCTCGAACTTAGCGCGATATTGAATAATAAGATAAGGGTCTCTTGCATAGGCGGCGGGACCGGGTTATTCAATCTTTTGATGGGGCTTAAGAGCGTTCCGGGAGTGATCCCGGCATCCATAGTGAGCATGACGGATGACGGCGGTTCCTCGGGCCGATTGAGAACTTCCTTCGGAGTGTTGCCGCCGGGAGACGTGCGCCGTTCGCTCGTGGCGCTTTCCAACGCTCCCGAAGTCATGAACGAACTCATGACATACCGTTTCGATAAAGGAGGCTGTTTTATAGGGCACAACCTCGGTAATCTGCTGATAACGGCTCTTGCCAAGATAAAAGGCTCCATGTCCGAAGCTGTAAGCGGCCTGGGCGATATACTAAATATTCAGGGCATAGTGCATCCCGTTTCAACTACAAAGTCAAAATTGTGCGCCCTCTTCGAGGATGGCAGGATCATAAAAGGAGAGAGCAATATCGATCTGTGCAAAAACAGGCCTTCGGCATTACGGATAAAAGACTGCTGGCATGAACCGGAGTCAAAATGCGATATCGGCGCGTATTCTTCTATAATAAATTCTGATTTTGTCATTATAGGGCCAGGTGACCTTTTCACGAGCGTTATAACAAACCTTTTGATAAAAGATATAAGGCGGGCGGTCGCGGAAACCAAAGCGAAGAAGATATACATATGTAATTTGATGACGAAACCCGGTGAGACCTCGAATTTCGATGCGATCGATCACATTAAGAAGATATTAAAGTATCTTAAGGGGGATCATCTCGACTATATCGTGATATCTGATAATAATAGACTTTCGATGGATTCGGTATTAAGATATTCGAAGAAAAAGCAATTCCCGGTCAAGGTGGGCTATTTAGGCGCCATAAGAAAGATCACAAAGGCGAAGATCATCGTAGCCGATGTCGCCCACGAGAGAGAACTGATACGGCATGACAGTGAGAAGTTACAAGATGTCATATATAGGATGATAAAAGAGAAAGGTTAGTCGATCATATGAGTAAGCCGCATATACTTTTATAGATGACGAAAAGCTTGCCACGGATCTGATCTCCACGAGATTGAAAGCGAATGATTTTGATGTATCCGCCGCCAATAGCCCGGAAGCGGCATTGGATTTTCTGAAAACGAATAAGCCGGACCTGATACTTCTGGACTTCGTCATGCCCGGTATGAACGGTTACGAAGTCCTGGAGAAGATCCGCTCTGGAAAAGGGACTAAAGATATACCGGTCATAATGCTTACGGCAAAGATGGTGCAGGCCGATAAAGTCAAAGCGCTGAATAAGGGGCTGGACGATTACATGACCAAGCCCTATGATGCCGAGGAGCTTTTGGCCAGGATACGCGCGGTGCTTAAGAGGTCAAAAACTTGCGAAGTTAAAAATATAAAAGAGATAAAAAATGTACTGGTAACCGGGGGCGCCGGGTTCATAGGTTCCGTATTGACGGGGGCTCTATTAAAGAATAAATATAATGTGACGGTAATTGATGATTTTTCAACGGGCCGTAAAGAGAATCTAGAAAAATTCTCCGATGATAAGAATTTTCATTTGATCACGGGATCGATCACCGACGAAGCCTTGGTGGCCAAAGCGGTAGAAAAGTGCGACATAATATATCATCTTGCCGCCACCGTCGGAGTGAAGAACGTGGTGGAGAATCCCCTCGAAACTATAATATACGATACGATCGGCACGTCCATAATTTTAAAATACGCCTCCGCCAACGGCGTCAAGGTTGTGATGACCTCCACTTCCGAAGTTTATGGTAAGAGCGAAAAATATCCCTTTAAAGAGGATGAAGACGTTATCCTGGGTCCGCCCGATGTGAACAGGTGGAGCTATGCCTGCTCAAAACTGCTCGATGAGTTTTTCGCCATAGGATATCACAGGCAACGCGGCCTTCCCGTAGTTATCGTGAGGCTATTTAACGTCGTAGGTCCTGGGCAGCTCGGAAGATACGGCATGGTCATACCGCGCTTTTTCAAATTCGCGATGAAGAATGAGCCTATGCCTGTCTATGGTGACGGAGAGCAGGTACGCTGTTTCACATATGTGGATGATGCTATCGATATGATTATAAGGCTGGCCGGAATAGAAAAGGCTAACGGTGAAGTGATAAACTTAGGCTGTGAAAACGAGATATCTATAAAAGATCTCGCCGAGGAGATAAAGAGGATAACCGAAAGCTCGTCCAAAATAGTCTTCGAGCCGTACCAAAAGTATTATGGCGCCAATTTCCAGGACATAAAAAAGAGGGTGCCGGACCTGACGAAACTTAAAAGGATAGCCGGCTCTGTGCCCAAGACGAGCCTTAAAGAGATACTGGAGAAGACGAAAGAGTATTTTGAAGAAAATCCGGAAGCTTTGGAAGGGATCTGATAATGGCAAAGAAGAAGATATTGGTAGTTGATGATGAGGTAGATTTTGTAGAGCTGATCACGTTAAGGCTAAAGGCCAACGATTATGACGTCATAACGGCAAATAACGGCAAAGCTGCCCTCGATAGAGTGAAAAAGGACAAGCCTGACGCGCTGCTTTTAGACATAATGATGCCGGAGATGGACGGCCTTACCGTACTTAAAAAGATACGCTCGGAAGATGCGAGGATACCCATCTTTATCACAACCGCATTCTCTAATGAGGAGAGAATAAAGATCGCGGGAGCATACAACGCCAACGGATTTATTGTCAAGACCCAGGACCTGGGTAAAGAGATAAAGAATATAACTCAGGCTATAGAGATAGTCGAAAAGTTCAAGGAAAAAAATGCTTAAAAATAGGGACAGCGCCCCTTTTTCTATCGTTCTCCTGAACGAAAAAAGGGCGCTGTCCCTATTTTTCCTATTTTTCGTAAGCGTATGCTCTTTGGCCCACGCCGCCGAACAGGCGTCTGTAGAAGGCTTAGTCCAGAGGCTCACCCCGCCGCTTGCCGTGACCGCAGAAAAAGAACCGAGAGAAGATAGTTGGTATTACGATGTCTATTACGAACCCGGCGATGTGCTCCAGGGCACAAAGACCGGCCATTGGAATGAACTCGATTATACTTTCGGGTACATCCGCAAAAATATCACCGGCTATATGTTGATATCACAACAGGAGAGATTTGACAATAAAGACAATGCGGCCGCATTGGGCACGTATATAAATATAGACAAGGACCAGTACGTGCATTTCGAAGGCGGTTTGGGATGGGGAGGCAAGATGTTCTTATACCAATTCCAATCTATCGGTGAATACGGTCACAGAATATATGAAAATCTTTTCGGACAGATAGTATATACATACCGTAATTACAGGCCGGGCGATGATACGCATCTGGTCAGTCCCGGACTGATATATTATTTCGGTGATAGTTATATCAGCGCGAATTACGGCGCCAGCTACATGGAGAGTCATGATACCGCTTCTATCGGTGTATTTAAAGGCGACTTCGCGATAACAAAGTTCCTTCGCTGGAACTGCGGCGTAGCCGTGGGCGGCAGGCTGTATGACATACTTGGCACGGACGCAAAAGACGAACAGGGATATATACTATTTACGGGGGTTAACATCAATCTCTATAAAGGCGTAAGCTGCCGGTTCGGCTATATTTACGGAACCGAAGAGCCGAAGTTCATAAAGCGCAGTATCTATTACGCCGTCTCGGCAAAATTCTAGATGTATAACTATTATGCCGGAACAATCTGGGCAGTTAATGCCGTTCTCCTCCTTCTCGTAATAGCAACATCCGCGGTTATATATTTCTCGGCCGCATTTAAGGAGCGCCTTTGGCAGGTCCGTCGCCGGGCCTTGTTGGAGATAAAGAGAGACATCTACGAAGTGGTTCTTTCCGGAAAAGCGACTTCAGGATCCGTCTGCCAGCCCTTTATTGATAATATCACGCCGCAACAGTTCATAGATATAGCCACCAACAGGAGCATCGACGCCGCGTTCTTCAACAAATCCGAACAACAGTTGATAAAAAATTGCTTTAATTCACCGGAGAAAGCCGAAGGATTTGTAAAGATAGCCAAGACCGCAAAGAACAAGTGGCGCAGGATTGAAGCGATGCTTTGCCTAGGTTATGCCAACATAACTTCGACGATAGACCTGCTTGATAAAGCGCTTTCAAGCCGCGATGAGGACGTAGTCTATTTTGCCATGATATCCCTGGCGCAGATAAAGACTGTCGGATCCGCGAAAGCGCTTTTGGGATTTCTGCGCAGCAGGCCTTCAAATAGCTATAAAGTGGCTTCGATACTCTCCGGATTCCCAAAAGATATAGCGGACGAAGTCATTAAATTGACCGCCGATAAAGATCCGGAAGTCCGCTTAAGCGCTGTTACAATATTGTCAAAATTCGCTTCCGGACATCATATTAAGAAACTGGGATCGCTTGCCTGGGATGTGTCTGCAGAGGTCCGCGCGGCCGCCTGTGACTGTCTGGGTAACATCGGCGCTAAAGAGATGCTTGTAGAATGCCTCAAAGATAGCAGTTGGCTTGTAAAAAGGCACGCTATCCTTGCGCTCGAAAAAGCCATTGGCGCAGGCGCGGTGCCGGAGGTGATAGGCCTGATAAATGACGCGTCATGGTCGGTGGTCGACGCGGTAAAAGACGTCATGACGGTTCATATAAAAGAATCCTTGCCATATATAGAAAAATTCATCTCCGGTGAAGATTATATACCGAAAAAATATTCTATCATAGTTCTTAAGAATTCGCTCAAGAGCCTCGATCCGTCTACAAAAGCGCAAGTAATCGGAATTTTGTCCAAAACAGATAGCGGGTAATGATATATGTTCGTCCCTAGTATAATATACGCCGTTTTTATAATCTCGCTCGGCTACTTCGTGATCCTCACGGCGTTTTATCTCTTTCTTGCGCTGATAGGGTCTTTTGAGGGGATAAGAAGAGAATCGCAAGGCGAAGGCGAGGACTACCCTCTATTTTATCTATCCACCCTAAAGCTCTCCGTATCCATAATCATGCCTGCGCGCAATGAAGAGGAGTGGATATCCGATTCGTTGAAGTCACTCATAAACCTGAACTATCCGGAATTCGAGATCATAGTCGTGAATGACGGCTCTACCGACAAGACACTTGAGAAGCTCAATGATCTGCTAGATCTTAAACCGATCGACCTTGTCTACGTACGCCATTATAAAGACGGAAAGGTGAACGAGATTTTAAGAAGCGAAAAATATCCCAATGTAACCGTAATAAATAAAGAGTCCGGACATAAGAAGGCGGGCGCCGCGAACGCGGGACTGAACATAGCCAGATACGATTACATATGCGTCATGGATGCGGATACCGTATTAGAAAGAGACTCTCTGCTTAAGGTCATGGCGCAGGTTGATAAGGACCCGGATAAGATCATAGGCGTGGGAAGCTATTTTGGGCTTGTGAACGGCTGTAAAATAAAAGACGGAATGATCGTGGATCATAGCTTTTCCTATAATCCGGTGATCGCTTATCAGAATATTGAATACATGAGATCCTTGATCGGTAACCGGCTGGCTTGGAGTAAATATAACGCGATGCCGAACGTGGCCGGAGGATTCGGCGTATGGCGTAAAGACATACTTTATGAATTGGGCGGATATTCAGTTGACTTCACATGCGAGGATATAGAGTTCACGTTCCGGGCACACGATTATATGGCCAAACATAAAGAGAAAGGCTATAAAATACTGATGCTGCCTTACCATGTCGGATGGACGGAAGGGCCGAGCAACATAAAGTCTCTTATCCTGCAGCGAAACCGATGGCAGAGGGTCGTTGATGAGACCATATGGCATTACAAATACATGATATTCAATCCAAAATACGGTTTCTTCGCGTTTCTCGTATTGCCGTATTTTTTGCTCTATGAAGTCCTGGGGATTTTTATGGAGGTTATCAGCCTGATATTCGTCACCGCGGGTTGGATAATGGGCGTTCTCGAAATAAACGTCTTCCTTGCCTATCTTTGCTTTATGCTCCTATCCCAGGCTTTTTCGTCATTACTCTGTATATTATCTTTCGTTGAAGGGCAGAGGCTATTCAGGATAAAATACGTAATGTACCTCGTCGCGCTTACGCTCGTAGAATTCTTCTGGTACAGATGGTTCATCAGCCTGGCCAAGCTCACAGGAACGGTCGATTTTCTGCGCAGAAAGAGAACGTATGATATGTATGTGCGCGCAAAGCGCGCTTGACAGCTTGACAGCAAAAAATTGACAAATGTCCGGAAAGTAGTATAATAAAAGGGCGTAAGAAAAAGACTACGATGTCTTCTGGTAAAGTATGCTAGAAGACATCTTTGTTTTATATGGAAAAAAACATTCTTCTTTCAATAATATTCGTGCCGGTGGTAGGGGCGTTCCTGCTTCCTATCCTCAGGGGTATATCAAAAGAGCTAAGAAACGCGGCGGCCCTACTGACGGTGCTCGTCTCTCTTGTCGGCTCGTGCATGCTCGCGCCTCATGTGCTCGCGGGGAACAAGATCACCATATTTAAAACGTTCCCTCTCGGGTTTAATTTTGTCCTCACCGCAGATATATTGGCCGTATTTATGGCTATCGCTTCATCTTTGGTTGGCGCGATAATCGTCCTCTACTCCTTCGGATATATAAGCCACTATAAAAATCAGAATGAATATTATTTCTTAGTCGTGCTCTTCCTGGGCTCGATGATGGGGATAATATTCTCCGCTGACCTTATATTCATATATCTCTTCTGGGAGATGACCGCCATAGCGAGCTGGAGATTGATAGGGTTCTTTAGAGAGCCGCGGGATGTCCTGCGCGCGGACAAGGCGTTCTTAGTCACCGTATTTGGCGCACTCGTGATGCTGATAGGTTTCATCATGGTCTACCAGAGCACAGGCTCTTTTGATCTAGCCGCGATAAAAGAAGCTTTAAAGACGAATCCCGTTTCGAACATAGCGGTCATATTGATACTCGTCGGGATATTATCAAAATCTGCCACGCTTCCTTTTCATACATGGCTTCCGGACGCGGGCGTTGCCCCAAGCCCGGTGACGGCCCTGCTCCACGCTGCGGTCCTGGTCAAAATAGGAGTCTATGTATTTGCCAGATTATTCATAGTCACATTTACTCTTCCGCCGATATGGCATGTGATAGTGCCATGGATAGCGGCGGTGAGCGCACTGGTTTCGGCGGGTGCGGCACTAGTAGAGACCGATATGAAGCGTATAATAGCATATTCGACAATAAGCCAGATAGCCTTCATATTCTTAGGCTTTGCCGTTGGCACAGAGATCGGCATAGCGGGAGCTCTTCTCTACATATTGATGCACGGCCTGGCTAAAGGCGGGCTCTTTCTCTGCGCGGGCATAGTGGAGCAGAATACAAAGACCAAAGATATAACCCAGCTTGGAGGCCTCATAGCTACTATGCCTGTCACCGCGATATCGTTCTTATTCTGCGCCTTCTCCGTCATGGGTATCCCGCCATTCGGCGGATTCTTTTCAAAATATATGGTCATATCGGGTACCGTGGATTCCGGCCAGATTCTATTGATGATAACATTTTTGGCGGGAGCCATCATGACCATCCTATATCTCTTCAGATTATTCAATATGATATTTTTAGGCTCTCCCAAATTCGCGCACGCCCCCGAAGGTTCTCGCGTGATGGTATTTTCGGTCGCCCTATTGGCGGCAATATCGTTGGCCGCCGGGATATATATATATTATCCATCGTCATTCGTTCAAGTCGCTGTTAAACAGATGCTGGGTGCGGCATGACCAATAACATTATCCTCTTACCTATATTGATACCGATAGCGGCGGCCATCGCGATATTTTTACAAAATAGGGGACAGCGCCCTATTTCCAATCTGAGTGTGGGTAGAAATAGGGCGCTGTCCCCTATTTTAAAAGAGGCCATAGTTCTGCTAGCGGTTCTGGCGAATCTCTTTGTCGCGATCAAGCTTTTCGGTCAGAATATAAATTATTCCGTTCCCTGGGCCGGATTTGGCCTGGAGTTTACCCTCCGTAACTATCAGTTCAGTTCTTTCATAATGTCCGCAGTAGCGGTATTCGGCGCTCTGATCACTCTCTATTCGACCGCTTCTTTGCGCGACAAAGGCTACGCAAAACTTTTTTATATCTATCTATTGATATCGATCGCGTTCGCGAATGGTGTGGTGCTTGCGGACAATCTTATACTTTTATTATTCTTCTGGGAAGGTCTGCTCCTTACGTTATTCGGCATGATCGCTATAGGGAATCCGAATGCCTACAAGACCGCGACAAAGGCGTTCATCATAGTCGGTGTCGGCGACCTGTGTCTTATGGCGGGCATGGCCATAGCGGGAAAGATGGCGGGCACTCTCACCATATCGCAAATAAACCTTTCTATCTCGGGCCTAGGCGGGCTGGCATTCATATTTATGATGATAGGGGCCATATCCAAATCGGGCTCGATGCCTTTCCATACATGGATCCCGGATGCAGCCGTTGACGCGCCGCTTCCGTTCATGGCCATCATACCAGGCGCTTTTGAAAAACTTTTGGGCATATATCTACTTGCCCGCATATCTCTCGATATCTTTAAGCCTAGTCCGCACTCCTGGGCGAGCATGCTCCTCATGATACTGGGGGCGATAACGATAATTTTTGCCGTAATGATGGCGCTTATACAGAAAGATTACAAAAGACTTCTCTCTTATCATGCCATAAGCCAGGTAGGCTACATGGTGCTCGGCATAGGGACATTTGTTCCGGCCGGCATAATAGGCGGTTTATTTCATATGTTGAATAACGCCATGTATAAAAGCTGTCTCTTCTTGACCGGCGGCTCCGTTGAAAAACAGGCCGGGAGTACGGACCTTGAGAAGCTGGGCGGTTTGGCGTGGAAGATGCCTGTGACATTCGTGTGCTTTCTCATAACTGCGCTATCGATATCCGGCGTGCCGCCATTTAACGGATTCTTTTCCAAAGAGCTTATCTATGACGGAGCGCTTGAAAGAGGATGGATATTTTACGCGGCCGCCGTCATCGGGTCATTTCTCACGGCGGCATCTTTCCTAAAATTGGGCCATGCCGCCTACTTCGGTAAAAATAGGGACAGCGCCCTATTTTCTACCGGACCAAGTACTAAAATAGGGCGCTGTCCCTATTTTTCGATCAAAGAAGCGCCCCTGGCAATGCTCGTACCTATGGTGATCATTGCGCTTGCATGTATACTATTCGGCGTATGGAATTATTTGCCGATAAAATATCTGATCCAGCCGATATTGGGAGAGCATCTTCTCGAAGGGCGTAATTTTTACGGCTTCCCGACTAACGCAATGCTCGTTATAATCACAATATTGGTTTTGATAGCGGCCGTCATCAACCACCTGTACGGGGTTAAAAGGACCGGAAGCGCTCTCAGGGCAGTTGAACATATACATTACGCGCCCATCCTCTCAGGGATATATGCAAAAGCCGAGAGGGGATGTTATGACCCATATGAAATAGGGCGAAGGATAGTTAAGCTCTTCTCCCGGGCGATGTGGGGCATAGATAAAGCGATAGACTGGATATATAACGATCTTGCGCCAGGATCGGCGTATTTTATAACGGGCAGGATAAGAAAATTGCACGACGGGAATTACAAGACCTACATGGTCTGGTCGCTCGCGGCCGCCGGTATCATACTTATATTTTTTATACGATGCCATCACTATTCATTTTAATACCCATATTCGGAATAATCATACTGAACCTTCCATTCGGAAGGCTCCTGAAGAGGTGTGCCTTCTGGTATGCGTTCGCATTATTTTCTCTCCAGATAATCCTAGCCATAACTCATAACCCGTTCTTCTGGAGTGGCGAGTTGGAATCGATCTCCAAGTTCTTCAATGTCAGTTTTACGATAGACCATCTGGGATTTTTAATGCTCTTGTCTATAGGCATAGTCTGTCTTTCAAGCCTGGTGGTATCCCGGTATGTGATAACGGATGAAGACGAGAGGTTCAATTTTATAAATCTACTGATAATAGCTTCCATAGGGCTATGCGGGATAGTGATGGTGAAAGACATATTCTCCATGTATGTATTTCTCGAGGTGACGGCCGTGTCGTCATTCATATTGATAGCGTTTGACAGGGGCAGGCACGCGCTCGAGGGCGCTTTTAAGTATATAGTTATGTCCTCGGTAGCTTCTATAATGATGCTCTCGTCAATAGCGCTATTTATCCTTCTTTCGGGCGACACGTCGTTCGCTTCCGTAGGAGCGGCCCTGAAAGGCTCAGCGCCCGGTGTCATATCGCAGCTGGCCATAGTAATATTTCTATGCGGCCTCTTTATAAAAGGAGGACTCGTTCCTTTTCACGGGTGGCTTCCAGACGCCTATGCTACGGCCCCGGCCCCGGCAGCGGTATTGCTGGCCGGCATAATAACTAAAGCATGCGGCGTCTATACGCTGATCAGGCTCGTCACGTCGGTATTCGGTTTTAGCTCGGAGATAAAGGCGGTGCTTCTCGTGGTAGGAACCCTATCGGTCCTCGTTGGAGCTTTTGCGGCGCTCGGCCAGAATAATTTTAACAGGATGCTAGGATATTCAAGCATAAGTCAGATCGGTTATATAATCTTAGGGTTGGGCACGGGTACAGCTCTCGGAATAGCCGGCGCTGCGTTCCACATATTCAATCATGCAATATTTAAGTCGCAGTTATTCGTGAACGCTGCGGCAGTGCGCGTAGCTACGGGCACAAAGGATATGAACGATATGGGCGGGCTGTCTTCTAAGATGCCCGTTACTGGAGCTACATCGATCGTGGCGATGCTCTCCACATGCGGGGTGCCGCCTATGGCGGGATTCTGGAGCAAGCTAATCATTATAGTAGCGTTATGGAGATCCGGTAACCAGATTTATGGCGTAATAGCGATATTGGCCAGCATATTGACATTGGCCTATATGCTCTCCATGCAGCGCAGGGTCTTCTTCGGTAAGCTAGGACCCGGGCTTGAGAATGTAAGAGAAGCAAATTTTGGATTTTCGGCCGTTTCGATAGCGCTTTCGGTAATAACGATAGCGGCGGGCGTATGTTTTCCCGCGATCTTCAATAAGTTCCTTATGCCGTTGGCGGAAATGTTCTTACACTAAAAGAGATATAAATGACACTCATAGATATTATACTTCTTACAGCGATGGTAGTGGCGGCTTCATGGACCGTCATGACGAGGAGCCTCTTAAAATCCACGATAGGGCTCGCTCTTACGAGTGCCATCATAACTATCATAATGTTCCGGCTCGATTCGCCTCTTGCCGCCGTATTTGAATTATCCGTTTGCACAGGCCTGATAACGGCTGTATTTGTCAGCACGATAAGTTTGACGAAGCCGCTAACGCACAAGGAGATAATAAAATTATCCAAGGACAGGGCGAAGAGGTTCTGGTATATGCCCGTTATAATGCTGGCAGTCGGAGCGGCGCTTATCTCTGTAAAATTGCCGGTAGATTTCAAGATGCCTTTGAAGCTGGCCCAAAGCGATGTGCGCAGCGTCCTGTGGAATTCAAGGCAGCTCGATATCTTCGGACAGATAGTGGTCTTATTAGCGGGAGTCTTCGGCATAGTTCTCTTATTTAAGGAGAGAAAGAAAAAATGATGGGAGCTAATTGGCAGATCTTTACAGGCTTCTCTTTATTCGTGATCATGGTATTGATCGCAGGGCTTTACTGTATCCTCGTGACGCGTAATCTCATGAGGGTGATCATAGGATTAGAGCTTCTCATTAAGGCAGTCACTCTTCTTATCATAGTGGCCGGCTATGTGACCGGCCAGACGGCGCTCGCGCAGTCGCTCGTGATAACGCTCATAATAATAGAGGTAGTGGTAATAGCAGTAGCTGCCGGCGTAATATTAAGCATATACAGACATAATGAATCGCTTGCCGCGAGTAATCTGACCAGCCTTAAAGGATGAGAGCATAATGGACAAATTTATATTAACTCCGCCGGTTGCTTTTATAATAATATTGGTTGCTACGATGCTGCTGTCCGGCCTTTTGGCAAAATTATCGTTCAAGGCAAGAAGCGGGGAGAATGCCTCAACGACGTCGTACTCTTGCGGAGAGGAAGGGCTGACCCCTTTCATACAGCCGGACTATGCGCAGTTCTTTCCGTTCGCTTTCTTCTTTACGATATTGCATGTGACGGCTTTGATAATAACGACGGTGCCGATGGAGACGTTGGGCTCTCTCTCCATAGCGGTGATTTATTTGGCGGGCGCCATGACGGCGCTATTCATACTTTTTAGAAAGTAACTTTTATGGGATTTGTGAAAAAGATAATAAACTGGGCGACGGTCAAATCACCATGGGTCCTGCATTTCAATACGGGGGCCTGCAATGCCTGTGACATTGAGATAATAGCGGCGCTTACGCCCAGATACGACCTGGAGCGGTTCGGGGTGCAGCTAAAAGCTACGCCACGGCATGCCGACATCCTTCTCTGCTCCGGGCCAGTGACGAAACAGGTGGCCCCGAGATTAAAGAAAATATACGAGCAGATGCCCGAGCCGAAGTTCGTCGTCGTAGTCGGCACATGCGCCTGTTCAGGCGGGGTCTTCGACGGCTGTTATAACGTCGAGAGCGGCATCGACGCCGTGCTTCCGGTGGCCGCGTACATACCGGGTTGTCCGGTCAGCCCCAAGGCATTAATAGACGGCATCGTGAAATTATTAAAGAGCGTGGAAGACAAGGGCGTTCGTGCATCATTGCCGAGGCCGATATAATTAATTTATGGAAACAAAAGAGATAAAGATAAAGCAGGATCTGTTGAGCAGATTCCCTTATTTAAGTGATAAGGTAAGGGTCCAGAGGGACCGGCGCATATTGGCCGAGGTAGATTACGGCAATTTTAAAGAAGTCTTCGAATATGCCATACGTGACCTTAATTTCATATACCTGTGCACGATAACCGGCCTGGATGAAGCAGAAAAGATAGCTCTCATCTATCACATCACCAGGCAGGACGGCATCATACTGAATATTAAGACAGGCGTGCCCAAAGATAAGCCAGTATTAAAGACGATAATAGAATATTTCCCCAGCGCTCAGATATACGAAAGAGAATTGAAGGATCTACTAGGAGTGCAGGTCGAGGGACTTCCCGAAGGAAAGCGCTATCCGCTTCCCGACGATTGGCCTCCGGATCAGTACCCGTTGAGAAAGGACTGGAAACCAAATGCATAAAGTCATCATACCCATAGGGCCGCAGCACCCCGCGTTAAAAGAGCCGGCCTCTTTCAGAGTGCAGCTGAGCGGAGAGAAGATAACAGGCTTGACGATCAGGCTCGGATATAACCACCGCGGCATTGAGAAGGCCTGCGAAGAGAGAACTTATGTACAGGATGTATACCTGAACGAAAGGATCTGCGGGATATGTTCGCATGCGCACTCGAGCGCGTTCGTCCAGGCTGTAGAGGAGATAGCCGCACTTGATATTCCCAGACGCGCTAAATATATACGCACATTAATAGGAGAGCTTGAGCGCATCCATAGCCACCTATTATGGCTGGGCGTCGCCGGTCATGAGATAGGTTTCGATACATTGCTGATGTATACTTGGCGCGACAGAGAAGTCGTGATGGATATTCTGGCCATGATAACCGGCAACCGCGTCAATTATGGCATAAACTGTATCGGCGGCGTGAGGCGCGACATCACCCCGGAGTATGCCAAAGATATATTAAAAGGCGTAAAGACTCTAGAGGAGCGGACAAAATATTATATAGATATAGCGACGAAAGAGACGACTATAATAAAGAGGCTTTCGAAGGTCGGCATGCTGTCGCATGATGACGCGCTAAAATTGGGCGCTGTCGGGCCGACGGGCAGAGCTTCGGGCATAGACAGAGATACCCGCCGCGACGACCCTTATGCCGCATATGGAGAGCTCGATTTTAAGGTCATCACCGATGATCATTGCGATGTTTACGGCAGGACCATCGTGAGGCTGGGAGAGTTATTGGAATCTTATAAGATCATCAGACAGGTATTAACACAGTTACCCGAAGGCCCCATAGCCGTGAAAGCCCCCAGAAAGATACCTGCGGGAGAGGCGGTAAGCCGTTACGAGGCTCCCAGGGGCGAGAATATGCATTATGTGAAGTCCAACGGCTCTGATAAACCGGAGAGAGTCAAGGTGCGGGCTCCGACCCTGGCGAATCTGCAGACCGTGTCGAAGATGCTGGAAGACAGGCAGTTGGCGGACCTGCCGATAGTCATAGCGGCTATCGACCCCTGTTTCTCATGTACCGACAGGCTCATATCCGTAAAAGAGCATTCTGATAAGAGATCGAAGATATTGAAATGGGATGAATTGAGAGAGTACGGTATTCATTGGTACCAGCATCAGGGTGTAGATTTCAAAAAGATCAACGATCGTCTGAAAAGAAAGTTAGGCTAGATGTTAGGACAGTTATTTCAGCTGCTTATATTTCCCGGATTTCTATTTTTGGCCATATTCGGCTTCGCCGCCGAATATTTCGACAGAAAATTATACGCGCGCCTGCAGAACAGGATCGGGCCTCCATGGTTCCAGCCTTTGGCGGACTTCTTAAAGCTTATGGGCAAGGAGGAGGTCATTCCGGAAGAGGCGAACCCCAGGATATTCAAGCTGATGCCGATATTCGGATTGGCGTCGGCGGTGACGGCCTTCTTCTACATTCCCCTCTGGGGTAAAGAAGCTCTCTTCTATTTTAACGGTGATATCATAGTCGTCCTGTATCTTCTGACCATACCGACCCTTACCCTGTTTTTAGGCGGCTGGTATTCCACGTCGCTATATTCGAAGCTCGGCGCTGTGCGCTCGATCACTCAACTCTTTGCGTATGAGGTCCCCCTGTTTATAAGCATCTTAGCGCCCGCGCTTCTCGCGGACACATGGTCACTCGCGGGCATGACGGTCTTTTACACCGCCCATCCATGGTATTGGCTCTTTAATCTTTTAGGGTTCCTTATTTCAATAGTAGCTATGCTGGGAAAGTTGGAAAAAGTTCCATTCGATATCGCCGAAGCGGAGACCGAGATAGTGGCCGGCACTCTAACGGAATATTCCGGCAGGCTTTTAGGCATGTTTAAACTCGCTCTGGACATAGAGACGATCGTCGGGGCGTCGCTCCTGGCGGCGGTATTTTTACCGTTCGGACTCAACCTTGGCCCAGTAACAGGATTCATTATATATGTATTAAAAGTCCTCTTCATTATCGCCATAATGTCTCTTTCGCGCACCGTATTCGCTCGCCTAAGGATAGACCAGATGATGAGGCTCTGCTGGAAATATATCGCGCCCCTGGCGTTTTTACAGCTACTCTTGAACCTTCTTCTGAAAGGGGTGCTTCTAAGATGATACGCCCGGGTAAGATGATAAAACAGGTCATAGAGTCGTTCTTTAAAAAACCGGCGACCCTTATGTATCCTTACATCAAAGAGGATGCCCTGAAGAGCTTCAGGGGCAAGATGAAGTTCCATCCTGAAATATGCATAGGTTGTAAATTATGTATGCGCGACTGCCCGTCGAATGCCATCAACGTAAAGAAGGTAGGCGATAAAGAGTTCGAGATCGAGATCGATCTCGGTAAATGCATATATTGCGGTCAGTGTGTGGACTCCTGCATGAAGAAGGCGATCGAAGTGACCAATGAATTCGAGCTAGCCGTTTTAGACCGCGAAAATCTGAAGGTGACATTCCGTGGAAAATCTCACGAAGGAACTGACGGCAAGGCTTAAAGGCGCGGCGCGCGTCGCGGTCCTGGGAATCGGCTCCGAGCTTCGGGGCGACGACATCGCGGGAATCCTCGTCATAAACGCGCTTGGAAGATCCAAGAAGATAAATAAAAAGATAACGTTAAAGACTTTCGAGGGCTCCACCGCTCCGGAGAATCTCACCGGGGAGGTCATAGCTTTTAAACCCACCCATCTGATCATCGTAGATTCGGCCGATATCGGCGAAAGGCCCGGCGCTGTGTTGTTGTTGAGGGCCGATGAAGTGGGGCGCGGAGTATCCTTCTCCACCCATAAGATCCCGCCGAAGATACTCATCGACTACTTCGCTCACTCGTTAAAGTGCGAGATCATAATCATAGGCATCCAACCTAAGTCTATAGGTTTTGGAAAACCCGCCTCCAAGGCCGTTATCTCCTCATCAAAGTCCGTAGCTGCCTCCATCATCGCCGCTTTGTAGGGTTTAACCCTTAAGAACTTTTATTGAAAACATCAATCCCGGGTGATACAATATATTTAAACCACGATATATGGAAAAGCGCTACGAACAATTCTCCCATACCGCTGATATCGGCGTAAGGGTCTTCGGCAAAACGCTTAAAGAGCTCTTCGAGAACGCCGGTTTCGCCATGTTCGACATCCTCGCCGACCTCGAAGGCATAAAAGGCGAGATCACACAGGAATTTGAACTCACCGCTTCAAATCATGAAGAACTCCTCATCGCATGGCTCGATGAGCTCCTCTATAATTTCTACACAAAAAATATCATCTTCTACAAATTCGAGGTCACGGAACTATCCGAAGACGTCATAGTGGCCAAGGCGTTCGGCCGATCTATCAGTGAGAACAGGAACAGGCTGAAGACCGAGATAAAAGCCGCCACCTACTATAATTTAAAGATCATCAAGAAAGACGACTATTACGAAGTCGACATAATCTTCGACGTATGACGATCTGGAACGGCCCTTTAGAAAAGATAGACGACTACAGGTGGCGTATACCCAAGAGCTACATGACGGGGATGCGCGTCGACGGTATAATATATGCCGACGACAAGATGATAGAAGATGTGCGCACCGATAAGGCGGCACAGCAAGTCGCGGACGTAGCGACGTTACCCGGCATAGTAAAAGCGTCTCTAGCCATGCCCGATATTCATTGGGGCTACGGTTTTCCGATAGGAGGCGTCGCGGCGACGGACATTGATGCCGGCGGCGTAATTTCCCCGGGTGGCGTAGGTTTTGACATAAATTGCTTATGCAACTCATTGATAATCAACGAGTTAGGATATTCGATAGAGATTAAGGATTACGAGATGGATTTTCACGAACGTCGTCTAATGTGCATGAATTTTGAAAAAAATAAAAAAGATCAAACCTCGATAAGGATGTTTTTAAAGCAGAAGCCGAAAAAATCGGTGCTTAATATTGTTACTGAAACCGGAAGACAGATCGATGCGACGAATGACCACCCTTTTTATACTAAAGACGGAATGACAGAAGCGGGTAAATTGTCTACCGGTGACGAAGTCGCGGTTTATCCTTTCGAAGGCGTCAGATACGAAGAACCTTCCTCAGATATCTTGGTGGATGAAAACTCCATAAAGGATATTCTAAAACAGTTTAATAAATCATCAGGTGGTAATGCCGTTACTCAGATATTGAAGAGTCTCCGAAATAGAGGCATTCTGCCTCTTAGCTATAGATCATCTCAATTGCCTTATCTGGCCAGGATATTGGGATACTGTATTGGTGATGGAACGCTGAATTTTATTGGCAAGGATAAAAAAGGCACTGTGAGTTTTTATGGTAAAGAGCAAGATTTACTAAAAATAAAAGATGACATTGAAAAAATTGGTTTTAAGGCCGGACTATATTCACGGCACAGGCACCACAAGATAAAAACATCGTATGAAACCGTAGAGTTTGATCATCATGAATTTGTTCTTAAAGCTACATCGAATTCCTTTACAGTTCTCATGATTGCCCTTGGTATGCCGGTTGGCAACAAGTGCCACAACCCATTTGATGTGCCGCAATGGCTCTTTAAAGCCCCTCTGTGGCAGAAGAGATTATTTCTTGCCGGTTTTTTTGGCGCTGAAATGTCCAAGCCGAAAACCATAACCGGACATGGGTATAATTTTTATTGTCCAACGGTATCGATGAATAAAACAGTAGAAAATGTTGCCAACGGAAAACGATTTTTACAGGACATAGGTAAGATGCTTTCTGAATTTGGTGTAAATATACATGATATAAGCGAAAGGAAAGAATTTGTAAATGACGATGGCCTCATCTCGTATCGACTTAGATTGATGGTGAGCAATATTACGGAAAACATATCGAATTTATACACTAAAGTGGGATTTGAATACAATGAAGAGCGGACGTTTCTCGCGAATATCGCGGCGGGGTATCTGCGCCTAAAGAAGACTGTAATGGAAGAAAAGAGAGATGCCGCTGCGTTGGCGCCTGCGCTTGCGGCGTCCGGGAAATGGGATCGCGGACAGATGTTCGAATATCTGCGTTCCCCGCATGTTAAGGACCGTTTTATTGTGCGCTCTCTATATGAGCCGCGGATAACCGAACCCAGGGCCTGGTCTGACATGCCCACATTTGATGATTACCGTCTTGCAATAGAGAAACAGCTGGGAGCCTCCGGCATGGTTTTGGAACGCGTCAAATCCATATCTGAAATAGAATATGATGGCTGGGTTTACGATTTTACAGTAGACCATAATGACCACAACTTTGTAGCGAATAATTTTGTGGTTTCAAATTGCGGCATCAGGCTCGTCAGGACAAATTTAAAAGAATCCGATCTGCGACCAAAGCTTAAAACTCTTGTCTACGCTCTCTACAATGATATTCCCGCGGGAGTAGGCTCCAAAGGCGATATCAAGGTGACCGAAAAAGAGGAGCGCAAGCTTCTCGTAGAAGGTTCGAAGTGGGTCGTCGATCACGGCTATGGTAAGCAGGAAGATCTCGAATATACCGAAGAGCATGGCGCGATAAAAGGCGCTCTTCCCGACAAGGTCTCCGACCGCGCATATGAAAGAGGAAAGCACCAGTCCGGCACTCTGGGTTCAGGCAATCACTTCCTTGAGGTCCAGGTCATCGACGAGGTTTATGATGAATCGGCCTGCAAGGTCTTTGGCCTGGAGATGGGACAGGTCGTGATGATGCTCCATTCCGGCTCGCGCGGGCTCGGATACCAGGTCTGCGACGAATATTCGAAAAGTTTCATCAGGTGCCTTTCTAAATACGGCATAGATGTGCCGGACAGGCAACTCGCCTGCGCTCCCGTGAATTCAGATGAGGGCAAGGCGTATCTGGGGGCGATGAAGTGCGCGGCTAATTACGCCTGGGCGAACAGACAGTGCCTGATGCATCTGGCGCGGGGCGTCTTTGAGAAAGTATTTAACATGAGCCCGAGAGATTTAGGTATGGACTTAATTTATGATGTGGCTCATAATATAGCTAAAGTGGAGAAGTACAATATTAACGGAAAAGAGAAGCTGCTTTGCGTTCACAGAAAAGGCGCAACTAGAGCATTCCCTCCGGGACATCCGGAGTTGCCGGCTAAGTATAAAAATACCGGACAACCTGTTATAATACCGGGAGATATGGGAAGAAATTCATATCTATTGACCGGCACAAAGAAGGCCGAAGACTCATTCTACTCAACGTGCCACGGAGCCGGTAGAAGACTTTCGCGTACGGCCGCGCTTAGGGCCTGTCGCGGTAGATCGATAGCCGGGGAGCTTGATAAGAAGGGTATTGTGGTAATGTCCAGCGGCAGAGAGACTCTGGCAGAAGAAGCGCCTGAAGCGTACAAGAATGTTAATGAAGTCGTAGGCGTGGTAGTAGGCGCAGGCATATCGAAGAAGGTCTGCCGCATGCGGCCTATGGGTGTTATCAAGGGGTAGGGCACACTTTAGTGTGCCCCGAATAGGAAATGAGGAGATGAGATGTTAGATTTAAAGTTCATACGAGACAACAGGGATAGTGTAAAAGAGGCCATCAAGAACCGCGGATATAAGTTGGATATAGACGAGCTCATTAAACTTGATGAAGAGCATAGGAAGATCCTTTCAGATGTAGAGGATCTGAGGTCCCAGCGCAATAAAGCCAACGATGAGGTGGCCGCAATTTTGAAGGCAAAAGGTAATCCAAAAGAGATTATTGCAAAAATGAAGCCAATATCCCAAAAAATAGCTGATTTTGAGGCAAAAGTGGAGGAATTAAGCCAAAAAATAGACAAAATCAAGTATATAATCCCAAATATACCCGATAAATCATTGCCAGTAGGTGGTCCGGATTGCAATAAAATAGTCAAATCATGGGGTAAAACGCCCAATTTTGACTTCAAACCCAAGACCCATGTCGAGCTTGCCGAGATACTTGATATCATATGCTTTGGGATAGCCGCCAAGATCACCGGGTCGAACTTCATCCTATATAAAGGATTAGGCGCCAGACTTGAACGCGCCCTTATAAACTTCATGCTTGATCTTCACACCAAGAAACACGGCTATACCGAAGTTTTCCCGCCGTTCCTGGTCAATAGAAGGAGCATGACAGGGACCGGCCAGCTCCCAAAGCTGGAAGATGATATGTATAGGCTTAAAGACGAGGACCTCTTCCTTATACCTACAGCGGAAGTGCCGGTCACAAATATACATGCCGGCGATACTCTGGAAGAGTCGGACCTGCCTATCCGCTACACTGCATATTCGGCGTGTTTTAGGCGCGAGGCCGGCTCTTATGGAAAAGATACGCGGGGCCTCGTAAGGGTGCACCAATTCAACAAGGTCGAGCTTGTAAAGTTCGTGAAACCAGAAACATCTTTCGATGAGCTTGAAAAATTATTGCTTGATGCCGAAGAGGTTCTTCAGCTTTTAGAGCTTCCATACCGCGTTCTGATGCTTGCCACGGGGGATATCTCTTTTGCCGCGGCCAAATGCTACGATATAGAGCTTTACGCCGCGGGCGTTGACGCGTATTTGGAAGTCTCGAGCTGCTCCTGCTTTACGGACTTTCAGGCAAGGCGCGCGAATATCCGTTACCGTGACAAATCCACAAAAAAGATAAATTTTGTGCACACATTGAACGGCTCGGGCGTAGCTCTGCCGAGACTAGTCGTGGCCATCATGGAAAATTATCAGAATAAGGACGGGAGTGTGCGTATACCCAAAGCGCTCATCCCATACATGGATGGCTTAGAGGTCATAAAACCGAAATGAAATTAGTTAAGCCGAAGAATAAAGGCTCCTGGCTGATACTCTTCATAAAACTGATTATAGGAGTTTTGGCGCTGCCCCTGACATATGGTGTTACGGCAGCCTTTTACGGCAACTTCATCCTGATAAAAGAGCTTGCTGCAAATCTCAGTTATTTTACGTGGGGTATAGGGAGCTATGTTATTCTACACCTCTTGTTCTACAAACCCACATATCTATATGTATTGGGCCATGAATCGGTCCATGCGGGCCTGGCGTGGGTATTCGGCGGCAAGATAAAATCATTTAAAGTATCCGAAGAAGGCGGCTCGGTCGGAACTGATAAGTCGAACTTCGTCATAGAGCTTGGGCCATACTTCATACCGATATACGCTATCATAATAACGGTCGTATATTTTGTAGTGGCGTCGTCCTATAACATCAGTGGTGGCCTATTCGTATTTCTGATAGGCTTTACGCTAGCGATGCATATGATATCCACGATAGAGGTGATGAAGATACGCCAGCCCGATATAGTGAAGTCGGGCTATCTCTTCTCGATAGTGCTGGTTTATATACTGAATATAGTCGTGATATCATTCATATTCAGCCTTATGTTCCAAACGTTCTCGATGCATAAATTTACAATTGACCTTTGGGACCAGTCGAAATATATTTATTTAGCGATATACAGGCAATTGTTCTTTTAAGAATTCGGCGGAGGAATGGCAGAGTGGTTGATCGCGGCAGTCTTGAAAACTGTTAGGGATGCAAGTCCCTCGAGGGTTCGAATCCTTCTTCCTCCGCCAGTTTTTTCAATTGGGATCCATAAATTACTTTCCAAACAAATGAAAAACAAAAATATCATAAAAATCACATCGACCTGTATGGCGGCATTCTTGATATGCGGATGTGTGAATTATGAGCAGGAAACATTCCTTAACCCGGATATGTCGGGCCGCATCGAGATACACGTCTTTCCAAATCCTCAGCCTATGGTCGAAGAGATAGCAAAAAAAATTAATGAGGAGGGCGAATCGTCACTAAATCTAAACGAAGCATTATCAAAAGCGACTTACAAGATGAAGGTGAAAATAAAGGAAGAAGATCTCCTGAATGCTTTCAACAGTGATGCGATCAAGAGCAAAAGTTTCAGAGAGATAGAGAGGAGCGGGATTTCGCATGTCTATTTAACGGTTGAATTCGATGACATAAGAAAATTATTTAAAGATAAAAAATCTGTAAGTGTGGTCGGGGGTCAAAGCGGGCTCGTTACTTATACGCAATTTTTTAATTTATCGAAAGACGGTAAAGAGAAGGGCGCTTCCGATAATACGCCGCCTGAATCTTTTAAGGGTTTTAATTTCAAGTGCATCTTGCATATGCCGGCGAATATAATGACCGCAAATACCCTTAATATAGATAAAAACACGGCCGTTTGGGAATTTCCGCTCAAACAGATCATGGAAGACAAGAATCTTAACATCACCGCAACATGTAAAGGCGAAAACAGATTTTTGCGCTGGATGAAGCGCAACACCAGAAAATAGTAGATTATCCCTCAATGGTCGTTGTATTGGCAGGCCCTTCTGGCTGTCTCTTGACCAATGTGTAACGATCTGCCTATCGCCTCATAGCTCATTCCTAACACGCGTAATTGTTTAGCCTTATGGGCGAGTATTTTGTATAATATAGGCTGTTTATTGACAGGAATCACTATGCGGGCGGTGAGGATCGGAAAAGGTTCGAATTGGTAACACCCGCGTCCGCCATGTTTAACCAGTAACGGAGTTTTATGCATTGGATCTATCTGATCATCGCGATACTTGGCGAAGTGATCGCGACCTCGTCGTTAAAAGCGTCCGAAGGGTTCACAAAACCGATCCCTTCAATAATTGTAGTTATAGGATACAGCATAACTTTTTACTTCTTGTCGCTTGCCTTAAAGTATATCCCCCTGGGGATAGCTTATGCCATCTGGTGCGGGATCGGAATCGTGCTTGTTACGCTTGTCGGATGGTTTTTTTACAAGCAGGCCATTGATATCTCCGCCATAATAGGAATAGTGCTTATATTCGCGGGTGTCTTGGCGATAAATCTTTTTTCAAAGAGCGTCATGTATTGATATAAAATAGCAGGCGAGTCAAATGCGATTTTTGGTGGCGATGACGATGATTTTAGGACTTTGTTTCCTGGGATTGAAATGCGCGCCGGGTAAGATTGGGAAGCCCGGCTTTTTCTTTGGCGCTTCGAATGCGGCGTTCCAAGTCGAAGGATCGTCCATAGATTCGGATTGGCGCGAATGGACGCGCACCGTTTATCCGGACGGCACCCCTCACATATCGGATAAAAGCAACGCCGAACTGGCTACTGATTTCTGGAACCGCTACGATGAGGATTTCCGGATCGCGAAGGAAGCCGGGCTTAACGCGTTCCGCGTATCCATCGCCTGGGAACGCATAGAGCCCGCACCCGGCGTCTGGGATGAGAAGGCCCTCGATCACTACGTAAAGATGATAGTCGCGATGCGCAGGCGCGGCCTCGAACCATTCGTCACGCTGCACCATTACGTGCTTCCGCTGTGGGTAAGTAGCGAAGGCGGCGTGACCTGGAAGGAATTTCCCAGCCGCTTCGGAGAATTTTCAAGGCACGTCGTCGGGAGGCTAAGTAAGCCGCCCGCGAATGTTATTTACTTCATGACTATCAACGAACCGACTATCCTCGTGCGTTTCGGATATCTGGACGATCATAAATTCCCGCCCGGTATCAACGACGCGTCGGCGGCGTCACGCGCGCTGGCCGGACTTGCCAAGGCCCACATAGAAGCTTACCGGCAGATAAAGGATCTCGGCATAAAATCGGTCAAGGTTGGCCTGGCCCACAACTGGCAGGTCTTCGAACCGCTGGATAAGGACTCGGTCTCCGATCAAGCGATAGCGCAAAAGGTTGACCGGATCTTCAATCGCGCGTTTATGGAAGCGATCATGACCGGTGATATCAATTTCAGTATGCCGTTCGGCGAGACCGTATCGGAGAAAGTCGAATTACCTGACAACGAACCCGCCCTGGACTACCTCGGCATACAAAACTACGGCCGATCATATGTGACACTCAGCGAGAAGAGGCCGGGATATGCGCTTTCCGAAAGCATCAGCGGCCCGAAGAACGACCTTGGTTGGGACCTGGTCCCTGACGCGCTCTATCTCGCCGTCAAGCAGTCCGCGGATTACGGATTCCCGATCATCATTACCGAAACAGGATTGGCTGACAGGGAAGACAGTTTCCGCCCGAAGTATCTGAAATGGAACTTTGACGCGATTCGCCGATTACTGGCCGA
>Ga0268280_1000749_pt1 | contig 24656 bp, 19 predicted proteins | sample saktaG_9_FD_190139 | JGI IMG/M metagenome (GOLD analysis project Ga0268280, IMG submission 190139) | Saline water microbial communities from Sakinaw Lake, British Columbia, Canada - sak_2011_5_24_40m | ecosystem: Environmental > Aquatic > Non-marine Saline and Alkaline > Saline ... | reverse complement strand
AAGGTGTAAACTACTCCGTTAGTAACAGCCACCTGGTAGACATTGCATTGCTCGGCGACTACGGTACCGGTTTGAGGCTGCCAGCTGGCTGTCACAGCAGCAAGCGCAACGGGAGTAGCTGGAGGCACCTCGCATGATCCACCTGCGGCAGGGGCTTCATAGTTATAAGCTACAGTAAAGTCACCGAAAAGGTGATTAAATCCACTAACTTTCACATAGGCGCTGGTTTCTGTGGCTGTCCAGATGAGTTTTGATCGATAATACTCGCATCCGTCATCATTGGAGGAAACCAGCGCGCCAGCCGCATTATAAAGGTCCAGTTTGGTATCAAATGAAGCAGTAGCTCCGTTGTCGCAGCCTGTCTTGAAGGTGTATACTTTTCCTACAATCAGGTTTAACTTATATACAGCACAAGCATCCATGATTAACGTTTCGCTATGCGTTGCCCAGCCAGTGCCGGGAGTAATGGTGAAATTGTAATGCATAGGAGTGCTGCTGCATGTACCACTTCCACAATCATTGGTTCCTTCAGGCTGGAAGCCCGGTGTTCCGGGATCTGCATCGGTGCCATTCTCAAGCCAGGATTCAAGAGTGAGAACACCACCTGAAACTGAAATAACATTGGCCGCATTGAATCCTAATGTGCCCCACCAGTTACAGTTGGCAACAGCAGTGCCAGCCTTAATCCCCAGGCAGTATGAATCCGCCGGGTTTGTGTTGTTATCTGAAACGCTGTTATTGTTCAGTGTTATGGAGCCTGTCACATTCACATCAATACCCCAGCGATTATCATAGATGAAATTACCAGAAAACTCGGCTGTAGGCTCATTGGCAACTACACCTTGTTCATTGTCGTGGATATCGTTGTTGTTGATCTTGACTCCGGTAGCGCCACCGTCAATGCAGATACCTGCAAAACCTGTAATATCATGTATCTCGTTGTTGTCAATGTTTGCTCCGTCAGCAGTCCCGTTTATCTGGATACCACGGCCTCCGCCAGAGATGTTATATATTTCATTGCCGGTTATATCCAATCCGGTGCCGCCGGCTTGTGCCTGAATCCCATGGTTATCTGCACCAATATCATGAATGATATTGTCACTAACATCGGCAGTGCCTGTAAAACTGCCCAGGTTGATACCGGCATATGTAGAGCCGTTGATTGTGTTGCCTGTCACGGTTATGTTTGCCGGGCCAAAGAACTCGATTGGACGCACTGCGTTGGTCAGCGTATTGTTGGTGATGATCAGACTTCCGTTATTATAAGCGCAAATACCGCCAAAATCCTGGCCGGAGATCACGTTGTCCGACACTGTAGTTGTTCCTATGATGCCCGGAGGGCCATCAAACTGCACGGCGCGTCTTCCACCTGTAATCGTATTATACCGGATCGTATTGCTGCCTGGCCCTACGTTGCTTTGCATGTAAATCGCATAGAGGTTTGCAGAGCCGCTCGTGGCCATCGTAATGGTATTCCCGGCAGATGGAGTGGCGCCCCCGATCATGTTTCCAGTAGAAGTATTGGCAAGGCCAATGGCTACATCGTCCGTCCCCCCGACTGGTCCGGTAATTGTGTTGCCTGACACAATATTGTCATCTGCCCCGTTCAGGCTAATCGCACGTGATATGTTGTCTGTCAGCACGTTATCGGCGATGGTTACACCACTGGTATTGGGTTCGAGGTCGATTCCGTAAAAGTTGCCATCGACATGGTTCCCGGTGATAGTGACTCCGGAGGATTCCCAAACAACGATGCCCACAGCTGCCCATGGAGAGAAGCGTGTATGCCCGGTGACAGTATTGCCAGTCACAGCACCTGAAGTGACATATTGTATATCGATCCCATTGAGACAGGTTGCATTCCCAGTTACCGTATTATTTGACACGGTTGCAACAGAGATCCCTTTTACCACAATGCCATCCCGTGTATAGTCGTGGATATCGTTATCATTTAAAGTGAGATCGGAACTGCCATAGACGACAAGGCCAAACCCCTCATATTCCGGAGTCGCGGCAAAGTTGTGGATGGTACAGGAAAAGAGACCAGCCACAGTGCCACCGGCATCGTCCACATCACGGAAGAACACCCCGTCTATCTGGCCTGTACCTGCTGTCTTGTTCTTTCCGTTGAGGTTAAATGTAAAGCCCTCAACACGGACATCAATCGTACCGGCGGAAGCATATGCTGCCAGGAGGTAGTCGTGGATGATGGCGCTTTGTGTCACACTACCAGTCCTAACGGCCGGAGCAATGATTGTGGTCGTAGCTTCCCCGGCGCCAATCAGGTCCAGTGATTTGTTGATTGTTAATTGCTCCGTGTAATTTCCGGCAGCTACAATAATATTGTCTCCGGGATTGGCTGCATTTATTGCCGCCTGGATAGTTCCATAATCTGCAGGAACGTGAATATCAGCTGACCAAACTAAACCTGAACTCAGCATGACGATCATGACCATCAATGTGCGTGCGTAAACTTTTGATTTCATAACTATTTTTTTAAATGTAAAATCCTCTTTAAGATACAAATATAACATGAAAAATTAATCTTGGTGTTTACACCCACTCGACGATGAGTTGAATGCTTATACACAATATATATGACGCTTCAAATGTAAGGCAAAAAAACAGTGTTACATATATAATATATCGATATAATGTAAGTTATTTTGTAAGTGTAGTAAAATGGCAGGTAAACGTAGCTTTTATCCGGGTAAGTGTGTAGTTTTTTTTGCCACTTTTAGTGAAAATTTGAGAAAAACTGATAAAAATTGGGGTGCAGTCGATTTTATCGAAAATAAGACGTTTTGCTACACTTACTAAATAAATAGCTACACTTACTAAATAATTGACTACAAATACTAAAAAAATGAATGTCTATCGCCGTTTTTCCTTAAACCCGACTGCCATCCTCATTTTTTAACATGGCAGATGGTTAGCAGGTCAGAAGAATGCACCGTAAAGAAAAATCAAAGAAAATACTATCAGGAATGCAATGCCCGACAGGCTAAGGATTCTTAACCACCGAGGAGGGTGGAAAGCAACCGGGAAATGTTTACTGGTTACTACTTTGAAGTTGATAATTGCAAAAATGGGTGCTGTGAGGAAGGATAGAATTGTCGCAAATTTTAACAACGACCCCATATTCTTTGTGAAGTAAACGATGATCAATACAGTTGTAACGGATAATATGATAATCCAGAAAATATAGAGCCCGCGCCCAAACATCTTTGAAGATGGGAACAATTGATGCATCGATCCTTCGAGAGATCTGGGATATCCGTCAATGACCGTAATGGCAGTACTAAACATGGTAATTGCCACAATGACTGCTATAACGGTATGGCTCCAACTGCCAATGGAATTTGTATAGAGTGAGACAAGCTGTTGAGAGAAAATCAATCCGTTAGCCGAAAATGACTCTCCTGTGCCATACATTACCAGTGCCCCTAACCCCAGGAAAAAAAGCGCCATAACAGCCGAACCGATATATCCAATATGAAAATCAATGTGATACTCCCGGAATGAAGGCATGTAAGCGGTTTGTTTATTTCGTTCCACAGCCCAAAGTGAGGGCCAAACGGAACAGTCCAGTGGGGTTGGCATCCAGCCCATCAGGGCAATCAAAAAGGTAATTGCTGCTGCATCCCATAAAGGAGGAGCGACAAAGCCGGGATCCACATGAACACTGCGGGAGAGGGCGAAAAGAAAGGCAGCGACAGTGAATAGTGCCAGGATGCCAATCATCACTTTCATAAACAAATCCAAAAAGGCATACCTTCCGACAAACAACATGAGCAGGATGAGACTTAACAACCCGGTACTTGTTGCAAATGGGCTCAGATGTATCTGAAGGAGGTATGTTGCCAGGTCGGCCGTAACTTTTGTTACCGCTGCAAAATTAACGATGGCGCTCATAATGGAGAGAAGGAAGAATGTTAAAATGGCCCATCTTCCAAGTTTTCGGTATCCTTCCAGCACACTTTGCCCTGTAGCGGCAGTATACCTGTAGGTGAATTCGAAAAATGGATATTTAAAGAGGTTAATCAGCAGGATGGCCCAGATGAGTTTGTAACTGTAACTTGCTCCAGCCTGTGTAGAGAGCACAAGATGTGAAGCTCCGATAGCAGCCCCGGCATAAAGAATCCCCGGACCTATAGTTTTTAATATCCCCTGAAGTTTAAGCCCTTGTCTTTGTTGCGACTTCATTAAATTCAAAAGTTTCGTTTTAATGATCAATGGGCTTAGGTTGCAGGTAAGTAAAAGTATAGAAATATTTACAAAGATTTAGCGTAAAAATCTATCCATTAATTCTGAGGATGGGACCACACAAGATTCACGTTTGCCGAATACTCTGTACCTGTTCCATAACAAAACGAGCAGCTTAATGCTGCTCGTAACTTAGTCGGGGTGAGAAGACTCGAACTTCCGACCCCTTGCACCCCATGCAAGTACGCTAGCCAACTGCGCCACACCCCGAAATTGATAGCAAATTTACAACTTTTTTTTAAACGGTAATACAGGATAAATGCATATAAAATTTCAATATGAGTTTGGGAAACAACATAACTTGATTTTCTCTATATATTAATGTATCTTTCACCCCTGTAATAGATCCTTTTATTGCATATTATAATCCTAATCATCATGAAACTATATTTTCCCAATCTCGTCACTCTCCTGTTGATCATGATCAGTTCCTGGGCATTGGAATCAAATGCAAAGCCCGGCTTTTCAGGATCACCGGATGAACCTGCCTATACGCTTTATCCAGTTACCGGATTCAGTGTAACTTTTGTCGAAACAATACGATATCTCTCCTGGCAGCAACCTGAACTTCCAGGGGGAGGTATACCGCCTGAACTATATTGTTTGCGTTGGGATCCTCCCATTCTCCGAAATGTGGGACCAGGCCTCCTTTGCATACAATGATTGGGAATTTGAGCCATCACAAGGAAACTGTCCGTTTTACACTAAGTTCCCTCCCAGATAGGTCCAAGATCAGGTTTATGGAGATTCGTTTTCAGCCCGTCTTAGATTCGTCTTAGATTCGTCTTTCGTTCGTCTTTGCTTCGTCATTCCCTTAGTATTCCTTTCATTTTCATTTCATCTTCCTTAGATACAGATATCATTCCCATCGACGTATTCCATATCCCGCATCTCGCATCTCGGTTCGCGTTAATTTTGTACCTTTGCGTCACGAAAAAAACCCAATAAAAAATAGCTGATTATGAGTGAGAATGTTGAGAAAGTCCGTTGCCTGATCATCGGTTCAGGCCCGGCTGGATACACAGCAGCCATCTATGCCGCACGTGCCGACCTAAAGCCCATCATGTACCTGGGAATGCAGCCGGGCGGACAATTAACCATTACAACTGAAGTTGAAAATTTCCCCGGCTACCCCGATGGAATTGACGGTCCCGAAATGATGGAACAGTTCAGGAAACAGGCCGAACGGTTTGGTACCGATGTAAGGTTTGGGGTTGTCACCAAGGTTGATTTTTCGAAGCGTCCCTTTACGGTTGAAGCCGACGACGGAAAAACGATCCTTGCCGAAACAGTCATCATCGCAACCGGCGCCTCCGCCAAGTGGCTGGGATTGCCCTCCGAGCAGAAATTCATGGGAATGGGCGTTTCCGGTTGCGCCACCTGTGACGGATTTTTCTACCGCGGAAAAGATGTTGCCATCGTGGGCGGCGGGGACACAGCAGCCGAAGAGGCTACTTACCTTGCCAAGCTTTGCAAAAAAGTGTACCTGATTCACCGGAGGGATGAGTTACGTGCCTCCAAAGCCATGCAGCATAAAGTACTCAATACTCCCAACATCGAAATGTTATGGGATTCTGTCCCCGAAGAGGTTTTAGGGGACGATGCCGGTGTAACTGGCCTCAGGGTGAAAAATGTGAAAACCGGCGCAGAACGTGTACTGGATGTATGGGGATTTTTTGTCGCAATTGGTCATAAACCCAACACCGATGTGTTCAAGGGACAAGTTGAACTCGACGAGACCAATTATATCAGTACCAAACCAGGAACGGCATCAACAAATGTTGAGGGTGTTTTTGCCTGCGGAGACGTTCAGGATCATTACTACCGCCAGGCGGTGACAGCTGCCGGTTCAGGGTGTATGGCAGCAATTGAGGCGGAGAGATACTTGTCAAGTTAAGAACCCCCAAACCCCCTAAAGGGGGCTTACTCCTCCTTTCAGGAGGATAATACTGCGAAGCAGAGTAAGTCCCCTTTAGGGGATTTAGGGGTAGAAAGGGGATATGGGGGGTGATAGAGGTTGAAAACAAGGGAAACAAAAAGATATGATTTCATTTTTCAAGAGTGCTTCTTCCTGGTACGCAGTTGAGACTTCAGAAGCATTGACAGCCGACGACCGGCAAAAACTGGTATGGCTTTTCGGGAACGCAGAGCCGATTGAGCAGCAGGAAATTCCAGGTGAGTTTGTTGGCCCAAGAAAGGAGATGATCACCCCCTGGAGTACCAATGCGGTGGAAATCACCCAGAATATGGGGATCCAGGGCATCAGGAGAATTGAGGAGTTTGCCAGTTGGCAGTCGGCAGCCGGCAGTCCTCAGTCTTCAATCCATTCTGATGATCCACGTCTCACGTCTCACGTCTCACATCTCACCAGCTTTGATCCCATGCTCCAGCAACAATACACCAACCTGGATCAGCATCTCTACACTATTGACAGGAAACCCGACCCGGTTGTTGAGTTGGAGGATATCGCTGCCTACAACAAAGCAGAGGGTTTGGCTCTGAGTGACGAAGAGATGGAGTATCTGGAGTCTCTGAGCCGTAAGATAGGGAGAAGACTGACGGACAGTGAGGTGTTTGGCTTCTCGCAGGTGAATTCGGAACATTGCCGGCATAAGATCTTCAACGGAACCTTCATTATCGACGGGAAGGAGATGACAGATTCCCTATTTGACCTGATCCGAAAGACCTCAAATGAACATCCCAATTACCTAGTTTCGGCTTACAAAGACAACGTTGCCTTTATCGATGGACCGGCAATCGAACAGTTCGCTCCCGGGAAACAGAATGTCCCCGACTATTTTGTCATCCTGGATATTGATTCCGTCATCTCGCTAAAGGCTGAGACCCATAATTTTCCGACCACCGTTGAGCCGTTCAATGGTGCCGCCACCGGCTCTGGCGGTGAAATTCGTGATCGGATGGCCGGTGGGAAAGGGAGCATCCCGATGGCAGGGACAGCCGTTTACATGACATCCTATCCACGTTTGGATGGAGGACGCTCATGGGAGAAAGGCGTTGAAGCCCGAAAATGGCTATACAAAACTCCGGAAGATATTCTGATCAGGCTTCCAACGGGGCAAGCGACTTTGGAAACAAGTTTGGCCAACCAGTCATCTGCGGAAGTCTGCTCACTTTCGAACATGCCGAGAATGGAAAAACCTACGGATACGACAAGGTGATCATGCTTGCCGGCGGGATTGGTTTTGCTAAAAAAGAGGACAGTCTGAAAGATATTCCCACAGGGGGAGAGAAAATTGTAATCCTGGGTGGAGATAACTACCGGATCGGAATGGGCGGGGGTGCCGTTTCATCTGTCGCTACCGGCGAATATGGCAATACCATTGAGCTGAATGCGGTTCAGCGATCCAATCCCGAGATGCAGAAACGGGTCTTCAATGCCATCCGTGCAATGGCAGAACTGGGGAAGAACCCGATTGTTTCTATCCACGACCATGGAGCGGGTGGTCACCTGAACTCCATCTCCGAACTGATTGAAGCCACCGGGGGAACCATCAATATCAACGCGCTACCAATTGGCGATCCGACACTATCCGACCGTGAAATCATCAGCAACGAATCACAAGAACGGATGGGACTTTTGATCCGTGAAGAGGACCTCTCATTGCTGAAAGAAATTGCTGAGCGTGAACGCGCTCCCCTCTATGACGTAGGCGAAACCCGAACCGATCACGAACTGGTGTTCGAAGATTCCCGTTCCGGGATCAGGCCGATCGACCTCAACGTGGACGATTTCTTCGGCAAACCGCCCAAAACGATCATGAGGGATTCCACGGTAAAGGCGTCGTTTGAGTCAGTTGGTAGTTGGCAACAGGCAGTTGGCAGTGATCAGTTGGCAGTTGGCAATGAGCAGGCGGCAAATGACAATTCACGTCTTACGTCTCACGTCTCACCTCTTACTCTTCACGATCTCTTAACCCAGGTCCTGCAACTGGAAGCCGTCGCCTGCAAAGACTGGCTGACGAACAAGGTCGACCGGGCTGTGTCGGGGAAGATTGCTAAACAGCAAACCTGCGGACCTATCCAGCTCCCACTGAACAACCTGGGCGTTACTGCTCTCGATTATCAGGGAGAGAAGGGTATCGCTACTTCTCTGGGACATGCTCCAGTGGTGGCGCTGTCTAATCCGGCAGCAGGTTCACGAATCTCTATCGCCAAAGCGCTTACAAACATCGTTTGGGCCCCTCTTTCCCATGGACTGCAAGGGGTTTCCCTTTCGGCAAACTGGATGTGGCCGGCGAAAAATCCAGGGGAGGATGCCCGGCTGTTTGAAGCGGTACAAGCGGTAAGCGATTTTGCCATCGCACTGGGGATCAACATCCCAACGGGAAAAGATTCCCTCTCGATGACCCAGAAATATCCCGATGGATCGGTCGTCTATTCCCCCGGCACGGTGATCATCTCTGCGGTGGCAGAAGTGGCGGATGTAAAAAAGGTGGTTAGTCCAAACCTGGACCCTGATGAAAAGAGTTTTCTGGTCTATATTCCATTTTCATCTGGTGGATATCATCTGGGAGGAAGCAGCCTCGCACAGGTGTTGAATAAAATCGGCGATGAAGTTCCTGATGCCTCTGATCCCGACTATTTCAAACAAGTTTTTGATACACTCCAATACATGGTCTCAGAAGGCAACATCCTTGCTGGCCATGATGTGTCGGCAGGTGGTTTGATCACTACACTTTTGGAGATGGTCTTTCCGCTTGAAGGGTGGGGAATGGATCTTGACTTAACCGGACTAAGGGAACCGGATCCCATGAAGTTGCTTTTCAGTGAGAATCCGGCGGTGGTGATCCAGATCAAGGATATGGCAGCAGTAACCCAGCTGCTTACCTCATCCGGCATCCGGCATCAGGTCATCGGAAAGCCGGTATCCGGCATTGAAAACCCTTCTGCCACCCCAATTTTAACAATCAACCTGGGATCCGAAAAAATGCAGCTTGACATAAATTCACTTCGGAATACCTGGTTCAAAACATCATACCTCCTCGACCGGCATCAGTGCGGTGAAGAACTTGCTTTCGAACGGTATACCAATTTCAATCAGCAACCTTTGGAGTTTCGCTTCCCGGAAAAATTCTCCGGACAATTCAGTCAGTATGGCATTGATTCCAAACGCAGAAATCCCTCGGGAATCAAAGGAGCGATCATCCGTGAGAAGGGGGTAAACCGCGATCGTGATATGGCCTGGGCCATGTACCTGGCCGGATTCGATGTGAAGGATGTTCATATGACCGACCTGATTTCGGGCCGGGAGACCCTTGAAGATGTCAACTTCATCGCGTTCGTTGGAGGGTTTTCCAACAGCGACGTGCTCGGCTCAGCCAAAGGGTGGGCAGGGGCATTTCTTTACAATCCGAAAGCGAAAGAGACACTGGATCGTTTCTACGCCCGACCCGATACCCTTAGCCTTGGCGTTTGTAACGGATGCCAGTTGCTCGTTGAGTTGGGTTTGATCTACCCTGTGCATGAAGCACAGCCAAAGATGTCGTGGAACGATTCTCATAAGTATGAATGTACTTTCATAAACGTAACAATTCAGGAAAACAGCTCAGTCATGCTGGAGTCGCTTACCGGATCGCGATTGGGAATATGGGTCGCTCATGGCGAAGGGAAGTTTAACTTTCCCTTGCCAGAGAACCGCTATCAGATTCCGGCGAAGTTCAGTTATTCTGGTTATCCTGGGAATCCCAACGGTTCGATGTTTGATGCCGCTGCCATTTGTTCCGAAGATGGACGCCATCTGGCCATCATGCCTCACCTGGAGGATTCGGTGCTTCCCTGGCAATGGGCCTACTATCCTGTTGACAGGAAAACGGACCAGGTCACCCCGTGGATCGAAGCTTTTGTAAATGCGAAGAAATGGATAGTGGGAAGGAACCCCCAAACCCCCTAAAGGGGGCTTACTCCTCCCTTCGGGAGGGAATTCCTGCGAAGCAGAGCAAGTCCCCTTTAGGGGATTTAGGGGTTAAAAAAAGGATTTAGGGCTAAAAAAAGAAATTTAGGATTCGGAACTTAGAATTTAGAATTATTTGTAAAGATTATATCGAAAGCTTATGACAAAAACAGTCCTCATTACAGGTGCCACCGCTGGCTTCGGCCGGGCGATCGCCGTAAAATTCGCTGAACACGGTTACCGCTGCATCATCACAGGGCGAAGAAAAGATCTGCTGGCGGAACTTGAAAATGAACTTCGGCAAACCTTTAATACCGAGGTTCTCACGCTTCCATTTGACGTTAGGAAGCTGGAGGAAGTCGAAAAAGCAATAGGTTCCCTTCCCGATGATTGGAAGGAGATCGATGTGCTTGTGAACAATGCCGGACTGGCAGCCGGGCTCAACCCGATCCATGAGGGGGTGATTGACGACTGGGAGAGGATGATCGATACGAATGTGAAAGGGGTTCTCTATATGACAAGGCTTGTTTCACCACTGATGGTGGCACGTGGCAAAGGACATATCATCAACATTGGCTCCATTGCTGGGAAAGAGACATATCCCAATGGAAACGTCTATTGCGGATCTAAATTTGCAGTGGATGCCATTACGAAAGGGACCCGCATCGACCTTGTGTCTCACGGCATCAAGGTGACCCAGATTGCCCCCGGAGCAGCCGATACAGAATTCTCGCTGGTCCGTTTCAAGGGAGATCAGGAACGTGCATCACACATCTACGATGGATTCACACCACTAACCGCGGAAGATGTCGCCCAGGTAACGTATTACGTCACCACGATGCCCGACCACGTAAACATCAACGACCTGGTCATCATGCCCACGGCCCAGGCAAATGCCACGACGATCGTGAGACGTGAGACGTGAGACGAAATACGTTATTGCAGGGCCCCTAATTTCCTAATTTCTTTCTTTCACCATTTCGCTACCTCGCTATTTCGCTATTTTTTTTAATATTGTACCAGCAACCGTGGACAAGCCACCACATAAACCATTTATTATGGAAATAACCCGCATTTTTGACCTCCTTCCTTACTACGAAGAGACATTTAAGCCAAAGGATGATGTGATCGCATCAAAGGAAGATGGTAAATGGAAAAAAGTAAGTATTAAAGAGTACAGGGAGATGGCTGATAATATCAGCTATGGATTTCTCGCGCTGGGTGTTCAACCTGGCGACAGGATTGCCCAAATCAGCCCCAACAGGGTGGAATGGAATATTGTGGATATGGCGATACTTCAAATTGGAGCCATTCATGTTCCGATCTATCCTACGATCAGCGAGACCGATTACAAACATATCCTTGGCCATGCCGAGGTGAGATTTGTATTTATCTCGGGGAATGAACTCCTCCGTAAGATCAGCCATATCCTGCCGGATGTTCCATCGATTGAGGGCATCTATACCTATAAGGATCTTCATGAGCATAAACATTTGAGTGAACTCGTTGAACTGGGGAAACAAAACCAGGATCCGGAAAAACTGGAAGCCATCAAAAAATTGATTAATCCTGAAGATGTGGCCACTATTATCTATACATCGGGGACTACCGGCACCCAGAAAGGCGTGATGCTAACTCATAACAATTTGGTCTTCAATTTTAAAGCAGCCTCATACATTCCCCAACTCGGAGAAGAGCATGATGCAGTAAGCTACCTCCCCCTCTGTCATGTCTATGAACGGATGTTGAACTATCTCTACCATTATCTTGGTATTTCTATCTATTATGCCGAAAACATGGGTACCATAACAGATAACATGAAGGAGATCCACCCCCAGATTATGTCAACAGTTCCACGGTTGCTCGAAAAAGTATACGATAAACTGGTTGCCACTGGTCAGAAGTTAAAAGGACCAAAAAGCTGGATCTTTTGGTGGGCTTTCCACCTGGCTTTACGTTATGAACTCAACGGAGCCAATGGCAAGTTTTATGAATGGAAGAGAAGATTGTACGACAAGTTGGTATACATTAAATGGCGCGAAGCATTAGGTGGGGAGATCAATATCATGGTATCGGGCGGCGCTGCCATGCAACCCCGACTTGGGCGACTTTTCACCTGTGCCGGAATAAATATTCTTGAAGGTTATGGATTGACAGAGACCTCTCCGGTGATTGCCGTAAGCGATTTCAGTTTAAACGGCACCAAATTTGGCACCGTCGGTCGTCCGTTAAGAGGGGGTGAGGTGAAAATTGATACGGATGGAGAAATTTGTGCAAGGGGGCCTTTTATTATGAAAGGGTATTACAAAGATGAGAAGCTGACCAGTGAAGCGATCGACGCAGAAGGATGGTTTCACACAGGAGACCTCGGACAATTTGAGCCACAGGGGCAATTGAAAATCACAGGAAGGAAGAAAGAGCAATTCAAGACATCTTTCGGTAAATACGTGAGCCCTCAACTGATCGAAGATAAATTCAAGGAGTCGCTCTTCATCGATCAGCTCATTGTGGTAGGGGAAAGCCAAAAATTTGTGGGAGCGCTCATCGTCCCCGATTTTACGTTTATGAAGTCCTACTGTGAACGGAAGGAGATTCCATTTGGATCCAATGGAGAAGTGATTACCAACCCTATTATCAGAAAACGGTTTCAGACTGAGATCAATAAATACAACAAGCAGTTTGGCGATTCGGAGAAAATTAAAACCTGGGACTTGCTGGATAAAGAGTGGACACTTGAGGGCGGGGAGATTACTCCAACCATTAAATTGAAACGCCCTTTCATCAGCAAAAAATATGAAGATAAGATCAAGAAACTTTTTAATCAACAGAATGGATGAAACCGGTTACACGGCTGTTTGATATCCTTGATCTCTATAGGGATGCCTTCAGCCACAAACAACATCTTTTTTTATCAAAATCAGAGGGGGGATGGAATTCCCTCTCTGCATCTGACTATGTCAACCTAAGTCATGATCTTAGCCTTGGATTACTTGAGCTGGGCGTAACCCCAGGTACACGGATCGCAACCGTTATGGTCAACTGTGCGGAATGGAACCTCTTCGATATGGCCATCTGCCAGGTCGGAGCCATTCAGGTTCCTATATATCCCACCATCAGTGAAGAGAATTACCACTATATATTTACAGATTCCGAGGTTGAATATCTTATCATTTATAACCAGGATACCTATAGCCGGATCAGGCACATCGCAAAAGGGCTGAGTTTGATAAAAGGCATTTTCTCTATCCAGAAGGTTCGGGGAGTCTCTTTGTGGACTGAGCTTGTGGAATCTGGCCGCCACTCTTCCCGGAGTGCGGAGTTAGAGAAGATTAAAACGAGTATTCTACCCACTGATATTGCATCCATCATTTACACTTCCGGTACAACGGGACGACCAAAAGGGGTGATGCTGTCACATGGGAACTTCGTCTCAAATTTTATTGAGTGTGCGAAGATATCTGATTTTACCAGCCACGAAAAAGCGCTGAGCTTTCTGCCGCTTTGTCATGTTTATGAGCGGATGTTGAATTACGTTTACCAATATCTTGGCATGTCGGTCTATTATGCAACGGCACTCGATCAGGTTCCTCAATACCTGAAGGAGGTTAGACCCCATACCTTTGGAGCTGTACCTCGCGTACTCGAAAAAATTTACAACAAAGTTGTCTCGGAAGGAAGGAACCTTACGGGGATGAAGAGAGGTGTGTTTTTTTGGGCACTCAGGCAGGGTCAGCAATTTGAGATGAATCGTGCAAACGGGTGGTTTTACGAGACGAAACTATTTTTCGCAAATTTCCTGGTTTTTGACCGATGGCGCAGAGGCCTCGGAGGGAACGTGAGGCTCATTGCCTGTGGTGGGGCATCCCTGCATCCCCGTTTGGCCAGGATTTACTGGGCTGCCAGGCTGAAAGTATTGGAGGGGTATGGACTTACTGAGACCTCTCCTGTGATTGCTGTTCAGAATTTAAAGCCGGGGGGAGTGAAATTCGGCACAGTTGGTCTTGTATTACCAGGCGTGGAGGTTAAGTTTGCTGACGATGGGGAGATTCTCTGTAAAGGCCCAAACCTGATGAAAGGCTATGTAAACCGGCCCGAACGAACCAGTGAAGTGATCGATTCGGAAGGTTGGCTTCATACCGGAGACGTAGGAGTAATGATTGAGGAACGATACCTCCAGATTACCGACAGAAAGAAGGAGATATTTAAAACATCTACCGGAAAATACATCGCTCCACAACCGATTGAACAACGGTTCATTGAATCTCCTTTCATCGAGTTCATCCTTGTTTTGGGAGAGGACCGCAAATATGCCGCCGCACTGATAGTTCCAAGTTTTGATCACCTGAAAAGTTGGTGCAGGATTAAACGTATCCCATACCATTCAAATAAGGAGATTGTTTCCGACAAGAATGTCATCCGCAGGATGAACGAGGAGGTGAACCGCATCAATCGCGAACTCGGACAAACGGAAAAGATCAAAAAATTCAGGCTTCTGCCCGACGAGTGGACGATCGAATCGGGAGAACTCTCACCCACAATGAAACTACGGAGAAAGTTTATCCAGGAGAAATACTACAATGAGATAGAAGAGACCTACCGCTCGCCAGAGTATGATTACAAGGAAGAGAATCTTTAATGCAGGATCCTGAAAATCAACTCTTTCATTAACTCTCCATCAGTCGCCGAAACATTGTCTATCCCTTTCGACTTCAAGTCGTAGTCGCGTAGAATTCCAATAATGGCTTTCACTTTAGCCGGAGAGTAGTTGCGTGCCGTAATTTCATAATCCTGAATGAAGAAGGGATGTACAGCCAGGACTGAAGCCGCATTGTTCCTGGATTTGTCCTGTAGGTGCTGATATAAGAGCACTTTGGAAAAGAATGAAAAAAGAATGGGAATCACTTTGACCAGAGGATTTTCGCGAGGGTTGGAGTCGAAATAGGTGATGATTTGGTTGGCTTTGAAGATATTTTTCCCTCCCAGCGCTTTCTGAAGCTCAAATACATTGAAATCCTTGCTGATTCCAATGTATTTTTCGATAAATATCTCATCAATTTCAGTCCCCTGGGGAATGTTGATAATCAGTTTCTGGATTTCATTCGTGATCTTCGACAAATCGGTTCCCAGAAATTCGGTTAACATGAAGCATGCCTTCGCCGAGATTGAGTATTTGCGCTGTTTCACGTAGGTTTCAATCCATCCGGGGATCTTGTTGTCATAAATCCGGGGAGATTCAAACAACACGCCTTGTTTGTCGACAGCTTTGGCCAGACTTTTTCGTTTGTCGACCTTTCCGTATTTGTAACAAAGTACCAGCAGGGTGGATGTCAACGGCTGCTGGACATAGGCGGTGAGTGCTTCAATGTCCCTGACGTCCTGAGCCTCTTTAATGATCAAAACCTGATAATTGGCCATCATGGGATACCGCTTGGCGTAATTCATGATAGTGGAGGCATCCACATCCCTGCCGTAGAGCACAGTCTGGTTAAACTCTTTCTCAGTTTCGGTCAATACATGCTCTTCAATATAATCAGAGAGGAAATCGATGTAGTACGCCTCATCACCATGCAACAGGTAAACAGGGTGATATATCTGGTTCTTCAGGTTCTGGATTACTTGATCGAATGTCATGCTAATGGCTAAGCTCCTTGTCGTGCAAATTTAATCGATTTGTCACATTTTTGCGTAAGTTTGTTACAATGATGCATCCACTCAATTTGCCATCGTTTGATATTCGTCTCAGGCAAGGTGCCCGTAAGACTACAGAGGTATTTGATCCGTTGCGTAAAAAGTTTGTTAAACTAACACCAGAAGAGTGGGTAAGACAACACATGTTGAACTACCTGACTGTCCACCGAAATTTCCCTGCCTCCCTGATCGGTGTTGAGGTTCTTCTCATATACAATACGATGAGAAAACGTAGTGATATAGTGGCATTTGACAGAAAAGGGGATCCATTGCTTGTTGTCGAGTGCAAAGCTCCCTCTGTAACACTGACTCAGGATGTATTTTACCAGATCGCAATGTACAACCACGCCCTGTCGGGGAAATACCTGGTTGTTTCGAATGGCTTATCTCATTATAGCTGCCATCTGGATGCCAATAGTTCCAAATGGATTTATCTTACAGAGATTCCCGATTTTACTCAGATTTGCGCATAGATGATAAAAATCCTATCTTTGGCTTGACAATGGCGACTCTAGATCACATCCTTCCAACGTTAAACCGTATCGATGTCCTCTTCAAGGAGAGCGATCTGGAGAATTACTACCTCTCTGTGCAGATCGGGGAGAAGAGTTTCTCCTATTGCATTGTGGATAGTATCACTAACAAATATATTGGCATAGGGGAATTGAGATTGCCAGTAACGAAAGGGTCAGAGGAGGTGGAGATCAGACTTCCGTTCGAATCATACCTGGCCAATGTGCTCTCAGCCTTTCCAGTACTGAAGAAAAAATTTAAAGCCACAAAAGTTATCTGGGAGGGGACAAAGTCAACACTGGTGCCAGAATCACTTTTTGAAGAGCGGGACCAACAGAAGATCCTGGCATTTAACGTTCCTCTCGATCGTTTGGAGAGTGTCACCCATGATCTTCTCCCCGATTTTCACATTGTAAATGTCTATGCAATACCTGAAAAAGTAAAACAGCTCCTGACCCGTAATTTCGGAGTGAATCATCTTCCTCACCTTTCCAGTGTCCTGATCGAAAGTATTTTTCAGAACTACCGAAAAGAACTTGTACAGCCAAAGGTTTTTCTTCATGTTCGTGAAGCCCATTTCGACATGGTAGTCATGGATCAGTTCAAATTGTACTTTTCTAACACCTTTGAATACCGGCGGCCCGAAGACATGGTATATTTCACCATCTTTAGCCTCGAACAACTGGGCTTCCACCAGGATCAGGCAGAGGTCATCCTGATGGGAAGAATTTCCCGGAATACTCCGTTGTTTAACCTCGTCTTCAAGTATCTTCCCCGCGTTGATTTTGCCAGAAGAAACCCGGGATGCGAATATAGTTTCGTATTCAATGAGATTCCGCATCACGCCTACTTCCCATTGCTAAATCTTAACCAGTGCGGATTATAAGCGGAAACCACAGAGGCAGAAAAATTAACCCACCTGCAAATCTGCCTGTCAGGCCAACTACCGATTATGCAAAGGAGGGCCTCTTTAATGTCTTGAATAACCTGATCGACTTTTCTGAAACAAAAGTTCTTGATCTTTTCTCAGGTACCGGCAACATCGCTTTCGAGTTTGCTTCCAGAGGGGCTCCTTCGGTACGTGCAATTGATATCGAGCGCCGGTGCGTGGATTTTATCAATGAAACTGCTGAAAAATTCGGGATGGAAGAGGTTCATGCAATCCGTATGAATGTATTGGTATTGCTCAAGATTGGAAAAGAGCGAGCTGACCTTGTCTTTGCTGATCCACCCTTCGGTATGGAAGGCATAGAAAATCTGCCTGGACAGATACTCTCTTCAGGAATTGTGAAACCAAACGGGATTCTGATCCTGGAGCATTCAGATAGCTATAACTTTTCGGGGAACCCCAATTTTGATCAGTTAAGGGAGTATGGAAAGGTCAATTTCAGTATGTTCAGAGGCACTCTGGATGAAGGATAAGCTCAGTATTCATCCTCGTGAAAAAAGAAGTCATCCTTGGTAGGATAGTCAGGCCAGATATCTTCTATTCGCTCGTATGTTTCACCCTCGTCTTCTATCTCTTTCAAATTTTCAATCACTTCCTGCGGGGCTCCGGTTCTGATACACCAATCGATGAGTTCATCTTTGGTAGCAGGCCAGGGAGCATCTTCCAATTTTGAGGCGAGTTCTAACGTCCAGTACATAATGGTCTGCTTTGGATTTTTGCAAAAGTAAAAAAAATAAATTCAAAAAGGCAAGTGAAAATTTTATCCTATTTTTTTCGTGGCCAGGTAATCTCTTCAGCGTTGAACTCTTTTCCTAATCTTCGTGCCAGAACAAAGAGATAATCCGATAGCCGGTTCAGGTACCGAATGATCACTGGCGATACGAAAGAGTCTCTGTGTAAGCGAATTACAGCTCGTTCTGCCCTTCGGCATACCGTTCTTGCCACATGGCATCGTGAAACATGAGGATCTCCTCCGGGAAGGATGAAAGAGTTCAAAGGAGGCAATTCCGATGTCATTAAATCAATCTCTTTTTCAAGGATGAGAATCTCCTCCTCATCCAATTCAGGCAAACCCTCGGTTTTCTTTTCAGGATCGGCAGCAATCAGGGCTTCAACAGTGAAGAGATTTTCTTGAATCCGGAGAAGAACTTCACGGTAATATTCCAGGGCAAGGTGATCCCTGACAACGCCGATAAACGAATTCAGCTCATCCAGCGTTCCATAGGCCTCAACACGGTCGTGGCTTTTTGAAACCCGCGTTCCGTTCAGGAGAGAAGTCTCTCCCAGGTCACCGCCTTTGGTATATATTTTTACCATCGATTCTTCAGGGAATCACTTTTTGAGTCGCTTTGGTCCAACGTTTAGGATCTCTTCAGGACATCCGTCAGTAAACATTTTGAAATTCTCAATATAACGGGAGACCAACGCGTCGTATTTCATCCAGTATTCTCCTTTGTTTCCCCAGGCATTTTCAGGATCCAGAACGTCTTCGGGGACATTCGGACAGGTAAGGGGAATATCAAAATTAAATAATTTGTCCTTCCTGTATTCCACGTTGTCCAGTTCTCCGTCGAGGACAGCGTTGAGCATGTTTCGGGTGTGGCGGATGCTGATACGTTTACCAATGCCAAATTTACCGCCAACCCATCCGGTATTCACAAGCCACACCTTCGCACCGTGTTTTTCGATTTTCTTTCTTAGCAGATCGGCATATAGATATGGATGGTGGACCATGAACGGGGCTCCGAAACAGGCGCTGAATGTAATTTCAGGTTCAATCCCCAGACCCAGTTCTGTTCCTGCAATTTTAGAGGTATAGCCACTGATAAAATGGTAGATTGCCTGGTTCATATCCAGGCGGGCAATTGGAGGCATAACTCCCTGGGCATCACATGTGAGGAAAATGACGTTTTTGGGATGTGCTTTGACCATCTTCTCAGGAATGGAATTAGGAATAAAATCCATCGGATAAGAGGCCCTGGTGTTTTCAGTAATCTGTTCATCATCCAGGTCTATTTTTCGGGAGGTGGGATCAAAGACCACATTTTCCAGGATCGTTCCGAACCTTCTGGTACAGTCATAAATCTCCGGCTCATTTTCGGCCGATAATCGGATCACTTTGGCGTAACATCCTCCTTCGTAGTTGAACACGCTTTCATCACTCCAGCCATGTTCATCGTCGCCGATCAGCTTTCTGTTGGGATCGGCTGAGAGTGTTGTTTTCCCCGTTCCACTTAATCCAAAAAACAGAGCAACATCGTTTTTCTTGCCAATATTTGCTGAACAGTGCATCGACATGATGTCCTGGATGGGCATCAGGAAATTCATGATGGTGAAGATCGATTTTTTTACTTCCCCGCCGTAAGAGCTATTAGCCACAATGGCAAGGCGTTTGGAGAAATCAATCACAATACCTGTTTCACTATTCGTACCATCAATTCTCGGATCCAGTTTGAACGATGGAGAAGCGATCAATGTGAAATTGGGGATATGTGTCTTGTATTGTTCCAATGTTTTTAATGTAAGAAACATATTCCTGGCAAACAAACTTTGCCAGGCCGTATCGGTGATGATCCGGATGGGCATCTGGAATTCGGGGTCGGCTCCTACGAATACATCCTGAACAAAGAGCTCCTCTCCCTGCAGGAACGACTGGAGCCGGCTGAAAATTCCGTCAAATTTTTCAGGACTCATGGGGCGATTGTATTCTCCCCAGTCAATTTTATCTTCGGTGCTTGACTCCTTGACGAAGTACTTGTCATTTGCCGCTCTGGCTGTCCATTTCCCCGTGTTAACGAGGAGTGGCCCTCCGTGAACAACCTTGCCTTCATTCCTGAACACAGCCTCTTCATACAGAGCAGCTTCGGGGAGGTTCCAGTAAACTCTATCGAGATGGACAAGGCCATGATTCTGGAGTCCATAAACACTTTTCAGGTCGGTAGCCTGCTTCTGTGCAGGAGTTTCAAATTTCAGATATTTTGACATCCTCTTTTATTTTATTTTCTGTGATTACAATTAAAGCCAATCCCGGGTGAATTTCCGCTCGCCGATATACAGTTCATTCGGGGAGTTAGGATCAATGGCCCATTTTATACGCTCGATGCCCTGGGTGATTTCTTTGATCGAACCACAGGTGGATAGTCTCAGGTACCCATCCAATCCGAATTCCACCCCCGGAACCGTGATCACCCGCACTTTATCTAAAAGCAAATGGGCTAGTTGTGTGGAGTTTTTATTGTAGTTACTGAAGTCGACAAAACAATAAAATGTGCCATCCGGTTTAGTGACTCTGAGGCCCGTAAAAGCATTTAACTGTTCCATCATCACTTTGGTATTATTTTCAAGCGTAGTACGAAGGCTTTCCACACTCGACTGGATACCGTTGATGGCGCCAACGGCGGCCACCTGCAATATCACCGACGGACCGGAAGTTTGATGGCTTTGAATATTTGTCATCACCTCAATGAGCTTTTTATTGGCAACGGCCCAGCCAATCCGAAATCCCGTCATTGCGTATTGTTTGGACACCCCGTTGATAAGGATCACTTTGGAATCATCAATACTTCCTTTAAGGTACTTGAGACAATTGGCTGCTTTTTTCCCCCCAAACACCAGGCGATGGTAGATGTCGTCCATAATGAGGTAGATCCCGCGATTCTGACAAAATTCAACAATCTCTGCAATAAATTGCTCGGAATAGACAACGCCGGTGGGATTGTTCGGACTGTTGATCATGATGGCTTTTGTATACGGACCGCAAACCTGTTCTATATCCTGCAGCCGAGGATAGAAGGTGCCATCTTCGGGATGTACCGGGACAGGAACAGCGCCACAAAGTTTTACCATTTCAGGGTAACTTACCCAGTAAGGAGCAGGAAAAATCACTTCATCCTGTGGATCAAGTATAGCCTGCAAGGCAACCATAATAGCTTGTTTAGCTCCTCCTGAAGCGATGACATTTTCAGGTGCTACTACCCGACCGTACATATCCACCGTATAGCGGATAATTGCCTGTTTCAATGCTGGAATCCCATCTGCTGGGGTATAACGGATATCACCAGAATTTAGTAAACTGGCAGCGGCTAAAATAGCATCTATTGGGGCTTTGCTCTTTGGCTCGCCAATACCCAGGTGAATAACCGGCTCCCCCTTGGCCCTGAGGATGGCTGCTGTTTCGTTAAGTTTGAGTGTGACAGACTCCGCGATTGATCTTCCGATAATACTGAAACTCATAATCTTTTATCTTTAATTAAGTGATAAATACGCTATAACAAACGGATATCTTTTTTTTTGAAAGAGGGCAAAGATAGAGAAATTTTACTAAAAAATAGTTATGGGAAAAATTATTGTTAAATCATTCACAAAATGATCAAAAATAAGCTTCCATTCTATCAAATGCTTTATTGATCATTTCTTCAGGGACGCAAAATGAAAGCCTGATATGATTTTCGCCTGTTGGCCCAAATGCAATGCCAGGCGTTGTGGAAACTCTGGCTTCTTTCAATAAATTTTTACTGAATGCAATTGAATCATCTCCTTTTTTCCCCAATAGTTTTGGAAACATTAAATAAGATCCACCTGGTTTATTATAGTGAAAAACAGAATCTAATCGATCTAACCGTTCACACATAAGATTTCTTGCTTGTAAATAATGCTGTCTGAACTCCTCTATACATTCCTGGCTCCCTTTTAAAGCGGCAATTGCTGCATATTGTGACACTACGGGAGCACAAATAGAAAAAGGGATATGAGCTTTCTTAATCTGTATTATAATTTCCTCATCAGCATGAAGATAACCGATACGCCATCCCGTCATCGCATACGTCTTTGTAAACGTATAATTTGTTATTACATTTTTTCTTAATTCAGGAATTGAAGCTAAGCTAAAATGCTTTTCATCATCAAAAACAAAATATTCATACGCTTCATCGGTAATTATGGTGAGATTATTTTCAAGAGCAATTTTTGCCAATTCCAGAAGATACTCCTTAGAAAAAACTGTTCCGGTAGGATTGCTAGGAGTACAAAACATGATTGCTTTAGTTTTAGAGGTAATTGCTTTTTTAATAGCCGTAATATCCAGAGCAAAATTGTCTTTTTCAATTAAAGGAACCAGAACAGGTATTCCTGAAGCAAGCCGAACTTGCGTAATATGAGTTGAATATGTTGGTGTTGGAAGAATTACTTCATCACCCGGATCAATTGTTGCCATTATAGATGCAGCTAATCCTTCAATGGCTCCAACAGTTACAATTATTTGTGAAGTGTTTGCTTCAATATTATTATCTCTTTTGAGCTTCTTTACAATTTCTTCTCTTAATATGGGTAATCCCTCACTTTGAGAATATCCACCGGTTAATCCATTTTTGATAGCAGAAATGGCTGCATCATTAATATGTTTTGGGGTTCCGGTTGTAGGTTTTGCCCACGACAAAAATGCCACATCATCATATTGTTGTGATAATCTTGTCATTTCGTGAATCGCCGATTTTTTTAGTTGATTTACTCTGTTGGATACATTCATGATTTTAGTTTTTAAGATGCTTTTATTTGATAAAACACTCCCCGTTCCTGGCGAACCGATTCAATTTTACTTTCTGCTTCTAAAACATCCAGGTATTTGTTGATCTCATTCATATGTAATCCTAGTATTTTTGTAAGGTCCTCAACAGTACATGGCCTTCTGGAAATTGTCCCTAAGATTGCAGTTTCAGCATCCTTTCGGTACGATTGGATATTTTTCCTTTCGGGAGCAGCAGCAATGATTTCAACATTATCGAGTCCCCAATAGGCAACAACTTTTTTCAAATCTTCGTGGTTTGCAGCATGAATGTCTGCAACTGCTCCAGGCCTGTCAAGTGTATTTAGCTGGATTTTGTCAGGTTTTATATCCTTAATAGCCGTTTTTAAAGCGTTTAAATCATCAATATTATCATTGTATCCGGGAAGAATAAATACTTCAAGCCATAGTTGGCCGGAAAACTCCTGTCTGAAATCGATTAATCCCTGAATAGTTTTCTCCACTGTGAGTTGTGGCGCGGGTCGGTTAATTCTTTGGAATGTAATTTTCGTTGCAGCATCAAGTGATGGTAGAACAACATTTGCATCCATCAGTTCATCACGGACTTTTTTATCGGAAAGAAGTGTCCCATTTGTTAAAACAGCAACCGGAATAGCAGGTTGTTTTTGTTTGATGAATTGCAAAACGTTACCAATTTTTATATTGAGCGTTGGTTCCCCGGAACCTGAAAAAGTGATATAATCAGGGTCTGGATTGTTTGCAAAATAATGTTCCAGCTCGCTTGTTACTTTATTATAGGGGATGTATTCTTTCCTTTCAGTTGTCAACGTTGAAGTGTGTCCAACTTCACAATAAATACAGTTGAGTGAGCAGACTTTTTGAGGGACCAGATCCACTCCGAGAGATATCCCAAGTCGTCTTGATGGCACTGGGCCGAAAAGATATTTATACATGATTTTAACTATTTGCTTTGCTAAAAAAAGGCTTTCAGTTTTTTATATTTCTCTATTGTTTCTTGTTCAAAAGATGGATTATAAAGAAGAGATGCTGGATGTGGCAAAGGGAGTACTTTGTTATCATTTAACGACAATACATTCCCATTAATCTTTTTAAAGTTCATTTCTGCTACCAGAGGATCAGTTTGGTATTTTGTTAAAATTGCCCTCGTTCCATAATAACCCAACGGCACGATAATTTCAGGTTGAATAATTGAAATTTCTTCATCCAGGAATTGGTTGCATAATTCAATTTCATTCAGTGTAGGCTTGCGGTTCATTGGCAACATACATTTAACCAAATTAGTCATAAATACAAATTCCCTGTCAATTCCGGCTGCATGCAATAATTTATTAAAAACCTGCCCCGAAGGGCCAACAAACATTCGATTTTGCGAATCTTCTTTTCCCCCCGGAGCTAGTGCGACAAACATAATATGGGCCTCAATGTTCCCTTCACCTGTAAGCACATTTTTTCGAGTTACAGACAAACTACACCTTTTACAAGCTCTGATCTGATAATTAAGAACATCAAGCGACTCTCGTTTTTCAATCAGGCTAAATTGATTCATTTTCTGCAATCTGTATTACGGCATTAATATTCACATTTTACTTTTTGATCTTCTGTAATCATCATAGATTCCTCCAATTTTTATACCTATGAGGAACTTTCCATCATTTCAAATATATTCCCACTTTTATCCTTAATAAATATTATTAATGAGTGCAATTAATAGTTAGTTTAAGCTGCATAACGAACATGTTTTCCATGAAAATATTTTTTCACTTGTTCAGGATCATTTTTTCTTTTCA
>Ga0268280_1000745_pt1 | contig 24794 bp, 19 predicted proteins | sample saktaG_9_FD_190139 | JGI IMG/M metagenome (GOLD analysis project Ga0268280, IMG submission 190139) | Saline water microbial communities from Sakinaw Lake, British Columbia, Canada - sak_2011_5_24_40m | ecosystem: Environmental > Aquatic > Non-marine Saline and Alkaline > Saline ... | reverse complement strand
TAGGCCATACCTTAGTGTTAATTGTTACCTCACTGGCTGGTGTATTAGCCTTAGGGGCAGCTGCAGGTGGATATCTCCTTGACCATATTAAAATACATGAAAGAGTAATATTAGCCATTAGCGCTTTTGCTCTATTAAGGCCCGGTTTGCTAACTGATGGTGTGGGAATTGCCTTATTAGCTGGAGTAATAATCTTACAAAAAATGAGAATATCGAAGAAAGTTTAAATTTGTATAATTTAATTAAAAATAATTTTATTTTGGGTCGTTACAAAGCATCTCGAATAGCTAAAATTCATCTTGACAGTGAAATCTATTTAGTTTCTAATTTAACGGAAAATATTAAAAGGAGTTTGTTTATTAGAACCTTTAATTCCATAGAAGAAGATTTTACTAATGCTATGGAAGTTCTACTTTAACTTTCTTCAAAGGTTGATTTATTAGTCTGTATAGCAAATAGCATGGAATAAAAATGTAAAATTGGTAAATTAGCACAGATAAAAATAATCTAAAACCTAAAGATAAGAAAATAAAAATAAAAAGTCAGTATAGCCATGTAAAAAAACTTAAATAGGGTTTTGAAAAAGGAGAAGTCTTATGGGAAAAGTAGAAAAAAAATTACAGGATATGGGTATAATTCTTCCCGATGTACCTAAGCCTGCAGCTTCTTATATTCCTGCTGTGCAAACAGGAAAACTGGTTTATACTTCGGGACAAGGCAGTGAAAAAGATAGTATTTTGGTTTATAAAGGTAAATTAGGAAAAGATTTAACTGTTGAAGAAGGCTATGAAGCAGCAAAAATATCTATTATTAATTGTTTAGCTATACTTAAGGGACATCTTGGTAGTTTAGATAGGGTAAAAAGAGTTATTAAGCTTTTGGGTTTTGTAGCCAGTGTTCCAGAATTTGATCAGCAACCATATGTAATAAATGGGGCTTCGGATCTTTTAATAGAGATTTTTGGTGAAAAGGGAAGACATGCTCGTTCAGCAATTGGTGTAAATATACTTCCTTTTGGTACACCGGTAGAAATAGAAATGATTGTAGAAGTTGATGAAGAGGAAATATAAGAAGGCAAGACAAGAGAATCATTAAAAATAAAATTTAATAGTTAGAATTAATAATAAAAGAGTGGGATAAAACAGGAAAAACGAATTATCGCCTTGAATACTTATTAGATTGTTGGCAAGAGAGACATATGTGCGAACAAAGAGTTATAAATAAAGGAGAAGAACCATGAAGCAATTAGCCATTGGTGTTTTAGATTCTGGAATAGGTGGGTTTTCAGTAGTAAAAGAATTAAAAAAATTGCTTCCGAAAGAAAATATTGAATATTTTGCAGATCATGCTCGTCAACCTTATGGTCAAAAAGGACAGGAAGAAATTGAGGATTTTGTAGTTCAAATAATTAACTTCCTTTTGAAAAAAGGGATTAAAGCATGTATTATTGCCTGCAATACGGCAACTGCAGCAGGACTAGAAAGAGCCAAAGAGGAGTTTAATATTCCTATTATTGGAGTCATTGAACCTGGAGCAAGAGCAGCTGTGGCAACTACTACTAATGGGAAAATAGGTCTTGCAGCTACTGAATTTACCGTAAATAGCAAGGCGTATCATAAGGAAATTAAAAGAATTAGTCCCAAAATAGAAATTTTTGCAAATCCTTGTCCCAAGTTTACTCCTTTAGTGGAATTGGGTCAATTTGATACAATTGAAACATATCAAGCAGCAAAAGAATATTTAAAGCCTATTAAAGACGCTCAAGTAGATACTTTGATTTTAGGTTGTACGCATTATCCATTTTTGCAAAAAGTAATCTCAGATATTATGGGACCCAAGGTAAGGTTGGTAGATCCTGCGTATAATGCAGTATTAGATTTGAAAAAAATATTAGAAGAGAAGCATTTTTTAAAGATTGGTAAAAATAAAAAGGAAAATTACTACACTAGCGGTAATCCAGGTAATATGAAAAAGGTGGCAAGGACAATCTTTAATTCCTTTGAATATAGTGTCGAAAAAGTAAAATTTTAGGAATTTAGAAAAGATTCATATCATTAGCGCACTTGCTTTATTAACACCTGGATTATTAACTGATAGTGTGAGTATTATCTTATTGGCTGGAGTAATAATATTACAGAAGATGAGAATATCGAAAAAAGCTCAACTTGTGTAGTGTAATTAAGAATATATAGGTTAATTTTAATTTTTAGTAATTTTGTAATTAAAAACTGTTAGATTAGGAGTCTACAAGACTCAATTATTGTTTACCTTTAGATTCCTAATCTAACTGAGCGAAAGTAAATGCCTCACCTTAGTTTAATTAGTCAAAATGGTCGATATTTTAGAATATACTAAATGGTTGCTTAAAAAGTAGCGGTGATTTTTTTTTGGATGACCCCCTCAATTTAATAATATTGATATTTGAAGTTATCACTTTATTAGGCTTTATAATACTATCAGCGTTTTTTTCCGGTTCAGAGACTGCTCTCTTCTCATTAAATAAATTGCAATTGAAAAAAATGCAAAAAGAAGATGGAAATAATTGGCGGGTAAAATCAATTGTCAGACTTCTTGATGATCCTCAAAGGACATTAATCTCTATTTTAATTGGGAATATGTTTGTAAATATTTCAGCTACCTCTTTAGCCACTTACTTAGCTATAGTATTTTTTGGAAATATAGGTATTGGTATAGCCAGCGGAATAATGATTTTTACTATACTTGTCTTCGGGGAAATCGTCCCCAAATCATTAGCTGTTGCTAATGCCGAAACAATTTCCAAAAGAGTCGCCAGACCGATAGAAATCATTTCCCTCGTTTTATTTCCCCTGATAAAATTTTTTAAAATGATAATTATTGCCCTATATTACCTTTTTGGTAAAAAAAGCCTTAAAGTAAAAAAAGAAATTACCCAAGAAGATTTAATAACTCTGATTGATGCAGGTAAGGATGAGGGGGTAATAGAAGAGGAAGAGAAGAAAATGATTAAAAATATCTTTGAATTTGGCGATACTATGGTAAAAGAAGTAATGATCCCCCGGGTAGATATGGCCTATATCTCCTCTGATACCAAGATAGGTTCAATATTAAAATTGATTAAAAAAATGGGACATTCAAGAATCCCGGTATACGAAGACACTATAGACAATATTATCGGAATATTATATGCCAAGGATCTTTTGGGTATTTACGAGCAATGGTATACTTCAAAGGAAAAGTTTGATTTAAAGGAAATAATAAGGGAAGCTTACTTTGTTCCCGAAAATAAAAAAATTGACGAACTGTTGGATATTTTTCAGAAAGACAGAATTCAAATTGCCATTGCCGTTGATGAATATGGCGGGACAGCGGGTCTGGTTACCATGGAGGACGTGGTAGAGGAAGTAGTAGGGGAAATAATTGATGAATACGATAAAGAAATTAAATTATTCGAGATAATAGAAGAAAACACTATACGTGTTGATGGGAATATAAGTATTGAGGAAATTAACGAAATTTTAAATATAGAAATACCTGAAAACGATTTTGAAACCTTGGGTGGTTTTATTTTTGACTTATTAGGCAGGGTGCCTAAAAAGGGAGAAAAAATTAAATATCATAATCTTAAAATAATAATTGAACAGGTAGTAAAAAACAGAATTAGAAGAGTAAAAATAATAAAAGAAATTCTGCAGTTTAAAAGTGACATTTCAAGTAAAGATATGTAGGAGGTAGAAGTTTTTGACAGAATGGTGGATTAAAATAAGTCCTTTTATACTATTTATTTGTATGCTTATTGCTGCTTTTTTTTCGGGCACAGAGACTGCAGTTATATCTACCAGTAAACCGCATCTTAAATATTTGGCCAAGAAGGGGGATAAAAAAGCAATAATAGTCTCTAATTTAATTAAAGAGCCCGATAGATTTTTAAGAGTGGTTTTAATCGGAACTAACATAGCAGTAATCATATTTTCTTCTGTTTCCTCTGCTCTGGCAGCTCATATATGGGGGAACAGAGGAATTTCTATTTCAATATTACTCACCACTCTAGTAATTTTAATTTTTTGTGAGATAGTTCCAAAAACTATTGCCCAAAATAGCCCCCAAAAAATATCGCTCAAGATAGCATATCATATAAAAACCGCCTCTTCCATAATTTATCCTGTTGAAATATTTTTCAGTTGGATATCGCACTTTTTCATTAAACTTATAACTGGCAAGAAGTATATGCCCGCAAATGCTTTTTTTACCAAAAAAGATTTAAAACTGTTTTTTGAAGTTGGTGAGAAGGAAGGCGCATTGGAAAAAAGAGAAAAAAGTATGATCGAGAAAATATTGAATTTAAATGATATTTTTATTAAGGATGTAATGATACCTCAAAAATATATGGTGGCTGTTGAGGAAAATGCTTCTTTAGAGGAAGCAGTAAAATTAATGAATAATAAAGGTCTCTCCAGGATACCGGTTTATAGGAATGATATAAATAATATCATAGGTTTTGTTTACGCCAAAGACTTCCTGATCGGAGATTTAGAAAAGAAATTAAGCAAAAGTATAAATTTATTAGATTTGATCCATCCGCCTTATCTGGTCTCAGAAAGTAGAAGGGTTACAACTCTTCTAAAAGAATTTCAGAAAAAGAAAATTCATATTGCTGCGGTTATAAATAAAGACGGAAAAATATCCGGAGTAGTTACCATAGAAGATCTATTAGAGGAAATATTTGGAGAAATAGAAGATGAGTTTGATAAAACTAAAAAATTATGAAATAATTTAAAAACTAACGAAAGAAGATAAATTATGAAAGAGGAAACATTGAATAAATCATTTTTCTGCGGGTTTATATGGTTATTTTTGGTTATATTTGCTTGTCTTACTATAAGTATTAATATTTATGCCAGTACCGCAAGACCTTTAGCCATAATGATCGGTAATTCACCCGAAGAAGTAATTCACCAAACTGGTCTGAATAAAGCAGATATAATTTATGAAGCAAATGTAGAATATCCTTTTACCAGATTGATGGCTTTATTTATTAATAGTGATGTGGACATAGTAGGTCCGATCAGAAGCAGCAGATATTATTTTTCCAGATTAGCTGTAGAGTGGTCTGCCATCTTTGCCCACTGCGGAGGGCAAAGCTTAAAGAACGATGGAATTGTTAATTTAGACCAGATGAGTTATCCCTCTCCTTATTGGCGGGATAAGAATATTGGAGGGTGGATAAATCTTTTCACTAATACTCAAAATATAAGAGAAAAGAGTAGAAAAATGGGCTTTCAGGATAAGGTAAATTTAGATAACAATTTGCTTAATCTAAGAACACTCAATTTATCAGGAGGGAATACCACCAAAATTACTATCAAATATAACCAAAAGTATGCCCTATCTTATGAGTATAATACCAGTAATAATACCTATTTAAGGTATGTAAATTCTAAACTACATCAAGATAGTAAAACTTTCGAACCTATTGCTGCTGCCAATATAATAATCCAATATATTCCGGTTATAAAAATTCCTGGCGATAAAGAAGGAAGGCTGGAAGCAGAGGTTATAGGGGAAGGTAGTGCAAAAATATTCTTCGGGGGAAATTATTTTTTATCCAAATGGATCAAAAAATCTAAAGACCAGCCAACCGTATATTATAATAGTCAGGGGAAAATATTAAATTTGAATCAGGGTAATATCTGGATTCATTTAGTACCAGAGGAAACAGAGGTATGGTCTAAATAAAAGAAGGTGAGAATATATTGAAAGAAGAATATAAAAAATTAATAAAGGAAGCAGAAAGAGCCAAAAAAAAGGCCTATACTCCCTATTCTAAATTCAAAGTTGGAGCTGCCGTTCTTTGCACTGATGGAAAAATATTTACCGGTTGTAATATTGAGAATGCATCTTTTGGCCTGACTGTATGCGCAGAAAGAGTTGCAATTTTTAAAGCTATTTCAGAGGGCTCAACTAAATTTGAAGCTATCGCTGTTATTAGCGACACAGAGAAACCATGTTCTCCTTGTGGGGCCTGCCGGCAGGTGATGTCAGAATTTTGCGAAGACGCACCTCTGATTATGGCGAATTCAAAGGGAGATGTTAAGATCAAAAAAGTAAAAGAATTACTTCCCGAGGCCTTTGGTAAAAACGATCTTCTTAGTGGAGATTAGCTAACACTATGTTATATAAAACGGAAGGCATAGTTCTAAAAAGCACAGAATACCAAGAAGCTGATAAGATTGTTACTATATATACCAAAAGTAACGGTAAGATTACAGCTATTGCTAAAGGAGTTCGAAAGACAAAGAGTAAATTCGGAAGCAGTTTGGAAATATTAACTCACTCTCTTTTTTTAATTTACAAAGGTAGAAATATTGATATTGTTAGCCAGACCGAAATATTAGAATCTTTTTTTTCTAGGAGCAAAGAAGTTATTAAATTTGCATTTGCCGCTAACTGCGTGGAGATAGTTAACAAATTAACCGAGGAGCGGGAAACAAATATTGGTCTATTTAGTTTATTAAAGGAAGTTTTGCATAGTTTGAAGGAAGCTAATGACCCGAAATTGCTGACCATGTCTTTCAAATGGCAAACTATGTCAATTTTAGGATATAGACCCTCACTTGATCATTGTTGCAGATGCAATAAGAGTGTAAAAGATCAAGAAGAGATGCATTTTAATATAAGAGAAGGTGGGCTGATATGCAATAATTGTATAGCTGAAGCTAAAGAGGAGTGTATTAAAGTCTCTTTCTATTTTGTTAAATTGTTAAGAAAAATAATAATTACACCTTTATCCACTATTTCAAACGCTACCATTCCTGAAAATAAGATGAAAGAGTTAGAGAAAATAACTGATTTATACCTGACCTATCATTCGGAGAAAAGCTTTAAAACGGATAGATTTTTGAAGTCTCTGTAGTTAGATGGTTACCCAGTTACCCTGTTTGCCAGTTAACCAGTTAAATTAGTCGTTAGCATTAAATGCAAGTTTTTAGTTTTTAGTTGTTGGTTTTTAGATAAAGAAAGCAATTTATGGTTTTCTCAACTGGGTAACCGGTAAACTGGGTAACTGGTTAACTATCTTCACGCAATACGCAATACGCACTACGAGAAACGTCGTTGACAAATAATGCCAATTTTGATATATTAACAAAGAAAATGCAGTCCCTCTCTTTAACAGACAATAGGTTTTCAAATATTTCAATGAGAGGGAATTTTATTTATAATTAAGAGAAAGAGATGATAATATGGATTTTCAAGAAATAATGTTCAATCTACAAAAATTTTGGGGGGAACAGGGTTGTATTATTCAACAACCTTATGATATAGAAAAAGGTGCTGGAACAATGAATCCAACCACTTTTTTAAGAGTATTGGGCCCCGAACCATGGAAAGTGGCATATGTTGAACCATCTCGGAGACCTGCCGATGGACGTTATGGAGAAAATCCTAATAGAGTGCAGCAACATTATCAACTCCAGGTTATATTAAAACCTTCTCCTGACGATGTGCAGGAGATTTATTTTAAAAGTTTAGAAAGTTTAGGAATATCAAGAAAAGAGCATGATGTAAGATTCATTGAAGGTGATTGGGAAGCTCCTACTTTGGGTGCCTGGGGATTAGGTTGGGAAGTTTGGTTAGATGGATTAGAAATAACTCAGTTTACTTATTTTCAGCAAGCTGGTGGTCTTGATTTAGATATTATTCCGGTTGAAATAACCTATGGCTTAGAGAGATTAGGTATGGTTATTCAGGATGTGGATAATGTTTTTGACTTAAAATGGGGTAAGAATATTACCTATAGAGATATACGTCATCAAGCAGAAGTTGAACAATCTAAGTATAACTTTGAAGAAGCAGACATACCAATGTTGTTTAACCTCTTTAATATATATGAAAAAGAAGCCAGAAGATTAATGGAAATAGAGCTGACTTTACCGGCATATGACTATATATTAAAATGTTCCCATACTTTTAATTTATTAGATGCCCGAGGAGCAGTTAGTGTTTCAGAAAGAACAGGATATATTTCTCGCGTAAGAAATATCGCAAGATTATGTGCAGAAGAATACGTAAAGCAGAGGGAAAAATTGGGTTTCCCTTTAATCAAATAATAAAGGAACAGGCAGAGGCTAAAATTTAATGAATAGTGTAATTTTAGAAATTGGAACCGAAGAAATACCAGCTCAATATATGGAAAATACTTTAAAGGACTTAGACCGATTAGTACAAAAACATTTAGAAGACGCCAGAATTAATTATAAAGAAATCAAGGTTTATGGTACCCCTCGAAGATTAATACTATTTATTTTTCACATTAATGAAAAACAGGAAGACATTTTTCAAAAAATTAAAGGGCCTGCCCATTCAATTGCCTACAATAAAGATTCATTGCCTCAAAAACCTGCTTTAATGTTTGCTCAAAGCCAAGGGGTAAACGTTGAGGATTTAATTGTTGAAGATACCGAAAAAGGACAATATGTTTTTGCCCTTAAATCCAAAATAGGACAGCCAACCATTGATATATTATCCCGGATATTTCCAAAAATAATAATGAGTATGCAATTTCCCAAATCAATGCGTTGGGAAGAAAAATCATTACGATTTATCCGTCCTATAAGATGGATACTTGCCTTGTATGGCAAAGAAATAATCAGGTTTAATTTAGACGGTTTAAAATCTGAAAATATAACTTATGGTCATAGACTTTTGGCACCCAAAAAAATCAAGATATCTTCTACTCAGGAATATTTTAAGAAGATAGAAAAAAATTATGTAATAATCGATCCGCAAATTAGAGAGAATATTATTAGAACAGATATAAAACGGATAATTAAGGAAATACATGGAGAAGAAATAATAAATGAAAAACTGTTAAAAGAATTAGTCTATTTAGTTGAATATCCTAATGCAATTTTAGGAGAGTATGATAAAAAATATTTGAAATTACCCAAAGATGTCTTAACTGTAGTGATGGAAAAACATCAAAAATATTTTCCCGTTTTCAAAAATAAAGACGAATTACTTCCTTTATTTATTGTAATTATCAATAACTCTAAGGAATATGCCTCTAAAATTAAAGAGGGCAATGAAAATGTTCTTAGGGCTAGATTGGAAGATGCAAAATTTTTCTATCAGGAAGACCAAAAAACTCCATTAGAGAAGAAGGTAGATAAATTAAAAAATGTTATTTTCCAGGAAAATCTAGGGAGTCTTTTTGATAAAACTAAGAGATTAGAATCGCTGTGTGAATACATTGCTGATGTTTTACAGATTGAGCAGAAAGAAAAACAAGATCTTTTAAGATCTGCTAATTTGTGTAAAGCAGATTTAGTTACTGAAATGGTTAAAGAATTTCCAGAATTACAAGGAATAATGGGCAAAGAATATGCGGTTTTATCCAATGAAAGAAAAGAGGTAGCAGAAGCTATCTTTGGACATTACCTACCTCGTTTTTCGGGGGATATATTACCCAGTACTAAAAATGGCATGACTTTAGCAATTTCTGATAAAGTTGATAATATTGTTGGTTGTTTCTTGTCAGGTTTAACTCCCACAGGATCACAGGACCCTTATGGATTGAGAAGGCAAACTCGCGGAAAAATCGCTATAATTTTGAAACATAATCTGAAAATATCCTTAAAAGATATTATTCAGAAATCTTTATCCTTATATACAGTAAATGCGTCATCAGAAGTAAAAATTGATGAAAACGAAATTGTATCTCAGATATTAAATTTTATTAAACAAAGAGTAAAAAATATCTTCTTGGAAGATGGAATTAGTTATGATGTAATTGATGCTGTTTTAGCTGCAGATAATAACGGGGATATGGTTGATATTAAGCATAGAATAGAGGCCATAGAAGAATTTTACCATCAACCTATTTTTGGGAAAATAATTATTTCATCAAGCAGGGTATTGAATTTATCAAAAAATAGCGAGAAAACAGAAATTAACAAATTACTTTTAAGAGAAAAAGCTGAGTTAAATTTATATCATAATTATGAAGATATTTACCCGAGAATAAAGAAATTTATTTGTAATAAAGAGTACAAAAAAGCACTTAAGTTATTAGGAGATTTATGTGAACCGGTTGATGAGTTTTTTGACCAAGTACTGGTAATGGACAAAGATAAAGACATCAGAAAGAATAGGGTCGCACTTATCAAAAAAATAGGAATATTATTTAATCAAGTTGCTGATTTATCTAAAATTGTTTCAGTAAAAGAAGGGAGGAAATAACCATGGAAAGTATCGAATATAAACCTACAGTTTATATAATTTCTGATTCTACCGGTGAGACTGCTCAAAATGTTGTTCATGCTGCACTTAGCCAGTTTAATTCTGATGATATTAAGTTTAAATTATTTGCTCATATTGAATCTATAAAAGATATTAAGGGGATAATAGATAAAATTCATAAAGAAAAAAGCTTCATAGTCTATACCGTTGTAAAACCGGAATTAAGATTATTTTTAAAAGAAGAATCTGAAAAGCAATCAGTTGTTTCTTTTGATATGTTTGGTCCAATTGTAGATAATATTGAAAAGATAAGTGGAATTGCACCAAAATTAGAACCTGGAATTATTAGAAAATTAGATAAAGAATATTTTAAAAGAATGGAAGCCATGGAATTTGCAGTGAAATATGATGCCTGCCAGGGAGAATTTGAGTTATCCAAAGCAGATCTGGTAATATTGGGAGTTTCTCGAACTTCAAAAACCCCACTAAGCATGTATCTCGCTCACAAAGGTCTAAAGGTAGCAAATATAATATTGGATTTTGAATTTGAGCCGCCAGCTGGAATATTTAGTCTATCTCCGGAGAAAGTAGTCGGTTTAACTATGGACCCTGACAAATTAATTGAGATAAGGAGCGAACGATTAAAAGCTTTAGGACTGCCAGATGAGAGTGTATATAATAAAAAAGAAAGAGTGATTAAAGAGTTAAAATATGCAGATAGTATTTACAGGAAAATCGGGTGTTCGGTAATTAATATAACTAATAAGGCTATAGAAGATATTGCCACAAATATACTAAAAATTATAAAGAAGGAGCAAGAATAATGATAGTTACGAAAAAATATGTCTACTTTTTTAATGAAGGAAAAGGAGATTTGAAATCCATTTTGGGAGGAAAGGGTGCAGGGTTAGCGGAAATGACTCGAATTGGTCTTCCTGTTCCTCAAGGATTTACTATAAGTACAGAAGCCTGTATCGAATATTATGAAAATGGCAAAAAATACCCCCAAGGATTAGAAAACCAAATAAAAGACAATTTAAAAAAATTAGAGGAAATATCCAAAAAGAAATTAGGAGATCCAAAAAATCCTTTATTGGTTTCCGTTCGATCCGGCGCTGTAGTTTCCATGCCTGGCATGATGGATACGGTACTAAATTTAGGATTAAACGATATTACGATTCGAGGAATTATCGAGAACACAAAAAATGAACGCTTTGCTTACGATAGTTACCGAAGGTTTTTACAGATGTTTGGTAATGTGGTTTTGGGTATTGAACATGATAAATTTGAACATATTTTAGAAAAGATAAAAAAAGAATTTAAAGTAAAATTAGATACGGAAATTAACTGCGAAGGGCTGAAAAAATTGGTAGAGGAATTCAAAAAACTGGTCAAAAAAGAGACCGGGAAAGATTTTCCTCAAAATCCAGAATTACAACTGAAAACTGCCATAGACGCAGTATTTAACTCCTGGAATACTAAAAGAGCTGTAACTTATCGTAGGATTAATAAAATTCCCGATGATTTAGGAACAGCAGTAAATGTTCAAGAGATGGTTTTCGGCAATATGGGAGAAGATTCAGGAACGGGGGTCGGATTTACCAGAAATCCTTCTACCGGGGAAAAAGAAGATTACGGAGAATATCTTCTGAATGCCCAGGGAGAGGATGTGGTTGCAGGTATCAGAACACCTTTGTCTTTATCTAACCTCAAAAACGATTTACCGGAAGTATATGAAGAACTTATCAAGATAGTTACACTTTTAGAAAAACATTATAGAGATGTCCAAGATTATGAATTTACCATAGAAAAAGGAAAACTTTACTTGCTGCAGACCAGGACAGGGAAAAGAACTGCTCAAGCTGCTCTTAAGATTGCCGTAGATATGGTAGAAGAGGGAATAATAAATAAGGAGGAAGCTGTTTTAAGGATAGAGCCCAATCAATTGAACCAACTGTTACATAGAAGAATAGATCCTAAGGCCAAAAAAGAAGTAATTGCCAAAGGATTACCTGCTTCTCCGGGGGCTGCTTATGGAAAAGTGGTCTTTACAGCAGATGAAGCAGAACAATTAGGAAAAGAAGGGGAAAAGGTAATATTAGTAAGGGCGGAGACAACACCTGATGATATCCATGGGATGGTTGAAGCACAGGGTGTTCTTACCAGCAGAGGCGGTATGACCAGTCATGCTGCGGTAGTAGCAAGAGGTATGGGGAAAGCTTGTGTAGCTGGCTGCAGTATTTTGAATATTAACGCAAAAAAAGAAAAAATCTCTGTTAATGATATGGAATTAAAAAAAGGTGATTTTATCACTATAGATGGCGGGACCGGTGAGGTATTTCTGGGAAAAGTTCCTACCATTGAACCGAAAATGAGCAAGGAATTTGAAACCCTGCTATCCTGGGCCAATAAAATAAAACGTTTAGGTGTATACGCTAATGCCGACACCCCGGAAGATGCACAAAAGGCCAGGGAATTAGGGGCAGAGGGCATAGGACTTACCAGAACAGAGCATATGTTTATGGAACAAGATCGGTTACCTATTGTACAAAAAATGATAATGTCTGATACTAAAAAAAGCAGAGCAGAGGCATTAGAAAAATTACTTCCTATGCAGATGGGTGATTTTTTAGGTATTTTAAAAGCCATGGAAGGACTACCGGTAATTATCAGACTTCTCGATCCTCCGCTTCACGAATTTTTACCCAATCTGGAAGATACTTTAATTGAAGTAACTACTTTAAAATTAAAAAATATAGATTCAGCAGAACTTGATAAGAAGGAAAAGTTATTAGAAATAATTAAATCTTTACACGAAATGAATCCCATGTTAGGACTTAGAGGATGCAGGTTAGGAATATTATACCCGGAGATATATGATATGCAGGTAGAAGCTATAATTGAAGCTGCGATAGAATTAACTAAAAAGGGAATAAAAGTAAAACCTGAAATAATGATTCCCCTGGTAAGTCATATAAGCGAGTTTAGACTGATATGCAAAAGAGCTAAAAAAATTGCTGATGAAAAGATAAAATCTGCAGGGGTAAAATTAGAATATAAAGTCGGAACAATGATTGAGTTACCACGGGCTGCCTTAACTGCTGATAAGATAGCCGAAGAAGCTGAATTCTTTTCTTTCGGTACTAATGATTTAACCCAGACAACTTTTGGTATAAGCCGGGATGATGCTGAAGGAAAATTCTTAGTAAAATACGTTGATGATAAAATTTTGGAAGATAATCCTTTTGAGGTTTTAGATCGCGAAGGAGTAGGAAAATTAGTTAAGCTGGGTACAAAGTTAGGAAGGGAAACCCGTCCTGATTTAGAAGTAGGTGTTTGCGGAGAGCATGGCGGAGAACCTCAATCAGTGGAGTTTTTCCATTCTGTGGGGTTAAATTATGTTAGCTGTTCGCCTTTCAGAGTTCCTATTGCCCGATTGGCAGCTGCCCAGGCGGTATTAAAAGAAAAAAAATAAAGAAAAAACAATAATAATTCGCCAATTTACCAATTGGCCAATTCTCCAATTAAAAGTTTTATTGGAAGTTAGATAAGAAAATGAAATGTAAATAAAATGAAAGGATAAAATAATATATGCAAATTGAATTGTTAATTCCTTTAAGCGGTATAATCGCCCTTATGTTTGCCGTATTTCTTTCTCTCAAAGTAATGAAAGAAAAGCCAGGAAATGAATTAATGCAAGAAATATCAAATATGATTGAACAGGGAGCTATGGCTTTTTTAAAAAGAGAATATAGCGTTTTGATATTTTTTATCATTATAGTTAGTCTTATACTGGGCTGGGTGAGAAGCCCTATTACCAGCTTATCTTTTGTGCTGGGGGCAATTTGTTCCGGATTAGCAGGTTTAACCGGAATGAAAATTGCCACTAAAGCAAATTCAAGAACTACAAATGCCGCCATGGAGGGCGGAATAACCAAAGCATTAAAAATTGCCTTTTCCGGCGGTGCGGTAATGGGTATGTCGGTAGCAGGTTTTGGACTGTTAGGTTTAGGCACTTTATATTACTTTATCAGAGAACCGGAAATTATAAATGGGTTTGCTTTGGGCGCAAGCTCTATAGCTCTATTTGCCAGAGTAGGCGGAGGAATATTTACTAAAGCAGCAGATGTGGGAGCTGATTTAGTAGGAAAGGTGGAAGCAGGGATACCCGAAGATGACCCTCGTAATCCGGCAGTTATCGCTGATAATGTAGGAGATAATGTAGGAGATATAGCAGGAATGGGGGCAGACCTGTTTGAGTCTTACGTAGGTGCAATTATTTCCACTATGATTTTGGGTGGATTATTATTTGAAGGGACTAAAGGAGTTATATTCCCTCTATTGTTGGCTGCTTGTGGGGCAATTTCTTCTATTATAGGCACATTTTTTGTAAAAACTAAAAGTGAAAAGAATCTACATATTGCTTTAACCAAAGGAACTTTGGCAAGCGGATTTTTAGTTATTATTGCTTCCGCTTATCTTTCTAATGTTTTATTTAATAGTTTAAATGTATTTTATGCCACTGCCGCTGGATTGATTGCCGGAATAATTATTGGATTAGTAACTGAATATTATACCTCTTACCACTATCCTCCGGTAAAATCAATTTCTAAATCATCGCTTACCGGAGCTGCAACTACCATTATTTCGGGATTGGCTATCGGTATGCAAAGTACCGCTATACCACTGATCGTGATTGCCATTACAGTTTTAGTTTCCTATAAATTCGCCGGTTTATACGGCATTGCTGTTTCCGCGGTAGGGATGCTTTCGATAATCGGCATGACGGTTTCCGTTGATTCCTATGGTCCGATTGCTGATAATTCGGGTGGAATTGCCGAAATGGCCAAGCTGGATCCCAAGGTTCGAAAAATTACCGATTCATTAGACGCTGTAGGAAATACTACAGCTGCTATCGGAAAAGGTTTTGCTATCGGTTCAGCAGCATTAACTGCTTTGGCTCTATTTTCAGCTTATTGTAAATCTGTAGGATTAGAAACCATAAGCATAACTAATCCGATAGTGGTAGCAGGGATGTTTATAGGTGGTCTTTTGCCTTATCTTTTTTCTGCTTTAGCCATAAATGCGGTAGGAAAAACAGCTTTCTTAATGATAGAAGAGGTTCGAAGGCAATTTAGGGAAATACCTGGCCTGAAAGAGGGAAAAGCTAAACCGGATTCTGCGAGATGTGTAGACATTAGTACTAAAGGAGCTTTAAAAGAGATGGTATTGCCCGGGTTGTTAGCCATAGTATCACCTATAGCCGTAGGAATAGTTCTTGGTCCTGAAGCCTTGGGGGGTATGTTGATCGGAGCGGTGTTAGTAGGAGTATTATTGGCTATAATGATGGCAAATTCCGGAGGAGCTTGGGATAATGCCAAAAAATATATTGAAATGGGAAATTATGGGGGAAAAGGCACAAAAGTCCATGAAGCTGCTGTTATAGGTGATACTGTAGGTGACCCTCTTAAAGATACTGCCGGTCCTTCTATGAATATATTGATTAAAGTTATGTCCATAGTTGCTCTGGTGTTTGTTCCACTATTTATAAAGTAGTATCGCGTATTGCGTATCGCGTATAGCGTGAAGAAAATTAAGACTAAGAGGTAGGGGCACGATGCATCGTGCCCACAGGTGCTAGAGAATAAAGAAAAATAGATTTTCAATTCGCTATCGACTAATTCAATTGATCAATTGGCGTTTCAGTTAATTAAATAATCTTGTATACCCATGCCGTATTTCTAATTGGGGAATTGGTAGATTGGTAGATTAGGAAAATTGACTCAAGGAGAAATTTTAATTGAGATTTTGCGAATTAATTATAAAGAAGAGAAATGGCCTGAAGTTAAGCGAAAAAGAGATTAATTATACTATTAAAGCATTTGATAAAGAGGAAATTCCCGATTACCAAATGTCTGCCATGTTGATGGCTATCTATTTTCAAGGGATGGATATTAATGAAATAAAATATCTAACTATGGCTATGGTTAATTCTGGAAAGACTATCGATCTTAGTTCTATTCCTGGAATTAAGGTGGATAAACATAGCACGGGTGGAGTAGGAGATACTACTACCCTCGCTTTAGCCCCCATGGTGGCGGCAGCAGGTGTTCCGGTAGCTAAAATGTCAGGAAGAGGTTTGGGTCATACCGGCGGTACTATCGATAAGTTAGAGTCAATTGAAGGGTTTAAAACAGAGATAAGTATAAATAAATTTATTAAAATTGTTAAAAAAATCGGAGTATCAATTATTAGTCCTACTTCAGATCTGGCTCCAGCAGATAAAAAATTGTATTCCTTAAGGGATGTTACCGGAACAGTAGACAGTATTCCCTTAATCGTTAGCAGCATTATGAGTAAAAAATTGGCTGCTGGCACCAATGCAATCGTATTGGATGTTACTACCGGAAGCGGTGCCTTTATGCAAGAATATAAAGATGCCTTGAGATTAGGAAAGATAATGGTGGATATAGGATTGGAGTTAGGAAAAGAGACTGTGGCGGTAGTTTCAAATATGGACGAACCCCTGGGTTTTGCTATCGGTAATTCTTTAGAAGTTAAAGAAGCTATTGAAGTTTTAAAAAATAGAGGACCGGAAGATTTACGCAACCTTTGTTTGGTTCTTGGTGCTCATATGCTAAAATTAGGTGGAGCAGTACAACATTATGAAGAAGGGAAGAACAGATTAGAAAAAATATTAAAAGAGGGGACAGCTTTTGATAAATTTAAAGAGATGATAACTGCTCAGGGTGGAAATCTAGAAATAATAGATCACCCGGAATTATTGCCATTAGCAAAACATAGCACTAAAATTAAAGCCGACATCAGTGGCTTCATACAGAAAATAGATTCCCGATTGGTTGGTGAGAGCGCTATGCTTTTAGGAGCAGGCAGAGAGAGGAAGGAATCAAAAATTGATTTATCGGTAGGAATTATCTTAAAAAAGAAAGTGGGCAGTAAAGTTAATATTAACGAAGATTTAGCCGAAGTATATTATAATGATTCGCAAAAATTAGAAGAAGCAAAGAAAAAACTGTTATCTTCGTATGTTATAGGAAACAAGAAATCGCCAAAATTACCATTAATCTTGGCAACTATCAGTAAGGAAGGCGTTAAAGAGTGGGGAAAATAGCGTATAGCGTACAGCGCGTTAGTTACCCAGTTACCCTGTTGGCCAGTTAACCAGTTAAATTAGTCGATAGTTACTGGTTTTTAGTTGTTGGTTTTTAGATAAAAAAATCAGTTTGCAGTTTTCTTAAACAACTGATCTATACTATACGCTATTTTTCTTTACCATCTACTATTATTACCCTATATTATATACTGCGATATTAATTTGGTTTCTCTTTCTTATTTTCTCAACCGGCAAACTGGCTAACCGGGTAACCAATTAACCATGTAACCAACTAATTAATCAATTATATACCTATCCGCTGTTTTTCTTAACGCAATACGCAATACGCAATACCAAATTTAAAGCTACCGGCTCGTATTTATTTGTGTTATAATTTTAAATGAATAAATTTAAAAAAGAAGGTTTTTTTATTGGAAGTAATTGTTAGCCATCAAAGTACAGATTTTGATTCTTTAGCTTCTATGGTAGCTGCAAAAAAAATATACAAAGACGCTCTTTTAGTATTTACTGGAGCAATGGAGAGAAATGTAAAAAAATTTATCTCCATATACGGAGACCTGATAGAGATAACTCCTCTTAAGAAAATTAAAATAGAGGAGATTACTAAGTTAATAATAGTTGATACCAGAATAAAAAGGCGGCTTGGGACACTTGGCAATGTACTAAAAAAGAGAGATTTGGAGATTCACATCTATGACCACCACCCTGCCACTTCAGATGATATTAAGGGAGATTTAAATGCAATAGAAGAAGTAGGGGCAACTACTACTATACTTTTAAAAAAAATAAAAGAAATGAATTTGGAAATTAGCCCTATTGAAGCAACTCTCTTTGCTTTGGGAATTTATGAAGATACTGGATCCCTGACTTTTTCAACTACTACTAGTGATGATATAAACAGTGTTTCTTATTTGTTTGAAAAGGGAATAAAATTAAAAGTAGTCGCAAATTTCATGAATATTGGTTTAAGTTTATCCCAAAAAAAATTATTAAATCAATTACTTCTTTCTTCCAAAGAAATCTTTTGCAAAGGTATACGTATTAATATTGCTAAAGCAGAAATTAAGAATTATATAGAAGGATTGGCTCTTCTCACTCACAGGTTAATAGAAATAGAAAATAGCGATGTTTTTTTTACTGTAGTAAAAATGTTGGACAGAGCATATATAGTTGGAAGAAGCAGAACAAATTCTGTTGATGTGGATGAAATTTTAAAGGAATTGGGAGGCGGGGGTCATTTTCAGGCAGCCTCAGCAGTGGTAAAAGATTTGACCCTTAATGAATTAGAAAAAGAGCTTATTAATATACTGGAAAGAAAAGTAAAAGTGGAAATGGTTGCAAATGATATTATGTCCTCGCCGGTTAAAACCGTTGATTCTTTAACTTCGATTGAAGAAACGAAAAAAGTATTATTGAGATATGGACATAACGGAATTCCGGTTGTAGAAGAAGGAAAGCTAAAAGGCATTATAACAATGCAGGAAGTAAATAAGGCAAAACAACACGGGCTTGGTAAAGAATTAGTAAGTAAATATATGTCAAATCAGATAATCAGCGTAAAATTGAATACACCTTTAGCTGAAATTCAAGAATTAATGATAAATTACGATATCGGGAGAGTTTTAGTTGTTAATGAAGAAAATAATTTGATCGGGATTATTACCAGAACTGATTTGATTAGAAATTTATACGGAGACAGCAGTATTCCTAAAAGGTCATTTTCAACCTATATAGAAACAAGTAGTAAGATAGAAAGAGAAAAGCAAATAGAATTAATAAAAAAAATATTTCCCGGGAGAGTCCAAAATATTCTTAATAAAATTGGGGAGATAGGCGATAGACTAAATTATCCTGTTTTCATGGTTGGAGGAGTTGTAAGAGACTTGTTCTTGGGGATTAAAAATTATGATATCGATATTGTAGTTGAAGGGGAGGGAATAAAATTTGCTCGAGATTTAAGCAGAGATCTGAAGGGAAGAATTAAAAGTCATGAGAAATTTGGGACAGCAGTAGTTATCCTAACGGACGGCTTTAAAATAGATATAGCAACTGCTCGAAGAGAATTTTACGAATATCCTGCTGCCTTTCCTAAAGTTGAGCTAAGTTCAATAAGAAAAGATTTATACAGAAGAGATTTTACTATGAATGCAATGGCTATCCAGTTAAACCAAAAATATTTTGGAAAATTAATCGACTTTTTCGGAGGACGGAAAGATTTACGTTTAGGAATAATTAGGGTATTATATAATTTAAGTTTTGTTGAAGATCCGGCACGAATAATGCGGGCAATAAGGTTCGAACAGAGATATAATTTCAGAATGGATAAATCAACAGAAGATTTCCTTAAAAAAGCAATTGATGATAAATTGCTTTCCAGATTAAGAAAGAAGAGAGTAGCTGAAGAGTTGATCCTAATGTTGCACGAAGAAAATCCGTTAAAATCCATAAAAAGAATGGATGAATTAGAAGCATTAAAGTATATTCTTCCGGAAGTTGAATTTGATGAAGATACAATTGAAAGATTGAATAAGGTAAAAAATAATTATGACTTTTGGAAAGGTAATATCCCTGATGAAAAAATACAATTGTGGATGATATATTTTTGTTGTTTAATTAAAAAATTAGAAAAAATTCAAGTACAAAGAATTTTTAAAAGACTGATACTTAAACACAAGTTTGCAGATACTGTAAATTATATTTACCTGAATTTAGACCAAACTGTAAGATTTATATCACAGAAAAATGAAATATTACCGAGTAGTATCTTTATTAAATTAAAAAGCTTATCTAATGAAATATTATTTTTGGCTATGATGGAAAGTAACAATGATATTGCAAAAGAAAGGATAGTTAATTATTTTAATAAATTTAAAAAGGAAAGTGTATATATTTCAGGAGAAGAACTAAAAAAACTTAAAATTGAACCTGGTCCGATCTATTCACAAATTTTGAATAGGTTACTTTATGCCCGGTTAGACGGTGAAGTAAAAAATAAAGAGAATGAAATTAAATTTGTACAAAATATTTTAAAAGAAAGGAATAAAAAATAAAAGAATGTTGGACAAAATATTTGAAATCGTTTGGAGCATACCAGCAGTTTTAATTGCAATTACATTTCATGAGTATTGCCATGGCAGGATGGCTTACAGGTTAGGTGATCCAACCGCAAAAGAAGCAGGAAGGCTTACACTGAATCCTTTAGCCCATCTTGATCCCATAGGAACTCTAATGTTGCTTTTATTCCGCTTTGGGTGGGCAAAACCGGTACCGGTAAATTTTAATAGATTAAATAATCCCAAAAGAGATATGATATATGTATCTTTAGCCGGACCCATTGCCAACATAGCAATTGCTTTAATATTTGCCTTTATGTTAAGGTTAAGTTATTATTTGATCGGGCAAATCACTATGGCACAAAACAGCTCTTTTTTTAATATACTGCTAACCACATTAAGAGGCTGGTTGATATTTTTACAGACAGGTGTAATTATAAATTTAGCACTGGCTATATTTAATTTAATTCCGGTTCCGCCTTTAGATGGTTCCAAGATATTGTTGGGTTTTTTACCTTATCCTCAGGCTTACAAATTTGCGAAATTAGAAGCTTATGGACCAATTTTCTTATTAATTCTGGTATTAAGTGGTATAATTGGAAAAGTATTATTTCCTATTGTATTTTTTCTATTTCGTCTGTTAGTATAAATTAGTCGTTAGTGAATAGTGAATAGTCGTTAGTACAAGAAGACACAACACGCCGTGCTTCTACTTTTCTTTTGTAGGGGCACGATGCATCGTGCCCACAAGAGCCAGAAGACAAAGAAATAAAGGGCACAATTCATTGTGCCCCTACAAAATCACAAAGACTATAGTTACTCATGGGCAGATGAATCTGTCTCCTTGTCCTACTAATGACTAATTTAATTGGCGAATCAGCAAATCACTAGATAAAATAATTTAAGAAAATGAAGAAAGGAGTACTTAAAATGGCAGGAATTATTTTTAGCGGAATGCGGCCTACCGGCAAACTTCACTTAGGGAATTACCTGGGGGCTTTAGAAAATTGGGTAAAACTCCAGAAAGAATACAAATGTTTTTTTGGAGTCGTAGATTTACATGCTCTCACTACAGGATATAATGATATTAAAGATTTAAAAGAAAACATCAGTGAGATGCTTATCGATTGGTTTAGCGCAGGCATTGACCCCGAAAAAAGCACTGTATTAATACAATCTTATGTCCCGGAACATGCGGAATTACATCTACTTTTTTCTATGATTACTCCTTTACCTTGGTTGGAAAGAAATCCAGTTTTAAAAGAGCAGGTACGAGATTTAGGATTAAAAGATAATATAAGTTATGGACTTTTAGGGTATCCGGTTCTAATGGCTTCAGATATTTTGATCTACAAGGCAAATGCCGTACCGGTCGGAGAAGATCAGATACACCATGTTGAATTAACTCGAGAAATAGCCCGGAGATTTAATAATCTTTATAAAAATGTTTTTCCTTTGCCCCAGGTAAAATTAACTAAAGTTCCTCGTTTACCTGGAACTGATGGAAAGAGAATGAGTAAAAGCTTAGGAAATACTATTTCTATATCTGATTCACCAGAAAAAATTGAAGAAAAAGTTAAAACAATGATTACCGATACCAAAAAAATAAGATTGAATGATTCAGGGAATCCCGATATTTGCGTGGTTTTTACTTATCAGAAGATATTTAATCCAGCGCAATCTGAAGAAATATCTGTTGGATGCAAATCCGGAAAATTAGGATGTGTGGATTGCAAGAAGAGATTGACACAGGCTTTAATCAATAAATTTGATGGATTCAGAGAAAAAAGAAGTTATTATGAAAAAAATCCGAAAATAATTAAAGAAATTGTAATAGAAGGGAGCAAAAAGGCAAGACAAACAGCTAAGCAGACTCTTGATGAAGCAAAAAAGGCCATGAATTTGTATTATGAATGATAAAGATATTAACTTTAAGATAGATATTAATGATTTCAACAGCTCTGTAAATGAATTATTAAAAAAGGTAAAAGAAGAGACCTTAGATGTTGAACAGATACCTATTGTTGAAATAATAGACCAGTATTTAAAATATATTATTCAAAACAAAAGCACTATTGATCTGAGCATTGCGGGAAAAACAATAAATGTAATAGCGATAATGCTAAAAATAAAATCAGAAAATCTACTCCCGAAATTGGAAGTTAAAAGTAACGAAAAAGATGATGATGAAGACAATGATTTTATAGTTTCAAAAGAAAAAGAAACCTACCTTCAGGAATATGATAGATATCAAAAGATAGTCAGCTACTTAAAGGAAAAAGAAGGGACACAAAATGATATTTATTTTCCGACGATAGAAAGCGATGGCAAAGAAGACGGAATAGAAATTGAGAAAGTTGATTTAGCAGATCTTTTGGCTTCTTTGGAAAAAGTATTGCAAAGCAAAAAGAAAGAAGAATTTATTCCCTTCAAGAAAAGAGCCTTTACTGTAGCTACCAAGATGAAAGAAATAACTAATTTGTTGAAAGATAGCAAAGAGGGATTATCCTTTGATTATTTTATGGAAAAAGCTCAAAACAAATTAGAAATTATTGTTATATTCCTTGCCTTACTAGAACTTATATATTTGCAAAAAATAAAATGTTATCAAAATAAAAGTTTCGGTAAGATAATATTCAATCTGAAAGAGGGTGCCTTAAATTAAAGAAGAATTAAAAAATAACTCCGAATGGGGGAATATAATAGAATGTTTATTGCTGGTACACAATAATCCTTTGACCCTTGAAAAAATAAAAGAGATTACCGGTCTTGAAAAAGGGAAAATTAGATCGATTATCAGTGAATTAATTTTAAAATATGACAATGATCATATACCATTTAGAATATATGAAATTGCTGGTGGATACAAACTAGGCACCAAGTCTCAATACTCTGTCTGGGTAGAAAAAATCTTAGAGAATAAAAAAAAGCATCAAATTTCTAAAGCAGCCTTGGAAACCCTTGCCATTATTGCCTATAATCAACCGGTAACCCGTTTAGAGATTGAAAATATTAGAGGGGTAAGTTGTTCAGGGGTTTTATTTAATTTATTAAAGCATAAATTTGTAAGAATTAGCGGCAGAAAGAAAGTTCCTGGAAATCCTTTACTTTATAAAGTTACAGACTTTTTTTTAATGCATTTCGGCTTAAAACGGATCAGTGACCTTCCCAAATTACAGGAGATCGGAATTAAATTATATGATTGAAAGATTACAAAAATATTTAGCGGGAGCAGGAATTGATTCTCGAAGAAAATGTGAAGAACTTATTCTCCGAGGGCAAGTACGGGTAAATAATTCTGTAGTTACTGAATTAGGAACTAAAGTTGACCCGAACAACGATAAAATTGAAGTAAATGGTAGATTAATAAAATATAAAGAGGATAAGAAATTTTCATACATATTACTAAATAAGCCTAAAGGTTATTTGACTTCTTTATCTGATCCTTTTGGTAGACCGACTGTTCTAGATTTATTAAAAGATGTAAAGGAAAGAATATATCCGGTTGGTCGATTAGATTACAATTCTGAAGGATTATTAATTCTTACTAATGATGGTGAGTTAACCAACGCCTTAACTCATCCATCAAAGGAAGTAGAAAAAGTTTACATTGTTAAAATAAAGGGAATTCCTTCTCCTGAAAAATTAAAGACATTATCAAAAGGAGTGACTTTAAAGAATAATTATAAAATATCACCCAGCAATATTTACTTATTACGCACTATTAACGGAAATGCTATATTAAAAATAAAAATAAAAGAAGGAAAGAAAAGACAGATTAGGAAAATGGCTGAATATATTGAGCATTTTGTTTTAAAACTGACCAGAATCCAGACAGGCCCCATTTCTTTAACAGGCGTGAAACCAGGAAAATACAGGCATTTAACCAAAGAAGAAATTAAAAGTCTGAAGAAGATAATATAATTGTTAGATAGTTAGTTGGTTACCTAGTTAATTGGTTAAGAAAACAGGAGAAGAAAGGATAGGGGAGTCAGAAGTCAGAATTCAGAAGCCAGAATAAATACGTATATTGTATCTCGTGAATCGTATCTCGTGAAGATGGTTAGCCGGTTAGCCAGTTTACCGGTTACCCGGTTGAAGAATTAAAATCAAGCTGGTTAACTGTATCAGCTAATTCCCAATTTACAACTGAGAATCTGTATTTGAAATTAACGACTAGAATTAACTGGCCAACTGGTAAACCGGGTAACTGGGTAACCAAATTAACCTGCAACTTATATTTAATACTAACGACTAATTTAATTGGAGAATTGATAATTTTATGAAAAAAAATGGTTTAATTATCGCTATAGATGGACCTGCTGCAGTAGGTAAAAGTACTATGGGTAAATTAATTGCCCGGGAATTAGGCTTTACCTATATTGATA
>Ga0268280_1000744_pt1 | contig 24801 bp, 19 predicted proteins | sample saktaG_9_FD_190139 | JGI IMG/M metagenome (GOLD analysis project Ga0268280, IMG submission 190139) | Saline water microbial communities from Sakinaw Lake, British Columbia, Canada - sak_2011_5_24_40m | ecosystem: Environmental > Aquatic > Non-marine Saline and Alkaline > Saline ... | reverse complement strand
CAAGCAGGACGGCATTTCCTCAGTCGACAACCGTTGCGTCAAACCGGTCGGTCAGGCGTTGGAAGAAATCCTTGCCGGCAAAGTCAAAGCGGAATTCTGAAAACGGCCTTCTGGCCGTTTTTTTTATATTCGGACGCAACCGGGCCGCGCCCGTATGGTATAATTAATTTGCATAACGGGAGATGATACGATGTCCGAAGGTCTGAATAAATTGCTGTCGATGCTGACGATCGAAGATCCGATGCTCGCGGAATATGGAACGATGGAAGCCTTGGATGTTGATCCCGCAACGGGAGAGTGGCATTTTTACTTGCGTTTTTCGCGGCCGGTACCGGTGTTGCGATACCGTCATTTCATCACGAAACTGAAACGGATCGGCGAAACGATGCCAAGCGTCAAAAGCGTCTCTTATGAGACGGCGATGGACGAGTATGCCGAAGCGGACGTCATGGACTATTTTGACTTCGTGCTCGACGAAATGATCCTCGATGAACCGCGGATCGCACCGGTCAAGGAATATCCCTCCGACATCGCCGCCGGCACGATCACCATCAAAGTCCCGCTCGGGGCGAAATCTGCCGTCATGTTCCGCAATGCCATCATGGCGGAACTGGCGAAGAACGGGTTTCCAATCGTCGTCGAAATCAAAATCGATGAGGAAAAGAAACCGATTCACGAAGAAATCGTCAAAACTGAACAGGTCTTCATCCGACGTTCAGAAGCCGAGGTCAGCGTCAATCACGTGACCTTTACGCCGCTTTATGCTGACAAACCGATGGGCAATGATTTCGTGACGATCGGAAGCGTTCCGGTCGACGAAATCGAACTTGATGAATACAAGAACAAGCATGGACGGGCCAATTTTGCCATCGAAGGCAACGTTGTTTCGATCGAAATCCGACCGGGACGCCAGAACGGCAACGGCGAAGCTAACATCATCGTCAGTGACGGTTCGGGATCGATCCTCGTCAAGAAACGGCTCGGATCGGCTGAGGACAATGCGTTCGTCGCCGACATTCGGCCGGGAATGGGGTTAGCGGCGTCCGGGTTTGCGATGTATGACAAATATTATGGCGAGACGACCCTGACGGCGACCAATCTCAGCAAGTCTTCTGACGTCATCCCGAAATCCGATCGCATCGACCGGGCTCAGGAGAAACGCGTTGAGCTGCATCTGCATACGAAGATGTCGTCGCTGGACGGCGTCAACACGATGGAAGAGTATGCCACCCGCGCCAAGGCGTGGGGCCATCGGGGCATCGGCGTCTCGGACCACGCGAGCGTCCAGGCGTTTCCCGAATTATTCCATTTTGTCAAAGACACGGGAATCAAAGGATTATATGGCCTCGAACTGGTCTTTGTGAACGATGAGACGATCCGGATCACTCGCGGCCAGTCCGATGCGATGCTCGCGGATGCGACCTATGTCGTATTCGACATCGAAACGACGGGATTGTCGGTCGTCTATGACGCCTTGATCGAAATCGCTGGCGTCAAGATCAAGAACGGAACCGTCATCGGCGAATTTGCTACGTTCATCGACCCGGAGAAGCCGGTCAACGATTTTACGACGAGTCTGACTGGCATCACGAACGCCAATGTCAAGGGCCAGCCTAAAGTCGATGCCGCGCTCGCCGATTTCTATGCCTTTTCCAAAGATGCCATCCTCGTCGCCCACAACGCCGATTTCGACCTGGGTCACGTCTATGCCCATTATCGGCGCTTTGGCATCGCTACGGCGGATCAGCCGTCGATCGACACCTTGACGCTCGCCAAGGCGCTTTTTCCCGATCGGCAGCGCTACTCGCTTGACAGCCTCTGCAAATTCCTGAAGGTGACGCTGAACGGACATCATCGGGCGATCAACGATGCCAAGGCGACTGCGGAAATCTTCCTGCACATGTTGAAGGAACTCCGCAACCGGAGCATCAACCGATTCGCTGATATTCATCTGGTGATCGACCGCGACAACGTTTATAAATATCCTTATCCGAAACACATCAATTTTCTCGTCAAGAAGCAGGAAGGATTGAAGAATCTCTATAAAATCCTCTCCGAAGCATCCACGACCTATTTCGACCGCGATGCGAAAATCGTCAAATCGTACGTCGACCGGCACCGCAAGGGACTTTTAATCGGATCTGGCTGCCGTAACTCGGACTTCTTTGAAATCGCGATGAACAAGACCAAAGAAGAATTGCGTGAGGCGGCTACCTACTACGATTACCTCGAAGTACAACCGCCGTCGACGTTCGCTTATATGTCGCAGCAACTCACCAACTGGCGCGACGTGATCCAGGATGTGATCAAGAAAATCGTCGACATCGGTCACGAGGCGAACATCCCGGTCTGTGCCACCGGCGACGTCCATCATCTTGATCCTGAAGACCGGATTTTCCGCGAAGTCATGATCGCCACGCCGCTTGTCGGCGGTGGCGGCTACCATAAATTGTATGGCGAAAGCGAAAAACCCAGTCAGCACTTCATGTCGACCGAGGAAATGCTGGCGGAATTCCGCTTTCTTGGTGAAGGAACCGCCAACGAAATCGTCGTCATCAATCCCAACATGATCCTCGACTCGGTCGATGAGATCGAAATCTTCCCGAAAGCCCTCTACGAACCCAAGGACGATTTTCTTGCGGATCAGGGGATTCCGTCGATAGCGATCAAAGTCGATCGCATGGTCCGGGAGCGGACGCGGAAACTGTACGGCGATCCGTTGCCGGGAATCGTCAAATCGCGGATGGAAAAGGAACTCAACAGCATCATCACGAACAAGTTTGCGACGATCTACTACATCTCACATTTGCTTGTCAAGAAATCGTTGGAAGACGGATATCTCGTCGGCAGCCGCGGTTCGGTCGGGTCGAGTTTCGTCGCCACGATGATGGGCATCACCGAAGTCAATCCGCTGCCACCGCATTATGTCTGCCCGAAGTGTCAGTTCGCAGCCTTTAAGAAGACCGAAGAAGAACGCGTCCAGTACGGCCGGACGGAGTTCGAAGAGCGAAATCAGCGCATCCTCGACCGTGTCGACTGCGGCTGGGACTTGCCGACGATGACCTGTCCCGTCTGCGGTTCGGGTCTCGTCAAGGAAGGTCACGACATTCCGTTTGAGACGTTCCTCGGTTTCAAGGGTGACAAGGTTCCGGACATCGATCTCAATTTCTCCGGTGACAATCAGGCCGAAATCCATCAGTACATCCGCAAACTGTTCGGCGAAAACTATGCTTTCCGGGCCGGCACGATCGGCACCTGCGCCGCGAAGACGGCCTATGCGATGGTCCGCGACTATTTTGAAAAACAGAACGAAACCCGGGCGCTTGTGAATCAGCCGCCGATCCGGATCCGCCGCGCGGAGATGGAACGGCTCGCCAAAGGAATCGAGGGTTCGAAGCGGACCTCGGGACAACATCCCGGCGGGATCGTCGTCGTCCCCTCGGACCGCGAAATCTACGATGTCACGCCGATCCAGTATCCCGGCGATTCCACCGATACGAACTGGAAAACGACGCATTTCGAATATCACTCGTTTGAAAACAATCTCTTCAAACTCGACGTCCTTGGTCACGACGACCCGACGATGATCCGCTATCTGATGGATCTCGTCAAGAAGGAACCGCTCGATTTTCCGTTCGCCGATCCCAAGGAAATCCCGGTCGACGATCCGGAAGTATACCGGCTGTTGAACGGCACCGACGTCATCGGGCTGCAGGCAAGCGACATCATGTCCGACGTTGCCTCCTATGGTATTCCGGAATTTGGCACCAATTTCGTCCGGGGCATGCTTCGGGAATCGCGGCCGCAAAACTTCGCGCAACTCGTCAAGATTTCCGGCCTGTCGCACGGCACGGACGTCTGGTCCTCGAATGCGCAGGATCTGATCAACGGCCGCCGCAAGGATTTCGGCCGGATCGATTTCCGCGACATCATCGGTTGCCGTGACGACATCATGATCGATCTGATCGACTATGGCATGCAGCCGACGATGGCTTTTGAAATCATGGAATTTGTTCGCAAAGGCAAGGCGCCAATCAATCCGGATAAATGGGGAACCTATGCCGATCTGATGCGTCAGGCAAGTGTGCCGGAATGGTATATCTGGTCCTGTTCGAAAATCAAATATATGTTCCCGAAAGCCCATGCCACGGCCTATGTGCTGATGGCGATGCGGATCGCCTGGTTCAAACTGTACGCGCCGATTTACTTTTATTCCGCCTATTTTTCCAAACGTGCCGCCATCTTCGATGTCGACGCGTTCATGAACGGCGAATTCGCAATCAAGACACGGCTCCAGTCGATCAACGACGATTCAAACGCCTCCGAGCGCGACAAGAATCTCGTCACGGTGCTCGAGTTGGCGCTTGAGATGTGCAAACGCGGCTTTTCGTTCGCCCCGATCGACATTCAACGCTCTGATGCGACCAATTTTCTCATCGCCCCGGACAAGAAATCCCTCGTCATGCCGTTCATCGTCGTGGATTCGCTTGGCATGAACGTAGCGACCTCGATCATCGAAGCGCGGAAAGAGAAGCCTTTCGCTTCGAAACAGGATGTCAAGACACGAACGAAACTGTCGAAAACTTTGTTTGACAAGTTCGAAGACCTCGGCGTGTTCACCGGCATGATCGAGGATGCCCAGTTATCGCTTTTTGATCTGTGATGGCGCACATTTTTCATTTCGCCATCACAAAAACGTTACATTGTTGAGTATAATGGAGTCTTGAAGGAAAGGGGGAAAGCCCAATGATCTTTCGCAGTTCCAATCCCGTCTACCGTTCCGCGTCGCATGTCATATCCTCGGATACGCCCGTCACCTATGCCAACGTGACTTTGAAAACGGTTTTTCTCGTCTTGCTCACGGCCGCAAGCGGCATTCTTGGCCTCGTCTATGCCGCCTATATCCCGGTATGGGCGTTTTATGCGGCGATTCCGGTCGCCTTCGTCAGTTCCCTGCTCGGGATCTTCATTCGCCGGCTGACGCCCGTTTTTGCCGTGATCTATGCGCTTGCCGAAGGCTTGTTCCTCGGGTGGATTTCTTTCATCCTCGATTACTTGTACCACGGCATCGTTTTCACCGCCCTGGCGACCACGATCATCGTCCTGCTCGTCATGATGCTGCTCTATTCGATGAAAATCATCAAGGTCGGGCAAGGGTTTGCCGCCTTCATGGTGATTGCGATGATTGCGGTCATCGTCATGTCCATCATTCTCATTTTCGTCGGTTTTTCCGGACCGCTCTATTATTTGGTCTGCATCGGTTCGGCACTGCTGGCGACGCTCTATCTGTTCCTCGACTTCCGCAACATTCAGAACTGTGTCGAAGCGGGCACTGATCAGTCGGTCGGCTGGGTTCTCGCTCTCGGCCTCATGGTATCGCTCGTTTGGCTGTACATCGAAATCTTGCGTCTGCTTGCCATTTTTGCGAATCGACGCCGATAAAGATTGTGTTTCGGCTCAAATTTGTTTATAATGAAAGTAATAACAACGCGAAGAAAAAGATCCAGTAACCGGGTTCAAACGTCGTTCCAGAGAGAAATGCCGCGGCTGAGAGCATTTCACCCCGTTTCCGGCGAATTCGTCTTTCGAGCGGGATCAAACGTCCCCGTCCATCGGCGTTAACGATGCCAAGTGCCGGCTCAACCGGAACGAAGGTGGTACCACGGTTATTTCAATCGTCCTTTACGGGACGATTTTTTCTTTTCAGGAGGTCAATTCATGGATATTCAAACGCAACTTCAGACGGTCATTCAAACCGCCGAACAAGCCCTGGCGGCCGTATCCGGTCTTGGCGAACTGGCGGAAATCAAAGCGGGGTATCTTGGCAAGAAGGGTCTGTTCGCCGAATTCATGACGCAGATGAAGACGTTGCCAAGCGCCGAGAAACCACAGTTCGGCCAACTCGTCAACGATGCCAAGAATGCGGTCAATGCCCTGTTTGAGGCCAAACGCATCGAAATCGAACAAAACCTCGTCGCCGAAAAACTGGCGAAGGATGCGATCGACGTGACGCTGCCGGGTCGGAATGTTCCGATCGGCGCCAAACATCTGCTTTCCCAAGTCATCGAAGAAATCGAGGACTTGTTCGTCGGCATGGGCTACACGGTCAAGGAAGGTCCGGAAATCGAACAGGACCTCTACAATTTCGAAATGCTCAATCTGCCCAAATCGCATCCGGCCAGGGATATGCAGGATTCCTTCTACATCAATGAGGAACTGCTTTTACGGACGCACACTTCGCCTGTCCAGGTACGGACACTGCTCGAAGCGGGCGGCCTGAAACCGGTCAAGATCATCTGCCCGGGTAAAGTCTACCGTCGCGATGACGATGACAGCACCCACAGTCACCAGTTCACGCAGATCGAAGCGCTCGTCATCGACAGGGACGTGACGCTCGCCGACCTCAAGGGAACGTTGCTTACCCTCGCCCGCAAGATGTTCGGCGAAGACCGGCAGATCCGGCTTCGCCCATCGTTCTTCCCGTTCACCGAGCCGTCGGTCGAAGTCGACGTCACCTGCCACAAATGCAACGGCAAAGGTTGTCCGATGTGCAAGAACTCCGGCTGGATTGAAATTCTCGGCGCCGGCATGGTGAACGACGCCGTGCTGCGGGCGACCGGTTATGATCCGGAAAAATATCAAGGCTTCGCTCTTGGCATGGGCGTCGAACGGATCGCCATTCTGAAATATGGCATCGACGACATCCGCGCGTTTTATATCAACGACCTGCGCTTCAACAGGCAGTTCCGCTAAGGGAGGCCGCCATTATGCGCGTATCACTCAACTGGTTACGGGAACTGGTCGATACCATCATCGACGGACCCGCTCTCGTCCGCAAATTCAATCTCATGAGCGCCCAAGTCGAAAGCTTCGGTCACATGGTCGTCGCCGACCGGCTTGCCGTCGGCCACGTTTTGACCTGCGAACCGCACCCCGATTCCGATCATCTGCACGTATGCACCGTCGATGTCGGTACGGAAACGCTTGCGATTGTCTGCGGTGCCCCGAACATCGCCGCCGGCCAAAAAGTCGTCGTCGCCCTCGACGGAGCCATCCTGCCCGGGGATTTTAACATCAAGAAGTCAAAAATCCGGGGTATTGAATCCAATGGCATGATCTGTTCGCTCGAAGAACTCGGGATTGATCATAAATATCATCAGGAGGATGGCATCCATGTCCTTCCCGCCGATGCGATCCCCGGATCCGATCCGCTGGCGGTTCTCGGTTTTGACGATGACATCATTGATCTAGACCTGACGCCGAATCGCGCCGACTTGCTTTCGATGATGGGCGTCGCCTACGATGTCGCTGCGATGCTTTCCGTTCTGGTCCGTTTCCGGGACCCGCAAGTGGTCGAAGTCGAGGAAAAAAACCCCGTCGCGGTCGCTTCTCAGGCCAGTGAATGCCGTTCGTATTATGCCCGCGTCATCAAGGACGTCATCGTCGCCGAAAGTCCCGAATGGCTCAAGGCGCGACTGATCGCCGCCGGCATCCGTCCCATCAGCAACATCGTCGACGTCACCAATTACGTGATGCTGGAAACCGGACAACCGCTCCATGCCTTCGATTATGATAAAATCGGCACCGACCAGATCATCGTTCGGACCGCCGGTAAAGATACCCGTTTCACTACGCTTGATGGCAAGGAACGGGTGCTCGTCCCCGAAGATCTCGTGATCACCGATGGCGTCCGTCCGATTGCCCTTGCCGGCGTCATGGGTGGGCAGGCGACGGAAGTCGGAGCGGATACCACCGCCATCCTGCTCGAATCCGCTGTCTTTGACAGCATCCGCATCCGCAAGACTTCGAAACGACTGGATCTGCGGAGTGAATCGTCGATCCGCTTCGAGCGCGGCCTCGATCCCAACCGGACCCGACTCGCCTGTGACCGCGCTGCAGAATTATTCACCCTGCTCGCCAACGGCCGCGTCCTGGAGGGTGTGGCGACATACGAGACGCAAAATCTGGAACCGCTGCCCGTACGCCTGGAAATTGCCAAGATCAACGGCGTCACCGGATACCACTATGAAGCATTGCTATTGGCCGACATCTGGAAACGGCTCGGATTTGCCTACACCATCGAAAACGATACTTTCACGGTGATGGTCCCGACCCGGCGTCAGGATATCAAAACCTATCAGGACCTGATTGAAGAGGCCGTCCGGATCAGCGGCTACCAGCTGATACCGACGACCCTCCACGCCGCTGCCTTCAACGGCTATCTGACCGACATTCAGAAAAAACGCCGGCTCGTCCGCCAGACGCTCCAGACGCTTGGGTTTGATGAAGTCATCGGCTATACGCTCGTGACACCGGAGATGGCCGTCGATTTCGACGCAGAACCGATGGACAAAATTCGTCTGCTCCACCCGATGACGGAAGAACGCAGCGTCCTGCGCCATTCCCTCGTCCCCTCGCTGCTGGCGATTCTTGACTACAATCTCAAACGCAAGGCTGAGAACATCGCCTTATTCGAGATCGGCAAGGGATACACCATGACAGCCGAAACCGAATACGTTGCGGGCGTGATGAGCGGCAACTGGCAGGAATCGCGCTGGCAGGATCAGGTTGATCCGATCAATTTCTTCGTCGTCAAAGGCATCCTTGAAGCGCTGTTCGCCGCCCTGACGGTCAAAAACGTCAGGTTCGTCAAACCGACGAAGGAACGAAATCTGCTTCATCCCGGGATTACGGCCGAAATCGTCGTCGGCGACGAGTCAATCGGCATCGTCGGGAAACTGCACCCGAACATCGCCGCCAGCCGCGGCCTGCCGGACATCTTCGTATTTGAAATCCACATCGAGAAATTGTTCGCAGCCTCCGAAAGCAGCGGACTGATGCGGGAAGTGCCCAAATATCCATCCGTCAGACGCGACATTGCGGTCGTCGTCGACGCCACCATCCCGGCCGGAACGGTCATTGCGGCGTTACAGAAAGCCGGCAAGAAGACACTGGTCGACGTAAGCATTTTCGACTTGTATGTCGACGAGGCGATCGGCCAGGAAAAAAAATCAATCGCGCTCACCCTGACATTCCAGGATCCGGGCAAAACGCTTGAAACCGAAGAAATCGACCAAGCTGTCAAGCAGCTCCTGAAGGCGCTTGCGCGCGATACCGGTGCAATCCTCCGTTCCTGATCGTCTATGACCGGTCGTCCCCCGCGGGACGGCCGGTTTTTACAGATCGCGTAGCCATTCCATTTCCCATTATGTTATAATGAATCAAAGAATATCTTGAAGGAGTTTGGAATGGAAAAAATCATCGAAGTCAAAGGACTATCGAAAAGCTACGGACCCATTCAGGCAGTCAAAAACATCGATTTTTACGTCGAACCGGGGAAGATTTTCGCTTTTCTCGGTCCCAACGGCGCGGGAAAGACCACGACGATCAACATCATCTGCACGCTGCTCGAAAAAGATGCCGGCGACATCCGCGTCAACGGCTTTGTCCTCGGCAAGGATAATCAGAAGATCCGGGAACAGATCGGCATCGTTTTTCAGGACTCTGTCCTCGATCAGCTGTTGACGGTCAAGGAGAATCTATATACCCGGGGAAGCATTTACGGGCTGGACAAGAAAGATCTGACGGAATCGGTCGCAATCGCGATGAAAGTCACAAACATCGCTGATTTGGCTAATCGCCGCTATGGCTCGCTGTCGGGCGGACAACGCCGGCGCGCGGACATCGCGCGTGCACTTGTGAACCATCCGCAGATCCTGTTTCTGGACGAACCGACAACCGGCCTCGATCCACAGACGCGGAAAAGCGTCTGGGATATGATCCAGGAACTGCGGCGCACCCGGGGCATGACGATTTTTCTCACGACCCACTATATGGAAGAAGCGGAAAAGGCCGATTTCGTCATCGTCATCGATAACGGCGAAATCGCCGCCAAGGGAACTCCCGCGGAACTGAAAGACAAATATTCGACCGATACGCTCCAGATCAAGCCGACCGACTTCCTTCTGGCGGCGAAGCGGCTGGGTGAGCAGGGAATCACTTTCTTTGAGTCGGCCGATCTGCTGATCATCAATCTGAAGGCGACGCTTGACGCCCTGCCGATCCTGCAGTTGCTTGACGGTCTCATCGCCGGGTTCCAGGTATTGAACGGAACGATGGACGATGCCTTCATCGGCATCACCGGAAAGGAGATCCGGGAATGATCTGGGCTCTGCTGCGGCGCAATCTCCGCGTCTATTTCCGCGACAAGGCATCCGTTTTCTTCTCGATGCTCGGCGTCATCATCATCATCGGCCTGTATCTCGCCTTCCTTGGCAACATGGTCGAGGACGCCGGCGCTTCCGCCGGCGAAAACGCACGCTTCATGATGGATTCCTGGATTATGGGCGGCGTCATTTCCGCCGCCTCGATCACGACGGCGATGGGTGCTTTTGGCATCATGGTCGAAGATACCGCCAAGAAACTGATCAAGGACTTTCAGGTTTCCCCGATCAAACGCTGGCAGCTCGTGCTCGCCTATGTTCTCGGCGCGATCACGATCGGCATCATCATGTCCTGCTTCACCTTCGTCATCGCCGAGGTCTATATCCTGGTGAACGGCGGTTTGTTGTTGTCCTTTCTTGCCCTCCTCCAGCTGCTGGCGACGGTGGTCCTGGCGGTATCGGCTTCGAGCGCTTTTGTCTTTTTCATCACCTGTTTCGTCAAAACGTCGAATGCGTTCAGTACGGTATCGACGCTTTTGGGCACCCTGGTCGGATTTCTGACGGGCGTGTATGTGCCGATGGGCATTCTCCCACCGGCGGTGCAGACCGTCATCCGCTTTTTCCCGGTATCCCATTCCGCCGTGCTGTTCCGCCGGATCATGATCAGCCAGGCGGTCGATCTGCAGTACATCCCGACCGAAATCAATCAGTTCCTCGGCATCGAATTCTGGTATGGCGATACCCTGATGCCGGTTTGGGGTCACATTTTGGTGCTTGTCGGCACCACGGTCATTTTCTTTGGTCTGTCCATCCTCGTCGTATCGCGGAAAAAACAAAAGCAGTAGGCTCAACCCGCATCCGTCATTAGACGGACGGAAAGAAAGCATCCGGTGAAACTCATGATTGATATCTACGGTCTATCCGTCGACGATCTGGCATCGCGGCTGATGGCAGCCGGTTTCAAGAAATTCAACGCCGTCCAAATCTATGAGTGGCTGTACCAGAAAAAAGTATCATCCTTTGATGAGATGACGAATCTTGGCAAAGACCTACGTGCCCATCTTCTGGTGGAATACGCCATCGATCCGCTGTTCGTCCTGCGGGAGCAGACCGCATCCGATGGCACCCGCAAGTATCTGTTCAGTATGGCTGACGGTCTGAGTGTCGAAACCGTCCTGATGATGCAGGATTACGGCATGAGCCTGTGCGTTTCCAGTCAGATCGGCTGCAGCATGGGCTGTTCGTTCTGCGCCAGCGGCCTAAAGGCGAAACAACGCGATCTATCCGTCGGCGAGCTCGTGAACCAGGTAATGTCGGTCGAACGTCTCGCCGGAATCACAGTCACCCATGTCGTCGTGATGGGCACCGGCGAACCGTTTGACAATTACGACAGCGTCATCGGCTTCATCCGGATCATCAATCATTCGAAAGGCCTGGCCATTGGCCAGCGCCATATCACCGTGTCGACCTGTGGCATCGTTCCGAAAATCCTCCAGTATGCCGAAGCGCCGATCCGCAGCAACCTGGCGATCAGCCTGCATGCCGCAAACGACGAACTGCGTACGAAAATCATGAAAATCAATAAACGCTACCCACTGGCGGAAGTGATCGACGCCTGTCGTATCTATTTTGAAAAGACATCGCGGCGGATCACCTTTGAATACGTTCTGCTTGCGGGCGTGAACGACGCCGTCGAACAGGCCGACGAACTATCCAACCTGATCCGCGGCCTCAACGCCTACGTCAATCTCATTCCCTACAACCGCGTCACGGAGTTTATGTATGAACGCACGGACATGGACCGGGCGATGAAGTTTTACGACCGGCTCGTCAAGCGCGGCATCAACGCCGTTCTGCGGAAAGAACAGGGCGGCGACATCGATGCCGCCTGCGGTCAGCTACGACATAAATCCGGCAACTGACTTCATCGGTTTTTTTGTTTGACGACATCATCAAATAGTGATAAACTATTAAATAGTTTTGATAAAAAGGGATGATCATCATGGGGAACCAAATCAAAAAAATAGCCATGCTTACAGGCGGCGGCGACTGCTCGGGTCTTAACGCCGTCATCCGCTCCGTCGTGCGGACCGCCATCACCAAATACGGGTTTGAAGTCATCGGGTTCATCGGTGGCTATTTCGGCCTCTACAACGACCAATACATCGAGATGGACCTGAAAACCGTCTCCGGAATCTTCCATCAGGGCGGCACGATCCTGAAGAATTCGAACAAGGACAATCTCTTCAGCTACAAAGTGAAGGATGAAACCGGAAAGTTCGTCAAGAAAGACGTTTCCGACGTCGCCGTCGCCAACCTGAAGAAGCACAACATCGACGCACTCGTCATCATCGGCGGCGACGGAACGCTGACCTCTGCCCGCGATTTCGGCCGTAAGGGCGTCAACGTCGTCGGCATTCCCAAGACGATCGACAACGATGTACCGGCAACCGACATCACATTCGGGTACCGGACGGCGCTCGACCACATCACGGACGCCCTTGATGCCCTCCATACGACCGCCTTTTCCCATGATCGCATCATGATCCTCGAAGTCATGGGCCGCAACAGCGGCTGGCTTGCCCTCGAAGGCGGCATGGCCGGATCTGCGGATGTCATCCTGATTCCGGAAATTCCGTATGACATCAAGATCGTTGCCAAGCAGATCACCGACCGTTTCGATCATGGCAGCAAATTCTCGATCGTCTGCATCTCCGAAGGCGCCCGACCCATGGACGGCGATTTCTCCGTGAAGAAGATCGTCGAAGATTCGCCGGATTCCATCCGTTTCGGCGGCGCTGGCGAACAGCTCGCCCTTCTGTTGGAGAAATACGTGTCGCCGATCACCGGCCAGGAAGTCCGTTCGACCAATCTCGGCTATATCCAGCGGGGCGGCGTCACCAACGGCTTTGACCGCGTGCTGTCGACCCGATACGGCTCCTATGCCGTCGACATGGTCGCCAACGGCGATTTCGGCAAGATGGTCGCCATCCGCAACAACAAGATGATTCCCGTCGAAATCACCGATGTCGTCGGTTCCGGCGTGATCGGGGAAACCAGTCACGGCGGCGCCAAGTTGGTCAACCCGAAGGGCGACCTCGTCACCGCGGCGAAGTGCATCGGCATCAGTTTCGGCGACTGAACGTTTATCGGCAATTCGCTGGCGCATTATTTTCGTATGTGATACAATGAAATCGACAAAACAGAACATAGGAGGAGCAATGCACATGGAACTCAAAGGCAGTAAGACCGAAGCCAACCTGAAAGCGGCTTTCGCGGGCGAATCCCAAGCCCGGAACAAGTACACTTATTATGCGTCCACCGCCAAAAAAGAAGGGTACAACCAAATCGGTGATTTCTTCCTGGAAACGGCCGAGAACGAAAAGGCACATGCCAAGATCTGGTTCAAACTGCTGCATGGCGGCGAAATTCCGGCTACGGAAGTCAACCTCGTTGACGGCGCGGCGGGCGAACACTATGAATGGACCGACATGTACAAGGGTTTCGCCGAGATTGCCCGCGAAGAAGGCTTCACCCGCATCGCGTTCCTGTTCGAAGCGGTCGCGAAGATCGAGAAAGAACACGAAGAACGTTATCTCGCTTTGTTGAAAAGCCTCCAAGATAATCGCGTGTTCGCGTCTGAAGACGCGGAAATCTGGATCTGCCAGGAATGCGGGCACATCCATATCGGCAAGAAAGCACCGGAAAAATGCCCGGTCTGCGAACATCCGAAAGCGTATTTCCATCGCCGCGTCAAAGCATACTGAACGAATGAGAAGACGAAAGTCTTCTTTTTTCATCGCGAATGCGCTATAATTACAATATGTCCCATCGGGAGGAATCCGTTTGAAAAAAGGCAAAATCATCGGTTTGACCGGCGGTTTATACACCGTCATCGACGCCGCGGGCGTCCGACGCGACTTGCGTCCGATCGGCATCTTTCGGCATCACAATCAATCGCCCAAAGTCGGTGATGACGTCACCTATGACGACGATGCCATCCGCACGATCGGCCCCCGTCGCAATGACCTGACCCGTCCGGCGATCGCCAACGTCGATCAGGCATTGCTCGTCAACGCCTGCCGCAAACCGAACTTTTCGTTCATGTTGCTGGATCAGTTCCTCATTTTGATTCTTGCGGCCGGGGTCCTGCCGGTGCTCATCGTGTCGAAAATCGATCTGCTGGATGCGGAAGAACTGACCGAACTGAAGCGAAAACTGTCTTTCTATGAACCGTATTTTCCGATCGTCTACGTCGATTCGATCGCCATACACGGCATCGAAGCGGTGAAACCGTTCCTCCGCGGGAAGACGAGCGTCCTCGCCGGTCAGACCGGCGCCGGGAAAAGCAGTCTTTTGAATGCGATCGATCCGAATCTGCACATCGCCACCGATGCGATATCCGAAGCGCTCGGGCGCGGGAAACACACGACCCGGACCGTCGAACTGATTCCGTTCGCGGACGGGTGGGTGGCCGATACTCCGGGTTTTTCCAAACTGGAATTTAACGGTTTTGAAGCCGAGGCCATCAAAGATCTTTATCCGGATTTCACTCATTATGCGAATGACTGCCGTTTTAACGGCTGCATCCATGTCAACGAACCGGACTGCGCCGTCAAGAAAGCCTTGGCCGCCGGACTGATTCTACCCGAAAGATATGAAAACTATATAAAAATCTACGATGAAATAAAAAATCTGAAAATCCGATACTGAGGTGTCCGCCATGATCGTCGCCCCTTCGTTTCTCACCGCCGACATGCATCGGCTTGAAGCCGAAATCACATCCGTTTCCACCGCTCCGTGGATCCACTTTGACGTCATGGATGGCGTTTTCGTGCCAGCCGTTACCTATGATTTCCACCTCGTGCAAGCGGTGAAGCGCTTCAGCGACCGCTATTTCGACTGTCACCTGATGTGCGTCGCCCCGGAGACCCTATTTTCCGACTACGCCGCGGCCGGAGCTGATTCCATCACCTTCCATGTCGAGGCGACTTCTACCGTTTTGGCAGCCATTGCGAAATTGCGTGAGCTTGGATGCGCCGTCGGATTGTCGTTGAAACCGGCCACGCCGGTCGCTGTCATCGAACCCTATCTGGACTTCCTCGATCTCGTTCTCGTCATGTCTGTCGAACCGGGAAAAGGCGGTCAGAAATTCCTGCCTTCCGCGCTGGACAAAATTACTTTGCTGACCGCGTTACGACAAGCGGGAGGATACCGGTATCTGATCCAGGTCGATGGTGGCATCAATGCTGAAACCGCTGCTCTCGTGCAAACGGCCGGCGCAGATGTCGTTGTCGTCGGCTCGTATCTTTTCAACCGCAAGGATCGTGAACAGGCGATCCGGGAACTCGAACATGGGCATTAAGGTGAAGGTGTTCGCCGGGCCCAAGGACTACGACCTGCGGCGACTATATTTTGAAGAAGCCGACGAATTTCTCGTCGGCGTCGACTCTGGACTCGATCAGATGATCGCTGCCGATCTTCGCATCGATCTCGCCGTCGGCGATTTCGATTCGATCGATCCGGCCAATCTCGAGCGGGTACGACGGACGGCGGGCTTCTGCGTCGAGCTGGACAAAGAGAAGAACATGACCGATCTTGCCTTTGCGCTCGACCATATCTACAATCATATCGTCTATGATGCCATCGAAGTGTTCGGCGGCGTCGGCGGCCGCGTCGACCATTTGATGGCCAACATCAATCTCCTGAAGAAATACGATCTCACGTTTCGGGACGAACGGAACAAACTGTATGTTTTGAAAAAAGGCAGCCACAAAATCGCCAATTTTCATCGATATGTCTCGTTTTTCGCGATTGAGGACTGTTATAATCTATCAATCAAGGGATTCCGCTATGAAATCACCAATTACTATCTGAGTACCAGCGATTCCATCTGCGTTTCCAACGAAGGCTCCGGTGAAGTCGCGTTTTCCAAGGGCAAGCTGCTCGTCATCGAAACCGACGAGCCGGATGGCGGCAAAGAATGAATGTTCATCGAAAAATCACGCACCGCTCACATTGGCGGGGGCGTGCCCGTGTTATAATGGATGCAATTAATCTGCGAGGTGGATACCGATGAAAAAACTAATTGCTTTGATCTTCGTGCTCCTGGCGACGTTTTTAATTGCCGGTTGTACGTTTGATTTCACGACCAGCGCGACAACGACGATTTCGACGGCCGGAACCAGCGCCGCAACGTCTATCACATCGACGTCCACATCCACCGCGACAGTAGTCACGACAACGTCAACGGCCATCGACATTGACATGATCATGTCGGCTATCTATAATCGAATATATGAAGATCTCTATGATGAAATCCGCGCCGAAGTCATTGCCGATCTGTCCGAAGAACGCTTCGATCAGATTTATCAGCAGGTGGTCGCCGATGTTCTTGACAAAGTCGAGTCCGGCGACATCACCGTGACCGCGGCGTCCGTGATCGAAATGATCTATGCGATCGCCAACGAACAGGCGAATGCCGTCATCGGCATCACGGCCCTCGATGGTTCGGGAAACCAGATCGCGATCGGATCGGGCGTTCTTTATCATCAGGTAGGCGATTTGTACTATGTCGTGACCAACAACCATGTTGTTGAAAACGCCACTTCGTTCGAGGTCGTTTTCGCCGATGGAACGAGCATTCCGGCGATTCTTCGCGGCGTGGATGCCACGGTGGACATCGCCGTTTTATACTTCACGTCGGCCGAACCGCTCCAGACCGTCACTTTTGCCGATTCGGAGGCACTGACGAAAGGTTCGATCGTCCTCGCCGTCGGCAATCCCAACGGATACGATTACTACGGCTCGATGACCATGGGCATCGTTTCGGGCATCAACCGCTACTTCGACATCGACGGCGACCAGGTCAAGGACATGTTCGTCAACTATATCCAGCATGACGCTTCGATCAATGCCGGCAACTCCGGCGGCGCCCTGTTCAACCTCGACGGGGAAGTCGTCGGCATCAACGTGATCAAGATCGCGGCGACGGAAATCGAAGGCATGGGCTTCGCGATTCCGTCGAACCTCGTGGCGGCGATCTGCGCCGACATTGAGGAATATGGCGTATCGAAGCAGAAGCCGGTATTGGGCATCACTTTCGTCGACATCGCCTCCAACCCGGATTATTTCACCTATTACGGCATCACGCTTCCCGCCGGCATCGAGAACGGATTCTACGTGATCGCGGTGATGCCGGGAGCGACTCTTGGCAGCATCGTCCAGATCGGCGACATCGTCGTCAGCATCAATGGCGTCGACATCGTCGATACGACCCAGTTCATCCAGTTCTTTTCCCAGTATCACGTCGGGGACATCATCGACGTCACCGTATACCGCAGCGGGCAATATCAGACGTTCGAAGACATCGAACTGTTGCCGAAAGTCAACTGAGGAGGCCAATATGAAAAAGATATTCGTCATTCTATCGCTTCTCGCCCTTTCGGGATTCGCCGCGGTTTCCGTCGATATGATCCAAGGGGAAGCCACTACGACGGCGGCGAGCACGACCATTACCCCGGCGACGACTTTCCCCGACACGACGGTCACGATCGACACGACCGCCAGCCTCAACTCCTATGTTTATACTGACCTCGATGACCTGATCGATCAGATCTATCAGGATGTCTATGACCAGATATATCAAGAAATCTACGATGAACTGTCTGCTTCCATTGGCACGGAGCTATACGAAGAAATCTATGCTCAGGTCCTGGCCAATCTGGAAGCGATTATCTTTAGCGGCAACGTCGAGGTCTACATCGACGCCTTCCAGCTGAAGATCGATGCCGTCGCCACTTTGGCGGATGCTTCGGTCGTCGGCGTTTCGACTTACCTCGGTAACGACGGCGTTTCCCTCGGATCCGGCGTCGTATACCGTTACGATGCGGTAAACGATGAATATTACCTGATTACGAACGAGCACGTCGTCGAAGGCGGCGACAACTACAAAGTCGTTTTCGCCGATATGACGAAAGTCGTAGCCCAGCTGCTTGGGTCTGACAGCGAGGTCGACATCGCCGTCCTCAAGTTCAGCGGTGCCGACCTGCCCTATGAAATCGCCGTTTCGCCGCTTGGCGACTCAGATCTCGTCGCGAAAGGTTCGGTCGTTCTTGCCGTCGGGCATCCGCGCGGCTATGATTTCTACGGATCGATCACCATGGGCGTCGTCGCCGGCCTTGACCGCGACGTTGCCGGCGATGGGTACGTCGGCTACATCCAGCACGATGCTTCGATCAATTCCGGCAATTCCGGTGGACCGCTCTACAATCTTGACGGCGAAGTGATCGGCATCAACGTTTCGAAGTTCGCATCGACCGAAATCGAAGGGATGGGGTTCGCCATTCCGATCAATATGGTGAAGGAAGTCATCGCCGCCGTCGAAGCGGGAACGATGCTCGGTGAAACCGTCAAGCCGCGGCTGGGCGCGTTGCTCCTTGACATCGCAGCCCTCGTGAGCGACGGGACCATCGCGGTCGACGGCCTGATCATCGACAACACCCTTAACCTTGATGACGTCATATTGACGCTTCCGACCGATGTCACCCTCGGACTGCTGGTCAAGGCGGTACACAGCGCCGGAACCCTGTATGGCACGGGTATCGCGATCGGCGATCTCATCACCAACGTCGGCGGCGAGCCGATTTCTTCGCTAGAAGCGTTCTATACGTTCTTCTATGCCAATTACGAATTTGGCGACATCGTTTCGATCCAGTATTACGACCTGGACGCGATGACGGCGATTTATGCCCTGAACGTCACGACAGTCGACGTCACGCTGAAGTGATCCGCCATTCCAATCAAAAAAAATCCGTCCCGGCAAAAACCGGGGCGGAATCTTTTTTATCGATATGAAGGAGTAGAAAAGAAAAAACGTCTCCAAAGGAGACATCGATTCTTCGGTTGGTTAGGCTCTCGTTACTTTTCCGCTCTTCAGGGCACGGGCAGAAACATAGACGCGTTTCACGTTTCCGTTTTCGTCGATGATGCGGACTTTTTGCAGGTTGGCTTTCCAAAGTTTCCGGGTGGCGATCATGGAGTGGGAACGTTGGTTGCCCGACATGAACTTTTTACCGGTAATCGCACAAACTCTCGGCATGGGGTATCACTCCGTTTCTGTATCAATTCAGCAATCTATATTTTACCATATATTAATTGTATTGCAAGGAAAATGTGATTTTTTCGCATTCCGACCGCTGCCTTTGTGGGTAAAGTTAAAGTTATTGATTTTTATCAACGGATATGATATTATGAGTGTGCTTTTTTGGCAAACTCGCGGAAAGCGCCCTGCTGACCGTTCACCGATACCTATTCAACACTCATTTGGAGGAACTATGGATACATTTTTGCTGGATGGCCAGTTATTTAAAAGGATGGCCGTCAACGGCTCGATTTCGCTCCGCAACAACGTCGATCGGATCAATGAACTGAATGTTTTCCCCGTTCCGGACGGCGATACCGGCTCCAATATGGCCGCGACCATGACCGCCGGCGTCAAAGCCATCGCCCAGAACGATGACACTGCGATCGGCAATATTACGAAAGTCCTTGCCCGGGGCATGCTGATGGGGGCCAGAGGCAACTCCGGCGTCATCCTGTCGCAGCTGTTCAGCGGCCTGGCAAACGGGTTGAAAGGATTCAACGAAGTCGATACCTGCACGTTCTCGCGTGCACTCAGAATGGGTGTCGAGCAAGCTTATGCGGCTGTCATCAACCCGGTCGAAGGCACGATGCTCACCGTAGCACGCGAAGGCGCCGACCGCGCCATGTCGCTTTGCCCGGGCACCAAAGCATTCGATGATTTGTTCGACGCCTACAAGATTGAACTTGATGCTTCGCTCGAACGGACTCCGGATCTGTTGCCAATTCTCAAAGAAGTCGGCGTCATCGATTCCGGCGGTGCCGGCTACATCGAAATCGTCAACGGCATGATGGATGCCCTTAAAGGAATCTACTATACGGATGCCGTCGAAAGCGCCGGAAAATCCGGAAGCGGCAGTTATGTTTCGCCGCTCAACCACGAGGCGTTCAAGGATGCCGGCAATTTCGGGTATTGCACGGAATTCATCATGCAGATCGAGAAAGTCGACGAATTCGTCCAAAAGGACTTCATCGAGATGATTTCGCCGCTCGGCGATTCCCTCGTCTGCGTCCAGGACGAAAACATCCTGAAAATCCACGTCCACACGAAAACGCCGGGCGACGTCCTCAATCTGGCGCAGCGTTTCGGCTTCTTCATCAACCTCAAAATCGAAAACATGTCGGTTCAGCATACCGAAGTCGTCATGCATGAGCCGACTTCCGGCGATGAACCGTGCGAATGCGGCCATGACCACACGCACGGCTCCACGCCGCGGATCAAGAAGAAATATGCCATCATCGCCGTCGTCAACGGCGACGGTCTGAAGGAAACTTTCATCGAGATGGGCTGCGATTTCATCATCGAAGGCGGCCAGACGATGAACCCGTCGATCGAGGACTTCGTGAAAGCCTGCGATGCGATCGAAGCCGAATCGGTCCTGATCATCCCCAACAACAAGAACGTGCTCCTTTCCGCGGAAACAGCCGCCAAGATCATCGAGAACAAGCGTGTGTTCGTCCTGCCGGCGAAAACGATCGCCCAGGGCTATGCCTCGCTGACGATGTTTGATGCGACGCAAAACGTCGAAAAGAACCTCGCTGACATGGCTGGCCACATCAAGAACGTCAAAACGGGGGAAATCACGTACGCCATCCGCGATTCCGTGAATAACGGCGTCCAGATCAAGAAGAACGATTTCATCGGTATCTACGATGGTGAAATCATCGCCTGCGAACAGGATCGTCTGCATGTCGCGATCCAGACATCCCTGGCGATGCTCGAACCAAAGAGCGAAATCGTCACCATCATGTATGGGTCCGATGTCGATTCCCACGAAGTCGACCTTCTCGTCGACGCCATCGAAGAAAATTCCTCCGTCGAACTCGAAACGATTTCCGGCGGTCAGGACATCTATTCCTATATCATCTCGGTCGAATGATCGAAACCCAATGAAAAGACGCTTAACTGCGTCTTTTTTGTTTTCCGCGGGCAAATATCCGCGTTCGTGATACAATAAAAATGGAATCTTCGGCAATCGGGAGAAGAAAGGCGATGAATGCCATGGATGCATTACTGGCAATCAAAGGCATCGGCAAGGTGACAGCCGGAAAACTACTCGCTGCCGGCATCGCGACGCCGACGGATGTCGTTTCGACCTTTCCCGTCCGCTATGAACGCCATTTCATCACTGCGTTCCAGGACGCTGCGATTGGCATTGATTCGACGCTCATAGCCATCGTGCAGCAACCGGCCACCATCGCCTACATCCGCAAAAGACTGACGAAACTGACGGTGGAAGTACTGATCGAGGGTCATACCGTGCGCGTCGTCATCTTCAATCGCGAATTTCTTCGCGGTGCGCTTGTTCCGGGGATCGAGATCGTTTGCAGCGGCCATTTCGAAAACGACCGCCGACATTTTACGGCAAACGACCTCGTATTGCGGAAAAACTATCGCGAAGGCATCATTCCGGTCTACAATGTCGACGGGATACCGGACCGGACGTTTGCCAAATTCGTCGCCGGGGCACGACCGCTTGCGCCCGCAGCTGCAGATGAAACGCTCCCGGCGCGTCTGCTTACGAGCCGGACCCTGGTCGGCAATGCCGCGCTTCTTGACATCGTCCATCAGCCGGCTTCGATCCCGGACGTTGAGACGGCTTCGCGTCGGATCAAATACGAAGAACTTTTACGCTTCGGCCTCAGCATCCATGCGCTGAAACGGGCAAACGACCGCATCGCCGCCGAACCGAAACGATACGATCTCGAAAAGGTGCGGGCTTTCATCCAGACGCTGCCATTTGAACTCACAGCCGATCAAAAGCAGGCGACCAACGACATCTTCGCCGACCTGAAACGGCCGCGGCGGATGCTTCGGCTGCTGCAGGGCGATGTCGGCAGTGGCAAGACCATCTGCGCCGCGATCGCCATCTTCGCGGTCTGGACGGCGGGTGAACAGACCGCCTTCATGGCACCGACGGAAATCCTCGCCCACCAGCATTATCTGAATCTTCAGACACTATTCAAGCCTTTTGGTATTGGCGTCGCATTTCTTTCGGGCGCGATCAAGGGTATCGCCCGCACCGAAATCATGCAAGGACTTGCCGACGGTAGAATCGCCGTCGTATGTGGCACTCATGCCCTGATTCAGGAACCCGTGAACTATCGTCGCCTCGGATTCGCCGTCATCGACGAACAGCACCGATTCGGCGTCGGCCAACGCAAAGCGCTCCGGGAAAAAGGCTGGAAGCCGGATGTACTCCTGATGAGTGCCACACCGATTCCGCGGACCCTGGCCATCGCCGTGTTCGGCGACATGGACGTCTCATCGATTCATACCCTTCCCGGCGGTCGCCGGCCGATCGTCACGAAAATCGGCGATTTCACCGATTTTCCCGCCATCGCCGCTGCCGTGGCAACCGAAATCGCGGCCGGCAGACAAGCCTACTTCATCGCCCCCCTCGTCGCCACCGACGCCGATTCCGCCGCCTTGAGCGTCACCGAAGCGGCTGATCTCGTGTCCCGTCACCTGCCTTCCGGTTTTTCCGTCGCCGTCCTGCACGGTAAGATGAAAGCCGCTGACAAGGACCGGATCGTCGCCGCGTTCCGACAGGGAGAAACCGACATTCTCGTGGCAACGACGGTCGTCGAGGTCGGCGTCGACGTTCCCAACGCGACCGTGATGGTCATTCTGAACGCCGACCGATTCGGATTGTCGCAGCTGCATCAGCTCCGTGGTCGTGTCGGCCGGGGCGGCAGTCAGTCGTACTGTCATCTGATCACCGATGTTTCGGTTTTGGCCGACGATCGTCTCACCATCCTCGAACAGACGAACGATGGTTTTGCGATCAGCGAGGAAGACTTGAAACGACGCGGTCCCGGCGAAGTGTTCGGCGCGGAACAGACCGGCATTCCCCGGTTCAAAATGGCCAACATCGTCACCGACCGGGATTTGCTTGTCATGGCTTTTGCCGATGCCAAAACCCTGTTCGGCGATCCCGACCCGGTGGCGAATGCCCTCGTCGGTCAGGCTTTGTCGACGTTGGAATCATACCATTTAGATTGAAAATATGTTATACTAATCGAGAGGTGTTATCCATGATCAGACTTGCAGTCGACGCCATGGGCGGCGATTATGCCCCGAAAGAACAGATCGAAGGTGTCATGGCGGCGATCCGCAGCATTCCCGACATCACGATCAACCTGTACGGCGATGAAGCCGAAATCGCCAAATACCTGACAAATCCGGATCGGATCACCGTCATCCCGAGCCACTATGTGATTCCGATGGGCGAACACAATCCGATCAAGGCGATCAAGGATCATCCCGAGTCTTCGATGGCGATGGCCCTCTCCAGCCTCCGTAAGGGCGACAGCGACGCCGTCGTGTCCGCCGGTGCTACCCAGGCGCTGATCGCCGGCGCACACATCCTCGTCCGCCGGATGCCCGGTTTTAAAAGAACGGCGATCGCACCGACGATTCCCTCGCTTGACGGCCGGGGAACGGTTCTGCTCGACTGCGGCGCCAATCTTGAAATCCGGCCCGAGCATATGCTCCAGCAGGCCTATTTCGCCACCGTATACGTCAAAGAAGTAATGAAGCGGCCCGACCCCGTCGTCGGTCTCATCAACATCGGCACCGAAGAAGGCAAAGGCCGCGAACTTGACAATGAAGTCTACCAGCTTTTCAAAGCGACCGATCTCTTTAAATTCTATGGCAACGTCGAACCGAAAGAAGTCCTGAATCCACCCTGCGACATCCTCATTTCCGACGGGTTCACCGCGAACATCGTGATGAAGACGATGGAAGGCACGGCCAAAGGCATGGCGGCGCTCCTGAAGCGCGAACTGACGGCGACCTTCTTCGGTAAGATCGGCGCCCTGCTCGCAAAGCCGAATCTGAAACGGTTCAAAAAAGCGATGTCAGCCGAAGAAATCGGCGGCGCCATGCTGTTCGGCCTGTATGCGCCGGTCATCAAGGCCCAGGGTGCATCGAAAGCCTATGGCTTCTTCAATGGCATCCGGCAGGCAGCGGACGTCGTCCGCAGCGGCGTCTTCCCGAAAGTGGCTGCTTATGTGAAAGAAGCGGGGGCGAGTCTTGCCAATGAAGAATAAGTGGCATGAACTCGAAGCCTACTTCGGGCTGTCGTTCAAGGACGAAAGTCTCCTTGAGCGCGCTTTGACCCACTCCTCTTTTGCCAACGAGCAACACACCAAGTCCAATCAGCGACTCGAATTTCTCGGCGATGCCGTGATCGATCTTGCGGTCGGAAAATATCTTTTTGACAAGCTGCCCGACGATGAAGGCGTCCTCACGAAGAAACGAGCGCAGGAAGTGTGCGAAGCCAGCCTCGCCGAATTCGCCCGCAGTTTTCATCTGGGTGATTATCTCCAACTCGGCAAAGGTGAAGAAAAAAACCAGGGGCGCGAACGGTCGGCGGTTCTCGCCGACGCCTTCGAAGCCTTCCTCGGGGCGATTTTCCTCGACAAGGGCCTGAAAGAAGTCTATAAAGTCCTCGATAAAGTCGTTTTCCCGGTGATCGAAGCCGATCTTGGG
>Ga0268280_1000743_pt1 | contig 24817 bp, 30 predicted proteins | sample saktaG_9_FD_190139 | JGI IMG/M metagenome (GOLD analysis project Ga0268280, IMG submission 190139) | Saline water microbial communities from Sakinaw Lake, British Columbia, Canada - sak_2011_5_24_40m | ecosystem: Environmental > Aquatic > Non-marine Saline and Alkaline > Saline ... | reverse complement strand
GGAATCTATCGCAACCTTGAGACGCTTGCGGAGTGCGGCATCCTGTTCCGTCTGGCCGGTTTCCGTCGGGAAAGGCATTATGCCCTCTGCTCAGGCCTCAAACACCATCATCACCACCATATTATCTGCGTTTCCTGCGGCAGGACCGGCCGGATCGACGAGTGCCGGTATCCGGACGGGATTATGGTTGGAGGATACCGGGTGCTTTCCCATATAGCTCAGTTTGAAGGAATCTGTCCGTCCTGTCTTTCAGAAACAACCCGAGACCAGCCATGAAGATCCGCCGTTTCGGAGCCCTTTGTTCGCTTCTGCTGCTCTGCCTGCTCCACGCAGGCTGCAGGCCATCACCGCAATCAGCAACGCTTCATGTGGTTGCCTCCATTGCGCCTCTGGCTTATTTCGCCGAAAGAGTCGGAGGCCGATACGTCACGGTGTCGCTGATGGTTCCTCCCGGAGGCAATCCGCACAGCTACGAGCCTACGCCGAAACAGATGAGCGCTCTTGCAGAAGCCGCTCTTTTTGTCAAGGCCGGTTCAGGCGTTGAGTTCGAACTGGACTGGATGCCCCGTTTTCTATCCCTCAATTCCCGTCTGAAGGTCTGCGATGCATCCGAAGGGGTTACGCTCATGGCGCTGCATCGTGAAGAGGAGGGTGATGAACATCAAGAAGGCGAAAACCACCGGCATGAAGGCATCGATCCGCATTACTGGATGTCGCCGGAAAACGCAATCTTCATCACCCGCAATATCGAAAAAGCCCTGTCGGCGGCCGATCCTTCGCATAAGGCTTATTACCGGGCCAATGCCGGAAAACTTGTCGCCGAACTGCTGGAACTGCATCGTGAAATAGCCGGACGGCTCGGGTCGCTGGAGAACCGCCGTTTTCTTGTGTTTCATCCGGCCTGGGGGTATTATGCAACTGCGTTCGGCCTTGAACAGACCGCAGCCGAAGATGAAGGCAAGAGCCTGACTCCCCGCAAGCTTCAAGCGGTTATCGGGAAGGCGCGCAAGAACGGCATCAGGGTTGTTTTCGTCTCGCCGCAGTTCAGCACGGTTCAGGCCGAAGCCATTGCAAGGGATATCGGCGGAGTGACCGGAACAGTCGATCCGCTTGCCCGCGACTATCAGGAGAACCTGCGGCGGGCCACCGCCGCGTTTATCAGGGGAATGCAATGATTGCGCCAATAATCGAATGTGACCGGCTTTCAGTAGAGCTGGGCGGAGTAAAGGTCCTTGACGGTGTGACACTCGCCGTGTATGAAAAGGATTTTCTCGGCATCGTCGGTCCTAATGGCGGAGGCAAGACAACGCTGCTCAGGGTGATTCTCGGGCTGGAGAAACCTTCCTCCGGCAGGGTGACTGTTTTCGGCGGTGCTCCCGGAAACTCGCCGTGGAGAATCGGCTATGTTCCGCAGCGGCTTTTTTTTGACCGTGATTTTCCCGTCAGCGTCCGTGATCTTGTGCTGATGGGACGGCTGTCGAAAAAAAAACTCTTTCAGCACTATAACCGTGCCGACAGGGAACAGGCCGACTCGGCGCTTTTTACGGCCGGTCTGGAAAAGCTGGCGGACAGGCGGATAGGCGCCCTTTCCGGAGGCGAACTTCAGCGGGCTCTTATTGCCCGGGCGCTTGCCGGAGAACCGGAACTGCTCCTGCTCGATGAACCGACTGCAAGTATCGATACACAGATGAAGGCCGTGGTGTACGATCTGCTTGACACCCTTAAAAAGAAGCACACCCTTGTTCTCGTGAGCCACGATACAGTGACCATCAGCCGCCACGTTAACAGAATCGTCTCTCTTGACTTTACGATTGAGCGGCAGGACTCGGGGATGAGTAACGCCGGTATTTCGTATCACCATCCGGTTGATCCCTGTCCGTGTCAGCCTCCTTTACCCGTAACAGAAAGTCAGGAATAAGCTTATGCTGCATGATATTTTCGCATTCGAATTTATGCGCAACGCTCTTTTTGCCGCGCTTCTTTCCAGCGTTGCCTGCGGCATCATCGGCACCTATGTGGTGGTGAAAAAGATAGGTTTTATCAGCGGCGGCATCGCTCATACAGCTTTCGGCGGAATCGGGCTCGGCTACTACCTCGGGGTGAACCCGCTTCTCGGCATCATACCGTTCAGTCTTGCGGCCGCCGTCGCCATCGGTCTTTTGAGCAAAAAGGCAAACGTCGCCGAGGATACAGCCATCGGTACCTTCTGGGCGCTCGGAATGGCTGCCGGCGTCATATTCATAGGGATTACCCCCGGTTATGCTCCCAATCTTTTCAGCTATCTTTTCGGCAACATCCTTACCGTTCCGTCGTTTGATCTCTGGATGATCCTTCTGCTTGATCTGCTGATCGTTTTTACGGTATGGCTTCTCGGCAAGGAATTTCTTGCCATCTCTTTTGATGAAGAGTATGCGGCAGTTTCGGGACTGAAAACCACCGCACTCTACCTTCTGATGCTCTGTCTGATAGCGCTGACGGTGGTTATCATGGTGAGGGTGGTGGGTATCGTGATGGTAATTGCGCTATTGACCATTCCTGCGGCCATAGCGAGGATGTTCAGCCGAAGCCTTCCCGGCATGATGCTGCGGGCAATCGTGTTTTCAGCTGCGTTCAGTATAGCGGGGCTCTGGCTCTCCTATCTTCTTGACATCGCATCAGGAGCCACTATTATTGTCGTCGCAGGGTTATCCTTTTTTCTGGTTCATGCATGGAGGCTTTTCAGCTCATTTTTGAAGGCACGATAATGACCGGGCAGGAGGCCCGCCGGATCACCTCTTCTGAAACGCTGCCGACCAGCAGATGAAAGAGTGCTCCATGACCGTGGGATCCAAGCATGATCATATCAGCGTTCTGTTTTTCGCATTCTTCTATGATTGCCGCAGCCTCATCGTTCTGCGCTATGATGACCGTCGTATCGATCCCGCCCGCACTGAGTTTCGCGGCAATGGTCAGCATCTTTTCTGACTCGGGAGCCTCCCTGAGAGAGGGATATTCCTCTTTTTCATGACGGACATCCATAAGGTCGAGCATCTCCGCGTCGTGCGGCAAGTCAATGATCGGCGAGGGTGAGGGTATCACATGTAGGAGCAGCACCTGGGCATGAAGGCTTCCGGCAAGCTTTTCCGCTTCGGCAATGATTCTGACGGCGAGTTCAGAAAAATCGATAGCAACAAGCAGCTTCATGACCGGATCTCCTTCATCTCTTTATTTAAAGAACGTTACGTTCCTTCTCCCTTCAGTATCGTTGATGTTCTTCAGTGCATTCGGATCATGCAGGTTGAGTTCCTCTATACGCGATTCTTCAAGAAAGGCCGCCAGAGAGTTATTCCCCGCCTGATGGCGTTGGAGCAGCCTGCTTCGGGATTTAGGTTCATAACAGGCGGATAGCGGCTCCAGAGTTCCTGATTCAGGATTCCTGAAAGCGGTTGCATAACGGAGCGGATTTCGCCGCAGGGTGAGCTGACGGATAATCTCCCCGTTCAGGAAAGGCATGTCGCATGCCGCTGTAATCCATGCCGCACCGGAACATTCGCGCTGGGCGGAAAGAAGTCCTCCGAGGGGACCGATACCGAGATAGGAATCGGTAATGAGCGGCACTCCGAAATGGCGGTATATTTCAGCCTGTTCCTCCCGGCAGGATACAAAAACCTCCCGGCATTCCTGCTGCAGGAGCGCCGCAGTATGCAGCAGCTGGTTTTGGTCGTGATAGGAAATGAGGGCCTTGTCGCTTCCCATCCGCGCACTGCTCCCGCCTGCGAGCACCAGTCCGTTCAGCGGCGTCTCTGTTGATGATCTTTCGAGCAGAAATGTTTCAACAAATGCTGCGATGTCGTCGACAGCGTCACGCTGAAGGACCGGAATTCCTGAAGCTGAATAAGAAGCCGGATCATCGGGCACAATGAGGGCTGCGACGTTGGTAACCGATCCGTTGCCGACATGGTCGAGTATTCTGCGATCCCTGTCAACCATGAGCAGCTTCGGCAGCGGCATTTCCTTAAGCCCTTCTACCAGAAGAATGTCAAGATCGGAAAAGGCGTTTCTTTCAAGCAGAAAAAACGGTGAGCTCTGGCGGGTGATGAACGCTTTTTTTTCAGGGTCTGAAATCATCACCGCTGAAGCCCCGGCCCTTCCTATGGTCCAGGAGTCTTTTCCCTCCCGGTCAAGGTCAAAGCGGTGGCATCCATGCTTATAATACGCAATCGAGAGTTTCGCTGAAAGGATGCGGACAATTCCGGCGATCAGTGTTGTTTTTCCTGAACCGGAATAGCCGCAGAAAGCGATTTCAAAAGGGTGAAAAAGCATGGAACTCAAAAGCTCTGTTCGGAGAACGATTTATTACTGTTCATGATATCCGGAGCTTTGACCTCTCTATTCACTGCCGGAAATGGCTGTGAGCGGGCTGACCTGTTTCAATAAGGGCAAACTCCGGCAGCAGAGCCGGGTCGGAAATCGCCGCAGTAAAGACGGAAAAGAGTTGTCAGGCGCTTACCTGACGCTTTTCCTGTATGATCATGAAAAGTGCGAAAACCACGCCTGGAAGCCATCCGAGCAGTGTCAGAAGTCCGGTCAGCATGATCGTCCCGGCTTCCTTGTTCATTACTGCAGCGGGAGGCAGAATAACTGCCAGAATCAATCTGCGAATATCCATTGTCAAGCTCCTTTTTTTTAAATAGGTTTAAATTTAATACTTAAACTGACAACAAGCAACGTGGAAAATCTTGATGCCTCTATGCCGCCGGTCTGAGTATGAGAGGTATTCCTTGCATTTTCATTCTAAAATTGTAAATTAGACTCCCTTCAGAATAATCCTGAGTAAAACGAATGCTCTTGATTTGTTGAACATAAACAGAAATAAATTGCTTACTACAGTTCATCCCGACGTGGTTTTGGATGATGTTGATGAGGTCATCGACGAGCCGAATTTTAATAACCACAACACCTCTCCGGACCCGCCCAGTCCTTATGCCGACCTTGAGAAAAAGTATCGCAAAAACAGGTTTAACAAAAGCAGAAGCAAAAGCGCTTCCGATCTTTTCGGTGTGAACGGCCTCGGTGCGCATACCGCTTCGAAAAGTTCTGACGGCAACCGCCTGCAGAAAAGAAAACCGAAAAAGAAGACTTTTTCCAAGGTATCCCGCGTTCATTCCGGCAAGCGAAACGCATAAGCGGACCTGCTGAACAGGCGAAGAAAAGCTTTTACCGGCCGATATTCCGGCCGGACGATCCCTTGCGGTTTTTCACTGAACTCTTTGTTCTTTCGCAGGAAGATTCTTAGCTTTCAGAAGTGTAATTCCATCATGAAATTTTTTGTATCATGCTGCTTATTAACCGCTTCATCCGTCTTATTGAAGACCATGCTGAAACCCTTTCCCTGAAATGGGTGCAGAATGTCCGTGCCGATGATCTGACCGCAGGATATTCGAGGCTCTCAAAGGATGAGCTTCATGATATGGTATACAGCCGGTTCAGAACTCTCGGCGGGTGGATCGGCAGAAAAGAGGGCCGTGACCGGGAAATTGCCGAGCAGTTCCACGATATCGGTTTACAGGGAGCGAAATCCGGCATCAAAGTCAGTGAAATGGTCTACTCGCTCATGATGGAGAGGGATCTTCTCTGGAGCTACATTCTTGATGAAGGTATCGTGACCGAAGGAATTGATCTTAACAGGGCGATCGAATTTTCCCATCAGCTGAACTACTTTTACGAAAAAGCAATTTATTTTGCTATTGTCGGCCATGAGAGCCGGCACTTTCCTTCGACTGAAGCAAAGGACGAAAAAGTTTTCGACAAGATTTTTGAGGGCTTCAAGCACTGGATCGTAGTTCAGTAACTTCAGGGAAGCTCCCTTCAAATGTATCAAGGGGAGCCGGATGGAGAGTTTTCCGTTCATGCAGTGCACTTCAGAAAACCGGGGCTTTACGGCCCCTTTTTACGTGCTATGGATTTTGAAATACAGGCACATCGCGGGGCAAGAGCATTTTTCCCTGAAAACACACTCCAGGCATTCTGCAGGGCGGCTGATATTGGCGTCAGGGTTCTTGAACTGGATCTTGTGGTCACTAAAGAGGAGGAAATAATTGTTTCTCATGATCCATGGCTCTCCGCTCCGCACTGTTCCGCTCCCGATGGCCGCCCCCTCGGAAGTGATGACCGGATGCGCTATATCATGTATACTATGTCCTATGCCGATATCGCAGCGTTTGACTGCGGCAGGCCTGATCCCTCTTTTCCACGGCAGCAGCGGGTTGCCTCGTTCAAGCCTCTTCTCACCGAGGTATTCGGAACGGTCGACGCCTATATGGCATCAGCCGGTATGAAGGGAAGAATGGTCTATAATCTTGAAATAAAGTCATGGCCGGGCAGTGACGGGGTTTTTCATCCGCCGCCCGGCAGGTATGCCGGACTTGTTGTCCGTGTTGTCGAAGAAGCCGGGCTGTCGGAGCGGGTCAGGATTCAGTCATTCGATTACCGGGTGGTCCGGGAGGCCTGGAAGCTCAATCCTGAGTTGATTTATGGTCTGCTGATTGATGAAAGGGAGCATGCCGGCAGGTTTCTTCATGAACTCGGTTTTGTCCCCCGGTATGTCAATCCCCGTTTTTCTCTTGTTGACCTGCAGATGGCTCAATATCTTCATGCCCGGGGCATCAGCATGATACCCTGGACGGTTAACCGGCCGGAAGAGATGCTGGCCATGAAGCGGTTAGGTGCTTCAGGGATCATCACCGATTATCCCGAGATCGCACTCTCTCTTCCGGGGCTTCTGGATCAGCCCTGATCGGCAGGGTAGCAATAAACATTTTAAAGAGATCGTTATATGGCGTTTACTCATCTGGACAGCGACGGCAACATCGCCATGGTCGACGTATCGGGAAAGCCCGGAACCCTGAGGATGGCCGGTGCAACCGGGTACATCAGGATGCAGCCGGAGACCATCCGGCTGCTCGTCCATAACGGTCTTCCGAAAGGAAACGTTCTGACTGCGGCCAAGCTTGCCGGAATTATGGCGGCCAAAGATACGGCGCGTCTCATCCCTCTCTGTCACCAGCTCAATCTCTCCTGGGCCGATATTGCTTTTGAGATCATGGAAGACCGCATTGTCATATCCGCTACGGTGAAGACCAGGGAGTCAACCGGAGTCGAAATGGAGGCCCTTACTGCGGTATCTGTGGCGGCCCTTACCATCTACGACATGTGCAAGGCCGTTGACAGGTCCATGGAGATCTGCTCGATACGGCTTGAGAGGAAAACCGGCGGAAAATCTCATGAACCGGGCGGTTACAGACCGAAAACGTCGATTCTTGTGCTTTCGGACTCTATAGCTTCAGGTCGCGGGGCCGACCGTTCAGGCGGAGTGCTTCGAGACGGGTTTGAGGCTGCCGGATGTCCGGTCGGAGAGGTCAGGATTATAGCCGACAATATTGATGAGATCACATCGGTTATCGATGAATGGACTGCCGGCGGCGTCGAACTCATCATTACAACCGGCGGCACCGGGCTCGGACCGCGCGACGTAACCGTTGAAGCACTGCTTCCCAAATTCACCCGGAAACTGCCGGGAATCGAGCAGGCGCTTTTCAACTGGGGACAGGGAAAAATCAAGACAGCCATGCTTTCACGTCTTGCCGCAGGCATGGTGGGGTCATCGATGGTGATCTGCCTTCCCGGAAGCGCCGGCGCGGCCGCAGATGCGCTCGAGGTACTTGTTCCGGCGCTCTTTCATGCATTTTCCATGTTGAAAGGGGAGGGACACGCATGATGATCACCGTTCAGGAGGCGCACCGCCTCATCAGGCAATCGCTCTCACTTACCGGAACTGAGGAAATGCCGCTCGGCAGGCTTCAGGGACGGGTGCTGGCTGCGGACATCACCGCCCCCTTCCCGATGCCGCGCTTCACCAATGCGGCAATGGACGGTTTTGCCCTCAGGCTTGAAGATATACGGCATGCATCCGAAGGCTCTTCGGTAAAACTGATGGTTACCCTGAAGATCCCTGCGGGAGTGAGTTGTCCGCTGCCGGTTGCGGCAGGGTGCTGTGCGGAGATTATGACCGGGGCGCCCCTTCCCGAAGGGGCCGATACGGTAGTGGCCTTCGAAGAGACCAGCGGCTTCGGCACCCCCTTTGTCGAAATCTACAAGGCCCCTAAAGAAGGTGCCAATATCCGGCGCTGCGGTGAAGAGGTTGAAGCCGGTGAAACGCTTCTTTGCAAAGGTCAAAATCTCTCTCCTGCTGAAATCGCCGTTCTTGCTTCATTCGGCTTCGCATCAGCACCGGTCATGATTATCCCCCGTGTTTCGATAGTGACGGTTGGCGATGAACTGCGGCAGCCCGGCCTTGATCTTTCAGGCGGACAGATCTATAACAGCAACAGCGTTATGCTTGAAGCCGCATGCCGCTCCATCGGCATAGAGCCTGCCGGTATCCGTCATGCACCCGACGACCGCGACGCCCTGCGCGAAACCCTTGCACACTCGATTGCCGGAGCGGACATGGTCATTACGGCAGGAGGTATCTCTACAGGAGAGTATGACTTTGTCCAGGAGGAACTTTCGGCGCTCGGCGTGAGAAAAAAATTCTGGAGTGTCGCTCAGAAACCCGGCAAACCACTCTATTTCGGCTTGACCTCTGCCGGTAAACCGGTCTTTTCCCTTCCGGGCAATCCAGTCTCGACGCTGGTCTGTTTTGTGGAGTATTGCATTCCCGCGCTCTATGCGCTTCAGGGCAGAGCGGATCCGGTGAAACTGCAGGCGGTACTTGCCGGACAGTTTCCGTCCGACAGAAAGCGCCACCGTTTTCTTTTCGGAACCCTGTGGGTCGAAGAGGGCCGTCTTCTCTGCCGGATCGCGCCGAAAGTGGAATCCCATATGATCACTTCTGCAGCAGGATCGAACTGTATCATCGAATCCGCTCCTTCAACCGATCCGCTTCAGGCAGGATCGGAGGTGACCTGCACGATGCTTCCCTGGGCCGGGCCGCCCGCTCAGGCCTTTATCTGTTAGCGGGAAGTGCCGGATTTTCGCAATGCTTTCATCAGAGCGGAAACCTTTTCGGCAATGAGTTCCGGGGTTCGGGCCTCTTTTTCTCCCGTCGTGCTGTACATTATTCTGTCAAGAGCATCCAGAACTTCAGGCAGCTCCCGCCGCACTTCATCGGAGGCCTCAATCCCCATCAGTGCTTCATGCAGTTCCCGGCGTGTCATGGCGCCCGGGCTCTTTATTCCCGCTTCTTCAAGAAAGCTGAAAAGCTGCTGTTTGAGGTTTCCGGCGGAAACTCCGCTGCCGGGCAGAAGTTTTTCCGCGCCATCAGGTCCGGTTTTTTGAGACGTTTTCCGTTTTATTCCCCCTCTGATAAAGGAGGCTCCGCCGGCCAGCAGCAGTATCAAAGCGAGTGCGGCCGCCGCAAGCGGCAGGGAGAGGCTCTTTTGATGTTTTTCTTCAGGATCTGCCGCAGAATGTTCCGGTTCCCGTGTTCCTGTTCCTGTTCCGGTCACTGCCGGTTCCACCGTGATGGTGAGCGGTTTTGAAAGAATGGTGCTGAAGCTGCCGGTGGAAGGATTGAAAACCACCATGCTGACAGGGGGAATCAGAAAGTCACCCCCGGATTGCGGCCAGGCCTGAATCGTTGCCGTAAGGGTTCCGGATGAGGGTCCCGGTACATTTTTCAGGTTAGCGGTTATTTCAGGAGGACTGCTGCGGAAGCTCTCCGGAAGATGAAGGGACGGGAGTTCCAGGGTAAGCAGGCTTCCGGTACCGCTGAGTATGATCTTCAGTGACAGGGCTTCTCCCGCCCTGAGCTTCCTTCTATCGGCAAGCAGCTCCATGGAAAAGGAGCCGACGGCTCCAGAGTATGCTCCGGGAACCGGTTCAGGGAGTGCGATCACCGGGATGGTAACGGCCGGAGCAGTAATGCGCGACCGGGTATCAGGCAGCTCTGATCCGTCAGCCGCAACGCGGGCCATGGCGCACGTCATACTGTATCCTGTAACAGTGAGGCGACCACTTTGGATCGGAACCAGCCTGAACTGCTTGACAACGGCGCTCCTGAACTGCTCACCCCGGATCGTTACAGGAACGCTTCTGATATAGCGCTCAGGTTCTGTTTCCTTTGCCCAGAGTCCCTGAAGCGAAGGGCGAACCTCGTCGGATATTTGCGGTGCGGTGTCTTTAAAATAGAGCATGTAGGTCAAAACGAGCTCCTGGCCAACGTAGGTGCGTGGAAGGCCTCCGCTTATTGAGGAAACGAGAAACGGCAGTTTTCCGGATTCCACATACGCGCCGGCGGGTGCCGGCATGAGCAGCAAAAGAGCCAGACAAAAGAGACGGAACACGGCTGTAGCCATATCGGTTATTTCATGAGTTCTCTGGATCGAGCCGCGGCGGCGGCGACCGTTTCCATCAGAATCCGGCGGATATTGCTTTCATCCAGGACTTTCAGTCCGGCCTCTGTCGTTCCTCCCGGTGTTGTGACCTCCTTTATGAGTTCCTCAGGGCTTTTCTCCGAAGAAAGAACCATTTTTGCAGCACCTGTCATGGTTTGCGTCGCCAGAAGCAGAGCTTCTTCACGTGACAGGCCGCACTTTTCGCCACCTTCGGCAAGGGAGTCGAGTATGAGGAACATATAGGCCGGGCCGCTGCCGGAGAGTGCTGTAGCAGCATCCATCTGCGATTCATCAATAACGGCCACCCGTCCGATCGAGCTGAAAAGTTCACGGGCAAGGGCGACATCTGCATCTGAAGCCGTCAACCCTCTGCAGAGAGCGGTCATCCCCTCTCCGACGAACGCCGGAGTATTGGGCATGACCCTGATGACTTTAATGGTATCGCCGGCCTTGTTCCGGATAAATTCAGTGGAAATTCCTGCTGCGACGCTGATAAGCAGATGAGCGGTGGTGAGCGATGCTTTCAGCTCCCCGAGAACCTCTGCGATCTGGTAGGGTTTGACGGCAAGAATGATGACCTCCGCCTTGAGTGCGACCTCTTCAATTGAGAGACAGGGCTGCAGCGGGTAATCAGAGGCTACGGATGCCAAAGCTGCGGGGTCCCTGTCGAAGCCTGAAATGACGGTGTTCCTGTTTCCGCTGAGTCCTGCGATGAGTGCACGGGCGATTCTTCCGGTTCCGACAAAGCCTATATGAAGATGATTCATTGAGTGAGTGAAAATGATTTAGGTGGTTATGAGAGGCGCATCTGGGCGGATATCACTTATTTGAAGCGCAGTTTGCTGTAAAGGATCAGGAGAAGCAGAGCCAGCGTGACGGAGTTTGCGGCGATCATCGGAAGATTGTTAATAGATATGCCGTAGAGGAGCCAGAGAACAACGCCGGTATTCATGGCAAGGGCCCAGGTCAGGCTGATGTCTCGGGTCTGCCGTCTTCTGAAAATCTTCAGTGCCTGCGGAAAAAATGCCAGAGTCGTGATGATTCCGGCTAAATAGCCAAGATATTCGGTTTTATGCATCATGATCATGTTCAATATTCTCAGATCGCTGCCGGGTACCGTTCCCTTGAAAATAATCATGGCAGGCGATATTACCGAAAAATCTTACGGGTAAAGCCTCTCTTTCGCTCTCCATACAGGAGAATGTTTATTACTTCAGGAGTATGATTGCCCCGCCTGACGGTTTTTCCGTAAAGAACCGGTCAAAAAGAGCATTACGGCATGAACTCCTGCCGTAAACCGCAAAAGGCGGGATTTTCTCCCGCCTTTAACTTGAAAAAACGGCAAAGCCCTTACTTGCTCTTACTGACCATGTAAGCGACAGCGTCACCGACCTGGGCGGCTGTGAGCTTCGTGTTGCCTCCCTTTGCAGGCATCATTCCTTTTTTACCGGTGTAGCCGTTGACGGAATGGCTGACCAGCAGAGTCATGCCTTGCGCGATTCGCGGAGCCCATGTGGGTTTGTCGCCGGTTTTCGGGGATCCCATAATGCCTGATGCGTGGCAGGATGCACAACTGACGTCGTAAACCGCTTTACCTGCTGTTGCATTATAGGCCATGGCATTGGCTGAGGTGATGGAAAAAACAAAGAGCGCACAAAGCGCAGCTGAAAAGAAACGAGACATAGAGGATCCTCCCTTACTGATTATTGTTGTTTATGGATGCTATTAATTGTTTGAACGTCAAAGACCCTGATTATAACGTTTAAGCTCTGTCGAACCAAAGGGCAGGAGTCACTTCCCCCGGCCGGAAACGGACGACAGGTCTGAGCCGAAAGAGACGGGCGAGCTTTTAAAAAAGCCGGGAGCCGCTGAAAAGAGCTCCCGGTCAATGACAGAAAAAAAGCTTCCGTTTTTACTTCGACAGGTTGACCATGTAGGCTGTGGCGTTGATCACTTCCTCATCGGTCAGCGAGGCATTGCCGCCTTTAGCGGGCATCATGCCGGCTTTACCCGTGAAGCCTTTGACGGCATTATTGTTCATGACAGTTTCACCCTGCGCGATACGTGCGGTCCAGGCAGCCTTGTCACCGGGTTTCGGTGCTCCCATCATGGCGGCATCGTGGCAGCCGGCGCAGCTTGCAGCATAAACGGTTTTGCCTGCGGCCAGTTTCGGATCTGCCGGAGCGGCTTCCGCTGTAGGTGCCGCTGCAGGAGCGGCAGCAGCCGGTGCTGCAGCTTCTTTTTTGTCGCCGGGGAATTCAAGACTGGCGGGCGGCTTTTCAAGGCCGCATGCGCCCAGGAAAAAAAGGCTTACCGTCAAAAAAGGGAGGAAAGGTTTCATTGTCATGATTCTGATACGGTTTTGATGTTGTTGGCCGGGTGTGATTAAGAAATATGTAGCATACAGTTTAAAAATTATTCGGCGTAAGGCAAAATGGTTTTTTCCCTGAATCCTTTTTCACGCTGAAGTTGCAGGTCATGTCGGGAAAGGCTGTAAAGATGCGTGTAGAAGAGATTGAACAGCATCACGGCGGCTTTTGCTCCCGGTGCGCCAAAGCCTCTTGCTACGGCTTTTTTTACGGTGAATACTTCACGGGTAAGTCGGGAGTAGCTTTCGATGAAGGCTTCAAGCGGAATGTTTTTCGGGCGGTAGAGCATCTCCTGTCCGAAGGTGTAACGGTATGCCGTGATGTCGAGAGGATCGAACAGCAGACGGCCCTCCTCCCTGAGGCGGTCGAAGACCGGTGTGCCGGGAATCGGCCGCAGAATGTTTATGCCGGGTACGTCGAGCCGGGTTTCGCTGATGAAATCAAGGATTGCTGCCGGAGTGTCGAGCGTATCGCCATCGAGCCCATAAATAAAACTGCCGTAGAGGCTTATACCCGCATTTCTGATTGTTTTGACGGCACCGGCAAGTTCAGCGGCCCCGTTCTGGTTTTTTCTGTGGGCGCGCCGGCTTTTCGCTTCAATGCTTTCTATGCCGACCAGCAGCGCACGGCATCCCGAGCGGGCGAAAGTTTCAAGCAGTTCATGCTGCCGGCCGAGGGTTGTTGTGGCCTGTCCGAACCAGCGGATCTTAAGCGGCGTGAGCTGCCGGAAAAGTTCAAGGGCATAGGCGGGGTCCGCATTGATGGAATCGTCAACGAAAAAGAATATTCTGCGGTCATGTTTCTGAAACCGTGCGACTTCACTGACCACGTCGGAAACCGCTCTTCTGCGGAGGGAACGACCGTTAAGGAGTGATACGTTGCAGAAGTCGCAGCTGTGCTGGCAACCCCGTCCTGTCTGGATAAGGTTGGTTGTGAAATAGCGGTTTTTTACCAGTGATGTTTTGCCGACAGGCCTTGATATTCCGAGATCGGGAAAACCGGCTGACCGGTAAAGGGGCTTGAGGGCTCCCGCCTTAAGGTCGCAGAGCACCTCTTTCCAGAGGTCGTCTGCCTCTCCCTGCACAAGGAGATCGGCATGGGGTCTGCATGAGTCCGCGAAGAGGGTGACATGCGCCCCGCCGAGCGCGACAGGAATCCCTGCGGCACGGATTCTGTCGGCAAGATCGAAAGCCTTTGCCGCCATGCCGGTTTGAACGCTGATACCGACAAGATCCCATGGTTCGCTGAAGGGAAACTCCTCGAAGCGCATGTCGCAGAGAGACTGTTCCACCCCCTCCGTTTCGATGGAGCTGAGGATCATGAGCGAGAGCGGCGGGATGGCGAACTGGCTTCGTTTGATGACAGTTCGCAGCGAGCGGGTGAACCAGGAGGAAACAGCGTTTCTCTCCCGCTCATCGTAGAGGGACCGTGCCCCGTCCACACCGCTTTCTGAAGGCAGAAAAACCAGAAGGACCTTTTTGGGAGCAGGCATCTCTTACCAGTCCCGGTTACCGCCGGCATGCGGCGGAGCTGCTGCCGGCCGTGCAATCTGCCGCATCAGTGATGATTCGTCCTGCTGAGCTTTTTCAAGCAGATGTTCTGCAATGTTGCTTGAGATGCCGCTCTTCGGCGAAGCCGGGTTCTTTTGTCCGGACCCTGAAGAAGGGGGACTTTTAGGTTTTTCAAGCTGATGGAGGTAACGGAGGACAATTTCATAATTGATTTTTGCGTCACCGTCACGAGGATTGCTAAGAAGGACCGATCTGAATCGATCAAGTGACTGACGGAAAAAAGCGGTTCTGTTTTGTTTATCGCCGGAGCCTGTCGCTCTCCTGGCAAGCGAATTACCTTCATTGAAGAGGGCATTCTGTTTCAGTTCCCGTTCTGAGGCAGCCGCTTCCGGTCTGGCTGCAAAATGTGCGGCGGCTTCAGAATATTTCCCCTGCATGTAGAGCGCACAGGCGAGATTGAATTCAGCTGAAGAGCGTGCCTTTCCTTCCGGGATTGTGCTTGAGATCCGGCGGAAAGCAGATTCCGCCCTGCTGTATGCGTGAGCCTCATAGAGTGCGTCCGCCTCCATGAGCTGACGGTACTGACGGAACATCTCCGGAAGTGAAGAGCCCAGCAGGGCGAAAAGCAGGAGAGCTGAGAGTCTGACCATTGCGGAAGCGCTTTTTAGAAAGATACGTACCGGGCTGTAAAGTCAAAACAGGAAAAAATGGCGGCTTTCGGTATTTCCGGAGAGGGAAAAAAACGCCCCGCAGTGGCGCGGGGCAAAAATTATATGCGTAAGAAACCTGAAAATAACTTTTCAGTTGCCGAGAAATGCTTTCTGTACGGCGCTGACCCCTGCCCCGGTTTCAAAAGCGAAGCCGATCTCCTTGAGGGCGCGTTCCAGACCGCCGATTACGGTCAGCATGTCGAGTTCATCGTAGTACCCGAGATGAGAGATCCTGAAAATTTTATCCTTGAATTCATCCTGGCCGGCTGCGACCGTGATACCGTTGCTGTTCTTCAGGGCCTTGTTGAACGCCGACCATTTAACCCCTTCGGGCAGCCATACCGGAGTAACAGCGAATGACGGGGAGCTGCTGAAGAGTTTCATGCCGAGGGCATTGCATCCCTGCCTGCACGCTGCGGCAAGGCTTTCATGCCGTTTCCAGATGTTTTCAATGCCTTCCGCCCTGATCATCTGCAAGGCTTCGTCCAGACCGATCACCAGCGATACGGCCGGAGTGAAGGGAGTGTCATCTCCGCCATGGGCCTTGAGCGCTTTTTTCAGACTCAGGTAATATTGCGTCATTCCCTTCTGGGCGTTGATGATATCCTGCGCCCTTTCGGAAACGGCTACCAGCGCCAGTCCCGGCGGCATCATGAGCCCTTTCTGCGAACCGGTGATGCAGATGTCTACTCCCCAGTCGTCAAAATGAAACTCGTGGGCTCCGACTGCGGTAATGCCGTCAACGAGAACAAGCGCCTCTGAGTTTTCGCGGATAAGTGCGGCGAGTGTCTTTATATCGGCGGCGGTTCCCGTCGAGGTTTCCGAGTGGGTCAGACAGACCCCTTTCGCGTCCGGGTGCTCTTTGAGCAGTTCAGCCAATCTTTCAGGCTGAATTGCCGAACCCCAGGCGACTTTTTCCTCGACGCAGTTGCCGGTGAAGACGCGAACAAGCTCTCCCCATCGTTCGCCGAACTTGCCGGCGTTGACGGTGATGACCTTGTCGCCCTGTTTAAAGAGGCTTGAGACGGTGGCTTCCATGCCGCCGGTTCCCGAACAGCTGAGCACTACAACCGGCTGGGTCGTTCTGAAGAGATACTTGAGATCTTCGTGAACCCTGGTCAGGATCTCCATGAATTCGGGGTTCCTGTGATGGATGATCGGTGCTGCCATGCGAAGCATGACGTTTTCGGGAACCGGGGTCGGTCCCGGTGTGAATAATCTTTTTTTCATCTCTTTAGGAAAAATGGTTTGGTTAAAAAGATTCTCAGTTTTTCGCCCGGTCCATCAGCTCAGTGAACTGATCAAAAAGGTAGTGTGAGTCGTGCGGACCCGGTGCGGCCTCCGGATGATACTGCACCGAAAAGCAGGGAAGATTCCTGTGCCTGACGCCTTCGACGGTGTTATCGTAAAGATTGAGATGAGTCATTTCGAGATCTTCGGGCAGCGACTCCATGTTTACGGCAAAACCGTGGTTCTGCGAGGTTATCTCAATTCGGCTGTCCAGAAGGTTTTTCACCGGGTGGTTGCTTCCGTGATGGCCGAACTTCAGTTTGTAGGTTTGGGCGCCGAAGGCCAGCGAAAGCAGCTGGTGACCAAGGCAGATACCGAAGATAGGAAGCGGTCCCGCGCTCCGGCTGTACCCGGCAAGAGTGCGGATGGTCTCAATAGCATAGCTGACTGCTGACGGGTCGCCGGGACCGTTTGAGAGAAAGACGCCGTCAGGGTTGAGCCTGATCACCTCTTCGGCCGTCGTTCCGGCTCGAAGCACCGTCACCCGGCATCCCGCATTCTGCAGCATGCGAAGGATATTGGTTTTGATGCCGTAATCAAATGCCGCAACATGGTAGCGGGCACCCGGCTGTTCAAGGGTATAGTTTTCGGCGGCGGTAACGGTTCTGACAAGATCCTGCCCCGCCATCTCAGGGGTCTGCCGGACTTTCGTCCTGAGACTTTCGTCGCTGGTGTCAACTGCTGAAATGATTCCCCTCATCGCGCCTTTTTCGCGGATCTCCCTGACAAGCTTGCGCGTATCTATGCCGGCAAGGCCTACGACGCCTGCCTTTTTGAGAAAAGAGTCAAGACTTTCTGTTGCTTCATAGTTGCTGTGGATATGGGAGACCTCATGGACGATGAAGGCAGGCGCCCATATCTTTGACGATTCGTTATCGGCGGTATTGATACCGTAGTTGCCTATCAGCGGATAGGTCATCGCAACCATCTGGCCGGCATAGGAAGGATCGGTAAGAATTTCCTGGTATCCCGTATGCGAGGTATTGAAAACCACTTCGCCGAATGCCTCCCCGATATGACCGAATGCGGTGCCGTTATAGACTGTACCGTTTTCCAGGACAAGTTTTGCTGGTGTTGGCTGCATGATGCCCGTCACTCCTTGGTCGTCAGTTTATCGCCCGATTCCTGTTTTTCGATATTGGCAATGGCCGCGCGGTCGAACTTGAGTTTCATGGTATCGCATACCTGCACGAGAACGGTTTTCTTTTCCGTGTCTATTCCCGCAACGGTGCCGTGAATGCCGCCTATGGTGGTAACCTTGTCCCCTCTTTTCAGACTGTCCAGTACCTTTTCACGGTCTTTCTGTTTCTTCTGCTGCGGACGGATCATGAAGAAATAAAAAACGATGAAGATAAGAACCATCGGAATCAGCGTGACGAACTGGTTCGGTGGTGCCTGGCCTGCGCCCGGAGTTGCAAAAAGGAGAATGGAGAGTATCGTGTTATGCATGGTGGCTTCGGAATATTGATAAAAAAACGTAACAGCTTATTTTTGTGATCAGCAATGTAATGTATTTATGGAACTATTTCAATCACGCCTTCCTTATCCCGGCGGCAAAAGCTGCGTAAGGCGCTATATTGTAGCGGTGTTCGGCTTTCATGCCACGTGAGAGTTTCAGGCCTGCAAGCGTAGCGATCATCGCGGCATTATCGGTGGAGTAGGCGGTACCGGGAAGATGCAGTTCGATGCCTTTTTTATCGCAGGCCTCCCTCATGGTTTTTCTCAGTGCCGAGTTGGCGCTGACCCCTCCTGCGATCGAAACCGACCCGATCCCCCTGGAGAGGGCGGCGTCAATGGTTTTTTCAACCAGCACGCTGACGATGGCTCTCTGGATCGATGCCGCTATATCCGGCAGATGGCCGTCTATGAATTCCGGCGTCTGTTTCTGCAGCCAGGTGAGCACCGAGGTTTTCAGGCCTGAAAAACTGAAATCGAAATTTCCGTAATAGCTTTTACTGGTTTGCGATTGAGAGGTGAGCGCCCGGGGAAAGAGGTGGAAAGCCGGATCACCCTTCTCCGCCAGCCGGTCGATGACCGGGCCTGCCGGATAGGGAAGGCCGAGCATCTTGCCTGTCTTGTCGAACGCCTCTCCGGCTGCGTCGTCAAGCGTCCGGCCGATAACTTCATAGGAGAGATCGGCGGCCACCACCGAAAGGAGGGTATGGCCGCCGGAAACCGTCAGTGAAACGAAAGCCCCTTCAGGCGGTCGGTGAGAGGGGTTCTCATGAATAAAGGGCGAAAACATGTGCGCTTCGACGTGATTGACCGGAACGAAAGGGATGCCGAGCGCCCATGCCATGCCCTGGGCGAAGCAGAGGCCGACCATGACTGCGCCTATAAGACCGGGACCGGCGGTCGCCGCTATGATATCGAGCTCATTTTTTCTTATATTGGCTTCAGTTACGGCAGCGTCAGCAATCGAAACAATCAGCCGTTCATGTTCTCTCGAAGCCAGTTCCGGAACAACTCCGCCGAAACCGGCATGACAGTGCTGCGAGCTGACCACATTCGAGCATATCCGGCCGCCCGAGAGCACTGCCGCCGATGTTTCGTCACAGCTTGTTTCGATGCCGAGTATATTCATGGAATAATTTTTTTTCTGAAGAACTATGGGCAAAGCTAACAAACCGGAGAATAATAGCAAACCGGGCGGGAAGGTAAGCGCTTTTCATGTGCTTCTGATCCTCATGGGAGCAAACCTCATTCTGCTTTTTGCTCCCGAGTTCGGTCTTCTCAACATCATTCTCTACATTCCCGACATCTATTCATGGCCGGCCACGGCCGGAGGGCTTGCGCTGCTGGTAGTGGGATTCAGGGGCTTTTTGAAAAAGCCCGGAGCCGGAGCCGACGGGCCTCAGAAAAATAAATGAAGGTTACGTCTGACGCCCGGAGAGGTAACCGAAAGCGTGGCAGACAGGAAGAGGTACCCTTAACAAGGATAAGACGAGGAGGCGCAATGCAGCATGCAGTCGAACTGGAGGAGCTCGGAAAGCAGATCATCGAGGCCTCCCGTTTTCTCGAAAAGGCGCAGGAGCAGATTTCTCGCCGCATTATCGGCCAGCATGAAGTGATCAGCAGGATCTTTATCGCCTTGCTGGTGAACGGGCACATACTGCTTGAAGGGGTTCCCGGACTTGCTAAAACGCTCATTATCAGGACTTTCGCCGCGGCGATGGACCTCAAGTTCCAGCGCATCCAGTTTACCCCGGATATGCTTCCTGCCGACCTTATCGGCACGATGATCTACAATCCCAAGGACATGGAGTTCTATCCCCGCAAGGGGCCGGTATTCGCCAACGTCATTCTTGCCGACGAAATAAACCGTTCACCGGCAAAAGTTCAGTCCGCGCTGCTTGAGGCCATGCAGGAGCATCAGGTGACGATCGGCAGCCAGACATTTCCCCTGCAGGAGCCCTTTATGGTGCTGGCCACCCAGAACCCTATCGAGCACGAAGGTACCTACATTCTGCCTGAAGCCCAGGTAGACCGCTTTATGATGAAGGTAATCGTCGATTATCCCTCATACGACGAGGAGCTTGAGATCATGCTGCAATCGGCCACCACAGGCGGAGAGCCCCCGGTCGTGCCGGTCGTGCAGCTTCACGATATTTCCAGGGCGAGGGCCCTCATCGACCGTATTTACGTCGATCCAAGGGTGCAGCGCTATATTGTCGATCTTGTCGTCGCCAGCAGAAAACCGGCACAGTACGGCATAGCTTCGCTCGAGGCGATGATCGAATACGGAGCCTCTCCAAGGGCTTCGATATTTCTTCTTCTGGCTTCCAAGGCTCACGCGTTTCTTCAGCACCGGTCATACATCACCCCGGAGGACGTCAAGGCGATCGCCTACGATACCCTCCGTCATCGCATCAGGCCGGGTTACGAGGCCGAAGCCGACAACATACGGTCCGACGATATTATCCGCCAGATCCTGCAGCATGTGCAGGTGCCGTAACGCGGGCCGACCGAAACAGAGTGTGGAGTGAAAATGGAAAAGAGCAGTGAGTATCTGAAGGAGCTTCAGAAAACCATAAGGCGGGTTGAAATCCGTTCCCGGCGCATGGCCAGCGAGCTTTTCAGCGGAGAATACCACTCGCTGTTCAAGGGGAAGGGGATTGAGTTCAGCAATGTCCGCGAATACCAGTACGGCGACGATGTCCGGGCCATCGACTGGAACACATCCGCCCGCAAGCATGAACTCTATATCAAGCTGTTTACCGAAGAGCGTGAACGCACCCTGCTGCTGGTGGTTGACGGATCGGCCTCAATGCTTTTCGGCAGTACGGAGCGCAGCAAAAAGGAACTTGCGCTTGAAGTGAGCGCGGTACTGGCCTTCAGCGCCATCCAGAACAACGACAAAGTCGGTCTTCTGGTGTTTACCGACAGGGTCGAAACCTTTATAGCACCCCGGAAGGGCCGGCAGCATGTTCTTGTCATTCTCGAAGAGCTTTTCCGTCTCAAGACGAAAAGCCGCAGGACGGACATCAATGCGGCGCTCTCCTTCATCCGTTATGCCCTCAGGAGACAGGCGATTATTTTTCTTCTGACAGATCTGGTCGGCAGCGACTATGAAAAAGGGATGAAGCAGCTCAACACCCGCCACGACTTTATCCTGGTGCACATCAGCGATCCGCTCGACAAGGCCCTGCCGCTCAGCGGCCTGCTCGACCTTGAAGAGCCCGAGACAGGCGTGCGCCTCACTCTTGACGGAGGCAGCCGCAGCCGCATCGAACACTACCGCCGTGAGCAGTCGAAATACCATGAGGAGCTCCGCCAGAGGCTCAGACGAATGCGGATTGATACGGTTTTCCTTGAGACCGGACGCTCTTTTATCGGTGATCTGAACTCTTTTTTCCGGTATCGTGAACGCAAGGTCTGAACGGCATGCCGGGGTTATCAGGCGGCTTTTTCTCCTGCTGCTTGCCGTGGTACCTCTGACCGCGCTTTTCCTGCTTTCTTCGGCGGAGGGGAGAGTTTCCGGGGTAACCGTGACGGTCAAACCCGGTACCGCACTTGTCGGTGACCGTATACACTGGTTCGTCGAAGTGCTTCACCAGGGGAGCGGGACACCCGTTCTTGAGGGAATAGACAGCCTTTCGGTGCAGCCGTTCGAGCTGATCAGCCGCAGACAATCCTCTTCTGTTGTATCACCAGACATCCGCAAAGAGCGTTTCGACATTGAACTGGCGGTGTTCGGCAGCGGCCGCCAGCCCCTTCCTCCGTTCACCGTTGTGCTTCGGGACAGTGAAGGAAAGGTGCTGGAACGGATTACCGGTACTCCCGGTTCGATGGTGCTGGTCAAGGCGATAACGGACTCCTCCATGCACGATCTCAGGCCAATCAAGCCTCCCGTGAAGCCGGGCATTCCCTTTTTTCTGCTGCTGGTTCTTATTGTCGGGGTCTTTTCCATCGCCGGGCTGTTGCTTCTGGTGATTTTTTTTCTCAAACGAACCTTACGCACAAGCGCCGAACATGTCGATCCATGGCACGTTGCCCAGCGCAAGCTCCGCAAGCTCGGTTCCAGTCTTTCAGCGGGAATGCCTCCTCCCGAATGCTACGAGGAGCTCAGCAACATCATGCGCACCTTCCTTGAAAAGCACTACCGCATCAGGGCGCTGGAGGCCGTGACGCAGGAGATCGAGCGCGACCTTAAAAAGCTCGGTGTTGCCGGATTTGAAAACATCATGAACCTTCTCAAACAGGCCGATCTGGTCAAATTCGCCGACAGCCGTCCTGACATTGAGGAGTCGCGCCAGTCGCTGCAAAACGCCGAAGAGGTTATCCGCTCCTCGCGAGCTCCGAATTCTGACGGGCCGGCCTCCTGACCTTCCTTCTCCCTTCAGGTATTCATCCTGTTGAAATCAGATGCATATCCCGAACATTGCCGGGATGCAGGGCTGACTGAATCAAGATGCTCAGCTGTAATAAATGTGTATCACCTGTTCGTTTTTGAGGCACCCGGAATTGTTTCAAATTGAAACAACTCCACGCAGCTTCGTTTTCGATAGCGATAAACGCTGCTTATCAGCAATAATCCCGGCATGAATAATCGCCGGGAAAAAATAAATATTCCCGCTAAGTTTTTTTAAAACAGCTCATAAAACGATTCAGACCAATTTACGGCGTTATTTCTGGTACGGCATTTGAGTGAATAAATGTCGGCGGGTGGTAAGCCGTGCAGCAAATCCCTGAGGCTGCGTAATTCATAATCAGGCCGTAAAAACGAGGGGGCCGATACAGAGCGGAGGGAGAAACCATGTCAAGAGAAGATGCGCAGGCTTTTATCGAGAGGATGAGGCGCGATGAGGCGTTTATGAATGACGTCATAGCCATTGAGGATGTGGAGAAGAAGATCGCTTTCATCAATCGCCATGGTTACAGTTTTACCAGTTCCGAACTCAGTGAGGTTCAGCATGGCCTGCTGCATGAAAGGTACTGTCAGAATGACGTGATATCGACGGTACCTAATAAGCGTAAGCTGGGTTGAGCTGCCGGGATTTGTTTTTGTTCCCTCCATCGAAGCACCTCTTTCCTGAAAGTCAGCTTTTGAGTTTGTGTTGATATCCCCCTTTATTTGTCCTTCGTCTTCACTCATTGCCGGAAATTCAGCCGCCGTCTCAATTCGCAGGAGTGAAAAGACGGCGATTGCTTATCGCTTTTCCAGATTCCGACTGCCAGGGAGTGATTGCAAAAGGCACACATGGCACTATATTTACACTATGAAGTATTTTACCCGGAAACCTGAAAAAAACGAAACGCTTCAGCAGGATCGGAATATCTCATTCGAAATTATCATGACCGGAATCGAGGATGGCCGACTTCTTAGATATTTTGGAACATCCTGATCAGCACAGGTATGAAGGGAACAGGATTATTGTCGTCGATATCGGAAATTACGCCTGTTTGGTTCCGTTTGTTGAAACTGAAGAGATGATTTTTCTGAAGACGATTATGTCAAGCAGAAAAGCCACAAAAAAGCATTTAAAAAAAGAGCGTTAATGGAACCGAAAAAAATAGCGAAGAGGAGATTCTGAAGTCATATGAAAATGACGAGTGGGAGTCCGTCAGGAATTTCGATTCGGCAAAAGAACGATATGCAGGATATGCCCGCGACACGTTTCAGAAAAATAAGCGGATCAATATTCGCCTCTCGGAGTATGACCTGACAAGACTCAAAGCAAAATCAGTTGAAGAGGGTATTCCCTGTCAAACCCTTATTTCAAGCCTGATTCATAAATATGTTACCGGTAAAATCCGGACGTAACCGATCATAGGCATGAGTGAGGTTACGTTTCAGAACTGACCCGGCAGGAATTTAATTTTACGTTCGCCCCTCACTCTTGACGAGCTCATCAGGGTGATTTACAGGAGATTCAGAATTTTCCTCGACGTCTGAGACATCCTCTCTTCTGTAGTTTGTTATCACGGTGATTCCTTCATTTTCAAATACTCCGGGAGCTCTTGAACGAAGGCCGGAAACTATCTACAAGGGATGAATTGATCCTTGCGATCAACCTCTATTGCAAGCTTCCTTTCGGCCGTCTGCATGCTATAATTCCCGACATCATAAAACTCGCTTCGGTGATCGGGCGGACTCCCGGATCGGTAACCATTTAAGCTTGTCAAATTTGCAAGCCTTGACCCGGGTCAGCAGGATCGCGGCATAATGGGAGTTTCCAACGCCAGCAAGCTGGATAGGGAAATCCGGGAAGAGTTTTACCAGAACAGGGACGTGCTTCCCTTTGAAAGCGAGAAACTCAGAGCTTCGTATGAACATTCAATTATCGAGAAACTTAACCTGATCGATGAAGATGAACTCCCGAAAAAGGGAAGGGAAAGAGAGCAGATCGTTCGGGTAAGGTTTAAGCAGGCTTTTTTCAGAAGTATGGTTGTATCGACCTATAATAACACCTGCCTGAGCAGCGGCTATTGTTTTTAAAAGTGGCAATGCTTAAACTTTACATTATGTAACCAGAACACCACCAGGTAATAGAGTCTTGCCCCCATAATCACCAAACAGGACCCGGCATGAAAAAGATCATCACCATCCCCGCCGCGCTCATACTTATGCTTTTGCTGTATCACTCACTGAGCTTCGCGGCCATCAGCCAGTTTACCGGCACGTGGAAAAACGCAGACCCGAACACCAGAGGCATCACCAGGCTGACCATCACCGGTAACGGTAACGCCCTTAAAATGCAAGCCTGGGGTAAATGCACCCCACAGGATTGCGACTGGGGCGAAGTCACTGCATATCCTTACGCTCCCGATGTTTCTTCCGGCATCGAACAGAACGCACAGGCTGTTTCGGCAACCTTCAACACCAGCTTCAGCCAGACGCTGGTCATCGTCAGGCCGCTCAGCAGAAGCAGCCTTCGCGCTGAGACCTACACCCGCTTCACCGACGGCAGCGGACGCTCGAACTATACCTCATCCTACACCCTCAACCGGCAGCTCTTTGTAGGCCCCATACGCCCCATGCCCTTTCCCCGGGTCGATGAAGACTGTTTAGCGTTCAATCCGGCCAGCACGACCCTGAAAAACATCGACGGGCGCTGGAC